>Ga0194123_10000215_pt1 | contig 117452 bp, 108 predicted proteins | sample TA2MahsurfametaG_5_FD_155479 | JGI IMG/M metagenome (GOLD analysis project Ga0194123, IMG submission 155479) | Freshwater microbial communities from Lake Tanganyika, Tanzania - TA2015023 Mahale A surface | ecosystem: Environmental > Aquatic > Freshwater > Lake | place: Tanzania: Lake... | reverse complement strand
GCGACGCTGTTCCAGACGTAGGACTCGAGCATGCTATCGAAGCGCATGCCGCGCAGCGTCACCCCGTGATTGGCGAGTACATGGGCGTCGTACTTGAGGTGATGCCCGAGCTTCGCGTGAGCTTCGCTCTCGAGGATCGGCGTGAGTTTTTCGAGGACATGATCGATCGACAACTGCTGCGGTGCCCCGACGTAGTCGTGCGCGAGCGGTACATAGGCGGCCTCGCCGGGCTCGATGCAGAAAGACACGCCGACGAGACGCGCCTCCATGTAATCGAGGCTCGTGGTCTCGGTGTCGAAGGCAAAGAGCTCGGCCTGCTGCAGCCTTGCGCACCAGTGCGCGAACGCAGGTTCGTCGAGCACTAGCTCGTAGCGCCGTGGCGCTGCGGTGATTTCGCTGCGAATTTCCAGATTGCCACTGCCGGTCTGCGGCGCGGTCTCTGCGGCCTCTGCCGCCGTATCAGTGACCTCAGTGCCGCCGAGGCTGCGCAGCAACGCCTTGAACTCGAGTCGGGTGTAGAGATTTCGCAGCGTCGATTCATCGGGCGTGCTGCGCGCAAGATCGTTCGCTTCGGTAGGCAGCTCGAGATCGCAGCGAATGGTGGCGAGGCGACGCGAGAGTTCGAGCGTTGCGAGGCCTGCGCGCAGGTTCTCGCCCACCTTGCCGCCGACTTCGGCGGCATTCGCGACCAGGTTGTCGAGTATCGTGTACTGCCCGAGCCATTTGGCCGCGGTCTTCGGGCCAACTTTGTCGATGCCGGGAATGTTGTCCGAGCTGTCGCCGACGAGAGCGAGGTAATCGATCATCTGTTCGGGCCAGACATCGAACTTGGCCTTCACGCCATCACGATCGTAGATACTGCCGCTCATCGTGTTCACCAAAGTAATCTTTGGTTCGACGAGCTGGCACATGTCCTTGTCGCCGGTGGAGATGAGCACGATCTGGCCCGCGTCGGCGGCGCGTCTTGCGAGGGTGCCGATCACATCATCCGCTTCGACACCCTCGATGCGTAGCAGCGGCAAACCGAGCGCACGCACGATCTCGAGCAGCGGGGCCACCTGCACGCGCAGATCGTCGGGCATCGGCGGTCGATGCGATTTGTACTCGGCATAGAGTTCGTCACGAAAGGTTTTGCCCGGCGCATCGAACACCACGGCGATGCGTGCGCCGGCGTGCTCGCGCATGAACTTGAGCAGCATGTTGATGACGCCGAGCACCGCGCCCGTCGGTTCGCCGCGCGAATTGGTCAGCGGGGGCAGTGCGTGAAAGGCGCGATAGAGATACGACGACCCGTCAACAAGCACGAGATCGGGATGCTGCGGCAGGACGGACATGCCTTTGCGTCAACCTTCGGCGACGAGTCGGCGCAAGTCGTCGGCGAAGGCTTCGAGACCGAAGTCGGGTTGGGAGATCAGTCGCAGCCGGTTACTGCGGTCATAGACGTACAGGGTTGCCGAGTGATCAACCGTATAAGTGCTGCCGTCCTTGGATGGCACCTTGACGGCGATGGCATGAAAGGCCTTGATCACCGCCTCGAGTTGCTGCGGCTCGGGCCGCAAACCGATGAACGAGGCATCGAAATTATTGACGTAGGCGGCGAGCCGCTCGGGCGAATCGCGTTCGGGATCGACGCTGACCACGATGACCTGCACGCGTTCGGCTGCCTCGCCGAGCGAGTTACGGACTTGCTTCAGGCGCAGCAGCGTATTTGGGCAGACGTCCGGGCACATCGTGAAACCGAAAAACACGATGGTCACACGATCATCGAAATCTTCGAGGCTGCGCAGTTGACCGGCCGTATCGGCAATCTTCAGGCCGCGGCCGTAATCGATGCCGGAGACTTCGGTGGCATTGAAGGGCTGCGTGGGCGGGCTGCAACCCCAAAGAAATAACAGCGTGCCCAAGCAGCACGCGAGGAGCGCGCCGGGCAGCGCAGGTGATGCTCCTGCCCGGCCGCTCCGCATGGGGATCAGGCGACGCCCGGCGCCTTCACCCAAACCTTGCACCAGCCCGCGTTCTTGACGAGCTTGCCCGGGAAGAGGTTGCACTTGGCGGTGGCGACCTTGCGGTCCTTGTCGGCCCACTGCAGGCAGTTGCCGCAGATCTGACCCGGCTTGTAATTCGGGTTGGCTTTCTTGTCGACCTTAGCCGCATCTTCGATGTAGCCCAGCGCCTTGGCGGCGGGCTCGTTTGGGCCGAGCAGCGGAAGCGCGCCGGCGGCGGGCTTGGCCTGCGCCATGGCGGTTTCGATCACGACCGGGATGGCCGGCAGTCCGAGTACGGTGGCACCGAGGACCTGACGGCGAGTGAGCTTGTCAGACTTCATGGAACAATTCCTTGTTGAGAGAGGTGACGCTATCTAGCACGAAGGATTATACCTCCATGGACCGTCAGGGCGGCCCCCGAGTTCGATTGGCGAAAGACCACTGGGGTGCAGCGGCCGCAGTGCGTTGCGCGAGGGCAGGCCAGAGGACGGCCGTGACCAGCGGCACGAAGCGCGACCAAGCGATTGCACGACCGACGGTCGCATGGCAACTCGTTGCGCAATGCAGGCAGGCCGAGGCGCCGTGCCCGTTACCAGCAGGCTCGCCTCGTGTCGGAGCGCCGCTGGTGCCGCACCAAGCGCTCGCGATCAGCGCATCGATGGTGCTTGAGTTGCTCAGTTTCGTCGCAGCGCCCAAGGGCGCGCCGTGATGACCGGCAGCGATGATTTGCAGCCACACCAACGCAAACAGCGCGAGCAGGACTCCCGCGCGTGAGGCGCGCAAGGTGTTGAGGCGATGGCTGCACATGGGCAACCATGCTAGTCGGATGGGCTGTCAGCCGATGCTGCGGAAAACCGAGATATCGGGTTGCGGCGTCGTCGGGATTGGTTGCTGGCTTGTTGGGGCGTTCGGCTGTTGAGGAGCCGCCTCGCGAATGATCACCTCGCCCTGATCGTCCGGCAGGTAGAGCGGGCCGGTCTGACCACAACCCGCGAGCGCAAGAGCGGCCGAGACGACGCCAAAAGTAGCGAGCAGGGCGAGTGGCGATCGACCAAGGTCATGGCGCAAGAACATGCGTGCTGCTTTCATCGCTTAACCGGGCAGCGGACGCAAATCGCGCAGCGCCAACCAGCCGCGCACCACGCGATATAGCACCCAGGCACCGATCAGCAGCAGACCGACCACCGCGGTCGCGAAGCCGATCAGTACCAGCATCAAGGGCGCCGAGACGACCATCACGATGATGCTCCAGCCGAGTGCCCACCAGAAGGTGCGGATTTGCCAAGAGAAGTGCGATTCAAGCCAGATGCCAGCTACTTCGCGGCGTCGCGCGTAGTTCATGATCACAGCGACGATTGAAGGAACGCCAAAGATAAAGTTGCCGACGATGCTCGCCGCGCCGACCACACCGATCAGCACCGACAGCGCGTGCAGCGCGTAGATGAGGTGTGTGTAGGTGAGCAGCGAGGGGTCGGGAGTGCGTTCGAAGTTCATGCGGAGTCAGCGTCGCTTGATGATCGCCATGGTGATACGCGAGATGCAGACGAGTTGGCCGCCAGCATTGCAGATTTCGATCGACCATACCTGGCTGCGTGCGCCGACGTAAAGGAGCCGCGTGGTTCCCGTGACGGTCTCGCCTTCGAGCGCGGGACGCAGATGGTTGGCATTGATTTCTTGACCCACCGCGGCCTGATCCGGCCCGACGATGCAGTTGGCTCCGATGCTGGCGAGTGTCTCGGCAAAGGCTACCGAGGCGCCGCCGTGCAGCAAGCGCATCGGCTGACAGCTGCGCGCATCAACCGGCATGGTGCCGCGTAGGTAGTCGTCGCCAATCGCCGTCAAGACGATACCGAGGTGCTCGACCATGCTGTTGCGTGAGTGCTCGTTCAGATGGGCGAGCGCAATCCCTGCGCGCCACGGAATTTTTTGACCAATCATGATGACGTCTCGGTCGGTGGTGCAGGGGGTGCTGCGGTGTGCTCTGCAGAACGCTCTGCGGCGAGCGCTGCGCCCACGCGTCGATACGCTTCGCGAAAAGGAATGCCTTCGCGTACCACGAGTTCGTTGGCGCGCTCGGCTGCATGGATCGCCGGATCGAGCTCGATGTTGTCGGGACGAAACGACATGGCGTCGATCGCCGGCACCAGAATGGCGGTGCTTGCCAAAGCAAGGTCGATGCCACGGAAGAGCGGCAGCTTCAGCAATTGCAGGTCGCGCTGATAGCCCGACGGCAGCTTGGCAAAGATGCCGAGCGCTTCGATGAGGCAGCCATGCGCCGTTGCCGTGCGACCGCGCAGCAATTCGAACACATCGGGGTTGCGCTTCTGCGGCATGATCGACGAGCCCGTCGTGAATTCGTCGGGCAGTTCGAGGAAAGCGAATTCCTGGGTGTAGAAAAGACACACATCGGCGGCGAAGCGACCGAGGTCCTGCATGAGCAGGGCGATTTCGAACAGCAGCTGCGCCTCGGCCTTGCCACGCGACAGTTGTACGGCCGTGACCGGTTCATGCACCACGTCGAAGTCGAGCGCGGCGCGCGTGGCTTCGCGATCAAGCGGCAGACCCGGCGTGCCATAGCCTGCGGCAGAGCCAAGCGGATTTTTGCCGAGCCTGCGCTGCACGCTCTGCAAGCCGGCGGCATCGTCACGCAATTCGGCGGCGAACCCGTCCGCCCACAGCGCCACTGAACTTGGCATGGCTTGCTGCATGTGCGTGTAGCCGGGCAGCTCGAGATCGCCTTGGCGCTCGGTGAGTCGATCGAGTGCTGCGGCGACATCGAGCGCGCCTTGGGCGATCTGTGCGGTGGCATCGCGCAGATAGAGTCGTAGTGCCGTGAGTACCTGATCGTTGCGCGAACGACCGAGATGCACGCGACCCCCCGCGGCACCGATGCGTGCCGTCAAACGTTTTTCGAGCGCGGTTTGTCCGTCCTCGTCGGCGAGTTCGATTTTCCATTCGCCCTGCGCATGGGCAGCGGCGAGCGCTTCGAGGCCGCTTTCGATGGCCTCGCAGTCTTCGGCAGAGAGCAAACCCTGATCGTGCAGCATCTGCGCGTGGGCAATCGAGGCGCGCGCGTCATAGGCGACCAGCCGCTCATCGAGCGCATGGTCTTCGCCCGCCGTGTAGGTGAGCACGCGCTCATCGAGCGCTGCGCCTTTGTCCCAGAGTCGCGTCATGTGTGTGGGTTGTCGCCTGCGGCGTGACCTGTGCCATTGCCCGCGGCGAGTTCAGCCGGCGCCAGCTTGCCGACATCGGCGACCACGAGCGTACCGGTGCCCTCGTTGGTGAACACCTCGGCGAGGATCGCATCGGCGGACTTGTAGGAGATGACATGCACGCGTTTGACGCCGCCCTGAATCGCATTCTCGATGGCTTTGGCCTTCGGCAACATGCCGTCAATCATGCGCTTCTCGTCGCGCAAGCGCTTGAGACCGGCAAGATCCGTGTAGGAGATCACCGAAGTGGGGTCTTCAACCCGCTCGAGGATGCCCGGCGCCCCGGTACAAAGAATGAGCTTTTCGGCATCGAGTGCGGCGCCGATGGCCGAGGCCACCGTGTCGGCGTTGATATTGAGCAGCGTGCCGGCATCATCGCTGGAGAGCGGCGAAATCACCGGCATCAAGCCATTGTCGAGCAACTTGCGGATGACATCGGTATCAATGTAATCGATGTCGCCGACGAAACCGTAATCGACGGTGACGTCGCTCGTCTGCAGTTTGACCGGCGCGCGCTTGTGCGCTTGCACGAGACCGGCATCGACACCGCTGAGACCAATCGCCGGGATGTCGAGCTCGCGGCAGGCAGCGAGGATGCGCGTGTTGATCAGCCCCGACAGCACCATCGCGGTCGCATCGATCGAGCGCTCATCGGTGACGCGGCGTCCCTCCACCATCTGTGTGGGCACACCGAGTTTCTCGGTGACTTCGGTGAGCTGCGGACCGCCGCCATGCACGAACACGACGCGAATGCCGAGTGAATGCAGGATGGCGATTTGTTCGACGAGCGCGCGCGTCGCTGCCGGATCGCCGAAAACGCCACCACCCGCCTTCACCACGAAGGTCTTGCCCTTGTAGAGGCGAATATAGGGCGCCGCGCTGCGCAACGCCCGGATGACGGCAGCAGGGTCGGCTCGGTGCATGATCATCGCTCAGTTCCTCCAGTCGAAAGCATGCGGTGCAAGACCGCCATTTGGGCAGGCAGACGGTTGTGGGCTTCGAGTTGCACCACGCTGCGCGGACCATCGAGCACTGCGTCGGCGACGGCGACATTGCGCCGCACCGGCAGGCAGTGCATGAATTTGCAGTCGGTTGCAGCGCGCTCGAACCAGTCTTCGCGCACGCACCAGTCGGCAAGATTGGCGCGCAGCGCGGCATCGCCCGCCACGTCGCCGTAGTGGGTGGTCGAACCCCATTCTTTGGCATACACCACCTGGGCACCGGCGAGCGCCTCGGCGCGATTGTCGGTTTCGCGCACGGTGCCGCCTGAGCTCGTCGCAGCGGCTCGCGCCTTGTCCATGATTTCAGGCGGCAGCGCGAAACCCTCCGGGCGCAGCACCACGACTTCCATGCCGCGTTGTGCGGCCATGTGCACGGTGGCCGCGGGAACGGCCATCGGCGTCACCCGCGGATGGTTCGCCCACGACAGCACGAACTTGGCGCGTTGCGGTACGGCGAGATCCTCCAGCGTCTTCCAGTCGGCGAGCGCCTGGCAGGGATGGTTCATGGCTGATTCGAGATTGATGAGTGGCTTGTCGACGACGGCAGCCATCGCCTTGAAGGCGGTCTCGGCGAGATCGTGTTGCAGATCCTTGCCTTCGGCGAAGGCGCGGATGCCGAGCGCATCGGCATAGGAGGCGAGTACCGGTAGCCCTTCGCGCACATGCTCGGCCGCTGCGCCGTTCATGATGGCACCGGTGCGCGTTTCGAGTTGCCACGTACCTTGTCCCGGTGTGATCACGAACGACGAACCGCCGAGTTTCATCATGCCGACCTGAAAGGACGACAGCGTGCGCAGCGACGGATTGAAGAACACGAGCCCGAGGATCTTGCCGGCGAGGGCGCGCGGTTCGGGGTGTTGTTCGAGCCGACGGGCGAGCGCGACGAGATCAAGGATTTCCTCGCGACTGAAGTCGGCGAGATCGAGAAAGCGTTTCATAGGTCCTTCAGTGCCTCCCGCAGGAGATCGACATGTTGTTCTTGAAGTGTGTACGGCGGCAGCAGCCGCACCACCTGTGGATCACTGCTGGTGCCGGCGAGAATGTTCCGCTCCAGCAGCGCCTTCTGGACTTCTTTGGCCGGTTTCGCGGTGATGAGGCCGTGCAGGAAGCCGGCACCCTGATGGCCGATCACCGGTCCCACCGTGCAGGTCTCGCGCAGATAGCGACTGATGCGTTGCACGTTGGCCATCAAGCCCTCGGTCTCGATGGCGTCGATCACGGCCTCGATGACCGCGCAGGCCATGGGGCCGCCGCCGAATGTCGTGCCGAGTCCTTCTAGTTTGATGGCGGAGGTGACCTCGGGGGTCATCAGCAGTGCGCCGCAGGGAAAGCCGTTACCGAGCGCTTTGGCGGTGGTGATCATGTCCGGCATCACGCCATAAAGATTGGCCGCAAAGGGATGACCGCTACGGCCGACGCCGATCTGCACTTCATCAAAGATCAGCAGCGCACCGATGGCACTGCAGCGTTCGCGTAGTGCAGCGAGAAACTCCCGTCCCATGTCGAAGGCGCCGCCGACGCCCTGCACGGGCTCGACGATCACTGCAGCGGTGTCGGCATCGACCGCGGCCTCGATCGCGCCCGTATCGCGGCGCGGGATATAGGTAACTTCGAAGGGCGGTCGCGGAAATTCGTACCATTTTTTGTCGGCGCCCCAGGTGACGGCACCGGCTGCGGCCGTACGCCCATGAAACGCGCCTTCGATGGCGACTACCTTTGAGCGCCGCGTCATCTTGAAGGCCATGCGCAGCGCGTTTTCATTGGCCTCGGCGCCCGAGTTGACGAAGAACACGCTGTCGAAATGACCGCCTGCAAAATCGACGAGCCGCGTGGCCGCGCGCACGCGCACATCCATGGGCACGGCATTGCTCTGGAAGTTGCAGGCCTTGGCCTGCTCGGTCAGCGCGCGCGTCCAGCCCGGGTGCTTGTAACCGAGCGCCGCCACGGCATGTCCACCGTAAAGATCGAGAATGCGCCGACCATCGCGGGTGTGCAGCCAGACGCCCTCGGCATCGACGACCTCGATGGGGTACTGCGCAAAGACCGGGGCAAGATGATCGGCGGGGCTCATGAGGTTCTCGAATTCTTTGATTGAATTAGGCGGGTCTCAGGTCCAACCCGGTGCCGGAGCGGTGAGGCCGGCGGTTTCGGGCAGGTCGAGCAGACGATTCATCCACTGCACGGCACCGCCTGCGGCGCCCTTGTCGAGATTATCGATGACGCACATGACCGCGAGCGTTCGTCCGTTGGTGGTGGCATGCAGGTGGGCATAATTGCTGGCGACGACATCCTTGACGCGAGGCGCGGCATCAAGCACGCGCACGAACGGTGCGTCGGCATGGAAAGCGCGCAACTTCGCGAGCAGCGTTTTGGCGTCGAGTTCGCCTGCGCTTGCGGCTACGGTGGCCTGTACGGTGACATGGATACCCCGGGCGAAGGGCCCCGAGTGCGGCACGAACGCGAACTCCGCTGTCACCCCGCTCGCCGCCGCGGCGCAGGCGGTGATCTCCGGGATGTGCCGATGCACGAGCGCGTTGTACGAGTAAAGATCGCTGTGCCGCGTCGGGTGGTGCGTACCTTCGACGGGTTTGCGTCCTGAACCCGTGCTGCCCGTGACCCCGCTCACGAAGAGCGTAGGCGAGGCGAGACCGAGCGCCAGCATCGGCACGCTGGCGAGTAGTGTTGCCGTGGCAAAGCAGCCAGGGTGCGCGACATGGGGTGTCGGTGCTACGGCGAGGTGCTCGGGCAAGGCGCAGGTGAAATCTTTGAGACGCGACGGTGCGCCGTGTTCATGCTTGTACACGGCGGCATAGGCCTCGGCCGAGGCGTAGCGATAATCCGCCGAGATATCGACCACGCGCGGCCGCGTGCCTGCGGCCTCGGCCGCCGTCAGCAATCGATCGATGAGCGCGGCGCTCACGCCATGCGGCGCCGCCGAGAACACGGCGCTCACCGGCAAGCGACTGATCAATGCAGTGATGTCGGCTTCAGCAGAAAAACGTAGATCACCGAGCGCTACCGCCAGATGCGGGAAGGCCTTGCCGACGGGCTCGCCGGGTTGCGAGTCCGACATCACCGCGGCGATCTCGAGCTGCGGATGCCCGGCGAGCAGGCGCAGCACTTCGCCCGCAACATAGCCGGTACCGCCGAGAACGATGGCCGGAATACGGTTCACGATGCCGCGACCGCCGGGAACTTCTGGCCGAGACCGATGGCATCGATGACACAGTCGCCGAGCGCCGCGCCATCGGTCAGGGCGTTGAACGCCGGCACGTGCATCTGCTCGCGGATGATGTCGACGCCGACCGCGTTGTCCGTGGCGGGACCCGTGACCGCGCAGGGCTCGATCTTGAAACGCTCGCGCAGCAGCTTCACACCACCCCAGGCGGCGACCGGATCGTTGGCCGAGAGCACGACGCCCGTCAGTGCTTTGCGGATGTCCTCGCACTCGAGGATCGAGTCGACGCCGTAGGTGCCTAGAATGCCATCACCCAGTTCGAACACGATCACATCCGGTTTCTTGGCGGCGATCTCGGTGATCATCGTGCGCGTGAGCGCCGGGCCCACGGTGCGCGTGGTGGTGATGACGCCGAGATCGGTGAAGATCATGGAATTGCGCGCACCGGCATCTTCCATGGCGAGGATGTCGCGACGCAGCGAAACGCCGGTTGCCTTGAAGCAATCGACGATCAGTCCGCGATGGCGCATGCGACTCACCATCGAGCACGCTGCGGCGGTCTTGCCCGCTTCCATGCAAGTCCCGGCGAGGGCGACCACCGGCACGTCTTGCGAATTCAACAAGGCGTTGAAGTCGAGCTTGCGGTAGCCCGCCCGCGCGGGCACGCCGATGCGCTCGCCGAGATACGGAAAGTGCAGCACCACGCCGAGCACGCGGCAATCGAAGGGCTTGCCCTTGTCGGGATTCGCCGAATCGCACACGCCGAGCACGCCGCCGATGTTGAGCATCTGGATGACATCGCCTGCAGCGAGTGTCTCGGGGACGTGACCCGAGTAACCAAACAGCGCCTTGCGATGGCCGAGGGCGCCGACCACGATGTCGCCCTTGGCCACTTTGGCCATGCGGCCGCTAGTGAGCTCCAGCGTGTTGTAGCCCGACTTGCTGTTGAGGATCTCGACCACCACGACCACACCCTCTTCGGAAGGCAGGTTCTCGGTGGCGATGCGCACTTCATGTCCAAGGCCGCAGGCCTGCGTGACCGAAGCGATCTTGTCGACGACAATCGTTCTCATTTCTTTGATTTCCCCTGCAGGTCCGAGGTCGCGATGGTGGCCGCGCGCTCGCCCGCGCGGCGGTGAAAGACACCCGTGAGACCGACGATGCGTGAAAAACCGAGCGCATCGGCGGCGGTCCATTCGCCGGTGGCCTCGCCATAGACGCCCTTCGAGGCCGCCATCAGCGACCAGGCCGATTCAACGCCTTCGATGAACACCGAACCAGCGCGGAAGAGCACGTTGACCGTGCCTGTGACGCGCTCCTGCGATTGCAGAAACAGCGCCTCGATGTCGCGGCATACGGGGTCAAGCAGTTGCCCCTCGTGCACCCAGTCGCCGTAGGGGCCTGCGAGCATTTCTTTGATACGCTGCTGCCGACCGGTGAGCACGAGTTTTTCAAGCTCACGGTGTGCGTTGAGCAGCACTTCGGCAGCCGGTGCTTCGAAGGCGACGCGACCCTTGGTGCCGATGATGGTGTCGCCCAAATGAATACCGCGGCCGATGCCAAAAGGTCCGGCGAGTTGCTCCAGGGTTTCGATGACCTCGACCGGCGAAAGCGTGTGACCGTCGAGCCCGCAGGGCACGCCGCGCTCGAAGTGCAGCACATGGCGCTCAGGCGCCCGCGGCTGACTGAAGGTATCTTTCGAGAGTACCCAGGCCTCATCCGGAATGCTGCCCGCCGAAGTGAGGGTTTCTTTGCCGCCGATGCTGACGCCCCAGAGACCGCGATTGATCGAATAGGCGGCACCGAAGGGTGGCACGGGCAGATTACGGCTCTGCAGGAATTCGAGTTCTTCCTGGCGCTTGAAGTGGCGATCGCGCACCGGTGCGATGATCTCGAGTTCTGGGGCGAGCGTGCGCAGTGCCACTTCGAAGCGCACCTGGTCGTTGCCCGCGGCCGTACAGCCATGAGCGATGCTGCCGGTGCCGAGCTTGCGTGCCATCAACGCGATGGTCTGGGCTTGCATGACGCGCTCGGCGCCGACGCAGAGCGGATAGAGCTGGCCACGACGCACGTTGCCCATGATCAGAAAGCGCAATACTTGATCAAAATAATCAGCGCGCGCGTCGATCTGGTGGTGTTCGCTCGCGCCTAAAGCGTGCGCCCGTGCCTCGAGTGTCTTGGCTGTCGCGGCGTCGATGCCGCCGGTGTCGACTGTCACCGTGATGATCGGGCGCTGGTACTGCTCCTTGAGCCAGGGGACGAGGAAAGAGGTGTCGAGGCCGCCTGAATAGGCGAGGACGATGGGCTGGGACATGGAAGATCCTTAGAGACGAAAGAGTTCGCGCAGCCGGACGACCACGGCGGCTTGGGCGGCCGCGGTGTCGGTGGCGATGAAAATGGTGTCATCACCCGAGAGGGTGCCGACGACTTCGGGCCACTCCGCCGTATCGATGGCGATGGCCACGCTTTGCGCAGCGCCGGTGGTGGTTCGCAGCACGGTGAGTGAGCTGCCCGCGGTTGCGACGCCGCGCACGAACTGCCGCAGCGTGCCGAAGTCATCGAGCGCCCGCTGGTTCGCGTCCGGCGGCAGGTAGCGACCCCCCGCCTTGAGCACGCCGAGATCGCGCAGATCGCGGCTCACCGAGGACTGGGTGACCTCATAGCCTTCGCGGCGCAGCAGGTCGACGAGCTCATCCTGTTTGCGCACGGCCGAGCCGCGCAGCAGGCGCAGGATGGCGTTTCGTCGATCGGCTTGTTGCAGGTCTGCGTGCATAAAATCACGCACATTATGCATATTAATGCACGGCAGTCAAGCGGGGGCGGGCGGGGCGCGCAGCGCAGCCAGACGCTCGATCATCGGCGGGTGCGAGTAATGAAAGCGTACATAAAGCGGATCGGGGGTCAGCGTCACGGCGTTGTCTTCGGTCAGCTTGACCAAGGCGCTAGCGAGCGCATCGGCGCTCGCATGGGTCCGCGCATAGGCATCCGCCTCGAATTCGTGTCGGCGCGAGGCGAGACTGCCGAGCGGCGTGATGAAGAAGGTGGCACTCGGCAGCACCAGCAGAAAGAGCAGTAGCGCGAGCGCATCGTTGGGTGCTGTGGTGTTGGGTGTCACGCCGAGACCCAGGAAGAAGGCCGGTTGCTCGGCCAGCCAGCCGAGCGCAGCCAGACCGAGCAGGCTCATGGCGAAGATCTGCACGATCATTTTGATGATGTGCTTGTGGTGAAAGTGACCGAGCTCGTGTGCGAGCACGGCTTCGACTTCGCCGGGCGAGAGCCGGGCAAGCAGCGTGTCGTAGAACACGACGCGCTTGGCTCGACCGAGTCCGGTGAAATAAGCGTTCGATTGCGCGGAGCGTTTGCTGCCGTCCATCACGAAGAGTCCCTTGGCCGAGAATCCGCAGCGATCCATCAGTGCCTTGACTCGCGCCGCGAGTGCTTCGTCCTCCAGCGGCTTGAATTCATTGAAGAGCGGCGCGATGAAGAGCGGATAGATGACCATCAGCACAAGATTGAACGTCACCCAGAAGCCCCAGGCCCACAACCACCAAGTCGCGCCGGCCATGCCCATCAGCCAAAGCACCATCGCGATCAGCGGCAGGCCGATCAGCGTACTCACCAGAAGATTCTTCAGGAGATCGCCCAGCCAAAGACGAATCGTTATGCGGTTGAAGCCGAAGCGTTCCTCGATGCGGAAGTTAGCGTACCAGTCGAACGGCAGCTCGATGAGGCCGCCGATGAGCGAGAAAGCGAACACAAGCGAAACCTGATAAGCGAGCCTGCCGTTGGCCGAAACATCGCCACCAAAGAAATCGAGTAGCAAGCGATTCAGGGCTTCGAGTCCGCCCCCGATCGTCCAGACGAGCAGCAGCAGCAGCCCGAGGCCGAACTGCAGCATCCGGAAGCGTTGTTTGGCGCAGGTGTAATCGGCAGCCTTGGCATGAGCTGCCTCGCTGATGGCGCTGCAGAATGACTCGGGTACGCTGCTGCGCCGCGCTGCGACATGCGCGATATGACGCCGTGCGAGCCAGATTTCGACTGCCGCATGCAGAGCGACCAGGAGCAGAAAAATGATCAGCACCAACGACCCAGTCATACCTCAAGTACTCGTCTGTTCCGCTGCGTCCGCAGTGCGACCGTTTCGACGAGCGCGGTGTCGCGCTCGCGAACGGTGCGCAGGAAATGGAACTGGCCGGTCGCTGTCTCAGGCGTGAGCAGAATGCTCGTGTAACCGCGTCGACTCGCATCCATGTATGCGAGGCCCGGGTTGGTGGCGCGCACGGCGCGCGCGATTTGCTGCGGGTCGACGGCCGAGAGCGTGTACTCGAAACCCGGCGAGCTCACTGAGTGCGTCGCGAACTCGACACCCACGGGGTCGCGTCCGAGAGTTAGATTTTGCGCCCAAGCGTTGTGGGTGTCGCCGGCGAGCACGACGAGGTTCGCCTTGGCGCGTGCGGCATCGGCGAGCAAGCGCTGTCGCGCGGCCGGAAAACCGCCCCAACTGTCGAGGTTGTATGGCAGTTCCGCGCGCGCCGCCGCAAGGCCCACCGCAAGTCTGCGACGTACCGGTTCCGGTGAGTCTGGGCCAACCCAGTTGGCTGCTTCCTGCGGGATGACGATCTCGCCCATCAATACTTGTTGTGCCACGACCTGCCAGCGCGTCGCCGCGGCCGTCGAGCGCGCGAGCGCGCTGCGCAGCCAGGCTTCCTGGCTCTCGCCGAGCAGCGTGCGTGCGGGATCGGCGAGCGGTCCGTCACGAAAGTCGATGAGCGCGCGAGCGAGATCCTGGCGTCCTTTGAGTGCGCCTTCGAGATCCGGCGGCGCACTGCGACCGCTGATGCGCGTTTCCAGTTTGAACAGCGTCGCGAGCTTGCCGATCTGGTATTCGCGCCAGCGCTCATCGGAAACCGGCATCCACTCGCGGTACACCCGCTCGGCGATTTCTTTGCGTGTCACCCAGTCGCCTTCGGTTTCCGGCTGGTGATTTTCCGCGCCGTCTCGCCACGCGTCGTTGGTCAACTCATGGTCATCCCACTGCATCACCATCGGATAGGACTGATGCAGTCGCTGCAGATCGGCATCGAGCCGATAACAGCCGTAGCGCAGACGGTAATCGGCGAGCGTGACGGTTTCGTGGGCTGGCTCGAGGAGGCGACCCGGCAGCATCTGCTTCGCATCGGGATAAGCGCCGCGCGGATATTCGTAGATGTAATCACCGACATGCACGATGAGATCGAGGTCGGCGCGTTCGCAAGCATGGGCATAGGCGTTGAACCAGCCAAAACCGATGTTCGAGCAAGAGAAAAGTCCAATGCCGAAGCGGCTGACATCGCCCACCGGCAAGGTGCGAGTGCGACCAACCGGACTGAACGAACCATCCGGAGCGATGAATCGATAAAAATACCATCGACCCGGCTCGAGGCCGGTGACGGTGAGTTTTGCGGTGTAATCGCGCTCGGGCGTGGCCCGAACTTCGCCGCCCGCGAGCACGCGCGCGAACAGCGTATCGGCCGCAACTTCCACCCGCAGGCGTGTGTCGCCGTCGGCCACATAGCGTGTCCATAGCAACACCGAGTCGGCCGCAGGCTCACCGCTCGCCACGCCATGCGTGAAGCCACGCGCGGCAAAGAGTTGTGCGAACGCGGGCAGAGCGGTGACGCCGACTCCAAAAGCGGCGGCGGAGAGCAGGTGACGGCGCGAGATCTGCAAGGACATGGGGATAACCGGCGGCTGGTGGATGGAATCGACTGCAAAGGATAGCCGAGGCGGGCGGTTTACACTGTGACGGCCTCTTTACACCGTTGGAACCGTTGCAATTCGCCGTTGGATAACCCCGAACAGTTCGTCATCTTGGTCAATGCCGTGATTCTCGCTGCGGCCTACTTCTACGTGTATCCACGATTCGCTGGTGCAGACATGCAACGGCTCGCCATCAACGATTTGATCGCCAACGGCTGCGCACTGCTCGTGGTCGGTTTGCTGTACGGCGGCACGGGACAGCAATTCAGTCTGCTTGTCGGCGAACTTGGCTGGTTCGGCTTCACGATCGCCACGTTCTTGCTGATGGAGTTGCCGCTCTTCATCTGGTATTCGCGGCGCTACGGTTTGTTCTCGCGTCCCGACGACACCGACTGAGCCATCGACTGAGCCGTCGCCGGAGCGGTCTACCCGCTAAGCGCGCGATGCACGGGCGCGGTATCGGGCCGTACATCGCGCCAAACAAAAAACGCCTCGGCGGCTTGTTCGACCAACATGCCGATTCCCTGCGCGGCTGCGCGAGCGTCGTGCTGCGCTGCCCAGCGCACGAAAGGCGTATCCGGGGTCGCGTAGCCGAGGTCATAAGCAAAAGTTTGGGACCCGATGATGCGCGGCGTAACCTCGGGCACCTGACCTTCGAGCCCGAGCGGTGTAGCGTGCACCACGAGATCGAAAGGCGCAGCGTCGGGCGACGCAAATCGCGAGTTCAAATCCGTGTAACTGCAACCGGTCACACCGGCGTGCGCCGCATCGACCGCCAGCGCCTGCGCGCGCTCGGCACCGCGATTGGCAATGAGTATTTCGGCAGGAGCTCGCTCCATGAGCGGACCCACGATACCGCGGGTGGCGCCGCCTGCACCGAGAATCAGCAGGCGCTGGCCCCTGATCGGGAACCCAAGTCGGTCGAGATCGGCAAGCAGGCCCGCGCCATCGGTATTGTCACCGCGGATGCGCCCATCAGCAAGACGAATCAAAGTATTCACGGCGCCGGCGCGTGCGGCGCGCGGCGTGAGCTCATCGGCGAGGCGTGCGGCGTGTTCTTTGTGGGGCGCCGTGACATTGAGGCCGCAGCCTCCTGCAGCAAAGAAATCACCAACGAATGCCGCGAAATCTTCGGGCGACACGGCATGGCGATCGTAGCTCAGCGACTCGCCCGTGGCCGCGGCGAACATGCGGTGGATGAGCGGCGACTTGCTGTGCTCGATCGGATAGCCGAGGACGCCGTATCGATCCGGGTTACGAGGGTTGGCTGCGCTCATCGACATCATGTTAGCCCGACCGACCAACCGCCGCGTTGTTGCGGATCGAGGGCTGCGTGAATGGCGGGTAGCCAGATGCGAGCGCGCTCGGCGAACTGCCACGGCGGGTTGATGACAAGCAGTCCCGAGCCGTTCAGGCCGACGCGGTTATCCCGCGGATGTAGCCAAAGTTCCGCGGTGCACGCGGCGGTGGGCGTACCTCCCGCTTGCGATGGCAGGTTGGCGATGAGGCGTTGCCGCCAGGCGTCGGTGTCTTTGGCCTGCTTGATCGGATACCAGATGGCGATCACCGCGTTGGCGAGCCGCTGCAGGATGTCTCGTGCCGCGCTCGCCGCCGCCTGGAAGTCGCCGCCGGTGTCTTCATACGGCGGATCGATGAGCACAAGAGCGCGCCGCTCGATCGGTGGTAGCCACGCACCGAGCCGCGCACAGCCGTCAGCGCATTCGATGGTGACGCGTTCGAGTGGCAGTCGGCCGGAGTCGCCATCGCCCGCTGCCTCACGTACGGCTTCACGCACCGCCTGACGCAGCGCCGCGTGTTCTTCTTCCTGTGTTTCGATGAGCGTCAGCCGATCCTGCGAGCGCAACGCCGCGAGGGCGATGAGCGGCGAGCCCGGATAGGCATGACGCAAACCTGGAGCGCGACGCAGCCGTCGTACCACGGCAAGATAGTCGGCGATCTCGTCCGGCCAGGCGTCGTGAATACCGAGCAGCGTTTCGATGCCGCCCGCGGCCTCGCCCGAACGCGAGGCGTCGCCGCCCGCCAGATCGTAGCGCCCGCGCCCGGCATGGGTGTCGAGCAGCAGCAGTCCCTTGTCCTTGCGCGTCAGCGAGCGCAGCAGAGCGAGCAGGGCGACGTGCTTGAGAACATCCGCGAAGTTGCCGGCGTGAAAGGCGTGGCGATACTTCACGGGTGCCCGTCAATCGTCGGTGGAAGCAGCAGTGGAACCGGTCGTGGTCCCAGCCGAGGATTTCTTCCGAGCGGTTTTCTTTGCCGGAGATTTTTTGGCGGCTTTTTTCTTTGGCGTTGATTTTTTGGGTGCAGCGGCGCCTGCGGTGATCGCTTCGCTGCCGTCGGCGCTGGCTTCCGTGTTTGCAGTCTTGCGCTTGGCTGTCGCCTTGCCAGCGGCCGCGCTCTTGCCCTTGGCGGCAGTCTTGCGGCCGAAGCGCCCGGGTCGCGGCGGCGCGGCGGCCAGCAACGCCCGGCATTCTTCAAGCGTCAGAGTCTTGGGGTCACGTTCTTTAGGGATGCGGGCATTACGTTGCTTGTCGGTGATGTACGGACCATAGCGACCATTCAGCACCTGGATGTCGTCGATACCGAAGTCCTGAATGATGCGGTTGGCATCGGCGAGCTTCTTGGCCGCGACCACTTCGCAGGCACGCTCGAGCGTGATCGTGTACGGATCGTCCTCGACCTTGAGCGAGGCGTATTTGCTGCCGTATTTGATGTACGGACCGAAGCGACCGATGTTCGCTTCGAGGGCTTCGCCCTCGGCGTTAGTGCCAAGCTTGCGCGGCAACTGAAAGAGCTGCAGCGCTTCGGGCAGGGTGATGCGATCCATCGACTGCCCCGGCCGCAGTCCAGCAAAGCGCGGCTTGTCTTCGTCGTCGCGGGTACCGATCTGCACGAACGGTCCGAAGCGACCCATACGCACCGAGATCGGTTTGCCGGACTCGAGGTCCGTGCCGAGCTCGCGCGACTGCGCGGCTTCGTCGCGCGAGACATTCTTTTCGATGTGCTCGACCCGATCGATGAACGGCTGCCAGAATTTCTGCAGCGGGTCGGTCCAGGGTTCCTCGCCGCGCGAGACCGCATCGAGCTCGTCTTCCATGGCGGCAGTGAAGCCGTAGTCGACGTACTCGCCGAAATTGGCGCTGAGGAAATTATTGACGATCTTGCCGATATCGGTCGGGATGAAGCGACGCCCGTCCATATCGACGTATTCGCGATCCTTGAGCGTGGAGATGATCGATGCGTAGGTCGACGGACGACCGATGCCGTGTTCTTCGAGCGCCTTGACGAGCGAGGCTTCGGAGAAGCGCGGCGGCGGTTCGGTGAAGTGCTGCGTCCCGCGCAGCCCCACGAGCTGCACGACATCGCCCTCATTCATCATCGGCAGGATCCGATCGTCATCGTCGTCGGCGCTGTCGTCCTGCCCTTCGAGATAAACGGCGATGAATCCCGGCTTGAGCAAGGTCGAGCCATTGGCGCGCAGCAAATGTCGTTGCGGTCCCGCCGGGCCGGCGAGCAAATCGACGGCGACCGTATCGAACACGGCATGCGTCATCTGACACGCGACTGCGCGTTTCCAGATGAGCGAATAGAGCTTGAACTGATCGGCATCGATACGTCCCTCGAGCAACTGCGGCAGCACGGCCGCCGAGGTCGGCCGAATCGCTTCGTGAGCTTCCTGCGCGTTACGCGATTTGTTCTTGTAGAAACGCGGCGACTCCGGCAACGACTCGGCGCCATACACCCGCACGATGACTTCGCGGATCTCGGTGATCGCTTCGTTGGCAAGGTTGACGGCGTCAGTACGCATGTAGGTGATGAGACCAACGGCGCCTTCGCCGTAATCGACGCCTTCGTAGAGTTGTTGTGCGAGACGCATGGTGCGCTGCGCCGAGAAGCCGAGTTTGCGGGCGGCTTCCTGCTGCAGCGTCGAGGTCGTAAACGGCGGCGCAGGGTTACGGTTGCGCTGCTTGCGATCCACGGTGAGCACCCGCAAGGTGCCGGGCGGCGCGAGCGGTGCGTCCCCTGCGGTGATTCCGGCGCCGGTCGCGGCGCAGAGCGCGCTTTCGACCTCGGCGGCCTGCGCGGCATTCACGAAGCTGAACTGCTCGACCTTGCGACCCGTGAACTCGACGAGCTTCAGCGGGAAGGTTTGTGTTTCGAGCTCGCCCTGGGCATCGAGGCTCCAGTATTCGCGCGGCACGAAGGCCTGAATCTCGGCCTCGCGCTCGCAGATCATGCGCAGCGCCGGGCTCTGCACGCGACCCGCGGACAAGCCGCGCCGCACTTTCTTCCAGAGCAACGGCGACAGATTGAAGCCGACGAGATAGTCGAGCGCGCGACGCGCCTGCTGTGCGTTGACCAGATCGAGCGAGAGTTCGCGCGGTTGCTCGATGGCCTGCCGCACGGCGTTGCGCGTGATTTCAAAGAATTCGACGCGATGCACGTCCTTGCCTTCGAGCGCGCCACGATCCTGCAGCAGTTCGCGCAGATGCCAGGAGATCGCTTCGCCTTCGCGATCAGGGTCGGTGGCGAGATAGAGCGACTTGGCTTTGCGCAAGGCGCGGGCGATAGCCTCGACATGCCGTTCGTTGCGCTCGATCACGTCGTATTTCATGGCGAAGCGACGGTTCGGGTCGACTGCGCCTTCTTTTGGCACGAGATCGCGCACGTGGCCGTAAGACGCCAGCACCTCGAACTTGTTGCCGAGGTATTTTTTGATGGTCTTGGCCTTCGCCGGTGATTCGACGATGACGAGGTTTTCAGCCATGGAGCCGGCTCCGGCGCGGGATCAGTGGGGCCGTTCGGGCGGCAGATCGAACACGAGGTCTTCCATGCGCGAGCAGGCGAGTTCTTCGCCGGGCTGGCTGGAGAGCACCATCAGCACGACCCACTTGAGTTGGTCGACGTCGAGTTCGGAGGAGTCGAGGGCGAGCAGACGCTCGATGACGATTTCGCGTTGTTGCGCGGAGAGGATGCCGCTGCGCTCGAGAGCGAGCAGATAGCCCCGGCAGTCGGCAGGCAGATGCACCCGTTCTTCTTCCGTGAACACCCGCATGGCGCGCGGACCCGCGTCGGTGAGCGATGGGCGATCACGTTCGCAGGCGAGATCCGCGAGCCAATCGAGCGCGCGCTCGACACTGTCGCCCGGGAAACCGGCCTGTTCGAGATCCTGTGCGAGTGCATCACGTTCCGGAACATCCGGGTCGTCGGTCAGCATGTAGCGGTCGAAGACGTAGATCAGGATGTCGAGAACGCTGCCGTTGTCAGTGGTTTGAGTCATTACTAAAGAGGTGATTCGAGAATTCTGTAGTAGCGGCCGGCGGAGTCCGATGCGACACGTCCCTGATGTTCGAGGGCGAGGAGCAAGGACGCTACAGTGATGCTGGAGAGGCCGGTGCTCGCGATGAGTGCATCGAGACTCGTGGGCTCGAAGCCGAGGGCATCTAACAGGATTTCAGTAGGGTTGTCCAACCTCGGTGACTCGGGATGCCATGCTTCGGGCGCCTCGGGTAGGATTTCAACTATATGATTCATATCGAGATTTTTGAGTTCGCGGAGGACGTCCTCGGCGTTTTCGACGAGTGTGGCGCCCTGCCTGAGCAGTTGGTGACAGCCGCGGGACTGCGGATTATGGATGGACCCGGGGACGGCAAAGACCTCGCGACCCTGCTCGCCGGCGTGACGTGCGGTGTTCAGCGAGCCGCTGCGCGCAGCCGCCTCGACGACCAGCACGCCGAGGGCAAGACCACTGATGAGGCGATTTCGTTGCACGAAATGACGGGCGAGCGGCGGGCTGCCGGGCGGAAATTCGCTCACCAACGCGCCGCGCGACAGGATCCGCTCGGCGAGCGCTGCATGTTGCTCGGGATAAATCTGGTCGAGACCCGTACCGCAGACGGCGATGGTGACACCCTGCGCCGCGAGTGCACCTCCGTGACTCGCGGCGTCGATACCGGTGGCCAGACCACTGGTGATGGCAAGACCGAGGCTCGCGAAGTGAAAAGCGAGGTCGCGCGCGGTCCGCGCGCCGTTGATGGTCGGGTGGCGACTGCCCACCATCGCGAGCTGCGAGGCACTCAAGGCGTCGACGGAGCCGCGTACGAAGAGCACCGGCGGAGCGCCGGGGATGGCGCGCAAGGCCGGTGGGTAGGCGGTCTCGTCGGCGCTGATGAGGTGGACGGCGTGCTGCTGCAGCGCGGCGAGATCGCTGGCGTGGCGCGCGGCATCGAAGCTCGCGAGCGTGCGTTGGCCGGCCAGCGTGAGACCGTGCCGGGCGAGCGTGGTGGCATCGAGCCGGGTGAGTGCAAGCGGCGAGTCCAGCTCTGCGGCGAGCGCACACCAGCGTGCGGCATCGAGGGAAGGGACACGGGCGAGCAGGGCGTGATCGGGACTGGCCATGGCCCCGAGAGCCTACCGAGCCCGTCTGGGCGAGCCACGCCACGAAAGCCGTGGAACCCGACTGATATACTGCTGGTCAACGAACTACCTTTCCGGCAAGGACCCGTCCCCATGGCGCTGCTCGAGATCCTCGAATTCCCCGACCCGCGGCTGCGCACGCGTGCGGCGCCCGTGACGCGCTTCGATGCCGCGCTTGGTCAGCTGATCGACGACATGTTCGAAACGATGTACGCCGCGCCGGGCATCGGTCTGGCCGCCTCACAGGTCAACGTTCATCAGCAACTGATCGTCATGGACTGCGGCGGCGAGCGCCGCGAACCGCTGGTCTTCATCAATCCCGAAGTCCTCGCCCGCGACCAGGTCGGCGTGATGGAGGAGGGCTGCCTGTCGGTGCCCGGCATTTTCGATGAGGTCGAGCGGGCGCAGCGGGTGCGCGTTCGTGCGCTCGATCGCGAGGGCAAACCTTTCGAAGTCGAGCTCGAGGGTTTGCCTGCGGTTTGTCTGCAGCACGAGATGGATCATCTCGACGGCAAACTGTTCGTCGATTACCTCTCGATGCTCAAGCGCGACCGCATCCGTCGCAAGCTCGACAAGGATCGACGCGACCGCGCGGCCAAGCCGTCGGGCGGCAAAGTGCCGGCGACCGCAGCGCTCGAGCGCTGAACCCGCTTCCCCCGCCCCGGTTTTTTCGCCATGCGCATCGCATTTGCCGGCACGCCGGAGTTCGCCGTTCCGCCGCTCGCTGCGCTGAGTGCTTCGCGGCATGAGGTCATCGGCGTCCTGACTCAGCCCGATCGTCCGGCGGGTCGCGGCCGCCGCTTGAGCGCGAGTCCGGTCAAAGAATTTGCGCTGCAGCACGGCCTGCCGATCGCCCAGCCCGCTACCTTGCGCACGGCCGAGGGTCGCGACGCGCTCGCCGCGTGGCAACCGGATGTGCTTGTGGTGGTCGCCTACGGCTTGATCCTACCGCCCGAGGCGCTGGCGATTCCGCGCTACGGTTGCATCAACATCCACGCCTCGCTGCTGCCGCGCTGGCGTGGTGCGGCGCCCGTGCAGCGCGCGATTCTCGAGGGCGATACCGAGACCGGTGTCACGCTCATGCTGATGGACGCCGGACTCGACACAGGACCGATCTTGCTGCAGCGCTCCTCGCCGATTTCTTTGGACGATGACACCGCGAGCGTGCTTGCTACACTCGCGAGCCTCGGCGCGCCGGCGTTGCTCGAAGTGTTGGCAGGTATCGAGGCCGACACGCTGCGGCCGCAAGCGCAACCCGCCACCGGGATCACTTATGCGCGCAAGATCGAGAAGAGCGAGGCGCGCATCCATTGGCACGGCAGCGCAGCCGTCATCGATCGTCAGGTACGCGCCTTTCGTCCCTGGCCCGTGGCGGAGACGACGCATCACGGCGAGCAGGTGAGAGTTCATCGTGCCCGCGCCATCGAAGTAGGCGAGCTTGATCCCGCGAGCGCCGGTGTGATTTTGCAGCGCGCAGCTGCGGCGGCGCCGGGCAGCATTCTCGGCGTGCACGAGACATTCCTTCTGGTTCGCTGCGGTACGGGTTTGCTCGGCATCTGCGAACTGCAGCGTGCCGGTCGGCGCAGCGTCAGTGCGCGCGAATTCGCCAACGGGCTCGCGACGACGACTGAGGTTTTCGCATGAGTATTGCGCCGGGTGCGGCAACGTTGGCGGCGGCGGTGCAGGCGATCAGCCGAGTGGCGCACGAGGGCAGATCGGCAGACTTCGCTCTGCAAGAGTCCGACGAGCGCGAAGATCGCGCTGCGGTGCGCGCGATCACCCTCGGCAGCTTGCGCTGGTATCTGCGTCTCGCACCGGCGGTGGCGAGGATCGTCGATCGGCCGGCCGAAGAAATGCCACCGCTGCTGCGGGCGTTGCTGCTCGCAGCCGCACATCAGATCGAGTATTCGCGCGGCGCACCGGAAGTGAGTGTGCATCTGGCGGTCGATGCGGCGCGAGTGCTCGATCTGTCGCGCGCCACCGGCTTCGTCAATGCCGTGCTGCGGCGTTTCGTGCGCGAGCGCGCCGAGTTGCTGGCCGTTGTCGATAACGAGCTCGCGGCGCGCAGCGCACACCCCGGGTGGTTGGTCGAGCGGCTTGCCGCGGCTTGGCCGCAGCAGCTGCGACAGATTCTGGCAGCGAACAACGAACATCCGCCCATGGTGTTGCGCATCGCACCCGGTACCGCGCCTGCAGCCTATGTTGCCGAGCTTGCGGCGCTAGGCCGGGACGCTTGGGTGATGGAGTCGTTTACGGAGGCCGTTGTGCTCGCTCAGTCGGCACCCGTCGCCGCCTTGCCCGGTTTTGCCGAAGGGCGAGTGTCGGTACAGGACGCCGGTGCACAAGTAGCCGCCCGTCTGCTCGATGCAGAGCCCGGTGATCACGTGCTCGATGCCTGTGCTGCGCCGGGTGGCAAAGCCTGTCACATCCTGCAGCGCCAGCCTGACGTGCATCTGTTGGCCGTCGATGACGATGCGGCGCGGCTTGCGCTGGTGCGCTCGAGTTTCGAGCGCATCGGCGCCGATCCAGAGCGTGCCCGAGTACAACTCGCCGACCTCGCCGATCCGCGCGGTCTGGCCGAGCAGGGTCCGTTCGATCGCATCCTTGTCGATGCGCCGTGTTCGGCAACTGGCGTGATTCGCCGTCATCCGGACATCAAGCTGCTGCGACGCGGCGAGGACATCGCGAAGTTCGCCGCAGTACAGCGGCGGATCCTGGCCAATTGCTTTGCGCGACTCGCGCCGGGCGGGCGCCTCGTCTATGTCACCTGTTCGGTATTACCGGACGAAAACGAACTCGTAGTGCGGGAGTTTGTGGCCGCCACGCCGGAAGCGCGCGTTCTGCCATGGCCCGGCGACTTCGAACTGCCCGCCGGTGCGGTGGCCTGCAATCCGGGCGTGCAGTTGCTGCCGCTCGCCGGACCGACGGGGACCGATGGCTTCTATTATGCTTGCCTCGGTCGGACGGAGCTCGCATGACCCCGAGTGCGCAAAATAATCGGCGGCAAGACGCTCGGCACCGCGGCGCGGGTTTTGCCGTCGTGCTGCTCGCATTGCTCGCCATGCTGCCGTGGTTGGCCGCGCCGGCGTTGGCCGATCCGCTCGACGGGACCCTCGAGATCCAGTCCGCTTTCGTCAACAACGCCTCTGGCGTCTATCAGCTGCACGTTCGCACTCGCTATCCGGCCAACGAAGAAACGGTGGCGGCGCTGCGTGATGGTGTCTCCCTGTCCTACGACATCGATGTCACGGTGAACCGCGAACGACGCTTTTGGGCGGATGCCGGCGTAGTCGCCCTCAAACTCGAGCGCGAGCTCAACTATCACTCGGTCAGCGAGCGCTATGTGGTCCGTGATCCCCTGGCCAATGGCGAACAAAAATCCTTCGCCTCGCTCGATGAAGCGCTCGCGGCACTCGGCAATGTCGAGGCGTGGCCGATTCTGGTCGCCTCGCAGGTGCGCGAGCCCGGCGAATATCTGGTCAGCGTGCGCGCCAGTATCCGGCGTGGCCGTCTCACCGATGCGCTGCGCGCACTCATGTTCTGGTCGGACGACTGGCAACGCGAGAGCGAGTGGTACACATGGTCGCTGCCCCGCTGAGCAGCCGTCGTACTTCGATCATGATCGCGATCTGGGTCGCGGTCGTCCTCGGCGGTTTGATCGCCCTTTTCTTGTCCTCGCAGAACTCCGCGCAGTTCGGGCGTTTGCAGCCGTGGATATTGCTGGCGAGCGCGGTGGCTGTTGCAGTGCTGATCGTACTGCTTGCGCGCAAGGTGCTGCAGTTGGTCGCGGCCTATCGCAGCGGTGTGCCGGGTTCGCGACTCACCTCGCGAACGGTGATCGTGTTCGGCGCGCTGGTCGCCTTGCCGCTGCTGACTGTCTATCTGTTCTCGCTCGAGTTTCTGAACCGCGGCATCGATAGCTGGTTTCGCGTCGAGATCAAGCAGGGGCTCAACGACGCGGTCGTGCTGTCGCGATCGGCGCTCGATTTGCGCATGCGTGAGCATGCCGAGCGCACCGAGCGTTTCGCGGGCCGGCTGGCGGAGGGATCGGGCGAGGGCGTGCTCTTCTTGCTCGAGGACGAATTGCGCGAATCGGCGGCGAGCGAGATCGTGCTCTATGGCGAATACGAGCGCATCATCGGCGCAGCGAGCCGCGTCGTCGCCGACGCCTTGCCCGCCCGCCCGCCGAGCGATCTCGTGCGACGGGTCAACAACGGCGAAATCTACGTCAGTCTCGAGCCGATCGCCGAATCGCAATACATCGTGCGTACGGCGGCTGCGCTCCCCGGAGCGTCGCTTGCGCGGGGCGATGCGCGCTTTGTAGTAGTCGTCTATGAATTGCCACGACAACTGGCCGAACTCACCGATGCCGTGCAACGTTCCTATTCGCAATACGGCGATCTGGCGGCACTGCGCGAGCCGCTGAAATACAGTTTCAGGTTGACGCTGACGATGGTGCTGCTGGTGACGCTGCTCGGCGCCATTTACGGCGCCATCTATTCAGCCGAAGTACTCTTCAAGCCGGTGCAGGATCTGATGGCCGGTACTCGCGCGGTGGCCAAAGGCGACTTCGGGACACGCGTGCCGCTTACTTCGCACGACGAGATGGGTTTTTTGGTGCAATCGTTCAATGATATGACCAAGCGTTTGCGGCGGGCGCGCGAGGAAACCGAGCGCAGTCGGCTCGCCGCCGAAAACGAACGCGAGCGTCTGGCGATCATTCTGGCGCGACTCTCAGCGGGCGTGATCGCCATCGATCGGCGGTTCGTGCTGCAGCGCGCCAATGATTCGGCGAATGGCATTCTCGGCGTGGATCTGACGACACGAATCGGTCGCGAGCTCGTCGCGGCGGAGAACGAGGGCATTCTGCAGGCTTTTCTCGAGGCGCTGCAGGCTCGCTTCGCTGCCGGCCGCGAAGATTGGCGTGAACAGATCGAGTTGCGTGCGAGCAGCGTCAAAACCGGCTCGCGCGTACTCGTCTGCGCTTGCGTGCCGCTGCCACAAGCGGTCGGCGAGTCCGCGCAGTTCGTGATCGTGTTCGATGATGTGACCCACCTGCTGCAGGCGCAGCGCGATGCCGCTTGGGGCGAGGTGGCACGCCGACTGGCGCACGAAATCAAAAATCCCCTGACGCCGATCCAGCTTTCGGCCGAGCGCATGCGCCGTCGACTGCTGCCGGGACTGGTCGGCGCGGATGCGGACATGGTCGATCGCTCGACCCATACCATCGTGCAGCAGGTCGAATCCATGAAGCAGATGGTCAATGATTTCAGTGAGTACGCGCGGGCGCCGTCCATGCATATCGCGGCATTCGATCTGAACCGTCTGGTTGCGGAGGTCACCGATCTGTACCGTACGCAGGACGTCGGCATCGATATCGTCACGCATTTCGAGACTGACCTCGAGATGGTCGAAGCGGATCGGGCGGGTATCCGGCAGATCCTCAACAACCTGCTGACGAACGCGTTCGAGGCGCTGGAGGGGGTCAGACCGGCCATCATCGAACTTGGCACGGCGAGGTCGGAGTCGGACGGGGTCGCCTGCGCCGTGTTGACGGTGACGGACAACGGGCCGGGGTTTCAGGATGACCTGCTCGGGCGCATCTTTGATCCCTACGTCACCAGCAAGCCGCGGGGTACGGGCCTGGGACTGGCGATCGTCAAGAAGATCGTCGACGATCACGGTGGTCGGATCGAGGCGCAGAACCGCCCGGGGGGTGGAGCCTTGGTCCGTGTTATGTTGCCCCTGCGGGAGCGGACCAGAGCGGCGGCGCGCGAGCGACGACCGGAGTTGTGGAGGGAGCGGGCATGAGCGCGGCGCGCATTCTCGTGGTGGATGACGAGGCGGACATTCGCAGTCTCGTCAAAGAAATTCTTGCCGAAGAAGGCTACGAGGTCGAGGTTGCGGCCAACGGCAGCGAGGCAAGAACCCTGCGCCAGCGCCAGCAACCGGATCTCATCCTGCTCGACATCTGGATGCCCGACGTCGATGGCATCACGCTGCTGCGCGAATGGTCGGCCGCCGCCGACGGCTGTCCGGTCGTGATGATGTCGGGTCACGGTACCGTCGAGACCGCCGTCGAGGCAACTCGGCTCGGCGCCGTCGATTTCGTCGAAAAACCCCTGTCGCTCGCCAAGCTACTGCGTACCGTGGAGCGTGGTCTCGAGGGGCTGCGCAAGCGCCGTGCGGCGGGCAAGTTGCAGGCGGCCGCTGCGGTCGTGCCGGTGGGCAAAAGCAAACCGATGCAGCAGCTGCGCGGCGAACTTGCGCGTCTCGCGGCGAGCGATGTGCCGGTGATGCTGATCGGCGAGCCGGGCAGTGGTCGTGAGGCGTTCGCACGTTTCCTGCACGATCAGAGCAACCGCGCCGCGGCGCCCTTCGTGGTGGTCGTGGCGAGTGCGCTGCGCGAGAGTGACCTTGAGGCGATGCTTTTCGGTCGTGTCGAGGGCGCGCCCGGTCTTTTCGAAGAGGCCGCGGAGGGCACGCTGTTCATCAGCGAAATCGGCGATTTGCCCGCTCCGGCACAGCGTGCGCTGCTCGGCGTCCTCGAGACCGGCAGTTTCGCGCGGCTCGGCGAAGATCGTTCGCGTCCCTTCCGGGCGCGGGTCGTCTCGTCAGCCGAGCCCGGCGCGGGTCAGGCCGTCGCCACAGGCACCGAGGCGCTGCGTCGCGACTTGTTCGAACACCTGAACGGCGCGATCGTGCGCGTGCCGCCGTTACGTGAATATGCCGAGGACGTTCCGGATCTGCTGCGCCACTGCGTCGATCGTTTGGTCGACGGCGAGGGCTGCGTGTTCCGCCGTTTTGGGGTCGCCGGACAGAATCGACTGCGCAATTATCCGTGGCCCGGCAACGTACAGGAGCTGCGCGTCATGGTCCGACGCCTGCTGCTGCAGGGTGGCGAGGGAGAAATCACCCTCGAAGAAATCGAACGCGAGTTGTCACAGGTGGCTGCGCCCGCAGACACGCTGGTCAAGCAGGATTTGCTCGCGCTCAGTCTGCGCGAGGCGCGCGAGCATTTCGAGCGGGCCTACCTGCAGCAGCAGTTGCTGTTATGCCATGGCAAGGTCGGTCAACTCGCCAAGCGGGTGGGCATGGAGCGAACCCATCTCTACCGGAAGCTGCGCGCACTCGGCGTTGATTTTCGCAGCGGCGCCGACGACGGCAAGGCTTAGCTCAGTCTTCGACCCGAATGACGACCGCCTCGATGTCGGCACGCTGCAAGGCTGCCCGCGTCCGATTGAGTGCACCGAGATCGCTGAGTGGGCCGATGCGCACGCGATGGAAAACATCGTTGTCGATCGCCACGCGCTGTACGGCCGAGCGCACGCCGAGCCGCAGCAGTTTCGCTTGCAGGCGCTCGGCTTCTTCGAGGTTGCGGAAGAAGCCCGGCTGCAGCACATAGGCGCCGGGACGTTCGATGGGGGTGTTCGGTAGCGCGGGCGCCGGTGCCCGCGGATCGGTCTCCGGGACCACCACCTCGGCCTGGGGCAGCATGTCGTAGAACCCGAATTCGCGCGGCCCCTCGGTCGTTTCGGTGGGCGCCGGATCGCGACTGACCGGTCGCGGCCGCGGCTCGGCGGATTCGGCGGTTTGCGTCGCCTGTTTCACGAGTTGCTGTTGCCAGACAAATACACCGCCCGCCACCAAGAGGCCGAGTCCGAGGCCGACAAAGAATTCGCCGGACAACTCGAACTTGAGCTGCCGCTGTCGCCCGGCGCGCTTGAAGTCGCGGCCGATCGGCGAGCTCACATCGACTCCGGTGCCGAGGCGCCGAGAATGCCGAGACCGTTGCGCAGCGCTTGTTGTACGGCGAGCAAGGCGTAGATGCGCGCCTCGCGCGTGGCTTCTTCCGGCACGAGCACGCGTTCGGCGTTGTAGAACGCGTGCAGCGTGGTGGCCAGTTCGCGCAGATAGTGCACGAGCGCGTGCGGCGCACGCTGCGCGGCGGATTGCACGATCACCTCGGGATACCTCGAGAGACAAGCGAGCATCGCTTCGGCCTGCGCACCCGCCAGAAGCGTGGCGCCTTCGGCAAGCACGGTCTCGCGGGCACGTGCGGCATCCCAAGTCATGCCGCGCGCTGCGAGTTCTTTCATCACGCTCGCTACCCGCGCATGTGCGTACTGCACGTAGAAGACGGGGTTTTCATTGGACTTTGACTTGGCGAGATCGAGATCGAAGTCGAGCGACTGATCGTTGCTGCGCATCAGATAGAAAATTCGACAGGCATCGTTGCCGACTTCTTCGCGCAGCTGGCGCAGCGTGACGAAGTTTGCTTCGCGTTTGCCCATCGACATCTTCACGCCATTGCGGAACAAAGCGACGAGCTGGATGAGTGGCGCCTCGAGGCAGTCGCCCGGGTGTCCGAAAGCCTGCAGACCGCCGCGCACCCGCGTGACGTAGCCGTGATGGTCGGCGCCGAGCACATCGATCAGGATCTCGAAGCCGCGCTCGCGCTTGTCGAGATGGTAGGCGATGTCCGAGGCGAAATAGGTCTTCACGCCGTTCTCGCGGATGACCACGCGATCTTCGTCATCGCCGAATTCGCTGGCCTTGAACCAGGTGGCGCCATCCTTGACGTAGAGCAGTCCCTGGGCGCGCAAGCGCTCGAGTGCGCGCTCGATGGCGCCACTGTGCGTGAACTCGCGCTCGGAGACCCAATTGTCGAAGCGCACGCCGTAACCTTCGAGATCGTCACGGATTTCTCGCAGCATCGCCTCGATGCTCGAGTCGAGCAGATCTTGCCAGGCCGCCTCACCGATGAGTTGTCGGCAACGGGCGATCAGCGCATCGATGTGTTTTTCTTTGTCACCTTCTGGCGCATCCTGCGGCAGACTCTCGAATACTTTGATCGAGGCATGACGCAGGGCCTCGCCGAGACGAGCCTGCAGTGCCGCGGCGACCGGGCGCAGATAATCGCCGCGATAGCCGTTCTCGGGAAACTTGAGCGTTTCGCCGCAAGCTTCGAGATAGCGCAGCCAGACCGACACGGCGAGGATTTCGGTCTGTCGGCCGGCATCGTTGATGTAGTACTCGCGCGTCACCGTATCGCCCGCAGCTGCAAGCAGGTTGGCGAGCGCATCGCCGAAAGCTGCTTGCCGACCGTGACCGACGTGCATCGGCCCGGTGGGATTGGCGGAGACGAACTCCAGCAACACCCGCCGCGGGTTCGCGGGTTTTACCCGACCATAGTCCGCGCCGAGTTCGTGGACGCGAGCGAGTTCGCGCGCATAGAGATCCTTGTGCAGGAAAAAATTGATGAAGCCCGCACCCGCGACCTCGGCGCGCGCGAGCAGCGGCGAGGGCGGCAAGGCGGCGATGATCGCTTCGGCGATCACGCGGGGCGGTTTGCCGGCGGCTTTGGCGAGGCGCATGGCGATGTTGCTGGCAAAGTCGCCGTGCTGGGCATCGCGCGCTCGTTCGAGCGTGATGAGTTGCGGGTCGACGGGCGCCGCGAGCAGCGAGCCTTCGAGCGAATGCAGCGCGCGCTGCAGCAGGGAGAGCAGGTCTTCTTTCACGGCGGCGATTCTACCGCGTCGGCACAGCCGCTTCAGAAGAGCTCGAGTGGATCGACATCCAGTGCGAAACGCACGCCGCGCGCTTCGGGCAGTGCTTCGATGCGCGGCAGCCACTCGGCAAGCAGGCGGTGCAAGGCGCCGCGATCGGCGCTTTCGAGCAGCAGTTGCGCATGATGTCGATCGGCGCGACGCGCCATCGCCGCTGGCGCTGGGCCGAGCACTCGCACAGCGCTCATCCCCGGCGTCTTGCAGAGTGGCTCGGCAACGCGACGTGCGGCGTCGAGGAAGGCGATCCCGCTCTCGGCGCGCACGGCGGAGGCGCGCAGCGCTGCAAGTCGCGAAAAAGGTGGCCACCCCGCGTTGCGACGCTCATCGAGCGCCGCCGCGGCAAAGGCGTCATAGCCGCCGCTCAACAATCCCGTGAGCAGTGGGTGCTCCGGATATTCGGTCTGAATAAGCACTTCGCCCGCGCGTTCGGCGCGTCCTGCGCGACCGGCGACCTGCACGATGGTTTGCGCGAGTCTCTCGGCGGCGCGAAAGTCGGTGCTGAAGAGTCCCTGATCCGCGTTCAGCACGATCACCAGCGTCAAGTCCGGAAAATCATGGCCTTTGGCCACCATCTGCGTGCCCACCAGAATCCGCGCTTCGCCTTGCCTGATCCGCGTCATCACCGCCTCGAGTTGATCGGCACGGCGCACGGCGTCGCGATCGAGCCGCGCGATGCCGATCCCGGGGAAAGTCTCGGCGAGCGTTTCTTCGATACGCTCGGTGCCTTGGCCCACGGTTTTGACCGCATAGCCGCATTGGGGACACTGGCGCGGCAGTTCCCGATCGGCGCCGCAGTGGTGGCAGCGCAGCCGATCCGCCTGCCGATACACGGTGAGGCGTGCATCGCAGGACAGACAGGGTGCAATCCAGCCGCAGGCGGTACAGGCGAGCGTTGGCGCATAGCCACGGCGATTGATGTACACGAGCACCTGACCACCGGCCGCCAAATGGCGTTCGATGCTCATCACCGCTGTAGTCGAGAAACCCGCATGCACACGCTCAGCGCGCAGATCGATCAGGCGCAGCGTCGGCGGCTGCGCGGCGGCCGCACGCTCCGGCAGCGAAAGTCGTTGCAGCCGGCGGCCGGCGACATTTTGCAACGACTCGAGAGAGGGCGTGGCCGAGCCGAGCAGCACCGGAATGTCTAGCCGATGGGCGCGGGCGAGCGCGAGATCACGGGCCGAGTAGCGAAAGCCCCCCTCCTGCTGCTTGAAGGAGGCATCGTGCTCCTCGTCGACCAGAATCAAACCGAGCTCGGGGATCGGCGCAAAGACCGCCGAGCGGGTGCCGATGACGAGGCCTGCACGGCCACTATGTGCCGCGCGCCAGGCCGCGAGCCGCTCGCTATCGGTCAGGCCGGAGTGCAGGACGGCGAGCGGTACGTCGGCAAAGCGCTCGGCGAACCGACCGACCAGCTGGGGCGTCAGGCCGATCTCCGGGACGAGCACCAGCACGCGCTGGCCACGTGCGAGCTGCTGCTCGGCCAGGCGCAGGTAGACCTCGGTCTTGCCGCTACCGGTGACGCCGTGCAGCAGCCAGCCGCGATAGCCGCCGCCCGCGGCGGCGATGGTGTCGAGGGCCGCTTGTTGGGCTGCACTCGGTTCTGGGTGGTGGCGGGCAAGGCCCTCTGTGCGGGGTGTAGCGGTCGGCGCGAGCCGCTGCCAGCTGGCCTCAATCCAGCCGCGTGCCACCAAGGTCCGAGCAGCGTCCCGCCAGCCCGGCAGTTGGCGCTCGAGTTCAGCGGTTGTCAGCCCGGCGCGGCCTGCCGCAGTCAGCACCTCGAGTAAGGCGCGTTGCTTGGGTGCCCGACGCGGCTCACCGGCCGCGTGTGCTTGCGCACCCGCCTCGCTGATGGCTCGATACTCCACCTCTTCGACGATTGGCGCGCCCTCGCGGGCGAGTTTCGGCAGCGCTGCAGCGACCACTTCGCCCGGCGGGTGGTGGTAGTACTCGGCCGCCCACTCGAGCAGGGCGAGCAGCGGACCATCGAAGGTCGGAATCGGATCGATCACCCGCGAAATACGTTTCAATTTATCCGCTGGAGCCTGAGATTGATCTTCCAAAGAAACAATGACGCCGATACAGCGTTGCCGTCCGAAGGGTACTTCGACGCGCATCCCGGCCTGCGGCAGCGGTCCTTCGAGCGGCGGCAGATAATCGAAGATGCGCCGCAGCGGTGTGTCGATCACCACTCGGCAGAAGGGGCTATGGCGGGTTTCGATTTTTTCCACAGAGGGTGTGGATAACGTTGTGGATAGGTTGCGATTCAAGCGCAAAATCCGCGCATTTTCCGCGGTTTTGCGTTGGCTTGGTCAAGGATTGACCATTTCAAGAAAAATCCCCGCTAATCAATTACTTGAAGATTTCGGGCGCGCCGCAAGGCGTAGTTTATGGCGGATTCATGACTTGGTTTCTCCGCCACTGTTTGCAAGTCCCTGATTTATCGTGGCGGTCATGGCGAGCGGGTCCAGTTGGTCAGCGACACGCCGACGATCGCCACCAGCCCGCCAACCAGCATCGACACCAGCAGCGGCTCACCGAGCAGCGCCGTGCCGAGGGCCACGCCGAACACCGGCACGAGATTATTGAACACGGCGGTGCGCGCCGCGCCGAGTTTCTGCAGCCCTTCCGCATACCAGACGAAAGCCAGCGCCGTGCCACCGGCACCCAGATAGACGATGGAGGCCCAGGCGGCCGGCGAGACGGTGCCCGCCTGCCAACTCGACCACTCGAAGGGCATGCCGACCGACAACATCAGCGCACCCCACAAGGTCGTCACGGTGGTGATTGCCAGCGGCGAGAGTGACCCACCGCCACTCAAGGCAAAACGGCCGACCACCGTGTAGATCGCCCAGCAGCAGGCGCCGCCCAGCATCATCAATTCGCCGCGCCCCACCCGCTGCAGGATGGCGCTCGGGTCGCCTTTCGAGAGCACGATCCAGACCCCGGCGAGGGCGAGCAGGATGCCGAGCCAGCGATACCCGGGCAGTCGTTCGCCGAACACGAGGGCCATGGTCAGCGCCGTCATGATGGGATTCAGCGCGACCACCAGCGCGGTGCGTCCCGCGGGGATCAGCTCGAGCGCGCCCAGAAACAGCAGGTTGTAGATGACGAGCCCGAACAGTGCGAGCAAGGCCGTGTAACCCCAGTCGCGACGGCCGAGTTTCGGCCAGCCGCCTTCGACGACGAACAGCAGGGGAATGAGGATGGCGCAGGCCGTCCAGAAACGCAGCGCCGAAATGGTGAAGTGTGGCAATTCGGGCGCGGCGATGCGCCCCGCGATGAAGGTACCGCCCCAGAGTGCTGCGACGCCTGCGAGCCGCAGATAAAGGCCGCCTCGTGCGGTGGTCGCTACCTCGGCGTTCAAGCTTTGCTCGTCCGTTCGCGCCAAGTGACGTAGAGGCCTGCGGCCACGACCAGCGTCGCGCCACCCAGCACGGTGACGTTCGGCAATATCGACCAGGCAAAGAAATCGATGACGATGCCCCAGAGCAGTGCCGTGTACTCGATGGGCGCCACCACCGAGGCCGGCGCTTGTCGAAAGGCTTCGGTGATGTAGTGCTGCCCCGCTGCGCCGAAGCCGCCGACGGCGACGATCAGCAGATAATCCTCGCTGCGGATCGTGACCCACGCGGGCAGAGCAAGCGCGGCGGCGATCAGGGTCATGATGAAGAGGAAGCTGAAGACGATGGCCGATGAGTGATCGCTACGCGTCAACACCCGACCAATGATTGCCGCAAGCGCATAGCAAACCGCCGAGATTCCGGCGGCCAGACCCGCCAGCAACGGCAGCCCATCGGCACGCGGTTGCAGGATCCCGAGCACGCCGATGAAGCCGATGATGATGGCGAACCAGCGTGCGCCATCAACTTTTTCGCCGAGCCACCAGGCCGCGATGGCCGCAATCAGCAACGGTGCACCCATATAGAGCGAGTACACCGCGGCGAGCGAGGCTTCACGCAGCGCGAACACGAAACCCGCCAGCATCAGCACGCCGAGTACGCCGCGCAGCAAGTGCAGGCCGACGCGTTTGGGGCGCAACTCGGCGAGCCGCCCCGTGTACCAGAGGGGCAGCAGTACGAACGGCAGCGAGGCGGCGCCACGGATCGCCGTCACCTGCAACGGCGGGTAATTCGCCGCGAATAATTTGAGCAGCGCATCCATGAAGGAAAAGGCCGCGACGGCGACGAACATCGCCAGCACACCGCGCGAGTGGTGGTTCATTGTTGCAGACGCTGCGCGTCGGCCGCCGGGGGAGGGCGTCGGACAGGCCGTTTCGGCGTACCGGAGAGGGTCGGGAAGTAGCGCATGGGCCGCGACTATACGGGATCGAAACCGCCCCAAGATAATCGTCATCAAAGGGCAGCAATTTTTTTGCTGAGGATCATTTTTCGATGCAATATTCCGTCACATAAGAACAACCCAAACCGTTGCTTTTGTTTACCGTCGACATGCCTATTCCCCCGTCGAAGCCCTCACCCATCAAACACCTGCATTTCGCCGCCGCCGTGCTGCTCGCTGCGCAGCATGATTCGGTGTCGATTTCCGAGCTGGTCATGACCTACCGCTTGAATGGGCTCGGCGGCGATCGCGCCTGCAGCAAACTGATCCATCGTCTGCAGCGCTTCGATCTGCTGGCCATCCGTGCGGGGGGCCGCGAGGATCGACGGGAAAAATCGGTGCATATCACCGCGACCAGCCGCGCCTTGCTGGACGAGCTCCGTAGCCAGCTGCAGAGGCTCGACCTGTAGCGAGACTCGACGGGGCGTCGGGCCGGCCACGGGCTGGCAGGCGTCGGCGTCCGCGCCGATCTGCGGGGATCTTGTAGACTTCGGGCCCTTATGGCTCGCATCACCGACGCGCTCGTCCCGCCGGGCGAAAAGTGCGGGATCCCTAGTCACGGGGCGGACTCGCCGTTGCCGGCGGGGCGCGATCTCGCCTTTACCCCCGAGGTCGAGGCGGCCACCGCGCCGCTCTACGAGCGGGTGCGCGATGTCGTACCCGCGGTCGAGTGGCCGTTGTTCGCGCCCTTCGTGCACGCCATCAATCAGCTGAAGCGCGAGCGCGACGCCGTCATCCTCGCGCACAACTACATGACACCGGAGATCTTCGCCTGCGTCGGCGACATCCGGGGCGATTCGCTGCAACTTGCGCGCGAGGCGGCGCGCACCAGCGCCCGGGTGATCGTGCAAGCGGGCGTGCACTTCATGGCCGAGACGGCGAAGATTCTCTGCCCCGAGAAGACGGTGCTCATTCCGGATCAGCGAGCGGGTTGTTCGCTCGCGGCCTCGATCACCGGTCGCGATGTGTAGCTGATGCGGGCGGCGCATCCGGGTGTTCCCGTGGTGACGTACGTCAACTCCTCTGCGGATGTGAAGGCAGAGAGCGACGTGTGCTGCACCTCATCGAACGCGGTACAGGTCGCCGAGTGGGCGGCGGCCGAGTGGGGCACGGATCGGGTGATCGTGATCCCCGATGAATACCTTGCGCGTAACGTCGCTGCGCAAACTACGCTGCGCGTGATCACTTGGGCGGGGCGTTGCGAAGTGCACGCGCGTTTCTCGGCGGGCGATATTGCCGGCTTGCGCAAGGCATACCCTGGCGCCGTGGTGCTCGCTCATCCCGAGTGTCCGCCCGAGGTGCTGCAGGCTGCAGATTTCGCAGGCTCGACGGCTGCACTCGGCGACTGGGTGGTGCAGCATGCACCCGCGAAGGTGGTGCTGCTCACCGAGTGCTCGATGTCCGACAACGTGGCGGCCATGAGTCCTGCGACCGAGTTCGTTCGCCCCTGTAATCTTTGTCCACACATGAAGCGCATCACGCTCGAAAACATCTACGACGCGTTGCGTCTGCTGCAGCACGAAGTCGAGGTCCCTGCCGATAGGGCTACGCGCGCGTCGTGCCATCGAGCGCATGCTGGCGCTGCCCGCTACGGAGCGTCCGCCCGGATTCGACACCGGTCGACCGTTGGCCTCGGTGGAACTCGTCGCTCGTCCGTGACGCTCGACGAAACCGATATCCTGGTCGTCGGCGCGGGTCTTGCGGGGCTTTATCTCGCGCTCGAGTTGGCGCCGCGTCGTTGCATCGTGCTGTCGCCCGCGCCGCTCGGTCAGGCGGCAGCGAGTGCCTGGGCGCAAGGTGGCATCGCCGCGGCGATCGGTCCTGCCGACAGTCCAGAACAGCATGCTGCCGACACGGTCGCCGCCGGGGCAGGTTTGGTCGATCCCGCCGGCGTTGCTGATTGCGCGCGAAGCGCCGCGCGCGATCGAGGCTCTGCTCGCACTTGGTGTGCCCTTCGATCGTGATGCCGCCGGCAACCTCGCCACCTCGCTCGAAGCCGCGCATTCGCGCGCGCGCGTGGCGCGCGTCGCCGGCGATCTCGCCGGTCGCGCCATCATGCGTTCGCTCGTGAAAGCTGCGCGCGCTGCAGCACACATCACCTTGATGGAAGGCGTGCGAGCGGTGGCCTTGCTCGAGAGCGAGGGCGCGGTGACCGGCGTGCTCACGCGCAGCGCCGCAGGTGAGGGCTGCATCCGCGCCCGCGAAACAGTGCTCGCCACCGGTGGTTGCGGCGGGCTCTTTCGCGAGACCACCAACCCGCCCGAGGCACGCGGCGCGGCGCTGGCGCAGGCGTTCAGTGTGGGCGCGGTCATCAGCGATCCGGAGTTCGTGCAGTTTCATCCGACGGCGATCGACATCGGGGCGGATCCCGCGCCGCTTGCGACCGAGGCGCTGCGCGGCGAGGGCTCGCGACTCGTCGATGCCGCTGGCGAGCCCTTCATGCTGCGCCATCATCCGCAGGGCGATCTTGCCCCGCGCGATGTGGTCGCCCGGGCGATTCATCGCGAGCGCGAGGCGGGACGCGGCACGTTTCTCGATTGTCGCGACAGCGTGGGCAGCCTTTTTCCGGAACGATTTCCCGCCGTGTTCGGCGCTTGCATGGCGGCGGGCATCGATCCACGCGTGGCGCCGATTCCCGTGGCACCGGCGGCGCACTACCACATGGGCGGCATCGTCACCGATGTCTGGGGCCGGACGACCGTACCCGGACTTTCCGCGTTTGGCGAGTGTGCCTCGACGGGTGCGCATGGCGCGAATCGGCTTGCCTCGAATTCTTTGCTGGAATCGGCGGTGTTCGCAGCGCGCATTGCCACTCGCTTGCGCGAGGGTGATTTGCCCTGCCGGGCCCGGGCCAGGCCGAGCTGCCGGCGCGTCTCGAGGTCAGCACGCTCAATGAATTGCGTGCCGGTATGAGCCGCAGTTGCGGTGTCTTGCGCGACGCTGCAGGGTTCGGCCGGATGCTCGATTGGACGAGCGAGACGGCGCGTCGCATCGGCAACCCGAGTGCGCTGCTCGCTTCGCGCCTGATCCTCGCCGCCGCGCTCGAACGTCGCGAGAGTCGCGGTGGGCATTTTCGCAGCGATTTCACCACCACCGCGGCGGCGGCACGGCGGACTTTTCTGCAACGCCGTGGCCATGACGATATCGTTTTCCTCGACCGTCACCCCCTCTGCGAGAGCGGCTCTTCATGACCAGTACAGCGCCCCTGCCCGAAGTGATCCTCGAAACCATCGTGCGTCTCGCCCTGCTCGAAGACCTCTCCCCTGCGGGCGATGTGACGAGCGACACTGCGATCGCCCCCGAAGCGGTGTGGCGCGCGGAGATACGCAGCCGCGAGGCCGGCGTGATCGCCGGTGTCGATGCGGCGCTGCTCGCGCTGCGTTTGCTCGATCGCGGCATCGAGACGCGGGTGATCTGCGGCGATGGCGCCGCGGTGGGCGTCGGTGACACCGTCATGGAACTGTCGGGCAGCGCACGCTCGATCCTGATGGCCGAGCGGACCATGCTGAATTTTTTGGGGCATCTGTCGGGAATCGCCACCCTGACCCGCGAGTACGTGCGCGCGGTATCCGACACTCCTGCACGTGTGACTTGCACGCGCAAGACCACGCCCGGGTTGCGCGTCCTCGAGAAACGCGCCGTGCATCTTGGCGGCGGGATCAATCACCGCTTTTCATTGGGTGACGCCGTGCTGATCAAGGACAACCACATCGCCGCGGCGGGCGGCGTGCGCGCGGCGCTCGAACGCGCAACGTCGCGGGCGGGACACATGCGGGTGATCGAGATCGAGGTCGACACCCTGGAACAGCTGCGCGAGGCACTGCCCTTGCAGCCGCACTGCATACTGCTCGACAACATGAGCCTCGAAGCATTGCGCGAGGCCGTGAACATCACCGCAGGTCGCGCGGTGCTCGAGGTTGCGGGCAACGTGACACTCGCCACCATCGGCGAGATTGCGGCGACCGGCGTCGATTACATCTCGGTCGGTGCGCTGACCCATTCGTCGCGACGGCTGGATCTCGGGCTCGACGCATCGTGACCGTGGCGTCGCTGCGCCTGTAATGAGGCCCGCAGCGGGACGCGCGCCTCAGGGTTCGTCGACGTCGTAGCCTCGTTCGCGCATCAAGGCCAGCACACCCCGGCGACCGAACAGCTCGGTGATCGGCACCACCGCCAGCGAGACATCATGTGTCTCGACCGATTCAACGGCGAGCTTGAACCACGCCTCGTCGAATTGTTTGCGGATGCCGGCGATTTTCGGGCTCTGCTGCAGCGCTTCCCAGCAGGTTTCCTGCTGATCGATCGCACTGCGCAAACGCAGCGCCTCGACATCGCCCACCGCCCAGGCTTCGGCGCGACGCCGCGCGGCTTCCAAATCCTCTTCCATGCGCACGAGCGTAGAGCGCATGCAGGAAAGCTCTGCCTGGCGCGAGATCTGCCCGACCTCGGCCAAGGCACCCTTGGGGTCATCAATGAAGATTTTCGGTAGTACCACCGGCACTTTGCGTGACTTGGCGAGTTTCTCGACGCTGCGACTCACGTTGTTGCGGCTCGTCAGACCGCTACGCGAGACGGCCTCCCGCCACAGCTCGCCGGCCGCGAGCAGGGGGCGACGCTCCAACATGCTGCGGTCGCGCGGTGCGTACTTGCTGCGCAGTGCTTCGAAGCGCTCATAAAGGTCGGGTGGCAGGACCTGATCGAGCGTCTGCTTGTCCTCGTTGCCGCGCAGTTTGCGAAACTGCATGTAGAGTTGCACCGCCTTGATCGGTCCGATATCGGCATCGACGTCGCTGCGCGCCGGAATCACTTGCTTGGCTCGCGCAAGGACGTTTTCGACCTCCCGGGAGCGCCACTCCATTTTTTTCGGCAACGGGCTGAGGGTACCGAGGATGTACAGCGTGTTCTCGCCGTTGCGAACTTTCCAGAGGCCGGGTCCGGCGAGTTCGCCGAAGATCGTGACTTCCTCGATCTCGCCTGCGGAGTCGATCAACGGGTCTTCTGCAGGCGGATTTTCGGTCTGTGCGGCGCGCGCCTCAAACGCAAACAGCGCAAACAGCGCCAGAAGTGGCGCGGCGGCAATCGACGGGCGTACGTTGCGCTGGGTCACGAAGTGTCTCCGGCATTGAATGTTGCAACAATTCTCTCGTAAATTAGCGCGTCAGATGAGCGCAGTCGATCACGAAGAATTTCGCATCGTTGCCCGGCCTGCCGAGGGGGTCTCCCTGCAGCAGCACGTGCTGCGTACCGATATCGCCGGCATGCCCCTCGAATGGATCGATTATCGCGAGGCGGCGCGGCTCTACCACCAGCAGCAGATCGCCTACACCTGTGGCACGCCGCTGTTCCAGCTCTACGGCGGAACCAATGCGTTGACGGGACGACGGACGATACTCGAGGTCAATTCGATCGTCGCCACCGTGGGTCAGAGCGGTAATCCCGGCTATCTTCGCAACGATTACGTGCCGCCGCTCAACAATCAGACGTTGTTTCGCCGCGACGCATTTCTTTGTCTGTATTGCGGGCAGCGCTTCATCACCCGCGACCTGTCGCGTGACCACGTTCGCCCGTTCAGCCAGGGAGGGCGCGATGTCTGGACCAACGTGGTCACCGCCTGCCGCCGCTGCAACAACTACAAGGCCTCACGTACTCCGGAGCAGGCCAAGTTGCAGTTGCTCGCCGTGCCATTCACGCCTACCTACGCGGAATACATCTTCCTGAAAGGCCGCCGTGTGCTCTTCGACCAGATGGAATATCTGTCCGCGCACTTCCCCCGCAGCAGTCCGCTGCACGGGCGCATTCGGCAGCTGATGTCCTGAGTGCTCAGCGATTTTTCTGGGCGGCCAGCTCGCTGGGTCCGCGCCAGTTTGCGGTGCGTACGGTCGTCCCCTGCTGCCAAGTCACCTGAACGCTGCCATCGGCTCGGCCGGCAATCGCCGGCAACTGGGCGGTCGTACCGGGGGGCGCAGGCAGTTCGCTGATGGCGCCGAAGCTCGCGCCGCCATTGGTCGAGGAGCGGGTGAATACGCGGCGTAGGCCATCGGCGAGCTTGGCGTGCCAGAACACGTGCACGGTGTCGCCGGCGAGAGCGAGTACCGGGGCATCCGAACTGACGGCACCGGGGTGGGTGAGTTCGGGTTTGGACCAGCTTGCGCCGCCATCGGCCGAACGAGTGAGGTAGACGCCGGGGACTGGTTCCCCCGCCGTGTAAAAGGCGGCGATGATGGTGTCGCCCGTGGCCACGACCTGAGTGGGTTTCAGCGGACAACCCTCGATCTCCCAGCGCGCGCCGACCACCGAGCGGCGTGGACCGAAAGTTCGTCCGCCATCCGTCGACACCATGACGACGCTGTCGCGGAATTTGCCCTCGACCTGACGCGAGCCGACGTAGAGACGACCTTGGGCGTCGACGAAGGCGGTCAACTGGCAGCACGGGCAGACATCGGCAGGCAGGATTTCGCGATCGCGCTCGAAACTCAGCCCATCGTTGCGCGAGACCGCCATGAACACCTTGCCCGCATCGCCTTCTTTGGCCATATCGCGCGTGTCGATCCACAGCGCATAGACGTTGCCTCGGCCATCAGCCGTCACCGTGCCGAACACGTGCGCATGGGTGAGGCCGCCGTGCACGAAGTCGCTGGCATCGGTCGTGGCCATTTCGTGCAGTCGTTGCGGCTTCGCAAAGCTGCGACCGCCATCGGTGGAGCGGGTATAGAGCGCGACCGCTTCGGGCTTGCCATTGGTCGGATTGACGTCGTTACCCGGATAGAAGACGTGCACCGTGCCGTTGCTGCCGACCACGACACGCGGCTTGCTGACCGAAAAACCCCAGACTTCACCGGCTTTTTCGTTGATCTGCACGGGGCTCGAGAAGCTCTTGCCGCCATCGACCGAGCGCGCATAAAGCAGATTGGTGGCGGCGACGTGGGAGTGTCCGTATTTCGAGTGGTCGGCCGAATGAGCCGCGGTGTTTTCGTCGATCCACACCATGTGCACGCTGCCATCGGGCCCGAGCGAGATCTCGGGGCTTTGTGCCTTGTGCTCGGCACTGCTTACGAGCACGCCGTGCCCGGTGTGATCCGCTTTCCCGGTCGTCTGGGCCGGGCCGTGCTGATGGTGTGAATGATCTTGCGCGTCGACGACGGAAACCATCAACGCGGCGGCGAGTGTGGCGACGACAATCCTGAGCATTTTGTTGTTCTCCTGACCGGACCCCGTCGGCACGATACCTCAAGCCCTGCGCTGGCTACAATGTGCCGTGCTTTACCTGATCGATGCGTCCGTCTACGTCTTCAGAGCCTATTACTCGATGCCGCCTGACATGGTGGATCGTGACGGCAACCCGGCGCACGCCCTGTTCGGATTCGCGCGTTTTTTAGGTGATCTCATCGAGCGTGCACGACCGCGCTATCTCGCCGTGGCGTTCGACGAGAGCCTCTCCTCGTCGTTTCGCAATCGCATCGATCCCGCCTACAAGGCGAATCGGGAGCCGGCCCCCGCCGACCTCAAGCTGCAGTTCGGACGCTGCCGCGAGTTCTGTCGCCATCTCGGCGTGGCGGAATTCGGTAGCGACGAGTTCGAGGCGGACGACCTCATCGGCAGTCTGCATGCGCGCTCTCGGGCCGAGGGAGTACCGGTGACCGTGGTGACACGCGACAAGGATCTCGCGCAGCTCATTCGCGAGGGCGATGTCTACTGGAACTACACCGAGAATCTGCGTCTCGCCCATCACGAGATCGAGTCGCACTTCGGTGTTGCGCCCGAGCGCTATGCGGATTATCTCGCGCTCACCGGTGATGCCGTCGACAACATTCGCGGGGTCCCGGGCGTCGGCCCCAAAACCGCCGCTGCGCTGCTCAAAGATTTTGTTTCACTCGAGGAGCTGTTCGACAATCTCGATGCCGTCGCCAGCTTGCCCGTACGCGGCGCCGGCAAGCTCCCCGAAAAACTGCTGCGTCACCGGGACGATGCGTTCCATGCGCGCCGCCTGACCACGATCGTGCGCGACATGCCGCTCGCAGCGGATCGCCGGATGCTGCAATGGCGTAGCCCCGATCTCGCCGCGCTCAGCGAGTTCTTTGATCAGCACAATTTCGGGCCGATGCTGCGGCGGCAGAGTGAGCGTCTCGCGGCGCTCGCGACGCCGGCTGCAGGAGACGGCGTGTGAACTGGCGCTTTCTGCTGCCGCAGCGCTGGCCGATGTGGGCGGCGCTCGCGCTGCTACGTGCGCTGGCACATCGCGATTACTCCTCGCTGCTGCGCTTCGGCGCGCGGCTCGGCGATTTGGCGCGCCGCCTGCCCTTGCCGCAGCGGCGCGTGGTGCGGCGCAATCTCGAACTTTGTTTTCCTGACATGGCGCCGGCTGACCGCGAGCGGCTGCTCGCGCAGCACTTCCGCGAGTCCGGTATCACGCTCGGCGAGACCGCGCTCGCTTGGTTTGCGCCGCCTGAGCAACTGCTCAAGCTCGTGCGCTTCGAGGGGCTCGAGGAAGTCGATCGACTGGTAGCCCAAAGACGCGGCGTGATTCTGCTCGCGGCGCATTTCACCACGCTCGAAATCGGCGCGCGGTTCGCCACGGCAGCGCGGCATGTTCATGCGGTTTACAAACCTTCCAAGGATCCGCTGTTGAGCGAGTTCTTCCGCCGTTATCGCGGCGCAGTGGCTGCCAGCATGATTGCGAGCGACGACATTCGCGCCATGGTGCGTGTGCTGAAGCCAGGCGGTGTGGTCTGGTATGCACCCGATCAAGCTTTCCGTGCCAAGGGCGCGGAGTTGGTGCCGTTTTTCGGTATTCCGGTGGCGACCAACACGGCCACCTCGCGTCTCGCGCGGCTCACGGGCGCCGTGGTGTTGCCTTATTTCGTCGAGCGTTTGCCGGGCGCAGCGGGGTACGTGGTCCGCATCGGTCCCGCCTTCGAGGATTTTCCGGGTGACAACAGCATCACCGACACGCTCCGCCACCACGCCTTGATCGAGGCCGAGATCTGCCGCATCCCCGCGCAATATCTTTGGCTGCACAAGCGCTTCAAGGGAATCGGCGAGCACGCCCCGGATTACTATGCGCGGCGATGGCAGCAGGCGCGGAGTGAAGAAACATGAGTGGCAACGACATCCGGTCTGTCCTCGATGAGCAGCGCAGCTTTCCGCCGCCCGCCGAGTTCACCGCCACCGCAGCGCTCAAGCCCGACGATCTCGCAGCCTTGCAGCGGCGTGCCGAGGCGGATCCGATCGGCTATTGGGCGGAGCTCGCGCGCGCCGAGATCGCCTGGCGACGGCTGTTCACCACCACGCTCGATGACAGCGCCGCACCCAATTACCGCTGGTTCAGCAACGGTGAGCTCAATGTCTCGTGGAATTGTCTCGATGTGCATCTCGCCGAGCACGGCCATCGTACGGCGATCATCTTCGAGGGCGAGCCCGGCGATCAGCGTCAGCTAAGTTATCGCGAGCTGCACGCCGAAGTCTGTCGCTTCGCCAATGCGCTGAAAGCCCGCGGTATTCGTCGCGGCGATCGGGTGGTGATCTACATGCCGCTCGTCCCCGAGGCGGTGATCGCGATGCAGGCTTGCGCGCGCATCGGCGCGATCCATTCGGTGGTGTTCGGCGGTTTTTCCGCGCTCTCGCTCAAGGAGCGCATCGAAGATGCTGGTGCGCGTTGCGTGATCACCGCCGATGGCGGTCATCGCGGCGGCCAAATCATCGAACTGAAGGCCGCCACCGACAAGGCGCTCGCCGAGGGCTGTGTCACCGTGGATACGGTGTTCGTGCTACGCCGCAGCGGCAAACCGGTGCCGATGCAGTCAGGTCGCGATCTGTGGTGGCACGAGGCCGTCGCTGACGTATCCAAAGATTGCGAGCCTGAATGGGTCGATGCCGAGCATCCCTTGTTTCTGCTCTACACCTCGGGCTCCACCGGTCGGCCCAAGGGTATCCAGCATTCGAGCGCGGGTTATCTGCTCGGTGCCAAGTTGACCAGCCGCTGGGTGTTCGATCTGCGACACGAGGATGTCTTTTGGTGTACGGCGGATGTCGGCTGGATCACCGGCCACAGCTATGTCGCCTATGGCCCGCTCGCTGCCGGCGCCACGATCGTGATGTACGAGGGTGCGCCGACGTTTCCGGATGGCGGGCGTTTCTGGCGTATTTGCGAGCAGCACGGCGTCAGTATTTTTTATACCGCACCCACGGCGATCCGCGCCCTCATGAAACTTGGCGACGAGATTCCGGCGCAATACGATCTGTCAAAGATCAGATTGCTCGGCAGCGTCGGCGAGCCGATCAACCCCGAAGCCTGGATGTGGTACTACCGCGTCATCGGCCGTGGGCGCTGCCCCATCGTCGACACCTGGTGGCAGACCGAGACCGGCGCGATCATGATTTCGCCGCTGCCCGGTGTGACCATCACGAAGCCCGGCTCGTGCACGCGCCCGCTGCCCGGCATCTTTGCCGATATCGTCGATGAGGAGGGGCACAGCGTGACTTCCGCCGATGCCGGCGGCTATCTCGTGATCCGCAAGCCCTGGCCGTCGATGCTGCGTACCATCTGGGGCGACAACGAGCGCTACCTCAAGACCTACTGGGAAAAGTTCCAGCAGCGCTTCTATGTCGCCGGTGACAGCGCGCATCGCGACGCCGACGGCTGTTTCTGGATCATGGGGCGAATCGATGACGTGCTGAACGTCGCCGGTCATCGCTTGGGCACCATGGAGATCGAGTCGGCGCTGGTTGCGCACCCGCGCATCGCCGAGGCGGCGGTGGTCGGCCGTCAGCATGAGATCAAGGGTGAGTCGGTTTTTGCCTTCGTGGTCTGCCGGGGTGCAAGACCGTCCGGCGATACCAAAGAATTCGAGAAAGAACTGCGCGACTGGGTCGCCGAACAGTTGGGCGCGATCGCCAAGCCGGACGACATTCGCTTCGCCGACAACCTGCCGAAGACGCGCTCGGGCAAGATCATGCGCCGCCTGCTGCGGGCCATTGCCCGCGGCGAGCCGATCACTCAGGACATCAGCACGCTCGAGAATCCGGCGATCATCGATCAGCTGCGCGCAACGCCGCTACCGCCGTATCCGGAAAGTCGCTGAACACCGCATCGACGCCTAGCGCTGCGAAGGCGCGGTATTCGGCCGCCGGATCGCCGGCGTAATCAGCGGCGAGATGAATCGCCTCGTTGCGGAAGGTCCACGGGTGCACTTCGAGACCCGCAGCATGTGCGAGCTCGACGAAGCGGGTGGGTGTCGTGGTACGCCGGGTTTTTTCGGTTTTATCGGCGGAATCGGTGCTGCGCGAGCCGATGAGGTGGCGCTTCCATGGGCCTACGCCCTCAACATATTCGGCGAAGCGGGCAAAGGTTTGCGGATCATTGAAATCGCGCGGGATATCGCCTTGCGGATAAAGCTTGCATAGTCCCGAGGCACTCCACCCCGCAGGTGGTGCGACGCTGCCATCGTCACGCAGACTGCCGCCATCGAGCAGCTGCACGAGGCGTACGCCGGTGCGCTCGCGCAGCCAGCGCAGGTTCCCCGATTCGAATGACTGGATGAATACCGGCGCGCTGCGTGTCGTCCAGCCCGCGGTCTGCAACGCCGCGAGCAGGGCGGGTTCCAGCGGCAAGCCGAGTTCGCAGTGCCAGCTCGGGTGCTTGGTTTCCGGATAGATGCCGATCACTCGCCCCCGTGCGGTCGACTCGCGCTGCGCAAGTTCGATGATTTCTTCGAGCGTGGGTACGGTGTACAGCTCGTCGTATTCGCGCGATCGATCAGCACGCGGTTGCACGGCACGCAGCGTACGCAGCTCGGCCAGCGTGAAATCGGTGGTGAACCATCCCGTGACTTCGATGCCATCGAGCTGCAAGGTTCGCTTGCGGTCGGCGTACTGCGGCAATGACGCGACGTTGGTGGTTGCCGAGATATCCGGTTCGTGACGCGCGACGAGATACCCATCTTTGGTCGAGACGAGATCGGGCTCGATGAAATCCGCGCCCATCTCGATCGCCAGTCGATACGCCTCGAGCGTGTGCTCGGGGCGATATCCCGAGGCGCCACGGTGGGCAATCACAAGCGGCGCTTTTGCAGGAGCCATGGCGGGATTTTGCACCTTGCTGGCGGCAGCCGGTACTGCCGCGCCGAGGACCAGCAACGTGATCGACCACCCTGCGCATCGCAAGCTCTCAATAACGCCGGAATGTTGCATGGCGCCGAGGATGCCGCGAGTCGATGACGCTTTGGTGACGGACTGCGCGGTGATCGCCTCAGCGGTGTGTCGCGGCGACCGACCCGACGAGCGCCTTGGCCAAAATGACGAAGCGCAGGTCAGGGCGCTTCGGTTCACCGAAGCGTGCATCACCGTAGGGGAAGGGCGCGGTCTCGCTGGTGTGTGCGTAACCGCGACGCTCATACCAGCCGATGAGTTCGAGCCGTTGTTCGATCACCGTCATGATCATGCGGCGAGTCTGCCATTGTCCGCCCACGAAGCGCTCAGCCGCGGCGAGCATCGCTTTGCCGAGACCCCCCGCCTGATGCTCGGGATCGATGGTCAACATGCCGAGGTAGGCCTCATCGCCTCGTCGCTCGAGCTGCACGCAGGCGAGTATTCGTCGGTCGGTCTCGTGTACGAGCATTGCCCGGTCGCCTTCGCGCTGGCCGTGTTCAATGAAATCGACGAGTGCGAGCGCATCAGTACGCTGACCGCCAAGCAGATCCGCTTCGGTGGTCCAGCCGCGACGACTGCTGTCGCCGCGGTAGGCGGAATTGACGAGGGTTGCGAGCGCGGGTGCGTCATCGATACCCGCTATTCGAGTGATGAATTCCATTCGTCCATGTTCCCGCGCGTGGCGAGTGCGGGTCAATCGAGGGCGAGGCGGCCCCGCGTCTCGGCGAGCTGCGCCATGCCGATGCGCAACTCGAGCCGGCGATTGAATTCCTCCGCGCCGAAAGCCCGTTGCGCAAGTACGTTCATCGGGTCGGTGCGATAGCCGATTTCCCGCACGTAATGATCGTACTGCTGCTGCGCGAGCCGTTCGGTCTGCGGCAGTGGTGCTTGATCGGCCTCGTCCAGCCAGCCGAACCAACGATCGACGAATTCCTGCAAATAGGTTTCGCAGGCGCTGATGTTCTCCTCGGTGAGTTCGCCCATCACACTCGTGCAGACCGGTGACATCAGCCCGCGCAAATAGGTGCCATGGCTCCAATTCCAGGTGAAATTTGGCTGACCGCGAAAACGAATGGCACTGGCATTGGCCGGCTCGTAGTACTTGTTCACGTAATCGAGATTGGTTCGCAGGTCGACTCGCGGCGTGTAGTCGGCATAAAAGAAAAGCTTGGGCACCGTGCCAAAGATGATCACCAGATGCGGCACGCGGTTCTGCTGCGACAAGAACACGGTGGCGTTCATGTCGAGCAAGCTCGCCCGACGATTACCGAGCCAGGAGTGCACCAGCCACTCGACCTGAGGTCCCGACCACGCGTTGAACGACCCCTCCATCGACTTGTCGAGCGAGGTGAAGTACTCGTGGCCCAGCGTCGAGGGATGTCGTGTCACTTCGAACCGCGCCTTGACGCGTTCCACGATGCCCGAGTGAATGCCCCAACAGCGCTCCCAGGCACGACTGACGTCCACGTTCGGTTGTTCCGCCAAGAACTCCGTGATCGTTTTGATATCGAGTTTGGTATCCGCCACGTTCGCTGCTCCCCCTTGTATGGCGCACGGTCGGTTCGCCGTGTGCAAGTTGTTCTGCTAGCCTCGGCGTCATGGATCACCGGCGCCGTAACTTCATCGTCGCAGCGGGCACTGCGACCGCCCTGCCTTTCATTGCCTCGTGTTCACGTGGTGGCGAGGTGGCGCGACCCCCCGGGGTGCCGCTCAGCCCGTTCGATGGTGATAGCACCGCAGAGCAGGTGACCGCGGGTATCGACCTCGCTGGCAAGACGGCGCTCGTGACTGGGGCGACCTCGGGTCTCGGCCTCGAGACCCTGCGTGTCCTTGCACTGCGCGGCGCTCATGTGATCGCGAGCGGTCGCACGCTCGAAAAGGCCAAGGCCGCCTGCGAATCGGTACAGGGCCGCACTACGCCGATCGCCTTCGAGCTCGAGCGCTGGGACAGCGTGGCTGCTGCCGCTGATCTTGTGGGCACGCTTGGCATGCCGATCGACATAGTGGTCTGCAACGCCGGAATCATGGCGCTGCCGCAACTCGAGCAGGTCTATGGTCTCGAGAAACAGTTCGCGGTGAATCACCTCGGGCACTTCGTGCTCGTCAATCGTTTGCTGCCGCAGATCATCGCTGCCCCGCAGGGGCGAGTGGTCGTCGTCTCGAGCGGTGGGTACCAGTGGGCGCCTGCTGCGGGCATTGAGTTCGACAATCTCTCTGGCGAGCGGGACTACGAACCGAACAAGATGTATGGCCAATCGAAGCTCGCCAACGGACTATTTTCTTTGGAACTCGCACGGCGACTGCGTGAAGCAGGTTCGTCAGCGACATCGAACTCGCTGCACCCGGGCGTGATCAACACCAATCTCGGTCGGCACTTTGACGAGTGGAAACTCGTGCTGAGCAAGCTGATCGGCTGGACTTTCATGAAGTCGATCCCTGCCGGGGCTGCAACCTCGTGCTATCTCGCCACGGCACCGTCGCTCGTCGCAATCAGCGGCCACCATTTCGAAGACTGCAATCCGGTCGTTCCAAAACCCGGCAAGCACATGGACGACGCGATGCTGGCACGTCGGCTGTGGGACGAATCGACACGAATCACCGCGGAGTACCTTGTATGACCTCGACCGCAGGCTTGCGCAACACGCTGCGCCACGTTCGTTATGGGGCGCTGTTAGTCGCCCTGATCGGTCTCGCGCCCTTGACCTCTTCGGCTGCCGAGGAGATTCCAGCGCTCGCGGCACGCGCGCAGTCGGCTTATTTTTCGGGTGATGCTGCCGAGCTTGCCAAACTTGCTGCCACCACGGCACCGTGGGCCAAATCGACGAATCCGCGCGAGCTCTATGCGCATGCTTATGTGGAGTTCCGCGTGCTGCAACTTGCGATTGCCACCAAGCGCGAAAAAGACGCCGAAAAAGCCGGCGAAGCCTGCATTGATGCGCTCGCCGCCGCGGTGAAACGCGACCCCCGGTTCGCCGAGGCCCATGCGCTGCAATCGGCCTGCTACGGTTATCTCGCGAATCTCGGTGGCATGGGTGCGATACGCAACGGCTCGCGTAGCGGCAAGAGTATGGAAGCCGCGCTGGCCATCGACGCCAAGAGTCCCCGCATTCTGTTGGTCGACGGTTTCGGCGTGTACTTTCGGCCGAAGTTCGTCGGCGGTGACAAAGCCAAGGGCTGCGCGCGATTCCGCGAAGCCGCGGCCGGCTTTGATGCTGAGGGTGCCGTCGGCAACGGCGGCGCAGGCGGCATCGCCTGGGGCGCAGCGGAAGCTCATTACTGGGCGGGACGTTGTGCACGCGACGCGGGCGATGCTGCGACGGCGCGCAAATATTTTGAACGCGCGCTTGCGTTGGCGCCGGATTTTGCGGCCGCCCGCAAGGCGCTCGCCCGTTAGAACACGCCTGCGGCGAGTCCCGCGGCCAGCGTCGCGCCGAGTTCGCGACAGCGCGCAAGCGCATCGTCATCGGGTGTGCCGATGACGATCACCGGCGCGGCGATCGAGCGCCAGCGATAACCCGCGACGATACGCTCGACGGCCGTGCAAGTACCCCGCCCATCGTTGCCGGCGCTGACGAACAACCCCCAGGGCTTGCCCTCGGTGCGGTGCTCGCAAGGATAAAAGCTGCGGTCGAAGAAATCTTTGAGCGCACCCGACATATAACCAAAGTGCTCTGGCGTACCGAGCAAGAGACCGTCGGCCCACAGCACATCGTCGGCCGTGGCCTGCAGCGCCGGTATCTGCCGCAATTCCACGGACTCGCCACTGTCAAGGATGCCGCCGGCTGCCGCTTCGCGTAGCTGCGCCGTGCGTCCACCCGAATGGCCGCCGTAAACGATCAAAATGCGCCGTGTCATCGCTCCGTCTCTCCGCGGTTGGCGTCGAGTCGCGCGAACCAATGCAGGGTGATATCGCGCCGCTGCCGCCGATTGACCGCGAGCACCGCCACGGCCGCGAGCAGACCGCCGAGGCCGGCGAGCGCCATGTCGCGGTGCGCATCCCACTCATCGCCCTGCGTGCCAAGAAATGCGGCGCCGAGATCGCCACCATAGACCACCGCGGCACCCCACTCGATGAGTTCATAAAGGAGCGACGTCGACATGACGAGATCGAGCGGCAAGAAATAACTCCAGAACCCACGCACGCCTGCAGAGCGCATGAGCAGTTCACGAAAGGGCAGTAGCAGCAGCGCACCGTAGGCGAGGTGCACGAGGCGATCATAGTGGTTGCGGCTCAGGCCGAACGCATCATTGAAGGAATAGCCGCTGAGGGTGCGTAGCGCGTCATCGTATGGCACAAGCGAGTAGGTGAAATGGGCGCCGATCGCATGCAGACAAAAGAATGCGAACAACAGTGAATAGGATGCGGTAGAGAGGGGCAGCAAGCGGCGGGTGAACCAAAGAAAGAGTGCGCCCAGCACCAGCAGCATGTTTTCGAGCAGCCAGGTATCGCGCTCGAGCGGCGCAATGGCGAGTACCGTCCAAAGCACCCCGAAAACGGCGGCCAGCGTGACGAGGAAGGAACGTCTTGACATGGCCGGAGTGTAACGCCGCGGGCAACGGATGAGCGCAGCGTGGCCGCACGCAGCGGAATCGCCGCCAACGGCTGCCGGTTGCGACCTCTGCATCCTATGCTGTGCGCATGTCAGGGCGGGATCTTTGGCGATTGATGCAGCGTCCGGGAGGGCTGGTGACAGCGCTTGTGGCCGCCGTTTTTCTTTGTGGGTCGACAATGCCTGTTGCACTGGCAGCGGCGGGTGCACAAGAGGCGTCCAAATCGATCGTGGTGCCGCGACTCGAATCCCGGATCAAGCTCGACGGTCGGATCGATGAACTCGAGTGGGCGAGCGCAGCACGAATCACCAATTTCGAGCAGTACGCTCCGGGCAGTGGCGAACCGCCGACCGAGCCGACCGAGTTTCTGGTGGCGATGGACGACGAAAATCTTTACGTAGCGGCGCGTTTCGGCGACGCTGATCCTGCCGGCATCAAGCGCTCGCAACTCGTGCAAGGCCAGGCCGTTTTCAATGACGATTACGCCCAGATTTTGCTCGACACGTTCAATGATCAGCGCACGGGCTATATCTTTTACGTCAACCCCAACGGGGTGCAGCGCGATGGTTTGCTGCTCGGCGGGACGTCCTTCAACATGGACTGGGACGGTATCTGGCAGGCTGCGGCTGCCGTGAACGACGCTGGCTGGGCCGCCGAGTTCGCAATCCCCTTCAAGACGCTTGCCTTCGATCGCAATGGTGATGTCTGGGGGATCAACTTCATTCGTTCAATCCGGCGCAAGCGCGAGGATGTCGCATGGCGCCAGCAGGATCGTCGCGTGACCCTCGATGTGAGCGGCGAGCTGCGCGGCATGAGCGGTCGCGATCAGGGCGTGGGACTCGATCTCGTCCCCTCGGCTTCGCTCAGCGAACGCGAGCGTTTTGCCGCGAACGAATCGAGCGTGATTGCCAAACCGTCGCTCGATGCGTTCTGGCGTATCACCCCATCGCTTGGCGGTGCACTGACGCTCAATACCGATTTCTCGGCGACCGACGTCGATGATCGTCAGGTCAATCTCACCCGCTTCTCGCTGTTTTTTCCGGAGAAGCGCGATTTCTTTCTCGAGGACAGCGAAATCTTCGAGTTCGGCGGCTTGACGCAGAATGCGCGGCCTTTTTTCTCGCGCACCATCGGTCTTTCGGCGAGTGGTCAGCCGATCGATTTGCAGGCCGGCGCACGGCTGACCGGCAAGGTCGGTCGTTACTCGCTCGGCATGTTGGCGGCACGCCAAGACGAGTATGACTCGCTCGCGGCGCAGAATGTTTTCGTGGCGCGCGGCTATCGCAGCTTCGGCGAACAATCGACGATCGGCGGGATCATAACCACGGGTGATTCTGCAACCGGCAGTGACAGCACACTCTATGGCGTCGATGTGGCGCTGCGTGATCAGCGTCGCTTCGGTGGTTTCGTCGAGGCGAGGGCGTGGCTGCAGGAGTCCATGACGCCAGGCCGCACGGGCGATGAGTCGGCATGGGGCGTATCGGTGGCATGGCCGAACGATCGTATCGATGCGATCGCGAGCTACAGCGAAGTCGGTCGCGATTATCGGCCCGCTCTTGGTTTTGCGAATCGAACCGGCATCGCTGAGAGCTACGGCAAGTATCGCTACCGTCATCGCTTCGCGCGTGGCAGTGCCTTGCGCAGCTGGCTCTCCGGGATCGAGGCGCGACAGATCGAGGATGATGCGGGCCGACTCGAGTCGCGTGCGGTGGTACTGACCCCGTTGTCCCTCGACACCCAGCCAGGCGATCTGCTTTCGCTCGATGTTGCGCGCTACACCGAAGAGCTGCGTCGTCCATTTCTGCTGCCCGGCGCGGTGGCGGTACCGATCGGCCGCTACGAATTCGATCGCGCACGTCTCTATGGGCAGACCGCGGGTTTTCGCAACGTGAGCGTCACTTGGGATTTCGAGACCGGCGATTTCTATGATGGCGAGCGTCGCGATGTGCGCGTGGGACTCAATTGGCGACCCAACCGTCACTGGTCGCTTGGCAGTCTGGTGCAGACCAATGAAATCGAACTGCCGCGAGGCAGATTCACGACCCGTGTCTATTCGCTGAATGCCAATTACGCCTTCAATGTGCGTTGGGCATGGCTCAACGTCACCCAATACGACAATGTGTCGCGTCGCGTGGGCCTGAACAGCCGATTGCGCTGGTGGCCGACTCCGGGCCAGATCGCCTATCTCGTGGTGAACTACGACTGGCGTGAGGATGCCGCCGGCAATTTTCAGCCCTTTGTCGCCGAGACCACCGTCAAGCTGACCTGGACCTTCAGGTACTGATCGCTCAGTTTTTCTCGACGGTGTAGACGATCTCCGCGCTCGCTTCCTTGCCGGCTTCGGTACGCAGCGTCCAGCGATCATTGATGCTGTAGCGCAGTTTTAGCGTATTGATCGCCTCGGCGAGCGAGACGCCATAGCTTACGTAAAGCCGGCTCGAGAGGTACTTGCCGAAGACCAGCGAAGTTTCATTGGCGAGGTTCTGTTCGATGCCCACATCCTCGATGCCGATGCGCTGACCGAGCTGCTGCGCGAGGATGGCGCCGCCTTGTGCGAGCAGGGCGTCCCGACCGCTGTTGGCGAGCGTGCTGTTCTGTGCCGACTCGAGTGTGCCCCCGGCAAGAATGAGCGAAACCACCTGAGATTGCGGCAGCGAGGGTTCGGAGAAGAACGTCATGCGCGGTTCGCGCAGCGTACCGCGTACATTGACGCCCGCGCGTACGTCCGGGAATTCTTTGGTGGCACGAAGATCGACACCGGGATCGGCGAGCAGACCACCGGAGAAGATCAGTCGGCCGCGCTCGATGTCGAGGCGTCGACCGAGTGCTGCGTACTTGCCTTCGGCGATACCGAGTTCGCCGGTGCCGCGGCTGGTCCCGTCGGCGGCGGTGACCAGATTGAGCATGCCGGCGAGGCGCCCAGAGAGACCGAAGCTATCGAGCGTAACGCGCTCGCCAAGGGTCAGGCGCAGGTTGCTCGAAACGCGGAAACTCGCTGCAGGGTCACGCGGCTCTTCGCCCACGAGTACTTCGTCGTCCGAGGTCAGCACTGCACCCGTCAGGTCTGCCGGCACGATGCGTGCTGCCGGGATCAGCACGCTGCCGCTCGCGTTCAGATTGCGACCGTCGACCCGGAAACGCAGATCCGGCGAGGCCTCGATGCGTGCCTCGGGCACGTCGATCACCGTGAGCTTGTCGCCTTTGATACGCAGTTCGCCGAAGGGTTGCCCGCGCCGCCAAGTCAGCTCGGCGTCGGCGGCGATGCTGCCGCCGCCGGCGCGGGCGGTGGAGGCGAGGACGAAGCCGTTATCGAGCAGCCTTGCCTCGGCACTGATGTCGCGCAGCGCAAGATTGATCTGGTAGAAATCGAGCTCACCGTTTTCGAGTCGCAGGACGCCGTTGACGAGTGGCGTGCCAAGCGTGCCGCCGACCACGAGATCGAGCGATAGATCCCCCGCCGAGCGATCGATCTGCGGCAGGTAGAAATAGAGCAGGGCAAGCGCGGTCGAATCGGCGCGCAGCGTGGCGACCAGCGGCATGTCGCGCCAGCTTGCGCTTTCTCGCAGCCCCGCTGTCGCCGCGGCGGTCGTTGCCGTCGAACCGGTCGCCGCAGCAGTTATTGTCGGCGGCAGCGTCGCCCGCAGGACACCACGAGCGCGCCCACGTTCGCCCGCCGAGATATCGAGATTGCCGCTGATGCCCTGCCCATCCGACTCGAACACCAATGAACCCGAGCCGAGCGGAATCAGTTCTTCTTTGCCGCCTGCGCGTTGCCAGCGCAATCGTGCACCGGCAAATTCGGCGCTCAGTTTGCCTTGCGGGGGACCCACCGCCGAGCCGCGCAATGCGGCAACGGCACTCAACGAACCCTCGTAGCGTGCGCGGGTTGCAGGATTCGGCAGCACGCTCGCGAGTGGCAGCTGGGCGATCGCGGCATCGAGATTCCAGGCATCGCCTCGCCGCGCGCCAGAGCCGCAGAGTGTGGCCTGATCGGTGAGCGGCGATCCCCGATTGCCGCGCAAACAGAACGGCTCGACCGCGATCGAATCGGTGGTCAGCAGCAGACCGAGCGGGGCATCGAGGGCGAGCGCGGTCTCGTCCGGCAGACGCAGACCGAGCGTGTTCCAGCGCTGCTGCCAGCCCTCGCTCGCGAAGCTGCCCTCGCCGCGTGCTGCCAAAGCAAGCTCAGGTCCAGTGACATCGATCGCGAGCGTATGTTGCCCCGCGGTGCCGGCGACATCGAGCAACAAGCGATCGGCTGCGCGACCGGCAAATTGAAGTGCCGTGGCGTCGACCTGTGCCCGGGCCGTGGCGTTCGCGCCGCCTTGCGGATCGAGGTCGATATCGGCGGCGAGTCGACCCACGAGCAGATCGCCCAGCGCCAGATCGCGTCCTTCGGCCTCGAGACGAATCAGCATCGAGGCCGGAGTACCGCGCAAACGACCCGTCGCCCGCAGTCGGCCTCGACCGCCTTCGACGAGTACGCCGAGATCGCTGGCCTCGATACGAAAGTCCAGATCGTTACGTCGCGGCGAGAGCGAGCCATCGAGCGCCATGCGCAGCCCGCCAGCGGCGAGATCCACCTTGTCGAAGCGCAAAGTGCTGCCTGCGAGCGAGAGGCGACCGCCACCGCGCGCTGGTGCCCCGCGCAACTGGCCATCGATTTTTTTGATCTCCACGTCGATGGGGCTGTCCGCAGCAAAGCCGCGGCAGCGGGTATCCAGCTCGAAGTCGAGTTTGCCCTGCAGACCGGATCGATATTGCCCGGGGTCGAGGCCGCGTACCGCTCCAGCGAGGCGCCACCGCTGTGCGTCTCGCCATTCGACTTCGCCGGTCAAGTTGCCGGTGCCCGCCAGCGCCTCGACCTCGACTCGGGACAGCAACAGCCGCCCTGGCTGCAGCGTCGCCGCGAGCGCAGCTTGGATCATCGGCAGCGCGCCAATCTTTGCATCGCCCTGCACAGTGAGCTCGTAGGGTCCGGGACCCGCGAGTGTGAAGCGCGCTCGCTCGCTGCGAAAAGGCGGCGTGACGTCGGCGAGCGGCCAGCGCAGCTGTTGCCAGTCGCCCGCAAGATCGAGCTGCAAGCCAGTTTCGGTGCCGGTGACGCTGCCGTCGATGATCGCTCTGGCACCCGATGGCGCATGCCTTACCCCAAAACGCCGCGCCGTGAGCACGCCCTGCGAGTAGCGACCGTCGAAGTCGACCTCGAGCGCGCCGGCGGCGAGTCCCGGCGGCAGCACAGTGCCCTGCGCCCGGTAGCCGTTGCGGTCGATTTCGAGTTCGAGCGTACCGTCGATTAAGCCGAGAAACGCCGAACCGCCGAATTTGCGCAGATCGAGACCGGCGAGCGTGGCCTCGCCCTCGACGCTCCACGGCAGCAGCAGTCGCAGCGAGCCTTGCGCGATCTGCGCCGTGAAGGGCTCGAGCAGGCGCGCATCGAAGCTCGCCATGGCGAGATCGCCATCAACGGTCGCGATGGCGCGCCATTGCGGGCCGCGCTTCGGCTGGTAGAGCGCGCGCACATCGACATCGAGACCGAGCGGATTTGCCGCCAGCAGACGCCCCTCTGCATCAAGCGCGATGTTGCCGAGCTGTGTACGCAGCGCGCGGATCTGCAGCGCTTCACTACGCACCAAAGTATTCAGGGTGGTATCGCGAAACAGCACCGCGGCCGCGCCGGCCGGTCGGATCTCGATCAGTGCGACCCGCGTATCTGCGGCGTTCAGTGTCAGCAGACCGGGCAAAAAGCGCATCGGTCGATTCGGCGGCGGTCGATCACGCGGCTGCGGCAGGATCTCCACCCGATCTGCCTGCAGGCCGCGCAGCTCGATGGTCTGCCAGAGCAGTGGCAGCAATTCGAGTTTTGCGCGAACGCCATGCAATCGAAGGTGAAAAACATCGTGGTCGATCTCGACGGTGCCGATGACGAATCCCCCGGCGAGGCTGCCGCCCACGTCGCGGATTTGCAGTCGCTCCACGGTGCCGAACTGTGCAGGAATCTGTCCGAGCAGAAAGCGCAGCGTGCTTTCGGAGTGCCCGAGGACCCAGAGCGCTGTCAGCGGTGCCGTCAGCAAGATGACGGCGATAAGGGTCAGGATGAGACGGGCGCGCTTCACGAGGGATCAGAGTTTGGGCGAGAAGTTGAAGTGCAGCCGCGGGCCGGAACGCTCGTCGAAGCCGGGCTCCAGGTTGCAGCGAGGATCCGGCGTCGCGCTGCGACAGATCGGATTGGTGAGCGGCTGCGCGATGTCGATGCCCAGCGTGACGATTGGCAGGCGCAGCCTGATGCCGATGCCCGCCGAAAACTGCAGCGGATCGCCAAAGGAATCGACGGCGTTGCCGGCATCAAAGAAAACGGCAAGACCCAGATTGCGCGGCAGATCGCGGATCACTTCGACCGTCGCGGTCATGAGATGACGACCGCCCACCTTGGCGCTGCCCGAATCGATCGGCGAGAGATCATTGAAACCGAAGCCGCGCACGCTGCGATCGCCACCGGCGAAAAAACGCTCGGTGCCGGGCAGACTCGCCGTGTCGGAAACAAGCGTTGCGCCGAGTTGACCGCGCACGAACAAGTGCCACTGCGGCGCCAGGTCGAACACGCGTTCGCCCTCGAGCCGCAATTGCAGATAGTTGTCGGTCGCGCCGAGCGCCTTGGCCGAGCCGCGCACCTCGGCGTAGAGCGCACGCGAAAAAAGCGCCTCGCCCAGATAGCCGCGCGGCACCGACGCGTAGCTGATGCCGGGAATCACCAACGTATTCGATTTTTCGAAATCCGCACGCGACGCAGAGGCTGTGGTGATGGTGGTGACTCGACTGAAGGAAGCGAACATCACGCGCTGCCACTCGCCATCGACCTGAGTGATCGACGGTTGAAAACGGGTGGTTCGTGTATCGAGATCGCCGAGCTCGTCGCGGGCATAGCGAAACTCGAAACCGAGTTTCTCGAGTGCAGGATCGCCAATCGGCACCACATACCGCGCTTCGCCGGATCGCTCGAGTTGCGCTGCCTTCAGTTCGAAGCGCAAGCGATGGCCGAGGTCATTGAGGCGGCGGTTTTCCCAGGTGAGCGTGCCGCGTGCCTTGCTGTCGGTGGCGTAACCGAGGCCGGTGGAGTAGCGATTGCGTCGATTCGGGTCAGCACGAATGCTGATGGGTATTTCGCGAGTGTCGCCGTCGGGCTCGCCTGCCAGCACTTCGACACTGGAGAAATACTGGCTGTCGTCGAGCGCGAACTGCGTACGCAACAATTGTGTCGCGTCGTAGGGCGTGCCGTCCTCATAGCGCAGATAGCGGCGCAGCAACGGTTCTTTCAAAGAACGCTGTTCGATGGTGGTGGTGCCAAAGCGATAACGCTCGCCGGTTTCCATGACGAGTCGCGCGCTCGCGCGGCGCTGCATCGGGTCGACCAAAAGTTCATTGGCGGTGAACCGTGCATCGACGAAGCCGTAGGTCGCGGCGATGCGCCGCAGATCACTTTTGAGGGTGTCGTAGTTGCCGTGATCGAGTTGGGCACCGGAGCGCAGCGGCGTCGCGGCCAGCAGGTCGCGAAAGGCCGCGAGTTCGCGACCCGGACCCTCGACCGACACTTCCACGGTCTCGAGCATCACTGCGGCACCGGCTTCGATGTCGATGCGCGCTTGCCAGCGTCCCTCACCCGTCTGTTCGATGCGCGAAGTCACCTTCGCTTCGTAATGACCGAAAGGTCGCAGCGCCGCGGCTGCCTCCCGCTCAGCGCGCTCCTGCAGGCGCTCGATGAGTGCCTGATCAAGATCATTGCGCGTCTTGTAGCGCTCGAGACTGAGGAAGGCGAGCACGTTACGGCGCAGTGCGCCCTCCACGCCGTTCACCTCGAGATCGATCGTCGCGTGCGCTGCCGGCGCGGTGATCATCGCGAGCGCGAGACCGAGCAGTGGCAGCGTGGCGAAGCGGACACGAGTCATGCGGGAGGGATTTTCCGGGACGCAACTACGGCTGATTCTAACCAGCCCTTTGCGGGCAGCGTGTACCGCGCCGCATGGGTCTGTTCAGCCGCAATCAAAGCTGCGCTCCTCGAAGTGCACGTGGCCATCATGACCGATCAGCAGGATCGACGAGCAGCGCGTGCCGTACTCCGGATGGTGCACAAAAGGCGAGGAGAGCAGGTGCTCCCACTCCAGCGTGAGACCGGTGACCGGCAACTCGTCGTGGGCCGCGCGCTGGCGGTCTGCGAGGGCGTCCCACAGGGGCGCTGCATCTTCCGCTGCCGCGGCGACCCAACTCTCCAGGGCGCCTCGCAATCTCTGTAGTTTCGGCCAGGGTGTATCGAGCACGTGATTGCTGAGCGCGTGGACGCCCGCCGCGAGCGGCCGCGCGAAGGGCTCCGCCCGATTGCTCGCGTACCAGAGCGTCTCGGCGTCGGCGAGCAGCAAGTTGAAGCCCGCATAGGTCTCTGTATCGCCGATGATCGACTTGAGGAATTGTCCGGCAGGACGCGGGGTTTGCAGATACTCGGGGATCAATCGGCCGCGGGTCGGTGCGCTTGGTCGCTGCGCGGCAGGTTCGCGGAAGTTGGTGATCAGCCCGAAGCGCCGATCCGGGGCGAGCCCGAACCAGATGCCACCGGCTTGCAGATCGCGCCCCGCGAGAATCTGCGCCGCCCCTGCCCCGGGCCCTGTCCCTGGCCATGCGCCGAGCGCGGCCGCGGGCCGTGCATGAAACTCGTCGCGGTTGGCGACCACCACCGCGCGCCAGAGCGGATGCACATTCCACGCAAGGGCGGCGAGGCACACGAGCAGTCTCCCGAGCAGGCCAGCGCGGCGTCAGCGCCGCGCCGCGGGCGTCCAGAAGCGCTGAGGCAAGCTGCGCAGCGGCCTGTTTGACCCGGCATCGAACCAAGTTTCGATGAGGCGATGCGAGATGGAAGTCGGCGGCGGCAAGGTCACCGCGCCGGCGGCGATGTCGGCGCGGCTGAACCAGCGCGCGTCTTCGAGCTCGTCCCCACCTTGTGGTACCGACCCCGGCACTGCCTCGGCCATGAAGCCGAGCATCAGCGAGGAGGGGAAGGGCCAGGGCTGTGATGAGTGGTAATCGCTGGTGGCGACCTGCACGCGTGTTTCTTCGAACACTTCGCGCGCCACGGCATCTTCCAGGCTCTCGCCCGGCTCGACGAACCCGGCGATGGTCGAATAGCGTCCCGCGGGCCAGATGGCCTGTCGCCCGAGCAAGGCCCGATCGCCATCGCTGACCAGCACGATGATCGCCGGATCGATCCGCGGAAAAAACTCGCTGGCGCAGGCAGGGTCCGTGCAGCGCATGACGTGCCCGGCGCGCGCCGGCAAGGCGGGCGCACCGCAGACGCCGCAGAAGCGGTGGCGTTGCTGCCACCAGACCAGTGCTCGCGCATAGGCCAGTAGACCGGCTTCGGCGGTCTCGAGCAGTGGCGCCAGCGGTCGTAATTCTTCGAAGCGCAGCGATGGACCAGGCTGCGCTGACTCACGGGCGATCTGCACCAGCACGCAGCGACGCTCTCTGAACCAGCCGAGCAGCACCGACGAGCGGCGTGCGGCCTCACGGACCAGAGGATGCGAAGCCTCGAGAAACGCCGGCGCCGGCGGCTCACCGGCCACGCCCAAGGCGGTGCCGCTGATGGGCAGGAACAGCGTGGTGGGATCGGTGAGCGCGTCATCCAGCCAGCGCGGGTTTTCGCGCTCGTCGGCGCGCCGATCGAGGTAGGGTCCCGCGAGGAAGTTGGCGATGGAGCGTGCAGAGGAGGGCAGCATGAGAATGGACTCCCCCAAAGCAACGGGTCGGTCAAGTCTTGTTAATGATCCGCATTCTATCAGTGTGATTCGGCTGGCCGGAGGGGTCGCTGAACGGATCGCCGAAAGCCCTGCCGCCACCGCTGCGCGCTGGTGAGGGGAGCTTCTCGGGCATCGGTGATTCGCAGGAGCGGCAGAGCGGATCGCGAAGTGTGATGGCTTCGACGATGTTGACGGCCTGACAGCTCGGGCAGAAACGCAGCCGTATTTCATCACCCGCGGTGAGCGCCGTGGCGAGGAAGGCGGCGTATTCGAAGTCGATGCGGGGGCGAGGGACGACGCGCCGATAGGCCTCGAAGGCGTCGCAGAGCAGCCGCCCGCGCGCGATGGTTGGCACCTTGCGCAGCGAGGCGGGATCCGGCCGATCGGGAATGGCGCCGAAGAGCAGCAGGATCGAGGCGAGTGCATGCGCATCGGCGCCGATTCCACTCGAACGCAGGAAATAACCGATTTGGTGGGGGGATTTGCCGCGATGCCGGCGTAGCCCGGCGCCCGGTTTGATGTAGGAGCGGAACAGCTTGCGGATGCGATCGTCGCTGAGGCCCGTCCAGTGCCGGATGGTGTGGGTGCGGGCCTCGTGGCGGATCAGCCGCAAGGCGAGTTCGAGGCGCAGTCGGTCGCGCTTGTAGCGCTCGTCGGTCACGTGCATGACCATCTCCCTTCAAAGTTTTTGACGCTATTTCCATGCAAAATATCCCAAAACAAACGCTGCGTTCCAAGTTGGTTTGGGCCACCATTTCCGGCGAAAAGACGGAGGAATGCATGGCCAGCGAAAAGAAACCCCCCGCCGCCGACCCAGCGGCCCTCGCCACCACCGAAACCGACTTCGCGCGCAGTGTCGATCGCGAGATCATCCGCCAGGTTGGCGGCATGAACTTGCGCGGCTTGCGCATCCTGCGCGAGGCGCTTGCCGCCTCGAAAACCGTCTTGCCGGCCGCCGCCAGCTCGCTGCGCGAAGGCTGGCTGACGCTCGATGACGCGGCGCTCGCCTCGGTGGCGGATTGTCCCTACTTGCTGTTCGATCTCGCCACCGACACCGCCTTCACGCTGTGGCGTCGGGCTCAGGCGGGCGGACCTCTCCCGCGACTGCCACCCGGCTTGTGCGAAGGTCAGGCCGGCACCGGATTCGCGCGGCTGGTCTGCTATTTCGCTTGGCAGACCTCACAGTCGCGGCCTGCCGCGGCATCCTTGTTGCTCGGCGTCTCGCCGGCAGGTTGCGCCGCGTTACGAGCCCTCGAGCTGCCACAAATCGACGAACTCGCCGAGACGGCGGGTCCGAGCGTCAGTCTGCGCTGGAGCGACGATCTACGTTTCTGGCGGCAGCGGCTTGCGGCTGCCCGCGACGCGGACCGGGCCGCACTGTGGGAGAGCACCTTGGGCGGCGTGCAACGTTTGGCGGCGGTGTCGCGCAGCGCCCGCCCCTAGGTAGGTCGAACAGCGTGCATCGGTGGGCAAGTCACGCGCGCGATGCGCCGTGATATCTTTCCGCGCCTCATGGAAGCGCTGTCGGTTCGCGGTCTCGTCAAGCAGTATCGCAACGGAGTTCAAGCCCTCAAGGGCATCGATCTGTCGGTCGCCGAGGGCGATTTCTTCGCGCTCCTCGGTCCGAACGGCGCGGGCAAAAGCACCCTGATCGGCATCTGCACCTCGCTCGTCACCAAGACGGCTGGTTCCATTCGTGTGTTCGGTCACGACCTCGATACCGACCTCGAAGCAGCCAAGGCCTGCATCGGTGTCGTGCCGCAAGAGCTCAATCTGAATCAGTTCGAGACGCCCGAGACCATCGTCATCAATCAGGCGGGGTTCTACGGCATCCCGCGGCATGTCGCCCGCGAACGCGCCGAGAAATATCTTTCGCGGCTTTCGCTCTGGGACAAGCGCAACAAGATGGCGCGCACGCTTTCGGGCGGCATGAAGCGGCGCCTGATGATTGCGCGCGCACTGATGCACGATCCGCGGCTGCTGATTCTCGATGAGCCCACGGCCGGCGTCGATATCGAGATCCGTCGTTCGATGTGGGACTTCCTGCGCGAACTGAATGCCGCAGGAACCTCGATCATTCTCACCACCCATTATCTTGAGGAAGCCGAGACGCTCTGCCGCAACATCGCGATCATCGATGGTGGGCGCATCGTCGAAGCGGATCGCATGGATCGCCTGCTCCTCAAGCTGCACACCGAGTCCTTCCTGCTCAGTCTGCGAGCGCCGCTCGTCGATGTACCCGCCGTACCCGGGTACGAGATTCGTCGTCTCGATCCGCAGACACTCGAGGTCGAGGTCAGCAAGGATCGTGATCTCAATGATTTGTTCAGTCGACTCTCCGCCGACGGCATTCAGGTGGTTACGCTGCGCAACAAGGTGAATCGGCTCGAAGAGATCTTCATGCGCCTCGTCGACAAATCGGGAGCCGCGGCATGAGCATCGGTTTTGCGAGTACGCGCTGGATCGGCTTTCAGACCATCGTGTTGCGGGAGTTCGGGCGCATCCTGCGCATCTGGGGGCAGACGATCGTGCCCTCGGCGGTCACCGCGGCGCTGTATTTTGTCATCTTCGGCAGCCTCATCGGTCGACGCATCGGCCAGATGGACGGCTTCGATTACATGCAATACATCGCGCCCGGACTCATCATGATGGCGGTGATCACCAACGCCTATGCCAACGTCTCTTCGTCTTTCTTTGGTGCAAAGTTCCAGCGTTTCCTCGAAGAAATATCGGTTTCTCCGCAGCCCAACTGGATCGTGGTTTTGGGCTACACCGGTGGCGGGGTGCTGCGCGGCTTGCTGGTCGGCTTGGTGGTCACGGTGATCTCGCTCATCTTCACGCGTCTCCCCGTGCATCATTTGTTCGTCATCCTGCTCGCGGTGACGCTGACGGCGATCGTGTTCTCGCTCGCCGGCTTCATCAATGGCGTGTTTGCCAAAAACTTTGATCAGGTCAATTGGATTCCGACCTTCATCCTCACGCCACTGACTTACTTCGGCGGCGTGTTCTATTCGATCAACCTGTTGCCCGATTGGGCGCGCACGCTGTCCTTTGCCAACCCCGTGCTGCACATGGTCAATGCATTCCGTTACGGATTTCTCGGTCGTTCGGATGTCAATGTGCTGGTCGCCTTCGGCATCATGACGCTGGCGGCAGCGCTGCTCTTCGGTGTGGCGCTCTGGCTGATGGAGCGCGGCATCGGCCTGCGTGACTGAGCCGCATAACCGCCGTGAATCGCCTCAACGCCGACTTCTCACCGCCGCGCTGGCTGCGCGGACCGCATCTGCAATCCATCTTGCCGAGCCTGCCGCTGCGTCGCCGTTTGGTCGAGCGTCGCGCGCGCCCGATGCTGGCCGTCAGTCGCGAGCTGCTGCTCGATTGCGGCGATGGCGTGAAGCTGCAGGCGTTCCATTCGCCGGCGATTCATCGCGCTGCGCCGACGCTCGCGGTGTTGTTGCACGGCTGGGAGGGCAGTGCCAATTCGCTGTATGTGCTATCGGTGGCGCAGACGCTGCACGCGGCGGGGGTCGACGTGGTCCGTCTCAACCTGCGTGATCACGGTGATACGCACCATCTGAACCCGGATCTTTTTCACTCCTGCAGGCTGCCCGAAGTGGTCGGTGCCGTGCGTCGTCTGCAGTGGTTGTTCCCGAATCATCGACGCGTGCTGGCAGGGTTTTCTTTGGGCGGCAACTTCATGCTGCGGGTCGCCGCCGAGGCGCCGCGCGCCGGGCTCGAGATCGATCGCGCCATCGGCGTTTCGCCGGTGCTTGATCCGGCCACCTGCCTCGATGCGCTCGAGAACGGCTGGTCGCTCTATCATGATTATTTTGTGCATAAATGGACCCGTTCGTTGCGGCGCAAACAGCAAGCCTGGCCGGGGCGGTTCGAGTTTGGTGACCTGCTCGCCTCGCGCGACTTGCGCAAGATGACTCGGGAACTCGTGCTCTCGCACGCGGGTTATGCCGATGTCGACAGCTATTTTCGCGGTTATGCGCTCACCGGCGATCGTCTACTCGGTTTGCAGGTTCCCTCCACCATCATCGCCGCGCTCGATGACCCGATCATTCCTGCCGCAGACCTGCCGAAGCTGGCGAGCTCGGCGGCGTTGCGCGTGGTGACGACACCGACCGGCGGTCACTGCGGATTCTTCGATTCGCTGACCGGACCCGGCTGGGCCGACCGCTACGTGTTGGACGAGTTGCAGCCCACCCGGGCGTCGCCTTGACCTAGAATCGGCACATGTCGGTACGTCGGCTGCTAGTGATACCCGCGCTCGCGGCGCTGCTCCTGCTCGGCGCCTGTGGCGAATTGCAGGACTGGCGTGGTACGCAGCGCGCCGACACGCTCGAGGCCTATCAATCGTTCCTCGACCGTCATCCGCAGAGCCAATACGCGCCAGTTGCGCAGCGTCGCCTTGCCGATTTCGAGGAACAACGCGATTGGCTGATCGCCACCGAGTCCGACAGCGCCGAGGGCTACCGAACCTTCATCAACACCCATCCGAAGGGACGATGGACGCGTGAGGCGCGACTGCGTCTACAAAACTTTCTTTCCACGCCCGGTGTGATCGGGCCCGCCGCCATCGAACCCGTCGAGCCGTTACCGCCGCCCGCGATGTTACCCGCGGCACCCTTGGCACCCGCAGCGCCCACGAGCTCGGACTCGGCGAGTACGCCTGCCGACCCTTCAGCCGCGGTGCCGATCGAGCCCGCGCCGGTGACTCACCGGATTCAGCTCGGCGCCTTCTCGAGTCGCGACAAGGCGCTTGAGGCGTGGCGCGACGCCCGCGCGGCTCAAGCGGAACTGCAGGGACTCGTCTCGCAGGTGATCGTCGGTTCCAACGGTCAGGTGCAAATCTATCGACTGCAGGCGAGCGTGGTCAGTGAAGAGCGTGCCCGCGAGGTCTGCAGGGTGCTGACGGCTGCCGGTCAGGGCTGTGTCTACGTACCGCCGGGTCGCTGACGTTGCGATGTACGAGGCATTCTTTGGTCTTGCCGAACCGCCCTTCTCGATCACCCCCGATCCACGCTACCTGTTCCCGAGCAGTCGACATACCGAAGCCCTCGGACATCTTTTCTATGGCGTGAGTGCCGCGGGCGGCTTTATACAGCTGACGGGCGAAGTAGGCACGGGCAAGACCACCGTAGTGCGCTCCTTGCTCGCCCGCGAACCCGCCGATGTCGATATCGCGCTCGTGCTCAATCCGCGCGTGACCGTGACCGAGTTTCTGCAGACCTTGTGCGAAGAGCTTGCCGTGCCGGTAACGGAGGCACAAAAGACCAGCGTAAAATCTTTGGTCGATGTGCTGACGGCACGATTGCTCGAGGCACATGCCGCGGGTCGTCGCGTGGCGGTGCTGATCGACGAAGCCCATCTGCTCGAGCGTGACGTGCTCGAAGAGGTGCGTCTGCTCACCAACCTCGAAACCTCGACCCGCAAGCTGCTGCAAATTATCCTGATCGGCCAGCCCGAACTGCGTGATCTGTTGGCGCGCGAAGACCTGCGCCAGGTGGCGCAGCGCATCACCGGGCGACTGCACCTCGACCCGCTTGCAGCCACCGAGACTGCGGCCTATGTGCGCCACAGATTGCGCGTCGCTGGCGCGACTCGCGAGATCTTCTCGCCGGCTGCGCTACGCGAACTGCACCGTCAGTCGGGTGGCTTGCCGAGACTTATCAACGTGATTGCCGATCGCGCCATGTTGGGTGCGTTCGCACGCGACCGTCACGAGATATCGGCGGCGCTGGTGCGCGAGGCGGCTACCGAAGTGTCGGGTGTTTCTTCGGGCTCGCGGCTTTGGGTATGGACCGCGCTCGCCGTTTGCCTGTTGGTGCTCGCTGCGGGCGCTTGGAGATTTTGGCGCTGACAGCGTCCATTCATTGATCGTCGGGGAGAACCGCATGTTCATCTTTCGTCTTGCTTCCACCGCACTTGCCGGTCTCGCCGTGTTCTGCGGCGCCGTCAATGCCAGCGCGGCGGATGCGGCCGCGGCGGGCGAGTGGGTCGCATTTGGTCGTGATCCGGGTGGCAGTCAGCATTCACCGCTAGCGCAGATCGATGCGCGCAACGTCTCCAAGCTGCGGCGTGCCTGGGTGCATCGCTCCGGCGACTTCGTCGATGCGCCGCAGCCGCGCGGCACCATTCTGCAGACGACGCCGCTGCACGTGAACGGCATGCTTTATTTCTGCACGCCAATGAATCGCGTGTTCGCCCTCGATCCGGTGACGGGTCGCGAGCGTTGGGTGTTCGATCCGCATCGTGCCGATGCGAGGAGCGGTCGCCCCGCTCTGAGTCCTCCGCTCGCAAATCCGACCCGCTGCCGCGGCGTGGCCTATTGGCAGTCGAAAGCACCGAGTGCGGCGCGCGCCGCCAGCGCGAGCGCTGCTGCCGGCGCACGCGCCGCTGACCACGGTGGCGCGGCGGTTTGCGAGCGTCGCATCTTCAAAAATGGCGACAGCGCGCGCATCTATGCACTCGATGCCGACAGCGGCTTACCCTGCAGCGACTTCGGTGCGGCCAAGGGCCACAAAGGCTGGGTCAGTCACGCCGACTACGACAATCATGGTGACGGTAACTTTGGCACTTCGACTTCTCCGCCGGCGGTGCTCGGCGATGTCGTGATCGCGGCGATGTCGGCCAACGACGGTCTTGCCAATGCCAAGGACGGCATGGTGCGCGCCTTCGATGTGCGCAGCGGCGAATTGCGTTGGGAGTTCGATCCGATTCCACTGCAGTATCGCGATCAAAGTGGTGCGGCGAACGTCTGGTCGACGATCAGCGTTGATGTCGAACACAACCTCGTGTTCCTGCCGACCACCAGTCCATCGACGGACTACTACGGCGGCGGTCGCCGCTTCGAGATGCCGCTCGTCAATGCAATCGTTGCGCTCGACGGCACGACTGGCAAGGTTGTCTGGTCGCAGCAGGTCGTGCGCCACGACTTGTTCGACTACGATCTCGTCGGTCATCCGTTGCTCGTCGACATCGTGCGCGATGGGCGCAAGGTGCAGGCGGCATTGCTGCAGACCAAGATGGGTTGGCTCTACGGTTTCGAGCGCACCACCGGCAAGCCACTGTGGCCGATCGTCGAGCGCCCGGTACCGATGAGCGACGTGCCGGGCGAGCAAGCAGCACCGACGCAACCTGTGCCGCAGGGAATGGCGCCTTTCGCCCACCAAACGCTGACGCGCGATCAACTGTTCGGCATCACGCCCATCGATCGACTGGCCTGCCGACGCAAGTTCGACGAACTGCGTTACGACGGGATGTATACACCGCCCTCGGTGCGCGGCTCGATTCTTTTTCCGTCTGCCTTGGGCGGCGGCAACTGGGGTGGAGCTGCTTATGACCCGGCGAGCAATCTGCTGATCATCAAGGCGGAAAATCTTGCGACGGTGCTCAAGGTGATGCCGAAGACCGATGCGGCCGACGACAAGGTACCGCCCAAAGATTATCTGACGCGCCCGCTAGTCGGTACGCCGTATCGCATCGAGGGCGAACTCTTCCAGTCGCCGCTCGGTGTGCCGTGCACGCCGCCGCCTTGGGGCACCTTGATGGCGCTCGATCTGGCGACCGGCAAGGCGCGCTGGGAGATTCCGCTCGGGCAGATCAAGCGTGCGGGCATCACCGTGCCGAAGGGCGCGGGTTGGGGTTCGCCCAATGTCGGCGGACCGATTACCACGGCCGGTGGGTTGACCTTCATCGGCGCCACCATGGATTCGCGCTTTCGTGCGATCGATACGCGCACCGGCAAGGAGCTTTGGTCAGCCGAGTTACCGGTTCCCGGCATGGCTGTGCCGATGTCCTATGCGGTGAACGGCAAACAGTATGTGTTGATCGCAGCGGGTGGCAACGCGATGGTGGGCACGCCGATCGGCGATTATCTGATCGCCTACGCGCTGCCCGACTGAGCCGCGCCGATCGACTGATCAGTACGCTGCAGCGTCGTCCGACACGGCGCCGCGCAGCAACGCAAACACGCGCTCGGCATCGGCGCGCACGGCCCACTGCACGTTCTGCGCGCGGCCGGCAGCCACACGAAATTCAACGGCGGTGTGCCCGAGCGTGAGCGGCGAGTCGATCTCCACATCAACATGACAAGCGCGGAACTCGAAGCATTGCGGCTCGAGCAACCAGGCGATCGGACAGGGGTCGTGCAACGGCGAGCCGATCTCGCGTGGCCCGTTGGCAGGCAGCGCATTGGAAAACTCGACGAGTTGTGTCGCCGCGTTTGCAGACTCGGTACCGAGCGCAGCAAGCATCGCGGTACGCGCCGGTGTGGCCCGCACCTGATGCGTCGCATCGAGGCCGAACGCGTATACGCGAGGCCCGGCATTGAACACCGCCTGTGCGGCATGGGGGTCGGCATAAATGTTGTACTCGGCGGAGGCGGTGATGTTGCCACCCTCGCTGCGCGCACCGCCCATGATGGCGAACTCACGCACGGCACGCAGTACACCCGGATCGCGCGCGATGACCGTGGCAATATTGGTCATCGGTCCGGTGATCACCAAAGAAATAGACCGATCTGCCGCATCGCGCAGGGTGCGCAGCAAGAAGTCGACGGCGTGTTCGGCGGCGGGCCCTTGTCTTGGCGTGAAAATCGATAGATCGCCGAGCCCCGAGGCGCCATGAAAGTGACCGGCTTCGACCGGCGCACGAACGAGCGGTCGGTCACAGCCCGCATAAACAGGCACCTCCGTTCGACTCGCGATTTCGCGAATCACGCAGGCATTACGTGCGGTCAGCGCGGCACCCACATTGCCGGCGACCGTGGTGATGCCCAGCAATTCGAGCTCGCGCGATGCGAACGCGAGCAGCAGTGCGACACCGTCATCGACGCCGGGGTCGCAATCGATGATGACTCGATTCATGGCGCGAGTGTAATCGGCGGCGGTATGGCGCGCGGTGGCGGTTCGCCCGATCCCGCAACGCGTGGCCATAGCCAGGCAAGCAGTGCTTCGGTGTTGCCGCGGCTGCCGACCGTCACATATTCGATCTCGCGGAAGCCCGGGTTCGCCGTTCCACGAGCTACTGCAAACTCGAAGGTGTATCCCGGTTCCTGACCCATACGCAGATCGGCGATGGTGACGAGACCGTCGCGCAGGGACACGCGGAAGAAGCCGTGACTGAACCAGGCGATTCGCTCCAGACCATAATTGCCGCGTAGCGCGTCGAAGAGAGCACGGTCACTCGTGAATCGATCGAAGCGCATGGGTCCGGGCGCATCGAGCAATGAATGAAAGCCTTCGTGATACGCAGCGCCACCCGGTTCCATGGCGACGATACGCCAGAGCAGTGTATTGAACGGCGTTGCGGTGACGAGCAGACGCTCGAACGCGATGTCTTGTGCGGCCAGCTCACGTTCGACCTGCCGAGTTACGGTTGCTTGCGCGACGATGCTCCAACCGAGATAAACACTCGCCAGTGTCAGACCGATGGCATTGCCTCGATAACGTCGCGGGCCGCGCATGATTCCAGTCACCAGCAGACCGAACAACAGCGGCAGCGTCACCAGCGGATCGATGATGAATACGCTGCCAATCGCATACGGATGTTCGGTGAACGGCTGCATCAATTGCGTGCCATAGATGGTCATGAGATCGAGCAGCGGATGCGTCACGAGTGCGAGGAAGACGGCGAGCCACCAACGACCGAACTCATCGCGCCGACGGTCTGCGGCAAACCAGGCGAGTAGCGGTGAAAGGGCGGTCAAATAAAACAGCGAATGACTCTCCGCGCGATGGAAAGTCATGTTGCGGATCGGATCGCCGTGATCGATCAGTGCATCGAGGTCGGGCAGCGTGCCGCAGAGCCCACCCACGAGCGCTGCTTTCCATACGGGAGCGCGGCGTCCGAGTGCAGCCACGCCGACTGCCGCGCCGAGCGCGAATTGCGAGAGCGAGTCCACGCGGCGTTTGAGTCGATTCGCCGCCTCAGCCGGGGAGCGCGTCCCAGAACGCTTCCATGCGCTTGCGCATGGCGGCGTCGGGCAGCCGACCGCGGCCGGCGCCGAGGTTGTCCTCGAGGTTGCCCACTTTGGTCATGCCGGGGATCGCGCAGGTGACGGCTGGGTGTGACACCACATATTTGAGGAAGACCTGGCCCCAACTGCGCACTTCGATCTCCGCCGCCCAATCGGGCAGCGCTTGGCCGGCCACGCGCGCGAACATACCGCCGCCGCGCCGCCCGCCGAAGGGCAGGTTGATCAGCACGGCGATACCTTTCTCCGCTGCGAGCGGCAGCACTTCATCGGCTGCGCCGCGATTGCCGAGCGAATAATCGATCTGGATGAAATCGAGTTTTTGCGTGCGCATCAATCGCAGCATCTCGGGGTACTGCTCGTCGCGCGAGGTGGTGACACCGATATAGCGGATTTTCTTTGCCGCGACCCAATCGCGCAGCAGCGGCAGCAACACCTCGGTGCCGACAAGATTGTGTACCTGCATCAACTCGATGAACGACGTGCGCAGTCGGCGCATGGATTCTTCCATCATCGCCACACCTTCCTCGCGGGTGCCGCCTTGGGCGGTGACCTTGGTGGCGATGAAGGCCTTGGGTCGGTTGCCGATCTCGGCGAGCAGCTCGCAAATGACGCGCTCGGATTCACGATACGCCGGCGCAGTGTCGATGAGGCTGAGCCCTGCGGCCGTGAACCGCTCGAGTACCGCCCGCCGCGCCGCGCGTTCTTCTGGCGTGGTGGGGCTGTAGTTGTTGGTGCCGATCCCGATCAGCGGAATCTTCTCGCCGCTCGAGGGAATAGCCTTGCGCAGCAGGTCTCCGGTGTTTTCGGCGAACGCCGGCCAAGGACTGACCGCGCCCAGCGCGGCGGCGAGCGAGAGTTGCAGGGCAGTGCGGCGGTCGATGCTTCCTTGCATGGGATGCTCCGGTTCTTTGGTGGGCTCGGCGAGAGGATCGCTGGAGTTTGCGGATCTTGCCATCGAATGCCTCAGCTTGGCAGGAGCAACTGCGGCGTCGAGGGCGCAATCGCTGGCGCGGCCGCCCGCAGCAGCGCCCATGCGAGGCAGAGGTTGGACGATAGCACTGGCAGGGTGAGTTCGCCGCCGGCGCGTCGCAGCGCCCTCAGTGTCGGCATACCGGTACCACTGAGTACCACGGCCTCGGCGCGGCCATGATCGAGTCGCCGCAGTGCCGCGAGTGCATCATCACTCGTCATTTCATAGATACCGTGGGTGTCGGCGAGCGCCGGATCCACCCGGATCCGATCAACGATTTCGAGCCCGGCAGCCTCCCAATAGCGGTAGCCTGCTTCGGCGAGACGCTCTGGATACGGCGAGACGAGCGCGATGCGACGGGCGCCGAGACTTGCGAGTGCGTGCCTTAAGGCTTGCGCGGCGGTGACCACCGGCAGACCGCGCTCGGCCGCCGCCGCTGCGGTCAGTTCGTCTTCGAACGCGGGGCTCACCCGATAGCTCGAGCCTGTGCAGCCGAGGCCGAAGGCGGACAGGCGCAGGCTGCCGAAGCTGGCGATCGCTTGCGGGAGGTGGCGAATGTAGTGGTCGAGCCGTGTCTCGACATCCGTCGCCGGATGCACGAGTCGGGTCGTGTAAAGAGCAACGCCCTGCGGTAGGAGGGCGTGCAGTTCGGGCTCGACAGTGGGATTCGACTGCGGCGTCGCGACTCCGAGGCGAGCGCGTGCGCCGTAGTCGAGGCTCATTCGCAGAGGCTTTCGAGATAGCCCTGCGCGACGGGCGAAAGTCGCTTCATCGCGAGCGCGCGTGCCTTCGGCGCGTCGAGAATATGCTCGAGCGGACCTGAGACCAGCATGCGCCGCACCTGCGGATCCTTGCGTGACACCGCTGCCATTTTGTTGAGCACGGTGAAGCCACGATTGATCTTCGCGCGCGGGGCACGACGACTCTCGATAGATCGGGCGAGGTATTGGCCGAAGCGGGAATAAAGAAAATAATCGTCATCCCCGACGTGGAAACGCGCTTCGGCGAAAAAATCGGGGAAGTTCTTCTCGAGGTACTGATTGACCTTGAGAAGACGGGGTCCAGGGTCGTTATCTTGCGACGCTGTGTGTGTCTTCATTTCTTCTTGCCACACCTCCAAGGGGTCCAGACCACCATTTCTGGGCGTCACGGGCGGTACCACACCCCGCAACGCGCGCGAAAGTTAAGGCACAAGGATCGACAGTGCAATACCTTTGGAAAAATTTTTGCGCGTGGCCCTGCGCCATGCTGCAGGTGAATGCTGAATGAATGAGTCTCACGCTGGCGTCGTCGCTCGACCATCGATCGAAACACCGCTCGAACTTTCGAGTTTTTCCGCACCGCTGCGCGCGCTGGTGTTTGGCGCGAGCGGCGGAGTCGGTGCGGCGATGGTCGATCTCCTCGGGTCGCATGCACGAGTCGGCGCCGTTCACGCCGCGGCGCGCGCGGCCGCCCCACCCTGGCGGTTTTCGCTCGAGGACGAGGATTCGATCGCGGCCGTGGCCGCCGCGGCTGCCGCCGCGGGACCGCTCGACCTCGTGATCGTGGCCACAGGCATGTTGCACGAGGCAGGCGTGCAACCCGAGAAAAGTTGGCGCTCGCTCGATCCCGCGGCGCTTGCCCGATCCTTTGCGCTCAACGCCACCGGTCCCGCGCTGATCGCCAAGCGCACGCTTGGCTTGTTGCGGCGCGATGCGAAGTCGGTGTTCGCGTGTCTCTCGGCGCGCGTCGGTTCGATCGAGGACAACCGGCTCGGTGGTTGGCACGCCTATCGTGCCTCCAAGGTGGCGCTCAACATGTTGATGCGCAACTTTGCGATCGAGTTGCGACAACGTAATCCACGGGCTGTTTGCGTTGCGCTGCATCCGGGCACGGTCGATACCCGCATGTCCCGACCCTTTCAGAGCGCCGTGCCGACCGACAAGTTGTTCACACCCGAGCGCTCCGCTCGCGCGTTGCTGACTGTGCTCGATCGGCTGACTCCAGCAGACAGCGGGCGGGTCTGGGCTTGGGATGGGCAGCCGATCCCGTTCTAGGAGTCGTTGACCGACCGACTTCCTGCATCTCAGCGTAGTCGCGTCAGGCCCGGGACTCGATCGAAGGCGGGGTCGAAGCTCAGTACTTTTTCGATTTGATGGCGCTGCAGCGTGGCGATGTGCAGAGCCGCGCGCACCGGCAGCGTGGAGTACTGCAGCACGAGTTGCTTGGCGCGCTCGACGGTATCGCGATCGACAGGCAGCACTTCATCGACCACCCCGAGCAATGCATCGAGCGCTGGCTGGATGCTGCCGCGGCGCTCGATCGCGGTGTAGCGGTGCAGGATCTCGGTCAACACCTCGGCGTCGGTGACAAGTCGCACGCGTTGCGTGATCAGCGTTTCGAGGCGGCGCTGGGCGTCGACCTTGTTCGGGTGAGCGGCTCCCACCAAGTACATGGGGATGTTGGCGTCGATGAACACCATGCGCAGCGACCCGACCTCAATAACCGCTTGCGCCAGGAACCGCTTCGCCGCCTGGATTGGACCCGGCCGCATAGACCCGCTCGGTGTCACCAATGAGACGTTCCACGGTGCCAGTCGGTGCCGAGTGCCGCACCGCCGCACGGATGGCGGCGAGTTTTCGATCGACATCGGCTGTCGAGGCTTCGCGTCTTGCGGCCAGCAGCGCTTGCCGAACCCATTCAGCCATGGTCATACCTCGGGTCGCCGCTGCGGCCTGCAGGGCGGCGTACTCGCTGTCGTCAAAGAGCACTTGGAGTCGCTTTGTCATTAAGTGAGTCTGTCTGACTCATTATAATGAGTCAAATTACCGTAAAGGCTTTTATCGAGCCAAGTCGGGTGGTTATAGTGGTTGACACTTTGTTGTACCAAAACTGCGCAGGGCGCAGCCGGGGCGATCCGCCCCACGAGGGAGAGCGCATGACCGAGACGACCACCCACGGCATCACGACCGTCGAGACGCAGCGCCGTACCACTCGGCCGGCCAAACAGGGCCTCTACGATCCGCAATACGAGCATGACGCTTGCGGCTTTGGTTTCGTGGTCGATGTACAGGGTCGCAAGTCCAACAAGATCCTGCGCAATGCCATCGAGGTTCTGAAGAATCTGGACCATCGCGGGGCCTGCGGTTGCGAGGTCAACACCGGTGACGGTGCGGGCGTGCTCATGCAGATGCCGCATGCCTTCCTCAAGGAAGCCGCGAAGCAAGCGCACATCAGCTTGCCTGAAGCCGGCGAGTACGCCTGCGGCCTCATCTTCATGCCGCGCAATGCCACCCAGCGGCGGCGCATCGAAGAAATCTTTGCTCGCGTGGTGCAGTCCGAGGGTCAGATCTATCTCGGTGGTCGCACCGTGCCGACCGACAACTCCATGCTCGGCCAAACGGCACGCGTCAGTGAGCCGTTCATGCGTCAGGTGTTTGTGCAACGCGGTCCGGACACCGCTGACGCCGACGAGTTCGAGCGCAAGCTCTATGTGATCCGCAAGCGGGCCTACAACGAAATCCGCGTCTCGACCATCGGTGGCGCGGAGTACTGGTATGTGGCGAGCCTGTCGCACAAGACGCTCGTCTACAAGGGAATGCTGCTCACCATGCAGCTCGATCAATATTTTCCGGATCTGCGCAATCCGCTGATCGAGACCTCGATCGCGCTCGTGCATTCGCGTTTTTCGACCAACACTTTTCCGAGCTGGGATCGTGCGCATCCTTATCGATACATCGCGCACAACGGCGAGATCAACACGCTGCGGGGCAATATCAATTGGATGCGCGCTCGCGAAGCGCAGCTCGAGTCGCAGCTCTTTGGTGATGACACCGGCAAGCTCGCGCCGATCGTCAACGTCAACGGCAGCGACTCGTCGATGTTCGACAACGTGCTCGAACTCATGGTGCTCGCCGGGCGTTCACTGCCGCACGCCATCATGATGATGATTCCGGAGCCGTGGTCGAAGCACGAGTCGATGGATCCGGCGCGGCGTGCGTTCTACCAATTCCACTCGAGCCTGATGGAGCCTTGGGACGGACCCGCCGCGATCGCGTTCACCGACGGCGCGCGTATCGGCGCGGTGCTCGATCGCAATGGGCTGCGTCCGGGTCGCTATTACGTCACCAAGGATGGTATGGTCGTGGTCGCCTCCGAGGCGGGTGTGCTCGACATTGCAGCCGAGGAGATCGAGCGCAAGGGTCGATTGCAGCCCGGCCGCATGTTCCTCGTCGATACCGAACAGGGCCGAATCGTCGAGGACGAAGAAATCAAGCGGACGGTCTGCAACGAGTGGCCGTACGCCGAGTGGCTCGGCGAACATCTCGTGCACCTCAAGGAATTGCCGACTGCACCGCAGCTGCCGGCACCCGAACCCGAGTTACTGCTCGCGCGACAGATCGCTTTCGGCTACACCTTCGAGGATCAGCGCATCCTCATGGCGCCGATGGCGCGCGACGGCGTGGAAGCCGTGGGCTCGATGGGTAACGACACGCCGCTCGCCGTGCTCTCGCAGCGCCCGCGTCTCGTGTACGACTATTTCAAGCAGCTCTTTGCGCAGGTCACCAATCCGCCCATCGACAGCATCCGCGAAGAAATCATCACCTCGTCGGATGTTTGGCTCGGCTCCGAGGGCAATCTGCTCGAGCCCAAGCCCACCGACTGTCGGCGCATCGAGTTGAAGGCGCCGGTCGTCACCAACGAAGAATTCGCGAAGATCCGCCGGGTTGCCTTGCCCGGTCTCAAGGTCGGGACGGTATCGACGCTGTTCCGCGCCGCGCGCGGCGTCGAGGGGCTCGAAAAAGCCGTGGAACAGATGCGTGAGGAAGCGCGTCGGCTGATCGAGGAACAAGAGGTCAACATCCTCATCCTCAGCGATCGCGGCGTGACCCGCGAGATGGCGGCGATCCCCGCGCTGCTGGCGGTGTCCGCACTCCACCACCACTTGATCCGCATCGGTCTGCGCATGCGCGCATCGCTCGCCATCGAGACCGGCGAGGCCCGCGAAGTGCATCACTTTGCGCTCTTGATCGGCTATGGATGCAGCGTCATCAATCCGTATCTCGCCTTCGAGACGCTCGACGGCATGATACGTGACAATCTTTTGCCGAATGTCGATCACAAGCTCGCCTGCGCCAACTTCGCCAAGGCGGCCACCAAGGGCGTGGTCAAGGTGATGTCCAAGATGGGTATCTCTGCGGTGCAGAGTTACCACGGTGCGCAGGTATTCGAGGCAATCGGGCTGCGCCAAGACGTCATCGACGAGTACTTCACCGGCACCGCCTCGCGCGTCGGCGGGATTGGCCTCGAGACCATCGCCGAAGAAGCCTTGCTGCGTCATCGTGCGGCATTCCCCGAACGGGCTGCGGGCGAGTCCGTGTTGCCCACGGGTGGCCAGTACCAGTGGCGCGCGGATGGCGAGTTCCATGTCTTCAACCCGGAGAGCATCCATCGTCTGCAAAAGGCGGTGCGCACGGGCAGCTATGCGACCTACAAGAGTTATGCCGAGCTGATCGACGATCGCTCGAAGAATTTGTCCACCCTGCGCGGCCTGCTCGATTTCAAGAAGGGCGATCCGGTGCCGCTCGCTGAAGTCGAGTCGGTCGAAAGCATCATGAAGCGCTTCAAGACGGGCGCCATGAGTTACGGCTCGATCAGCAAGGAAGCCCACGAGACGCTCGCGATCGCCATGAATCGCATCGGCGGCAAGAGCAATACCGGCGAAGGCGGCGAAGATCCGGATCGCTATGTACCGCTGCCCAATGGCGATTCAAAGAATTCGGCCATCAAGCAGGTCGCCTCGGGGCGTTTCGGGGTCACCAGCGAATATCTGGTGCAGGCCAAGGAAATCCAGATCAAGATGGCGCAGGGCGCCAAGCCCGGTGAGGGCGGTCAGCTGCCGGGCACCAAGGTGTATCCGTGGATCGCCAAGGCGCGACACACGACCCCTGGCGTGGGACTGATCTCGCCGCCACCGCATCACGACATCTATTCAATCGAGGATCTGGCCGAACTCATCCACGATCTCAAGAACGCGAACCGCGCGGCGCGAGTCAGCGTCAAACTCGTGGCCGAGGTGGGTGTCGGCACGATCGCCGCAGGCGTCGCCAAGGCGCATGCCGATGTGGTGCTGATCAGTGGCTACGACGGGGGCACGGGTGCATCGCCACTCACCTCAACGACGCATGCCGGTCTGCCCTGGGAACTCGGTCTCGCCGAGACGCACCAGACGCTGGTGCTCAATAATTTGCGCAGCCGGATCGTCGTCGAAACCGACGGACAGCTGAAAACCGGACGCGACGTCGCCATCGCCGCGCTGCTCGGTGCCGAGGAATTCGGTTTCGCCACCGCGCCGCTGGTCTCGGTCGGTTGCATCATGATGCGCGTCTGTCATCTCAACACCTGCCCGGCGGGGGTGGCCACGCAGGATCCGCGCTTGCGCGAGCGCTTTGCGGGCAAGCCCGAACACGTGGTCAATTTCATGCGCTTCGTCGCCACGCAACTGCGCGAGATCATGGCTGAGCTTGGCTTCCGCACCATCAATGAAATGGTAGGTCGCGTCGATCGACTTGAGCCGCAGGCCGCGATCGATCACTGGAAAGCCCAGGGCTTCGATTTCAGCAATATCCTTTATCAGCCGGATTCTGGCGCCGAGGTGGGTCGATACCAGACCATCTTGCAGGATCACGGGCTCGAAAAATCACTCGACATGACGACGTTGCTGCCGCTCTGTGTACCGGCAATCGAGCGCGGCGCAAAGGTCGAGGCCAGTCTGCCGATCCGCAACGTCAATCGCGTGGTCGGCACCATCACCGGCAGCGAGATCACGCGCAAGTGGGGTCCCGAGGGTTTGCCCGATGACACCATACGTATCCGGTTCGCGGGCTCGGCCGGTCAAAGTTTTGGTGCGTTCATGCCGCGCGGCATGAGCTTCACGCTCGAGGGCGATGCCAACGATTACGTCGGCAAGGGTCTCTCCGGCGGCCGTTTGGTAGTTTATCCGCCGAAGGCATCGACCTTCCGCGCCGAAGAAAACATGATCATCGGCAATGTGGCGCTCTACGGCGCAACCTCCGGCGAGGTATTCATCCGCGGTCAGGCGGGCGAGCGCTTCGCGGTGCGCAACAGCGGCGTCGACACTGTGGTCGAGGCCATTGGCGACCACGGCTGCGAGTACATGACCGGCGGCCGCGTGGTCGTACTCGGCCCCACCGGGCGCAATTTCGGCGCCGGTATGTCGGGCGGCGTGGCCTATGTGCTGGATGAAGCGGGCAGCTTCCCCGCACGTATCAACCTGCAGATGGTGGAGGTGGAGCGTATCGAGGATGCGACCGAGGCCGAGGCCTTGCGCGCCCTCATCGCCCGGCATGCATCGCTGACCGGCAGCACACATGCGCAGCGGATCCTCGATGCCTGGCCGACGATGCAGGCGAAGTTCGTGCGGGTGATCCCCAAAGATTACAAACGTGTCCTCGCCTGTCTCAAGCGGGCGCACGACCAGGGGCTTTCGGGTGATGAGGCGACCATGGCCGCGTTCGAAGAGAACTCGCGTGACCTTGCTCGCGTGGGTGGGAACTGATCATGGGCAAGCCAACCGGATTCATCGAATATCTTCGCGAGATACCGCTTGATCGCTCGCCGGTCGAGCGGGTGCGTGACTGGAAGGAGTTCCATCACCATCTCGACGAGAAGAGCCTGCGCAATCAGGCGGCGCGCTGCATGGACTGTGGTGTGCCGTTCTGTCACACCGGCAAGTTGATGAGCGGTGGAGCTTCGGGCTGTCCCGTGAACAACCTCATCCCCGAGTGGAACGATCTCGTCTATCGAGGTCTCTGGCGCGAGGCGCTCGAGCGTCTGCACAAGACCAATAATTTTCCCGAATTCACCGGTCGTGCGTGTCCCGCGCCCTGCGAGGGTTCGTGCGTGCTCGGCATCAATGCGCCGCCCGTGACCATCAAGAACATCGAGAACACCATCATCGAGCGCGGCTTCGAGGAGGGCTGGGTGAATCCGGAACCACCCGCGACGCGTACCGGCAAAAAGGTCGCGGTGGTGGGATCAGGACCGGCGGGCCTCGCGGCCGCGCAACAACTCAATCGTGCGGGTCACAGCGTCACGGTACTCGAGCGTGCCGACCGACCGGGCGGTCTGCTGATGTACGGTATTCCGAATATGAAGCTCGACAAGGACGAGGTGGTGATGCGCCGCATCCGGCTCCTCGAGCAGGAAGGCATCAAGTTCGTCTGCAACGCCAACGTCGGCGATAACTATGAGGCGCAGATGATGCGCCGTGACTTCGATGCCATTGTGTTGTGCACCGGGGCGACCCAGCCGCGCGATTTGCCGATCGAGGGTCGCGCGCTGCAGGGTGTGCATTACGCCATGGATTACCTCACGGGGGCGACGCAGGCCGTACTCGGTGCGGGAGCGGCCAAGGCGCCGATCCACGCCAAGGGGCTCGATGTAGTGGTAATCGGTGGTGGTGATACCGGTACCGATTGCGTTGGTACGGCGATGCGACAGAGCTGTCGGACGCTGACGCAGTTCGAAATCATGTCGAAGCCGCCGCTCGAGCGCGCCACTGACAATCCTTGGCCAGAGTGGCCGCGCCTCTACAAGATGGATTACGGTCAGGAAGAAGCCGCTGCCAAGTTCGGACAGGATCCACGCAGCTACCTGACGACGGTCAAAAAATTCGTCGGTGATGAGCAAGGTCGCGTAAAGGCCTTGGTCACGGTCGAAGTACGTTGGGAGAAAAATGCCGCAGGCCAGATCGTACCGGTCGAACAACCCGACACCGAGCGCACGCAGCCGGTGCAACTCGTGCTGCTGGCCATGGGCTTCACGGGCCCGGAGCTTTCGTTGCCACAGGATTTGGGCCTCGAGTTCGACGAGCGCCGTAACGTCAAAGCGGGTTATGGCGAGTACGCCACCAACGTGCCCGGTGTCTTTGCGGCCGGCGACTGTCGGCGCGGTCAAAGTCTCGTCGTCTGGGCGATCCACGAGGGACGCGGCGTGGCCCGCGAGTGCGATCGCTGGCTGATGGGAAAAACGGATCTGCCGATTTAACGCGTGCGCACCGCAGCGGGTGCGACCCCGCGATGCCGCGTGCCGTCGCTAGCGAATTGTTGCGGCCGTTGGCGTGAGCGCCGGGTTCAGCGACGCCCCGGCGCCACCCACGCCCGGCAGCGGGAGGCGGAAAGGCGTTTGATCTTGGACCGCGCCCTCGTGGTTGACCGAGATCGTGACTCGAGTTCTGCCTTCGCTGCCGCCGCCACCCAAGCCGAGAAAACCGCCACCGGTGTTTTCACGCGCGCCATCGATCAGGATCGTGGCCTTGCGACCGTTGCGTTCGAAATTCAGCGTGATCGTTCGAGCGATCGTTGATGTCGTGAGCGTCCAGCCTGCGCCAACGGCGCCATTGACGAAGAAGCGGGTCAGTGAGCCCGGGGTCTGTTCGTCCGTGAGTTCGAGGCGACCCACCCAGTTGTCGCCCGTTCCTGTGATGACGGTACCGTAGAGCGACACGGTGCGTTTTCGGGCAGTGGGATGTCGCGCGCGACCCGCTGGACGATGATCTTCGTGTCTTCCGGCAAAAAACTTTCGAGCAGTGCGGTCTGCGGCGAGCAGCCAACAACGAAAACCGTGGCGAGTGTCGCCGCGACGACAAGGACTTTTTTCATCGCGCGCGAGGCTAACACGCGGGTTTAGGTCACGACTTTTTGAATGATCCGAATCGAACGCAGGGTGTTGGCGGGCGTCAACAAACCGTCTCTGCACAGAGATGACGAGAGGGTGTCAGACGATCTGGACAACGATGGTCAAAAAAAACCCCGCGCGAGCGGGGTTTCTTTTTCTCAGGGCTTCGTCAGCCCCGGGTCGGTCGCTTCAAGCCGCTGCAAATGAGCGACTGCGCGAGCGCAATAATTACGGCTCGGAGCCCGAGAGCTCCCCGGGAGCCGCCAAACGAGGCCGCTGCCCGACCGTGCCCGCGCCGACCGCCAGGGATTGGAGTTGTCTGATTCGCGACCCGGACTTTCTTGCGATTGGTCAAGGAGCGATGCAAAAACACTCCAAACGCCGGCGAGATGCTGAAAATCAAACACTTGCGTGTTGCTCCAGCACCACGTGCGCGACAAGTATACAACAACTAACCGCTCCGGCAAGTGTGCGGAATGCGACACAGCGCACGGAATCGGCAAAAACCGAGGGGTCAGTTGCCCCAATGCGGGCCCCGCGACAACTCGACCAGCTCGTAGTAGGTCTGCATGTAGCCGGCCACTTGGCCTTTCAGGAAGAGGTAATCGCCGTCCGCCGTGCACCACACGTCATACGGGGGATGCTCCTGCGGCAGCTCCGGGTTGGCGACGAACTGGAAATGCAGGGCATCGAAGCTGCCCGCGCCCACCGTGATTTTCTCGGGGCCCACGAACACGATGTTGAGGCCGATCGAGAACAGCATCGGACCCGTCGCACCCCGATGATCCGGTGAGGACAACAACATCTGCTCGATGCGCTGTACGACCCCCGGTTTTTTTTGATCGATCAGTCGTAGATGCCAGGCATCGCAAGCGATTGCGTGGTTCTGGAACGTGACCAGTGGCTTGGCAAGCTCCATGGTTTGCGAGACACGACCCTCGAGAGAGGTGAAGCTTTCGCATTCGGCGAACTGCGGATGAAAGCGAAACCAGCCAGAGCCCATGAATTTGCTGCCTACCGACAGCCGCACGAAACAATCGGTCGGCATCCAGTTCGCATCGAGCGAGTAAGTGATGTCGCGCATCACGGACGGACGGTCGTCGATTTCGCAGTGCGCCGTGCATGTACGCGTGCCGTCGGCGTGCACATCGATACGAAAGTACTCGCGGCCGCGCTCTTGATTGAGCCGCTCCGGCTTTTTGCTGGTGTAGAGCACCTTGCCCATCACGCTGCGATGATCGCGCTGCAGGATGGGGAGCTTGGGATCGGCGGGCGCGTGGGCCATGGGGAGATCCTCCTCGGATGACGGGAATTTATTGGTGATGTTATGCAGGTGATGCGGTGCGATGAAGTCTAGCGGTCAGCTCGTTGCCTGCGTCCACTACCGCGCTTCACGCGCCGCGCTGCGGAAATGCGGCAGGTTGTAGAAGAGCAATGCCGTGCCGATCACCGAGACGACGAGCGCGACGACGAACATCGAGTAGCGCAACTGAGCTTCATCGGCAAAGTAGAAATCGGTGACCAGCGCAACCGCGGTCGGCCCAATGAAGAAGCCGACGGCATTGAGCACGAAGTAGTAGAACGCGATGACTTGCGCCCGCATGGTCGGCGGCGAAATCGCCACCACCGCGGCAGCGCCCGCTGCCGTGGGTGCGGCGGCGCCGAGCGAGGCCGGAATCAGGAACAGCGTGGCGAGCAGCGGCGAGGGCATCAGCGTAAAGAGACAGTAGCCGGTCGCCATGATGAAGAACGACACGATGCATACGCGCACATAGCCGTCTTCGTAGCGTTTTTGGAAGTAGTCGCTCATCCAACCACCGAGCAGCACGCCCAACAGGCCGAATACGATCACGATCACGCCGCGCCATTGCAACCAGAACCCGAGTTGCTCGGGCGTCAGATCGTAAGTGCGACGCAGGAACTCGGGGATCCAGAAGCCGATGCCGTACGCCATGATGGCGAGGCTGGACAACGCGAAGAACAGCACGATGAACGCCTTCCAGCGATTGAAGAGGTGAGCGATCGTCTTATTGATCGGCGAGGCAATGGGTTTGATGCCGGTGGCCACAAATTCGCGACGCACCGGCTCACGGATGGTGAGCACGAGCAAGGCGATCAAAAGACCGGGCAGACCGACATAGATGAACATCAACTGCCAAGGTTCGTGCCAGCCAAGCAGCGGCAGTTCGACGGGGCCGGCTGCCTTTATTTTTGGATAGATGGCGCCACCCAGAATGAAGGCGAGGCCACTGCCGCTCGAGACGCCGGCGGTATAGAGGCCGATGGCCCTGCCGATCTTGTCCGGCGGAAAGTAATCTTTGAGCATCGAAAGGGCTGAGGGATTGAGTGCCGCCTCGCCCGCGCCGACACCAACGCGCGCCAGGAAGAGCGCCGCGTAAGACGTGGCGAATCCGCAAGCGGCGGTCATGACACTCCAGAAGGTCACGCCGATGAAGATCAGCCAGCGCCGATTGCCGCGATCCGCGAGCCAAGCAATGATCACACCAAAGAAAGTGTAGAACACTGCAAAGGCACCACCGAGCAGCAGACTCATCTGCGTATCGCTGATTTGCAAGCTGGCCTTGATGTCGGGCACCAGCAGGGCAATGATTTCACGATCGATGAAGGCGAGGATGTAAGCGAGCAGCAGCACGAACACCACATACCAAGAGTAGGCGGGGTGCGGGTATGGCACTGTCGTGCTGGGTGACTCGTTCCGTGACATCGGCGGTTCTCTCCTCGGGACGGTGATCGATCGGCGCTCAGCCGGCGAATTCGTGCTGGTTCTTCAGATTGCTTGCGAGATCATCGAACATGATCATCCTTGCACGGGGTTCGTGCTTGAGAGCCGCTCCGGCATCGCGGTCGATGATCGCGTTCACCACGCAGGTACCGGGCGTCGCGAAGGCCGACTGCAGCGTGTCGGCGAGCTCGCTGCGACGCGTGACCTGCAGGCCGCGACACCCGAAGCCTTCGGCGACTTTTTCGTACGGTGGAAAACCGAGCTCGGTGTTGATTGCGCGGCCGATCGCCTGCATCTGGCCATGTAGCTCGGTGCCCCAGGCGCCATCGTTACCGATGATGCAGGTGATCTTGAGTCCCGCGCGCGCTGCGGCATGCCATTCGGCAGGATAAAAACCAAAAGCGCCGTCACCCGTGGTCATCACCACCGGACGCGGCTGCGTCCCGTCGCGCTCGGCAATGTCGCGTGCCGCTGCAGCCGCGCCCACGGCGAGCGGTGTGCCTACGCCCATGGCGCCCAACGGGTAGTGATCGAGGAAACCGGGCGCCGTGCGCACGCGTAGCGCGCTGTACATCCAGTTCTGGATATCTGCGCCATCACCGATGAGGATCGCGTTGTCGGGCACGAGACGCGCGATCTCTCGTCCGAGGGTCAGTGGATGAATGGCGTCGTTCGGCAGCGCTGTGGCGGCGAGCGAATCAAGATAATCGAGCCGATCGCGCAGCTCCTCGTACACCCAAGCGGCGCGCGCCTCGACGCTTGGTCCGCCGCCGCGCCGCGCGGCCGTCTGCAGGGCGGTAAGCAGTTGTGCGCAGGCGAGGCCAGCATCTGCCACGATCGGCACGTCGATACGCCGATTGCGTGAGAGCTCATCGGCCTCGATATCGATCTGGATGAATTTGGCGGCGGCCGAAAAACGCGGCGGCAGTCCATAGCCGAGACGCTGCTTGAGCCGTGCGCCGACCACGCAAACAACGTCGGCCTGATGCGCAGCAATCTGCATCAGCGGCCAGTTGAAGGACCGCGCATGATCTTCGGGCACCAGTCCGCGCCCGAGTCCGTTACCGGCGATCGGCAGAGCGCAGTGCGCGACGAGTGCGCGCAGCGCCTCGCCCGCGTTGCCGTGACAGGCGCCCGCACCGGCGATCAGCAACGGGCGCTCTGCTGCCGCCAGCAAGTCTGCGGCGCGTTCGATGGCAGCCGGATCCGCCGCAGGGCGTGCGATTTCGGCGGGTGCCTGCAGCGCGGCACCCGCGCTGCCGAGCGATGCCTGCAGATACTCCTGAGGAATCTGCAACACCACCGGACCGCGTCGCCCGGAAAGCGCGCGCTTGGCGGCCGTATCGACATATTCGGCGAGGCGCTCGGCAACCGGCACGGTGCGCGCCCACTTGCTGATGCTGCTGACGAGCGGATGTTTGAGGTTGTCGGCTTCGGATTCGGCCTCGGTCCAGGAGTTCGGCAGCCGCGCGACCAGCACCAGTACGGGCGAGCAGGCATGGAAGGCGGTCGCGATGCCGTTGATGGCGTTCGGCATGCCTTGATCGGCGATGATCAGCGCGACGCCGAGTTGCCCGCTGACGCGGGCGTAACCATCGGCGGCGCTGACGCAGCCGGACTCGTGCCGATGGCTGATGATGCGAAAGCCATCGCGATCAAGCGCCTCGAGCAGATGGGTGTGCGAGGCGCCCGCGACCGCGAACACCGTGCGAATGCCGTAGCGGGCCAGCGCCCGGCTGACTACCATTCCGCCGGTGAGCGACTGGTGCATCCCTTTCCCCCCAAGTGCGCGCGTAGTTCTAGCCGATTCGGCGGCAACTTGAAAGTCAGCCATCATCCCGATTACTACCTGCCGCTGCCTGAGGGACATCCGTTCCCGATGGCGAAGTACACGCTGGTCTACGATCGATTGCGTGCGGCGGGTCTGTTGCCCGCCGAGCGCATCATGTTGCCCGAGGAAGCGGCGCGCGAAGACCTCGAGCGAGTCCATACAGCCGATTATCTGCAGCGCCTCTTTGGCGAGGGTTTGAGCGTGCTCGAGCAACGCGCGCTCGGCGTACCGTGGTCGCCGCGCCTGCTGCGCCGCTCGCGGCTTGCCGTGCAAGGCACCTGGCTTGCGGCGAAGGCGGCGCTCGAGCAGGGCCGCGCCGGCAATCTGGCAGGCGGCACGCACCACGCTTTCGCCGATCACGGCGAAGGCTTCTGCGTCTTGAACGACGTGGCGATTGCCATTCGCCGTCTGCAGCACGAGCGGCGCATCGAGCGCGCGCTGATCGTCGATCTCGATGTGCATCAGGGCAACGGCACGGCCGCAATCTTTGAAGGGGACCCTTCGGTATTCACGTTCTCGATGCACGGCGAACGCAATTATCCGGCGCGCAAGATGCGCTCGACACTTGATGTCGGCTTGCCCGATGGCATCGGCGATGAGTCCTATCTCGAAACGCTCGCGAATCATCTGCCGCAACTCACGCAGCAGTTCAGTCCGGATATCGTGTTCTATCTCGCCGGCGTCGATGTCGTGGCGGGCGATCGCTATGGTCGATTCACCTTGAGCGAGGCGGGTCTGCGCGAGCGCGAGCGTCGCGTGCTCGAGTGGAGTCGCAAGCTTGGCTTGCCACTCGTCATTACCTTGGCGGGCGGTTACGCGAGCGACGCGCTGCGCACCGCGATCCTGCACTGCACCGTATTCGAGGAGGCGATGACCGCATGAGCGAACCGGCACCGCCACGCATACGTCTGATGCAGCGCGTGCTGCGCTTTTTCTCGGAGCGCCGCGTGCTTTCCGATGCGCGCATGCTCGAGCTTTATCCGCCGTTCTGGTTCATGCGCATCAAAGTGCTCGAGATGGATCGCGAATGGCGGCATGTGCGCATTCGCCTGCCGCTCAACGCCATTTCGCGCAATCCGGGTGGCGTGATGTTCGGTGGTTTTCAGGCAGCACTCGCCGATCCGATTGCGGCACTCGCTTGCGCGCGGGTGTTCCCCGGATATTCGGTCTGGACACGCGGCTTGAGTGTGGATTTCGAGCGCGGCGGCAGCACCGATCTCGAGTTGCGTTTCGAGTTTCCGGCGGCGCTTGAGGAATCGATTCGCGCCTCGTTAAAGCAAGATCAGCGCGCCACACCGTCATTCGAGTACGGGTTTTATTTGATCGATGGCACGCGCTGCACGCGGATCGTCAACACCGTGGCGATTCGACCGCGCGGCTACCGCAAGGCAACCACACCGCCGGCGCCGGAGAGCGGCGTCGACTGAAGCGCAGTATTGACTGAAGCGCAGTACTGACCGAAGCGCGACGTCAGGTCGCGATCTCAGGCCGTCTCGAGCATCACGCTGCGCAGCTTTTTGATCGCATTCGCCTCGAGCTGGCGAACACGCTCGGCGGAGACGCCGTACTTGTCGGCGAGCTTGTGCAGGGTGGCTTTGGCGGCATCGCCACCCATCCAGCGGCTCACCAGAATGTCGCGGCTGCGCGCATCGAGTGATTGCAGGGCGGCCGCGAGTCGTTCCTGGGTATCGTCATCCCACTCGGCGTTCTCGACCAGCGTGGCCGGATCGGCATCGGGCGCGGGCAGATAGGCGACCGGTGAGAGCGCCTCGTCCTCGTCGGACTCGACGGCGAGCGGGTCAAAGGCGAGATCGCGTGCAGCGAGACGGCGCTCCATCTCGGTCACCTCGGTTTCGCTGACGCCGAGCTCGCGCGCGACAGTGCGCGTCTCATCCGCAGACAACCAGGTCAGATTCTTTTTCATGCGACGCAGGTTGAAGAACAACTTGCGTTGCGCTTTGGTCGTGGCGACTTTGACGAGGCGCCAGTTACGCAGCACGTATTCGTGGATCTCGGCGCGGATCCAGTGCACCGCGAACGACACGAGTCGCACGCCGATCTCGGGATCGAAGCGCTTGACCGCTTTCATGAGGCCCACATTGCCTTCTTGCACCAGATCGCCTATCGGCAATCCGTAGCCCGAGTATCCGCGGGCGATATGCACCACGAAGCGCAGATGCGAAAGCACGAGATTGCGAGCGGCCTCGACATCGCCGTCGTCGCGGAAGCGTCGGGCGAGCGCCTGCTCGTCCTCGCGCGAGAGCATGGGCACCTGCGACACGCGGTCGAGATAAGCGTCAAGGCTGCCGAGCGGTCCGGTCAGAGCCAGATCGGTGTAGCGGGGTGCGAGAGCCTGTGCGGTCATCGTTGTTCCATCCTCCGCGAAAAGTTTAGCACTCCATCTATTGGAGTGCTAACCTGGAAAACAGTTCGAATGACTCACCGGTAATACAAAAATAGCTTATAAAATTAATATTGTCTCAAAAGAGAGATTTTTAACTCTTGGGCTCTATCCCGGCGATCAGCCGCGCCGCGCCCACCCAGGCACCGAACCAGCCCAGAGCCGCGGCGCCGCCGATCAGCGCCAGCGCCTCAAGCAGCGTTGGACCCACCAGAATGAAGCCGCCGCCATAGAGCGCCGCGAGGCGTGCCACGGGTGCGGCCAACAACTCGGTTAGCGCGAGCAGCAACACCAGTGCCGTGACTCCCCCCAACAAGCCGAACGCCAGCCCGGTGTAGAGGAACGGGCGACGCACGAAGGCGTTCGATCCGCCGACGAGTTTGGTCACTTCGATCTCGGCGCGGCGCGCGCCGATTTCGACTCGTATCGCGTTGCCGACGAGTACGAAGACACCCAGTCCAAGCAGGGCGGCGAAAACCGCGACCGCCTGCCGCGCCAGATCGAGAATCGCCGCGAGACGTTTCACCCACTCGCCATCGAGCTGTACGACCTCGACCTCGGGCCAGGTTTCGAGATGCTGGCGTAGCGCGTCGATACCGGCCGGCGAGGCGGCCATCGGCTGCGGCTCCACGGTGAGCACGTGCGGCAGGGGGTTGCCTTCGAGGGCATCGAGCGCCGCGCCGAAGCCCGAGTACTCACGAAATTCGGCTAGTCCCTGCTCCGCCGAGACAAGCGTGACGCGGGCGACATCCTTGCGTTGTCTCGCTGCCGCAGCGAGTTGCTCGGCGCGCTCGATGGCGGTGTCGGTTTTGAAATACACCGACAGCTCGAGTGAACTCGTGACCGCACCGGCCGCTGCCTGGGCATTCTTGACCAGCAGCCAAAGAATTCCGGGCAGCGCGAGCGCGATCGCAATGACCAGTATCGTCAGCAGGCTGCCCGCCGGCCGACGGATGATGCGTCCGAAGGCGGCGACCAACGCCTGCGCGTGCCGCGAGAAATAAGTGCTGACGGCGTTCATTGCGACGCTCCGCCGAGCGATCGACCGACATGAACCTTGCCCTCGTCAATGAGGATCTCGCGTTGTGCGAACTCGCGGACCAGCGCCATATCGTGAGTGGCCACCAATACGGTCACTCCGACATCTTGAAAGCGACGAAAGAGCTGCATCACCTCACGTGCGAGCCCGTGGTCGAGATTGCCGGTCGGCTCGTCGGCGATCAGCACGGTTGGACGTGCCACGACGGCGCGCGCGATCCCGATGCGTTGCTGCTCGCCGATCGACAGCTCCGCTGGCGAAGCGCGCTCGCGGCCGAGCAAACCGACCTGATCGAGTGCGGCACGGACCCGCTTGTCGATGTCGCGAAAGCGGGTGTCCGACACCATGAGCGGCAGTGCGACGTTGTCGTAGACCGGGCGATCCATCAGCAGTTGATGGTCCTGGAAGATGATGCCGAGTCGGCGTCGGAACGCGGGAATGGCCCGCGAGGGCAGCTCCGAGGTGTCCTGGCCGTTGACCATGACAGTGCCGCGCGTCGGCCGCGTGAGCAGCGTGATGAGCTTGAGTACCGAGCTTTTGCCGGCACCCGAACGGCCGGTGAGAAATACGAACTCGCCCGCTGCGATGTCGACGCACACATCGTGCAGTGCTTCGCGACCGTTCGGATAGCTTTTGAATACGTGGTCAAAACGAATCATGCGGTTTGGCCTGCTGTGGAGGGGCTCGCATTGCCACGACCGTCGACGAGTGCAGTGGCGAACGCCGCGGCATCGAACTCGCCGAAGTCCTCGGCACTCTCGCCGATACCGATGAAACGGATCGGCAGCCCGAGACGGCGCGCGATGGCGAGCACGATACCGCCCTTGGCCGTGCCGTCGAGTTTGGTGAGCACGAGTCCGGTGACACCGACCGCTTCGTGAAACTGCAACGCCTGCGACAGCGCATTCTGACCTTGATTCGCATCGAGTACGAGCAGTACTTCGTGAGGCGCCGAGGGATCGGCTTTGCCGAGCACGCGCCGCACCTTGCGTAATTCTTCCATGAGATGCGCCTGCGCTTGCAGTCGCCCCGCCGTATCGGCGATCAGCACATCGGCGCCGCGACTGCGCGCCGCCGACAGCGCATCGAAGGCCACGGCCGCCGGATCAGCGCCGGTCTGCTGCGCCACGAGTTCGGCGCCGGTACGCTCGGCCCAAATGCCGATTTGCTCGACGGCTGCCGCGCGAAAGGTATCACCCGCAGCCAGTACAACTCTTAGACCTTCATTGCCGAGACGATGCGCGAGCTTGCCGATCGTCGTGGTCTTGCCCGAGCCGTTCACGCCAACCACGAGGATCGTGAACGGCTTCGCGCTGCGATCGATGATGAGCGGCTTGGCTACCGGTGCAAGCAAGGTGGTGATATCGCTGCGTAATGCCGCAAGCAGTGCGTCGACATCATCGAGCTCGCGACGCGCGACGCGTGTGCGCAAGCCTTCGAGCAACTCTTCGGTCACCGGCACGCCGACATCGGCGGCGAGCAACCGGGTCTCCAGTTCTTCGAGCACGCCCGCGTCGATGCGCCGGGCACCGAACAGCCGACCGAGTTCGGCGCCGATGCCGCCCCCCGGACGCGTGAGTCGCTCCTTGAGCCGCTGAAAAAAACCGGGTTTCGATTCGCTCGCCATGCAGGCCGGAATTTTAGGCTACCCTGCGGCGCAAATGGTCACGCCCCGCGGCAAAACGCGCGAGTTGCGCATCATCGCCGGCACTTGGCGCGGGCGGCGTCTGCGCTTTCCCGCCGGTCCCGACATCCGTCCGACGCCCGATCGGGTGCGCGAGACACTGTTCAACTGGCTCGCTGCGCATATCCGCGGCGCACGCGTACTCGATCTCTTTGCTGGCAGCGGTGCGCTAGGTCTCGAGGCACTCTCCCGCGGCGCTGCGCAGGTGACCTTCGTCGATGCCGACCCGCGCGCCGTGACGGCGCTGCGCGAGCGGCTGGTCGAATGGGGCGCCGCACCCGACTGCGCGGAAGTTCGTCGCCTGGATGCCCTGCGATTCGTCGCGGCACAGCGGTCCGCCGAGCAACCGCCTTTCGATTTGGTTTTTCTTGATCCGCCTTTTGCGGCGGGCCTCTGGCAGCCCATCGCGGCGCGACTCGAAGAGGGCAATTGGCTCGCGCCCGGCGCATTCGTCTATCTCGAGACACCGGCGCGCGTATCCCTCGCAGGACTGCCCGCGGCCTGGCAAGCCTGGCGCGAAGGAAACGCGGGAGAGGTCGGGTATCATCTGCTGCGCAAGCCGGAAGAGAAGGGGGAAATATGAAGCGCAATGCGCTCTATCCGGGAACTTTTGATCCCATCACCAACGGTCATCACGATCTCGTGCGTCGTGCAGCCGAAATCTTTGACCGAGTGGTCATTGCAGTTGCCTCGAATGCCGGCAAGGCGCCGCGTTTTTCGATGGACCAACGAGTCGCTCTGGCGCGGGAAGTGCTCGCGGATTTGCCGAACGTCGAGGTGCTCGGCTACTCGACGCTCACCGTCGAGTTCGCGCGGCAGCACGGACTCAACGTCATCATCCGCGGCCTGCGCGCCGTCTCTGATTTCGAGTTCGAATTCCAGCTCGCCAACATGAGCCGTCACCTCGCACCCGAAATAGAAACGGTGTTCATGACGCCACAGGAACAGTTCACGTTCATTTCTTCGACACTGGTGCGCGAGATCGCCGCGCTCGGTGGTGATGTCAGCGAGTTCGTTCACCCTGCCGTGGCTGCTGCGCTGCAACGGCATCGGGAGGCTGCGGCGGGTCGCTGATCGCCATTTGGCGGGGGAACTCCCGTTTTTGTGACTTGTCGCGCGGCGGTCGAAACCGTAGATTCGGCTCATGGTCAAGCCAAATCCACAAGCCGCGCTCACTAGCGAGATCGACAGCGTCTCCGTCGATCGTGCCTCGCAGCATTCCGTCAGGGTACCGGCCGTATCTAAGGCAAGAAAACGCCGCCAGCTTCCACTCCTTGATCTGGAGGGTTCTGGCAAGGGCTTCTGGCGCAGCATCGAGCGCCAAAGTCGTCGTGCACCGCGTGAAGACAGCCTGCGTGAAGAATGGAATCGTTGACCCCCGCCGAGTTGCCGAGGGGCGCGCTAATTCTTCTCGATTCTTCGCCAATAATTTATTTGCTGGAGGGAACCCAAGGTTTCGCTGATCGATATCGACCTTGGTTCGACGCTCACTCGAAAGGACAAATCCATTTTGCCGTATCTACGATCACCATCGCAGAGGTTCTCGCCGGTCCATTGCAGTCCGGGGCTGAGATCTTGGCTGCACGTTATCGTTCGATACTGGAGTCTTGGCGCGTCGTAAACCTCGATACAGAAATTGCTACTGACGCCGCTCGACTCCGAGCGCGCTTTCGACTGCGGTTGCCCGATGCCGTTCAGGCTGCGAGTGCGTTGGCTGTTAAGGCTGCAGCGCTCGTCACCCATGATCGCGATTTTTCGAGAGTGCGTGGGCTGCTCGTGATTAGCTGATCGACGCTCTCGCCCACGCCACGCCGTTTTTCTCGAGATCCACGGCGCGCCACAAGTACCAGGCGGCCGCCGAGCGATACGGCGCCCAGCGTTCGCCGAATCGCAGCAGCTCGCCCGGCGTCGGCAGCTCGCCTCGGCGATACGCGATACGAAAGCCGTTGCGTACACCATAGTCGCCGCTTGGCAGTACATCCGGTCTGCCGAGTTGGAACATCAGCATCATCTGCACCGTCCACGGCCCGACCCCGCGCACGGTCGTCAGGCGTTCGATGATCGATGCGTCATCGAGACTCTGTAGCGTCTCGGTGGGTGGGACCACGCCCGCGAGCGTTTTTTCGGCAAGGTCGCGGATCGCCGTGACTTTGGCGGCCGAGAGCCCGGCGCTGCGCAGCGTCGCCGGATCGAGTCGCAGGATCTGCTTCGGGCGCGGAAAGACGCCATGCTTGCGTGTCTTGCCGACGAGCGCGACGAAGCGCTGCAGGATGGCCGCGGCGGCGCGACCACTGATTTGTTGGCCGATGATCGCTTCGCAAAGGTGTTGGAATGGCGTGTCGCACTCGACGGGCCGAAGGCGGTACGGTCCTGCGGCCTCGATCAATGCGGCCATGACCGGGTCGATTCGGCCGAAATGCGCGCGCAGTGTGCGACGAGTCAGCATGAGTCCCTCAACATTGGCACGAGGCACACCAATAGGTCGAGCGCTGTGCCTGCACACGCTGCCGAATCGGCGTCGCGCAATGGCGACACGGCTCGCCCGCGCGTTCATAGACAAATAATTCCTGCCGAAAATATCCCGGCGTGCCATCGGCGCCGACGTAATCTCGCAGCGTCGTGCCGCCCACTTTGACCGCCAGAGCGAGTACTTCCTTGATCGCCACGACGACGCGCTCGACTTCGCTGCGTTTCAGATGGCGCGCTTGTCGACCGGGTCGGATGCCGGCGCGAAACAGCGCTTCACTTGCATAGATGTTGCCGACGCCCACCACCACCTTCGCATTCATCAGGAAGGGCTTCACGGCGACCCGCCGTTGTCGTGACGCCCGCCAAAGATATTCGGCATCGAAAGTCTCCTCGAGCGGCTCGGGCCCGAGTTCGGCGAGCAGCGGATGCAAGTCGGGATCGCCTGCGATGAGGTGCAGCGAGCCGAAGCGGCGCGGATCGTTGAAGCGCAGGGTCTGGCCCGAGTCGAGCCGCAGGTCGAAGTGATCGTGCTTGAGGCGCGGTGCATTCGCCGGCATCACGCGCAGGCTCCCGGACATGCCGAGATGCAGCATCAGCGTGCGCCCGCCATCGAGATCGAACAGCAAGTATTTGGCGCGTCGACGTACGCCGAGTACGCGCGCACCGACGATGGCAGTGCCCAGGGTGCGAGGCACGGGCCAGCGCAAGCGGGGCTCGTGCAAATCGAAACCCACGATGAAGCAACCCGCCACATGCGGCGCTACGCCGCGGCGGGTGGTTTCAACTTCGGGGAGTTCCGGCATGACGGGCTCGCCGTCATCGCGCGCTCGGGGCGCGCGGCGCCGGTTACTTGATCTTGGTTTCTTTGTACGCCACGTGCTTGCGCACGACCGGATCGTACTTTTTGACGTCCATCTTTTCGGGATGCAGACGCTTGTTCTTCAGGGTCACATAGAAGTGACCGGTGCCAGCCGAAGAGAGCAGCTTCACTTTCTCGCGCATGATCGTGACGCTCCGTGCTTAGATCTTCATGCCCTTGGCGCGGAGGTCGGCGACCACCGCGTCGAGGCCGTTCTTTTCGATGGTGCGCAGAACGCTCGTACTGACGCGCAGCGATACCCAGCGCTTCTCGCCCTCGAGCCAGAACCGCTGCGTGTGCAGGTTCGGCAGGAAGCGGCGACGCTTCTTGTTGTTGGCGTGCGAGACGCGATTGCCCGTGGTGGGACGCTTTCCAGTGAGTTCGCAGACGCGGGACATCGTAAGAAGCCTTTGTAAATCAGTGGTTTACGAGAGCCCGGGCGCCTTGGCACCCGAGCAAAGGGCCGCTTTTATACCAGTCCGGCCGGCGCGAGGCAACTGCCGCCACCCCGAGGCGCCGCGCGCGCTCAGAGCAGCCCGCGCTCGGCTAGCGACAGGGCTTCGGGTCCGGCGACGATAAAGTGATCGAGCACGCGGATCTCGACCAGCGCGAGCGCGTCCCGCAGACGCAGCGTGATCAGCTCGTCGGCGCGGCTCGGTTCGGCGATGCCCGAGGGGTGATTGTGCGCGAGGATCACGGCCGCCGCATTGTGCTCGAGCGCGCGGCGCAACACCTCGCGCGGGTGCACCGCGGCGCCATCGATCGTGCCGCGGAACAATTCTTCGAACTCGATCAGTCGGTGCCGATTGTCGAGGTACAGACAGCAGAAAACCTCGGACGGACGGTCGCGCAGCTGGGCGATGAGAAAGCGTCGCGTGTCGGCGGGTGAGCTTAGTGGGGCGCCGGCTCGCGGGGCGGCTGCGTAGTGCCGTCTGGCAAGTTCTAGCGCGGCCTGCAGCAACGCGCGATTTGCGGTGTCGCGACGGCGATGCCCGACCTCACGACGATGCCCCGCCTCGCGGCGATGCCCCGCCTCGCGGCGATGGCAGGTGGCGGCGGCGAGTCTCGGCGGCTCCCCGGTCAGGTCGCGCACCAGTTCGCGCAGCCCGCCGCTCTCTGCGAGCAGGCGCTCGGCCTCGTGCAGGGCGCGCTCGACGGTCGGTTGCCGTGGCGATCCGCGCGTGAGCAGCTGAGCGAGCAACTGGGCGTCGGACAGCGTCGCGGTGGCGGGGCGAGGGGCTGGGGGTTGCACGGCGAACCTCCTGGGGGGATGTCAGAGCCAAGGGAGTCGCGAGCCTCGACGAGCGCGGTCGGCGAGATAAAGCCGAGAATCTGGCCGGAGCGCCTGCTAAATCCCCCGGAATATCCCGCCGCGGGGGCATAACCGCTGCGCGCTGCGCCATAACCATCGGTCAATCGACCAATTCGTGGACATTCGCCCATAATCCGCCCATGTCCAACTTGTCCGGCCGACGAATCCTGCTCGGAGTCAGCGGGGGTATTGCGGCATATAAATCTCCGGATCTGGTGCGGCGCCTGCGCGAGCGCGGTGCCGAGGTGCAGGTCGTGATGACGCCCGGCGCGCAGCGTTTCGTGACGCCGACCACCTTTCAGGCCGTCTCCGGGCGCGAGGTGCGCGCCGAACTTTGGGATGCGGCGGCCGAGGCGTCCATGGGCCATATCGAACTCGCCCGCTGGGCCGATCTCGTGTTGGTCGCCCCGGCAACCGCTGATTTCATGGCGCGCGTCGCCGCAGGTCGCGCCGATGATCTGCTGACCACCCTGATCCTCGCGACCGAAGCACCGGTGGCGCTTGCGCCCGCAATGAACCGCGTCATGTGGGGCAAGCCTGCCACGCAGGCGAATCTCGCGACGCTGCAGCGGCACGGGATTCACGTTTTCGGGCCGGACAGCGGCAGTCAGGCCTGCGGCGAAACGGGCAGCGGTCGCATGCTCGAACCGCTCGCGCTCGTCGAGGCGGCTGCGCAGTTGGTGGCGGAGTTGCCGCCGCGGGCAGCCAGCCTGCGTGTCGTGCCGGCGCCGGCGGCGGAGCGCGAAAGCTTGCGTGGGGCGCGGGTGCTGATTACCGCGGGTACCACGCGCGAGCCGATCGACCCGGTGCGCTACATCACCAATCGCAGCAGCGGCAAGATGGGCTTTGCTTTGGCGGCCGCCGCGCATGCGGCGGGCGCCGAGGTGGTGCTGGTGTCGGGCCCGGTTGCGTTGCCGACGCCGGAGGGTGTGCGCCGCATTGATGTCGAGACCGCCGCCGAAATGTCGGCTGCAGTCGAACTCGAGGTAGCCCAAGCCGAGGTATTCATCGGTACTGCGGCGGTGGCCGACTATCGTCCCGCGACCCCCTCGACCCGCAAGCTCAAAAAATCGGCGGCGCGCATCGAGATTTCTTTGGAGCGCACCGCGGATATTCTGGCCGCCGTGGCAGCGCGGCAGACGCGGCCATTCACGGTCGGCTTTGCGGCCGAGACACATGATCTCGAGGCCTACGCGCGCGGCAAACTCGAGGCCAAAAAACTCGACCTGATTGCCGCCAACGATGTGAGCGGCGGCAAAGTATTCGATCGTGATGACAACAGTCTGCTGGTGTTGTGGGATGGCGGCCGACTCGAGCTCGGTCCGGCATCAAAAGACGAGGTGGCCCGTCGTCTGCTCGAAATCATTGCCTGGCGTCGCGCCGAAGTGACGGCATCGGCGATCCCGTCCGCGTCTGCTTCTGCCGCCGCGGCCGTACGCAGCGTGGAGCTCGGCTGATGACCCGCAAGCCCATGAAGGTTCGTGTGCTCGATTCGCGCATTGGCCGGGAATTTCCTTTGCCCGCTTACGCAACCGACGGCTCTGCGGGCCTCGATTTGCGCGCCTGTCTCGATGCGCCGCTCGAATTGGTGCCGGGTGCTGCACAGTTGCTGCCGACCGGTCTTGCCATCTGGGTCGAAGATCCGGGCTTGGCGGCCGTGATCCTGCCGCGCTCCGGGCTCGGTCACAAACACGGCATCGTGCTTGGCAATCTGGTCGGTCTGATCGATTCCGACTATCAGGGTCAGCTGATGGTGTCGTGCTGGAATCGCGGCAGCACGGCCTATGTTGTGCAGCCGGGCGAGCGTATTGCACAACTGGTCGTTGTGCCCGTGGTGCAGGTCGAGCTCGAGGTGGTCGAAGATTTCGCGGCTACGACGCGCGGCGAGGGCGGCTTCGGCAGTTCGGGAACACGCTGACGGGTCGTGCGATTGCGCCAGCTCGAGCTATGCCTGTGGGCTATGCCTAAGGGCTATGCAGATGGGCTATGCCTGTGGCGAAGTAAAAAACCTGCCTTGGGGGCTGGCGCCCTGCCATCGCCAGATGAGCTGCAGCAGGCGTTCGACTTTTTCCGTGGCTTCGAGCGGGCGGGGCGAGAGGTCTGCGGGACCTGCAAAGAGCGCGGTCTGCATGTTGATGAATTCGGTGCGAATGTCGAGCGGTAGCCGCTCGGCGTGATCAAGGAAAAACGTGCTGACGCGTTCCCATGCCTGCTCCGGGGATTGCCGCGGGCGTCGTTCAGCAGGATCCACAGGCGGGCTACCGAGGCTGACAGATCGGCATCGCCCGTTTCGGGCGCCTGTGGGTTCTCTGGTGGGTTATCGGACGGATGGGACATGGGCCATTAATGACATAAAAGTATGTAATGCCACAGGATCATGAAATTCCACACCATCTGTTAAGGAATTTGATGATTTTTGTCGGGATACCCGCCACGACATCAACCACAGGTTGGGCGCTTTGCTGCGAGCGCGGCGTCGGGCACTGGGCTGGTCCCAGGTGCGGCTTGCCGGCCAGCTCGGTGTGCAGGGCGAAACGATCTCCCGTATCGAACGTGGCTTGCATATGCCGCCACTCAAACCGCGCTGACTCAGGCGCGCTCGAGAATAGCGGTCACGCCCATGCCGCCGGCCGTGCATACCGAGATCAGACCCCGCCGCGACTGCGGGTGCATCGCCAACAACTTAGCGAGGGTCGCCACGATGCGTGCGCCGGTGGCTGCAAAGGGATGACCGATCGCGAGGCTGCTGCCGTTCACGTTGAGTTTGCTGCGCTCGATGCTGCCGAGCGGCGTGCTGCGACCGAGCCGGTCACGACACCATTCAGGTGATTCCCAAGCGGCGAGAGTGCAGAGCACCTGCGCAGCGAAGGCCTCGTGGATTTCATAGAAATCGAAATCCTGCAGGCCGAGCCCGGCGTCCTCGAGCATCGCCGGTACGGCACGCGCAGGAGCCATTAGTAGCCCCTCGTCTCCGGCGGCAAAGTCGACGGCCCAGGCCTTGCCGAAGGTCAGCCACGCCTGCACCGGCAGGCCACGACTGCGCGCCCAGGATTCGCTTGCGAGCAGCACTGCGGAGGCGCCATCGGTCAAGGGCGTGCTGTTGCCAGCGGTCAGCGTGCCCTCGCTTGAGCGATCAAAACTCGTGCGCAGCGCGGCGAGCTTGCCGAGCGAGGTCTCGGCGCGAATATTGTCATCGCGCGCCAAGCCCTCGAAAGGCACCACGAGATCATCAAAGAAACCACTTTGCCAAGCTGCTGCAGCGCGCTGATGACTCTGCCAGGCGAGTTCGTCTTGCGCCGCGCGGTCGATGTGCCAGCGCTTGGCCATGAGTTCGCAGCTCTCGCCCATGGAGAGCCCGGTGCGTGGTTCGCTTGCGCCGGGGATCACGGGCTTGAAATGCCGCGGGCGCAGGCCGAGAAAGGGTACGAGTCGACCCAGCGCGCTTTTGGCGCGAAAAGCGCGCAACAGGATTTGCTGATATTCCCGCGGATAAACCACCGGCGGATCGCTGACCGTATCGACGCCGCCCGCAATGCCGGCATCGATCTGACCGAGGGCGATCTTGTTGGCGATACCGATTGCCGCCTCGAGACTCGTGCCGCAAGCGCGCTGCAGATCGAAGGCGGGCGTGTGCGGATCGAGCGTCGTGCCGAGCAGGCATTCGCGCGCGAGATTGAAATCGCGTGAATGCTTGATCACGGCACCTGCAGCCACTTCGCCGAGCCGCTGGCCATCGAGCGCAAAGCGGCTCACCACGGCCTGCAGCGCTGCAGTGAGCATCGCCTGATTGCCGACCCGAGCGTACGCGCCATGGGCACGCGCAAACGGAATGCGCGCACCGCCGAGGATCGCGACTCGTCGAACTTCTGAACCGACCAGCATGCTGTTGCCGCTCGCCGCGTGTCAGCGCGCTGTGCCCGCTTTGACGCGTTCGTAATGACGATCACGCAAAGCGGTGTGACGCGACTGTAGCGCTTGTTGCTTGCCGCCCGCCACGACGAGTTCGGGCAGGCTCGAGACATCGAGCGGATCGCCCGACCACAGCACGAGATCGGCGGGCTTGCCGCGTTCGATGCTGCCGAAGCGATCGGCAACGCCGAAGACTTCGGCGGGCACCCGCGTGATCGCGGCGAGAGCGTCCATCCAGGGCATGCCGTGCGCCACGGCATTACCCGCAGCCTGTCGCGTCTTGCCGGCGTCATCGACATCGGTATCGCCGATCGAGATAAGCACGGTCACGCCTGCCGCGCGCAGCTTGGCCGCGTTCTGCAGGGTCGCGCCGATCTTGTCGAAGGTGTCTGGCAGATTATCGAGCGGATCGAGGATGACCGGGATACCGGCCGCTGCGAGTTCGTCGGCCACGCGCCAAGCCTCCGTGCCGCCGCGTATGGCAGCGTTGAGTTTCTCCTCGCGGGCGAACGCCAAAGTATTGCGGATATCGCTCGCACGATCGACGTCGAAGACGAAGAGGCCGTTGCTCTTCAAAAACTCGAGCAGTACCTGTCGACCGGACGGTGACAGGAGTCGCTCATCGTGCACCATGACGAGATTGGGCGCGCGAGCCTCGACCAGTGCCTGACGCAGCAACATGAACTGCGCCGCGCGCGAGTCACCCGAGAGGTCATTCGCATCACCGCCGAGATCGACGAACATTGCCCGAACCTGCGGCGGCAACGAACCGTCGAGGCCGACCGGCGCGCCGAGACCGGCGACCAGACTGCCGCCCGAGGCCGACGCCGGTGCCAGCACCGTGAAGGTCACGCCGTTGCTGCGGTGTACGCCGAGTGACATCGATTCGGGATTGAAGGCGAGCGTGACATCGAACTCGGGGCGCATCTGGCCGAGTCGTTGCGCGTAATCGCCGGTGGTCTGCTCGATGCCGATTTCTTCGAGACCGATATGACCGAGGCCACCGAACACACCGGGTGTCACCGCACGACCCGCAGCATCGACGACGCGTACGCCTGCCGGTGCCGCGAGACGCGTACCGATCGCGGCCACGCGACCGTTCTCGATGAGCACGTCCGTGTTTTTGAGCGGCTCGCTGGCGCCGCGAGCCATCGTGTAGACCGTGGCGTTGCGCAGCAGCAGTGAGCTGCCGCCGGCGACGGTCGCGGCGTCATCGGCGCGCGCCGCGGGCGAGAGCGAGCCGGCGAGCAGCGTCGCAAGTGCCACGACCGTGGTGACGAGGCGTGCCGACGAAGCAAAATCTTTGATCATGTTTTTCATCGGATCACTCCGGTGGCGGCAGGTTGCCCAAGCAGGAAATCGGACTCAGGTTCGCCGCGCGGCGTTGTCCGATCGAAGCGCACCGATCCGTCGATGAAGATTTTTTCGGTGAGCGCGTACACGCTGAACGGGTTGCCGCTCCAGATCACGACGTCGGCGGCCTTGCCGCTTTCGAGCGTGCCGATCCGGCTTTCGAGGCCGAGCGCCTTGGCGGCGTTCTGCGTCAGCCAGCGAATGGCATGTTCGGGCTTGATCTCAAGGCCCATGCGCCGCGCAAACGCCATGCCCTTGGCGGCTTCCTGATTCAGGCGCTGGATGCCCTCGGCCGAATCCGAATGCACGACCGTGCAGCCCTTGGGCGCCGCATCGACCAGGATCATGTTCTCGGGAATCGCGTCGTAGGACTCCATCTTGAAACCCCACCAATCGGCCCACACCGCGGCGCAGACGTTGTTCTCGGCCAGCAGGTTAGCGATCTTGTAAGCCTCGGTGGCGTGATGGAACGCGCTGACGCGATAGCCGAACTCGCGCGACATGTCGATCACGATGGCCATTTCATCGGCGCGGTAGCAGTGGTGCTGCACGAGAATCTCGCCGCGCAACACGCCGGAGAGCGTTTCGAGTCGCAGGTCGCGTTTGGGTGGGCGCAAATCTTTGGCGCCGGCGGCAGCACGTGCTTCGTACTGACGCCAATCGCGCATGTATTCCTGCGCCTCGATCCACTGTGCGCGCCAGCCTGCCACGTTGCCCATGCGGGTCGAGGGCAATTGCCGACGATTGCCGTAGACGCGCTTCGGGTTCTCGCCACAGGCCATTTTCAGGCCGTGCGGCGCGTCCGGGAATTTCATTGACTGATAACTCACCGCGGGCACGTTCTTGACGGTGACCGAGCGGCCGCCGAAAAGATTCGCCGAGCCCGGCAACACGTGCAGCGTGGTGATGCCGCCCTCGAGCGCTGCCTCGAAACCCGGATCCTGCGGCCAGATCGAGTGTTCGGACCAGACTTGTGCCGTGGAGGGTGCAGTGGCCTCGTTGCCGTCGGAGTGCGCCGCGACGCCGGGCGCAGGATAGACGCCGAGATGCGAGTGAACGTCGATGAGCCCTGGTGTGACCCATTTGCCGCGCGCCTCGATGATTTGCACGCCTGCAGGAGCGCGCAGGTCCTTGCCGATCGCAACGACTTTGCCGTCCTGCATCAGCAGGTCCGCGTCCTCGAGCCGTTCCCCGTTGCCGATCAGCAGCGTCGCGCCGCGAATCAGCGTCGGTTGCGTTGCGGGCGCTTTATAGGTGGACGGATAGGGCGTGGCCGTACGGGCTGCACCGGAGTCGGCGGGTGCATTCGCCGTCTTGGCGGCGGCGGGTTTGCTTGCCGATGTTTTCTGTGTGGCGCCCGTGGTGCTGCAGGCCCCCAGTGTCAGCGAGAGACTGGCGAGCAGTACGAGGGACCCGATTCGACTTTCGGACATGGAGACTCCAACGGTTGCACCTGTAACAGGGGTTTCGGCAAGATGCCCTAACAGGGCTTGCGGGACAACCGGGCGCTTGCGGGCGACCCTAAACGAGGCGTGATGTCATTCCAGAACTTTCAGGAGTTCTATCCTTTTTATCTCGGTGAGCATGCCGATCGCACTTCGCGGCGGCTGCACGTCATCGGCACTTCGTTCGCCTTGATGCAGCTGCTCGCCGCGATTGTCACCGTTCGCCCCTGGTTGCTGCTGACAGGTCTCGTCACCGGTTATGCCTTCGCTTGGGTGGGGCATTTCTTTTTCGAGAAGAATCGTCCGGCCACCTTCAAATACCCGCTCTACAGCCTGCGCGGCGACTTCGTAATGACGCGTGACGTGCTCACCGGCCGCATTCTCTGGTAACACCCCCGGCCTTCCTTCCGGGAGGGGCACCATGTCCATCACTCGCATCGATCGTGTTTATGAACGTCGCCTTGCCGCGCTGATCAACAGCGGTGAGCGGCAGGTTTTGCAAGGGGGACGTCGCGGCGTCGAGAAAGAGTCCTTGCGGGTGACGCCGGAGGGGCGCGTGGCTTCCACCATGCATCCGCTCGCACTCGGGTCCGCCTTGGCGAGCGAGCACATCACCACGGACTATTCCGAGGCGCTGCTCGAACTCGTCACGCCGACCTTTCACACCAACTGGGAATTGCTGCAATACCTTTGCGATCTGCACCAGTTCGTCTATCGGCATCTGGGTGATGAGTTGCTGTGGGCAACCAGCATGCCCTGCGTGGTCGACGGCGATGCCAGCATCCCGATTGCCCAGTTTGGCCCGTCGAATGTCGGGCGGATCAAGACCATCTATCGCGAGGGGCTCGGCATCCGCTACGGCCGTGTGATGCAGGCGATCTCCGGGGTGCACTTCAACTATTCCTTCCCCGAAAAACTTTGGGAGGTGTGGACGCTGGTGCGCGAGTCGCGCAGCGCGCCGCGTGATTTCGTCTCGGCAAGTTATTTCGAGCTGCTGCGCAATTACCGTCGCTTTGGCTGGATCGTGCTCTATCTCTTTGGCGTATCGCCGACGGTATGCAACTCGTTCCTGCGTGCGCGCGGCGAGACGCTGCCTGCTTTTGCTCGCGGCACGGCATGGGAGCCGCATGCGACGTCCTTGCGCATGAGTGATCTCGGCTATCGCAATCGCAGCCAGTCGGAGCTCGAGGTGTCGGTCAACAGCCTCGAAGAATACGTGCGCGATCTGTCGCGCGCGATCAGTCTGCCGCATCCCCCGTACCAGCAACTCGGCGTTAAGGTCGATGGTAAATATCGTCAGCTGAACGCCAACCTGCTGCAGATCGAAAACGAGTACTACGCCTTCATCCGACCGAAGCGCGTGGCGCGCTCGGGCGAGCGGCCAACCAAGGCGCTGTTGCGTGGTGGCGTCGAATACGTCGAGGTGCGTGCGCTCGATGTCAGCGCGTTCGATCCCGTGGGCGTCAACCAGAACAAGCTGCGCTTTCTCGAGGCGTTTCTAGCGCTCTGTTTGATGCGTGAGAGTCCGATGATCGATTCGACCGAGCAGGCCGCGCTCGATCGCAATCACGTCATCGTCGCGCGACGGGGTCGCGAGGTGGGACTCACCTTGGCGCGCGATGGGCGCGAGGTGTCCATGCTCGAGTGGGCGCGCGAGATCCTCGATCAGATGCAAGGGGTTTGCGAGTTGCTCGACGAGGGAGATCCGCAGAAACCCTATGCTGCCGCGCTCGCCGTGCAGGCGGCCAAGCTCGATGACGTTGCGCTCACGCCGTCGGCGCGACTTATCAAAGAATTGCGCGATACCGGTGAATCATTCTTCGACCTTGCGCTGCGCACCTCGCGTACGCACAAGGATTATTTTCTGGAACTGCACGAGCCGAACGACGCGCGGCTACGACAGTTCGCCGATGAGGCCACCGAGTCGCTGGAGGTCGCCGAGGCGATGGCGGGAGCACCGCAGCAGGATTTCGAGGCTTTTCTCGCCGCCTATTTCTCGTAGATCGCGATTTCGCGGCGACCCGAAGAATCGCGCATGCCGCGGAACATCCCCGGGCTGTTGAACTGCATCGAGACATTGCCGCGGGGGTCGACTGCGATCACGCCGCCTTCGCCGCCGCGCTGCACGAGTTTGCCGTGCACGACCTCGCGCACGGCCTGCTCCAGCGTCCAGTTGCGGTACTCGACCAGCGCACAGATGTCGAAGGCGACGACCGAGCGGATGAAGTATTCGCCGTGACCAGTCGAGGAGACGGCGCAGCTGGCGTTGTTCGCATAGGTGCCAGCGCCGATCACCGGCGCATCGCCGATGCGTCCCCAGCGCTTGTTCGTCATGCCGCCTGTCGAGGTGGCCGCCGCGACATTGCCCTGCGCATCCACGGCCACGGCGCCGACGGTGCCGAGCCCCTGCAGCTCGTTGCGCGGTTGCGTGCGTCCCTGCAGCACGCGCTCGAGCTGGCGTTTGCGAGTTGGCGTGATGAAGTAGTCGTTGGGAATGCTGCTGAAGCCACGCTCGCGCGCGAACTCTTCGGCGCCCGCGCCCGAGAGAAACACATGCGGCGAGTCTTCCATTACGCGTCGTGCGAGATCGATGGGGTTCCGAATGGTGCGCACGCCGGTCACGGCGCCGGCGGCGAGATTGCGGCCATCCATGATCGAGGCATCAAGTTGTGCCGACCCATCGTGCGCGAGCACTGCGCCCTTGCCGGCGTTGAAGAGCGGATTGTCCTCGAGCAGTCGCACCGCTGCGGTCACGGCGTCGAGGCTCGAGCCGCCTTTTTCGAGCACGGCATAGCCGGCATCGAGAGCGGTCGCGAGACCCTCGCGGTAGCTCGCACCATCATCGGGGCCGAGCTGATCGCGCGAGATCACACCCGCGCCGCCGTGTATCGCGATGGCAAGCATTTTTTTTCGCTCCGTCTGGACTGAGGCCTTGGCCGTCTCGGCGAACGCCGGACCAGCGGTCGCGCCGCCGGTGAGGGCTATTGCGCAGAGCAGCATCAACACACTTCGAGGACGAGCAGGACGCATGGTGGCTCCGGTATGATCGATCGAGGTCGGGTGAATCGTCCCGCGATTGTAGCGGGTCGTATCGGGGGGACACATGCAGCAGTCTGACGCGGCGGTCGCACACGAACCGCTGCATTTCGATCGACGATTCATGCTCGTTGCCGCGCTGTTTCTGGTCGCGGCCGTGTTCGTGCCACCGCTCTTTCGTGGCGCAGTCCTCGCACTCGCGATCGTCGCGGCGGTGCTGGCAGCCCTCCCCAAAGGGACGCGCGGCCTCGTGTTCTCGACCATGGTGGGGCTAGCGACCGGCATCGCCTCGCTCAACCTGTTCGCGATCGGCATCTTTCAGGGGCCGATCACGCAAGAGTTCGGCTGGAGCCAAACCGAATATGCGGGCGTCACGCTGGTGGCCACGATCGTCACCGTCATCTCTTCGCTCTATATCGGGCGACTGTTCGATCGACAGGGCGTGCGGCGCTGGGCGCTGATCGGCGTGGTAATGGTCGCGTTGTCGCTGGTGTCGCTCTATTGGCTCACCGACAACTTGCTGCATTTCTATGCGGTGTTCGCGTTGCTGCCCATCATCGGTGCGGGCACTTCTTCGGTTGCCTACTCACGCGTCATTGCCGCGTGGTTCGATCGACGCCGTGGTCAGGCCTTCGGTGCCGCGCTCGCCGGCATCGGCATCGGCGGTGCGGTGCTCTCTTCCGTTTCCCAGTTCCTGATCGGCACGGTCGGTTGGCGCGGCGCCTATGTCGGGCTCGGCGTGCTCACGCTCGTGATCACGCTGCCCCTGATTTTTTTGAAGTTGCGCGATGCGCCCACCGAAGTGGGTCTCGGTCTCGATGGACGCAAGCTCGCCGACGACGCGAGCGGTGCGGCGGCGGTTGCCGCCGGGTCTGCGCCGACTTCGCCTGCAGCATCGGCAACGCCCGAGTTGATCGGCTTCACCGCAGCCGAGTCACGGCGCAAGCCGCGTTTTTGGTTGATGTTCTTCTCTTTCCTGCTGCTCGCTTTTGGTATTGGCGGCGTGCTGATTCCGCTGGTGCCGATCTTGCGGGCGCGGGGTGTTTCGCCCGAGCAGGCCGCCGCCGTGCAGGGCGCGCTCGGTCTCGCGCTCATCATCGGGCGGGCCTTCGCCGGGTTCCTGATGGATCGATTCTTTGCGCCGCGCGTGGCGGCGGCGATCCTGCTGTTCCCGCTCATCGGCGTGACGTTGCTCGCGCTCGAGGCGAGCGGTCCGACGGCGCTGATTGCCGCGGTCTGCATCGGTCTTGCGGCCGGCGCCGAGCTCGATGTGATCGCGGTGTTGGTGACGCGCTACTTTGGCAATCGTGCCTACGCCGAAAACTACGGTTGGCAGTACGCCGCTTGGACCTTTGGCTCGGGCACTGCCGTGATCGCCACCAACTGGGTGTACGACCTGCTCGGCACGCACACGCCTGTGCTGTGGGTGTACGTGGCGCTGTTTGCGGTGTCAGCCGTGCTCATCGCGCGGCTCGGCGAGTATCCGGATCTGCCGCGCCTTATACGCAATCCTTGAGCGCGATCGACGCATCGGCGAGTTTTTGCGGGTCAAAGATAGTGCGTGCAGCGATGAGCTTGCGCGCGGCCATCTGATCACGCGCCTGATTCACCGTCTCGATGGCGAGCATTTCGCCATCTTTGAGATAACAGCACGAGAAGGCGTGCTGTGCCGGATCGCCGCGCAACACGAGCTGATCATGACCCTGTGACAAACCGATGATGATCAGCTTGTGGTGGTACTGATCGGACCAGAACCAGGGCACGCGATCATGACGCTGTCCGCCGCCCAAAATATTGATCGCCGCGGTGCGGCCCTGCTCGAAGGCGTTGTCCACCGATTCGAGGCGAATCCGCCGCGCATAGCGCAGCGAAGGATGATTGCTGCAGTCGCCGATGGCATAGATCGCCGGATCCGAACTGCGGCAATACTCATCGACGAGCACGCCGTTGTCGCAATCGAGCCCTGCAGCGCGCGCGAGTGAGTCGTCGGCGAGCACGCCGATACCGACGATCACGAGGTGGGCTTCGAGTCCGCCGGCTGAGGTGATGACGGCGCGCACCCGACCCTGCGCATCGCCCTCGAGTGCGGTCACGCCGGCGCGCAGCAGGATGCGCACGCCATGACCGGCGTGCTCGGCCTCGTAATAGCGCGAGGCGGGCTCCGCGACGACGCGATTCATGACGCGATCGGCCATCTCGAGAACGCTGACTTCCATGCCAAGTTGGCGCAACGTCGCCGCGGCTTCGAGGCCGATATAACCGCCGCCAACGATCACGGCGCGCCGCCCCGGGGTTAGTTCGCCACGGAGTCGATCGGCATCGGCCATCGTCTTGAGGTAATGCACGCCCGCGAGCTCACTGCCCGGCAGGGTGAGTCGTCGCGGCGTGCTGCCCGTCGCCAGCACCAAAGCGTCATACGGCAGCGTACTGCCGTCATCGAGGCGCACCCGTTGCGCCGGCCGCTCGAGGGCGACGGCGCGCCGGCCGAGCTGCAACTGCACCGCGTGCTCGGTGTAGAACGGCCGGTGCCGCAGGGTCATCCGGTCGGCGCCGAATTCGCCGGCGAGGTACTTTTTGGAGAGCGGTGGCCGTTGATAGGGCAGGTGAGGCTCATCGCCGATCAAGGCAATATTGCCGGTGAACCCTTTCTTGCGCAGGGTCTCGATGCACTGCGCAGCCGCCTGCCCCGCGCCCACCACCACGACGTTCTGGATCATGCGACAAGCATAGGATGGCGGCTGTGAACGCACCACCCACGGGCGCAACGGCCTGCGAACTGCGCCATAATGGTGCGTCGGCGTCCGCAGGGTCTTGCCTCGGGGCTGCAAAAACAGGGCTTTGGGGCTTCGCAGGCGTGGCACGGAAGGTGCAATATCGTCCACAGCCGCAGTTCCGCGCCTTGCAACGGGAGTACACGATATGAAACTCGTCACAGCCATCATCAAGCCCTTCAAGCTCGACGACGTGCGCGCGGCGCTGTCCGAGATCGGTGTCTCCGGCATGACCGTCACCGAGGTCAAAGGCTTTGGTCGCCAGCGCGGTCACACCGAGCTTTATCGCGGCGCTGAGTACGTGGTCGACTTCGTGCCCAAGACGCGCATCGAAGTCGCGGTACGCAGTGATCTCGTCGATCAAGTGACCGAGGCCATCGTCAAGGCGGCCAAGACCGGTAAGGTCGGCGACGGCAAGATTTTCATCTCCGATATCGATCGCGTGATTCGCATTCGCACCGGCGAGACGGACGACTCGGCGCTCTGACCGCATGCCCAAGTCCATTCGCATCCACCGGGCCGGTGGGCCCGAAGAGATGCGCTTCGAAGAGCTCGAGATTGCCGCGCCGGCGCAGGGTGAGGTGCAGCTGCGCCACACGGCCGTCGGACTCAACTACATCGATGTCTACGATCGTTCGGGGCTCTATCCGATGCCCTTGCCCGGTGGTCTCGGTCGCGAGGCCGCGGGCGTGGTGGTGGCGATCGGCCCCAAGACCAAAGGTTTCAAGAAGGGCGATCGGGTCGCCTACGTGCACACGCAGCCGGGCAGCTACAGCGAAGGGCGCAACGTTCCGGCGTCGCGGCTCGTCAAGCTGCCGCGCAATGTTTCGGATGAGCAGGCTGCGGCGCTCATGCTCAAGGGGCTTACCGCTGAATATCTCCTGCGTCGCACCTGTCGGGTACAGCGTGGCGACTGGATCCTGGTGCATGCCGCGGTGGGCGGTGTCGGGCTAATTCTTTGTCAGTGGGCCAAGGCGCTCGGCGCCAAAGTCATCGGCGTCGTCGGCAGCGAGGCCAAGGCGGCGATGGCGCGTCGCAACGGCTGTCGCCATGTGCTCGTGATGGGCCGCGATTCGCTCGTCGAATCGGTGAAGGCGCTCACCAAAGGGGCGGGCGTCAAGGTCGTCTATGACTCGGTCGGCAAAGAGACCTTCATGGACTCACTCGATTGTCTCGCGCCGCTAGGCATGATGGTGAGCTATGGCAACGCTTCGGGCCCGCCACCCGCGATTTCGCCACTCGAACTTTCGAAGCGCGGTTCGTTGTTTTTGACCCGTCCCTCGCTGTTCGCGTATATCGCGCAACGCAAAGATCTCGATGCGGCCGCCAAGGCCTTGTTCCGTGTCGTTGCCTCAAAGAAAGTGCGCCTGCACATCGGCCAGCGTTATCCGCTGGCCGATGCCGCGCAGGCGCATCGCGATCTCGAAGCCCGCAAGACCACGGGCTCCACGGTACTCGTCCCTTAAACCGGCTTCAGCACGCCGATCAGCGCCGAGATCGCCACGCCCGCCCAGATGAGCAGCACGTAGGGTCGGCAGGCCGCCATGCCGTCGATCATCTTCTGATCGCTCTCGGGCGTGGGTCCGGTGGAGGCCAATACCTTGAAGCCGTCGATGAACGGCGGGATCTTCATGCGAATCATGAAGCCGCAGAAAATCAGGAAGGCAAAGATCAGCAGTTTGGCGGCCAGCCACGGATAGGGTTGCAGCGGGCCGGTCGTCCAGTGATACGCGACCGAACCGATGATCGCCACGATCATGAAGACGCGAAAGCGCCGATCCCAAGTGGCCAGCATCTTGCCGAAGTCCGTGCCTTCTTTGGCGTGGATGGTGTGCACCACCCAGACCCAGATCGGGCCGAGCGCGACGATGGCAATCGTCTGCCAGAGCGGATGCTCATAGCCGACGAACTCGGCGAGTACGCCACCGACCGTGAGCATCAAGGCCAGGCAATAGCGCGGCAGCATGTCGAGATTGATGAAAATCTTGAATGCCGCGAGTCGCGCATCGCGTGACAGATTGGTGTTGGTGACAAATTTGCTCGAGTAAAACACGCCCGCATCGCCGCCGAGCCAATACACGAACAGCAGGATATGCAGGTATTTAATCAGCCCGTGGGCGAGACCGATTTCTTCCATGGCAGAGAACCCCCGTCTTGAGACAGAGCAAGCCTAGCAAAGGCGCTGCCGCGACGGGCAGGGCTAGAGTGGCGGACGACGGCCTGGACGGAAAGGACTGTCGAGTGCGGCCAACTCGCGGGCATCGCGACCGTAAGGGTCGGGCTTGAAGACGATGCTGCCGTCATCGTCTCGATCGGCAGTCCAGTAGATCAGCAAGACTGGTACGGGTTTCGGCAGACGAATGGCTTGCGTCCCGCCGCTTGCGACCGCCGCCTCGAGCTGCGCGCGACTCCAGCGCAGCGGATCGGCGAGCAGGAGCTCGGCGAGTTCCAGTGGCCGCTCGGTACGGATACATCCGGAACTGAATGTGCGCTCGGTTTCTTCGAAGAGCGATTTGCTCTGCGTGTCGTGCAGATAAACAAGATGCGGATTCGGAAAGTCGATCTTGACCACACCGAGCGCGTTATCCGGGCCTGCTGCCTGTCGCAGCGTGAAGGGGAAGTTGCGCGCCGTATACCCTCGGAAATCAATCGATGCAGGGTCGAGCTCACGGCCGTCGCGATCGAGCACCTTGAGTTTCTTGCACGCGAGCACGCTGCGATCGCCGCGGCGCAACGAAGGCAGGATGTCCTTCTGCAAGATGCCGGGCGGCACCGTCCACGTGGGATTGAACACGAGGCTGTCGATTTTTGCCTTGAAGACCGGCGTTTCGCGATAGGTCTGACCGACTACGGCCCGCGCCTGCCAGATACGCTGGCGATCGCGGATGTAGTGGACCTCGAAGCCGGCGATGTCAACCACCACGAGATTGCCTTCGGTGATCTCGTGCAGCACCTGACGACCGCGCTCGAGATTGACCCGCAGCTGCGCGATCCGGCGCTCGACCGGCACGTTGAGTGCGCGCAGCGTCGCGGGCCCGAGTGCGCCGTCGACGGCGAGACGATGCCGGCGCTGTGCGTGGCGCAGCGCCGCTGCAAGCGTTTCGTCAAAGAAATCGTCGGTGCCTGTGACAGCGCTGGTCGCGGCAAGATCGCCCGAGATCGCGAGTCGGCGGCGCAGCGTCGCCACGCGCGAGTCCGTCATGCCCACCCGCAGCGTTGGACCCGACGCGATACTCGGCCAACCGCCCAAAGCCGCGATGGCTCGATGTGCCGCAAGGGCTTCGCGCCCGGCGGCATACATCCAGTGGGTGGGGCGTGCGAGTGCGACACTGCCGCGGATGCGATTGTCGCGAATGGCCTCGTGCACGAAGCGCACCCCGTCCGTTTGGCCGATGGCCCGAGTGTCGAAGTTCCAGTGCGTATCGAGCGAGACGGGGTCGACCTTGCCAAAGTAGAGGTGATAGAGGACGAGCGCGAATGCGTCCGAGGCGAGCAGATCGAGCTGTGCGCGTTGCTCATCGGTCCTTGCGGTCTTGGCCAGGCGTTGCAGCGCTTCGAGGTGGTAATCTGCAGGCCGCAGACCATCGTCCTCGATATCTTTGATAGCCTCGATGAGATTCTGCAGGCGCAGTGAATCCCAATACGGACGGAAGTCGTTGCTCGCATAGAGTTTGCCCAGTGATCTTTGGGTTTGCAGCGCTTGACCGTCAATACGCTGCGCTTTGCCGGCTTCGATCGCCAAAACGTTTTGGCGAATGATCTCGGGGACGGACGCTTGCGCCACCCCTGCGGTGGCCCCTAGCAGGAGCGCGAGGGGCCAGAGCGCGAGGGGCCAGAGCGCAAGGGGCAACAGCGCGGCGAGCGCGTCAGCGCGAAATCTCGTCCAGAAACTTCCCATACTGTGCCTCATCCTCGTGAGCGAGCCGATCGTCGAGCTCCTCGCGATAGAGGTAGAAGATGCGGTCGAGGAATTTCTGCCGCCAGCGTTCCCGCTCGGCCTCGGTAGCGGCATCGGGCACGAAGCCCTCGAGTTCTTCGCGCAGCATCACCCCCTTGTGCGCGGCCACGCGCTCCATGGTATCGATGCGTTGATAAAGCACGGCCATCTCGGTGGCCATGGCCATGACCATGCCATGCAGCCGATCGATTTCCCGATCTTCGAAGAATTGCGGACGTCGTCCCTTGATGCTGCGTTTTATTTTGATGTCGCTCATGACTGCCTCATTTGCGGGTGACGAGCACTTGCCACGCATTGCCCGGGGCGAATTCGCCGGCCTGAAAATCGCGTGCGTGCCCGGCGGATGATCGGTATGCGGAAGGCGCCATGCAGAACTCCACGTTCTCGGTCTTGAAGCCCGCCTTGACGCTCTCGGCAACCTGATCGACCTCGCGCATCGCGCCCCAATAGGGCTCGTTATTGTAGTAGGTCTCGCAATCGAGCATGAACTGATTGAACTCATCCATCGCCCAAAAGGGCGGCAGATCGCCATGCACGGCCATGCCGCCCGGCGAGAGCAGTCGGTGACATTCGCGGATAATCGCGGGCAGGGCCTTGGCCGAGGTCTCGTGAAAGAGTATCGATGAGACCACGAGATCAAAGTATCCATCGGGAAAGTGGGTCGCGCTTGCGTCCTGCTGCGAGAAGTGCACGCGCTTGCCGAGCGACTCGGCCCGTGCGTGCGCGTAGCGCAGCAGCGAGGGTCCGATGTCGATGGCATGTACCTCGGCTTCGGGGAAGGCGTCCACGAAGGGCAGGGTGCTGTGCCCGACCGTGCAACCGAGGTCGAGAATGCGTCGCGGCTTGAACTGCGGATAGCGATCGCGCACGAACTTTGCGGCAGAGCCGCCGATATCGTCGTTCATCGGTCCCATCATGCCGAGCGCATAGAGATACACGCCGCGGTCATAAAGAGCGCCGACCGTGACGTCGTCTGCGCCACCCTCACCGCCGTAGCCCCCGGGCATGCAATGGATATCCACGCCGACGGCATACTTGGGTAGCGGCAGCGCGGGGTTCAGGGTGAGTGAACCTTGGGGCGTACCGCCGTTGCGAGTCTTGGCGCGCTCGAGCAGGGCGGGCAGTTCGCGCTCGACCGAATCGAGCACGGTGTCCCAAAGCAGTTCCTGACTCACGCGCTGCAGCGACGCATAGGTTCGAAAGAGCGGATGCTGCACCATGAGTGTGCGGATCTCGTGCCGATCACGCGGTGCGCGGCCTTCGCGTCGCTCGAACGCCGGCTTGACCTCGTTGTGGTACGAGGCATGGATGCCTGGCACGACGCCGCTTTGAATATAGGCCTTGAAGCCGCGGATGAATTCCTGACGCGCGAGTTCGTCGCGGTCTGGCTCGACCAGCATGCCGTGCCGGCCCTGGGGGACGGCGTAGAAGAAATTGCTTTGCTCGCCCATGACATCACCCTCCTGATCTCTGCGGGATTATGCCGCTTGAGGTCGGCCATCTAGAATCCCCGCATGAGCTCGACCGAAAACATTGGCCCCGCCCTGGTCGCCTGGCATGCCAGCAGCGGCCGCCACGAGCTGCCGTGGCAGCGCGAACGGACACCCTACCGCGTCTGGGTCTCCGAAATCATGCTGCAGCAGACGCAGGTGAGTACTGTCATTCCTTACTTCGAGCGTTTCATGCAGCGCTTTGCGGACGTGACGAGTCTTGCGCAAGCGCCGCTCGATGAGGTGCTGCACCTCTGGACTGGGCTTGGCTATTACGCTCGTGCGCGCAATCTGCACCGCGCGGCGCGCCGCATCTGCGATGAGTTCGGCGGGCGTTTCCCGGAAATTTTTGACGAGGTTGCGAGCTTGCCCGGTATCGGGCGTTCCACGGCGGGGGCGATTCTTGCGCTCGCACTCGATGAGCGTCATCCGATCCTCGATGGCAACGTCAAGCGCGTGCTGGCACGCGTATTCGGCATCGAGGGCAATGCCGCCGAGCGACGCGTCGAGACTGCGCTCTGGGCGCTGGCCGATGCCTGTACGCCACAGGAGGGCGCCGCCATCTACACGCAGGCGATCATGGATCTCGGCGCCACGGTCTGCACGCGCCGGCGTCCGGCTTGCGTGGTCTGTCCACTGACCAAAGATTGCATTGCCCGCAAGTCGGGTCGACAACACGAGATCCCCGCGCCGAAGAAACGCGCGGGTCGCGCCCTGCGACGGCGCGAAGAGCGCTGGATGCTGATCGCCGAGGATGAACATGGCGCGGTGTTCCTTGAGCGGCGACCCGAGCGCGGCATCTGGGGTGGCCTCTGGTGCCTGCCGGAATTCAGCAGCGAGTCGGCCTGTCTCGCGTATGCCCGCAATCATTTCCGCCAAGCATCCGCTGCCTCACCGCAACGACTTGGCGTGATGGCGCACGCCTTCACGCATTTTGATCTGCAGATTCATCCGCTGCGCCTCGCGGGTTGCCGGCCCACTGCCGTGATGGAGTCGCAGGTATCGCTCTGGTATAACCCGCGGCACTCCGGCGATGCAGCGCGCGTCGGGCTGCCGGCACCCGTCAAGGTCTTGCTTGACGGACTGGCCATCGGACAATTTCAGGACATGCTCGAATGACACAGTCTTCCGCGGGCGCACCACCGGTGCGCATGGTGCAGTGCGTGATACTCAAGCGCGAGGCCCCGGGCCTTGAGCGTCCCGTCTATCCGGGCGAGCTCGGCGCGCGCATCTGGCGGCAAGTCTCCAAGGAAGCCTGGCAACGCTGGGTGGCGCACCAAACAATGCTGATCAATGAATATCGACTGGTCGCCATCGAGCCCAAGGCACGCAAGTTCCTCGAAGGAGAAATGGAAAAATTTCTCTTCGGCGAAGGCGCGCAGAAGCCCGAGGGCTATGTCGAGAAGCCCTGATCAGGCGAGCGTCGAGAGATACTCCTTCAGCGAGCGCCCCGGCCGACCCATAATTTTTTGAAAGGTGTCGGTCTTGTGGCCCGGCGTACGGCCATTGGCAATTTCCGCGAACAGGAACGCCACGGCATCCGAGTGCCACTGGTTGCGGTGAAAGGGGCGAATCGCCTCCTGAAAGGCTTTCGGGTCGCAGTCGTCATAGACCACCGGCTGACCGATGACTTCGCTGAGGGTGCGCGCCACATCATGAAAGGTCATGACCGGGTCAGGTCCCGTGATGTCGTAGCACTGGCCGTGGTGCTGGGCGGGGTTGCCGTCGGTCAGGATGTGCGCAATGAATTCGCCGGCGTCGTTGTTGTCGGTCACCGCGATCGTGCCGTTGCCCATCGGCATCGACAATTTGCCGGTTGCTTTCGCGCCCTTCACCGAGCCGCGAAAGTTCTGCATATAGAAACTCGGCCGCACGAAGGTCCAATTCAAGCCGGATGCCATGATCGCGTCTTCGGCGGCGATATGCGCGAGCGGAATCGGGCTCGTCGTGCCGCGCACGGCTTCGGGCGAAGAGAGTTTGAGGATCCAAGGCAGCTGCGCTTTCTTTGCCGCGGCAACGAAGGCGAGTTCCATCGGTTCTTGCTGCTGACCGTTCGGCATCACGAGCAGGGCGCTCTCGATACCGACCAGCGCCTTGGCGAGCGAATCCGCATCGCCGAAATCGCCCTGCACGAGTTCGACGCCTTGTTCCGCCCACGCGGCGGCCTTGGCGAGATCACGAACGAGCGCGCGAAAGCGCGCGCCCCTTGCGAGCAACGCACGCGCCGTGGCGCCACCAATATTCCCCGTGAGTCCGGTGAGCAGAATCATCGTCGTCCCCCTGAAGCTGTGTTTTGCAAGCGATGGATGCAGTGAATGCTACGACGAACCTGCAGTCCCGCGAATGCTTTCCTGAAAACCCGACCAAAGCGGCTGTAGTCTCTTGCAATCAAGGACTTGCAGCCCCCCTCGCTTGACGCGAGTAGCCGCGGGGGGTCTAATACGCGTCCGCCCGTTCGGGCAATGCTCAGCACCCTTGGCCGGATAGCTCAGTTGGTAGAGCAGCGGACTGAAAATCCGCGTGTCGTTGGTTCGATTCCGACTCCGGCCACCATTTTCCCCGTATAAAACTGTGTTTTC
>Ga0194123_10000209_pt1 | contig 118694 bp, 123 predicted proteins | sample TA2MahsurfametaG_5_FD_155479 | JGI IMG/M metagenome (GOLD analysis project Ga0194123, IMG submission 155479) | Freshwater microbial communities from Lake Tanganyika, Tanzania - TA2015023 Mahale A surface | ecosystem: Environmental > Aquatic > Freshwater > Lake | place: Tanzania: Lake... | reverse complement strand
AAGAAACTAGTTGTGATTGACCAGTACTTCCAAAAAAAACTGCCCCATGACAACCATAATCAATGATATTTTCAGCATGTCTTATCGTTTTATCAATATTTAACGATAAATCATTATTGATTATTGATAGTGATGCCCCATAAATCCCTTTTATTAAGCTCATAGAAATTAAATTAACATTATTATAAATATTAAAATTATATCAATTAATTAATAAAATAAATAATAATTTAATTATTGCTTCTAAAGTTTTAGGAGCTTATTTATCCAAAGAGATTTAAAAAAAAAGAAAATATAATTTTCACTTCTATATTATTAAAGAAAAATTTTTAAAATTATGCTTTTCTGAACATATCTAAAAAAGTAAAATTCGAAAATTTAATATTTAAAAAAAAATTAATAATAAAAATTATAAAAAAATTTCTATTTAAAATTTAGATACTTTTACAGTCATTCTTGGATAGACAAAATTGTCAGAATTATTAAACATATTTACGAACCAAGACCACAAGACACTATTTTATCTGGTTATAAAAAAATTAAGCTATAGAAATTTTGAATATTACTTATAGAATTAGTAATTTAAATTATAAAAAATTTTTTTTAATTAAGAATTTTTTTCGACAAAAATTAACTGAAGAAATGTATAATAACATATGAATACAGGTATTTATTTGAGCTATAGTGGTCTTGGTGCAAATTTACTGCACCTTTCATACTGTCATCAAATAGCTAAAAAATACGGAGCAGTTACTATAATAACATTATGTAAAAATTTAGGAGAGACACTCCAGGATGATCCTTTAATTAAAGAGGTTTACTACTTAGATAAATATCAAAAAAAATTTTTTGATATTTTAAAGTTGAGTAAAGTCTTAAAAAAATTTAATTTTGCTAATTTGTTAATTTTTTACCCTAGTATTAGAATATATTTCGCAGCTAAATTAGCGAAAATCAATAATATTAAAATCTATAATGTTTTTAAAAAAAAAAATTTACATTTAGTACTGGCAGCAAAAGAGCTAACGGAAAAGTTCCTAAAAATTAGCAAATGCCCTACAGAAACAAAATTTTTTATTAAAAAAGAAAGATTAAATGAAATTAAGGAAAAATATAATCAAGAGAAATTTAAAATAGTCATAGGTGCGGGGTCATCAGGCCCTACAACCAGATGGGGAGCTAAAAATTTTTCAGAATTAATCAATAGGTTAAATGAAGTAGATGACTATTTTTTTTTTATTTTATGTGGACCCAATGAAAAAGATATTGAAAGTGAAATTACATCTAAAATCAAAAAAAAAAATTTTATTACATTAAGTAATAAAAAAATTATAGATGTAATTCCTTATCTTTGTTTTGCCGATATGTATGTAGGAAATGATTCTTTTGGATCCCATATCACTTCTCAATCAGGCATAAAAAGTATTGTGATTATTTTAGATAGTCCGAGAGCTTATACTGATTATAGTCAAAACTATTATCGGATTTTACCAGAAAACTTTGATATAAATGATGTAACTCATGGATCTAATATAAATCCAAATTTAATTACAGTTGAGATGGTAATTAATAAAATAAAACACTTAAAAAATTAATTACAATCTTTTAAAACAATATCTTTAGCCTCATTAACAATTGTTGCAAGTCTACTTAGTTCTGGACTAATATCAGGATGAATTTTTTTCATAATTTTTTTATATGACGCAAGAACCTCTTGTTTATCGTATTTATTATTTGAATTTAAATTTAAAATTTTATAGGCCTCATCTCTTGATATAGATTTTGTATTAAGTTTAGAATTTGAATTATTAAAGTTGAATCTGCCAGAATTTTTTAAAATTCTAAGTAAACCCCATAATCTAAAAATTTGAAATAAAGTTATACCTGCCTTACTTTTAATTAGCGTCAAAATACCTATAACAAATGGAATAGAAAAAATATATTTACCTATAAAAATTGCAATTATTGAAATTAAAATTAGCAAAATAATTAAAAATTTTCTTAAAAAACTAGAAATTTTTATTGATGTCGAATTTACGAACCAGTTTAAAGAAAAATAAAAAATAATGGAAACAATTAGTATTAAAAAAAAAATATTCATATAAAAAATTAAATAATAATGAAAATACCACAACTCTCAAAAAAAAAAGAAATAAAATCTTATCACAACACTACCTGGGAGGATAATTATAGCTGGATTCATCAAGAAAATATTTTAGAAGTATTAAAAGATAAAAATAAATTAAACCCTGAAGTAAAAAAATATCTTGATGAAGAAAATTTATTCACCGAATATCATCTAAAAGATACACGAATTTTACAAAAAAAACTTTTTGAAGAAATAAAAGGAAGAATAAAATTAGATGACGAGTCACTTCCATATAAAGATCATACTTATCAATATTGGAATAAAACTACAAAAGTTGGAAATTATTCAATTAAACTTCGTAAAAAAATAAACTCTGATATAATTGAGGAAATTTGGAATGGAGACAAAGAAAAAAAACTTTTAGGTGTAGAATATTTTGGTATTGGCAGTTTAGAAGTTAGTAACAATGATAAATATTTGGGCTACTCATTAGACCTAAAAGGATCAGAATATTACACTATCTACATTAGGGAAATTAAAACTAATAAAATTATTACTAAAAAAATTTCAGATACTTCGGGTTCTATCACTTTTTCTTTAGATGACAATTATTTTTTTTATTCAAAGCTTGATGAAAATCACAGAGCAAGAGAAATTTACCGGCATGAGATTGGAAATTTCGAAAAGGACGATGAATTAATTTTCAAAGAAAAAAGTGAAGCTTTTACTGTAAGCATTGGTTTAAGTGCAGATGAAAAATATTACTTTATTTCTACCTCCGATCATAACACATCCGAACAATATTATTTTAATGTTGACGAAAAAAAACCTCTTCCCAAATTAATTCTAGAAAGAGAAAAAGGAATTTTATACTCAGTAAATTCCTGGAATAACAGATTTTATAACCACACAAATAAAAAAGCTGAAGATTTTAAGATAGACGTTTCAGATAGCTTAGAATTTCAAGATTGGAAGCCATTTATTTCTCCTAAAGAGGAGGTTTTAATTGGAGGCTGCACCTTTTTGAAAAATTGGATTATTAGGTCAGAAACCTCTAATGCATTAGATAAATTATTTGTTAAAAATATATTAACTGGAAAAGAAGAAGAATTAATATTTTCTGACGAAAATGTTTATATACCAAGCGTTTCTTTAGTTCAAAGAGATAAGAATACCGATGAGATTTATCTGGGTTACGCTTCTCCAAAAACTCCTTCGAGAACTTATTTATATAATTTATCCTCTAAATCAAAAAAATTAGTTAAAGAACAAGAAATACCTTCAGGTCATAATCCTGACAATTACATTGTTGAAAGAGTTGAATTCGAATCTCATGATGGAAGGACGGTACCCCTTACTATTACCAGACATAAGAAAACGAAAATTGATGGTAATGCAAATTTACTACTTTATGGCTATGGATCTTATGGAAATTCTATAAGTCCAGGTTTTTCATCAACAAAACTAAGTCTTATCGATAGAGATATTATTTTGGCAACCGTGCACACTAGAGGTGGAATGGAAAAAGGCATGAGGTGGTGGAAAGAAGGAAAACTTACAAACAAAAAAAATACTTTTGAAGATTATATACATGCAGCAAAATACTTAATTAATAAAAATTACACTTCAAAAGGTAAAATAATTGGTATGGGCGGTTCGGCAGGAGGTCTATTAATGGGAGTCGTAGTAAATCAAGCTCCTGATTTATTTTTAGGGATTATAATGGCAGTCCCATTTGTTGACTGTTTAACTACAAATTTAGACCACTCTTTACCATTAACCATAGGTGAATTTGATGAATTTGGTAATGCCAAAGACAATAAAAAGCATTTTGATTATATTTTTTCTTATGCACCATATAATAATATAAAAAAAATGGATTATCCTCATATGCTAATCACAGCAAGTTTGAGCGATAATAGAGTTTTATTTGATGAACCTACAAAATATATTGCAAAATTAAGAGAATATAAAACCGATAACAATTTATTACTTTTGAAAACAGAAATGAACGCTGGACACAGTGGTAAATCAGGCAGAGATAGTGCGATAGAGGAAATTGCGTTTGATTACGCATTTGCCCTAAAAATATCCAATAAAATTTAATTTTTTTCAATCTTGAAATATTTAAACTAATTCCTAACTATATTACGTAAGTTGCCAGATGGGACTTACATAAAAATAACTTGCTAAACAAAGGAGTGTATTATGACAAGTAAGGATCTATCTATATTTAACTCTCTAAGACCATTTTCAATTGGTTTTGACGATATGTTCGACCAATTTGAGAATATGCTTGGAAATGGAAGTTTGACAATGCATTCAAATTATCCACCATACAACATCAGAAAAACTGGCAAAGATAATTATGCTATTGAAGTAGCATTAGCTGGCTTTAACAAAAATGATGTAGAGGTTGAGTTTGAGGATAATTTATTAACTGTAAGAACCAAACACGTTAATAAATCAGAAAATACAGATGTTGATGGAGAAATCATTCACAAAGGTATTTCTCAAAGACAATTTGCAAGAACATTTACAATTGCAGATGATATTAAAGTAAATAATGCTGCGCTTAAAGATGGTCTTTTAACAATATCTTGTGAAAGAATTGTTCCAGAACATAAAAAGAAAAAACTTATCGAAATAAAATAAGTTTAGCCTTACTTGCGGAGATAAATTCTCCGCAAGTAATTATTAAAAACATCCGTTTGATACAAACCCAATAACTTTTGAGTCTGAGTTTATTTCAAATCTTCTTTCACAAGGAATAGTGTATTTTTTGCTATTATAAACAAACACCATGTTTCCTTTTTCATTTCTAAAATCTTCATCTGGCTTACCTAAATTCATTTGTAAATCAGTAGAAGATTTACCAATAAACTTACTTAAGCTTTCATTCTCTTTTTCAACAATTGCATCAGTTTTTTTCTTAATAGTCTGACATCCTGAAATCACAACCATCATGATCAAAGAGATTAAAATAAATTTTATTTTTTTCATGATTGAACAATTATACATAAATTGTGGCATAAATATAAACTTTTGAGTTGAATATTGTGAATAAACTTAAATTTAAAAGAGCAATTTGCAATAGAATCAATTACTTTTCCCGCTAAGGAGAAAAAAATGCTTGAAAATTATTTTAATTATAAAAAACATAAAACAGACTTTAAAACTGAAGTAATGGCCGGAGTTGCAACTTTTTTAACAATGGCTTACATAATGTTTTTAAATCCATTCATTCTATCTGGAGAATTTGCTGGTCCAGAAAAAGGATTTTTTGATTTTGGGGGTATTTTTACAGCAACAATTCTTGCTACTTCATTTGCTTGTTTTTTAATGGGATTTTACGGGAAAAGCTGGCCAATCGGTCTTGCGCCTGGAATGGGAATTAATGCATTTGTTGCATTTGGAGTTGTAGGAGGTATGGGTTACACACCTCAAGCTGCACTAGGAGCAACTTTAATTGCCGGTATATTATTTCTTATCATCTCTTTAACACCAATTAGAGCATGGTTAATAAATTCAATCCCCAAAAGTTTAAAGCTAGGTATCGGGGCAGGTATTGGTTTGTTTCTATCAATAATTGGTTTGGAAATAATGGGGGTAGTTGCCGACGATCCTGTTACTTTAGTTACTTTAGGAAATCTCAAAGATCCACTTATCATCTTAGGTTGCTTGGCTTTTGTTTCCATGATTGTGATGGAAAAATTAAACATTAAGGGAAATATTATTATTGGAATTATAGCATTTAGTATTATTGCTTGGGTTTCAGGTCTTCAAAAATTTAATGGAATTATAGGACCTATCCCGCCAATGACCCATCTTTTGGATTTTGATTTTAACGCAGTTTTGACAGCAGGGATGTCCTCTATAATTTTCACTTTATTATTCATCGACTTTTTTGATACTACAGGAACTCTTACCTCTGTAGCGAATGTCTCTGGAAAAGTAGATAAACAAGGAAAAGTTGAAGATATTGGCAAAGCAATGCTGTCGGATAGTGTCGGCACTGTTGCAGGAGCATTGTTAGGAACAACGACCGTAACAAGTTATGTAGAGTCCGGTGCTGGAGTTAAAGCAGGTGGAAGAACTGGAATGACATCAGTAGTTATTGGTGTTTTGTTTTTAGCTTGCTTATTTTTAGCACCTATTGCAACCAGTCTACCGAAACAAATTGATGGGGCTGCTCTTTTATATGTAGCTGTTTTATTTGTAAGAAATATCGTAGATATTGAATGGGACGATATTGCTGAATCTGCGCCTGCAGTGTTAGCAATGATAGCAATGCCCTTAACTTATAGTATTAGTTATGGTATTGCATTATCCTTCATTTCATATGCTTTAATCAAAATCTTTACTGGTAAATTTTCAAGCACTTCATCAGCAATTTGGATTATAGCAATATTAAGCGTAATCAGTTTTGTTGTCGCTTAGAAATATATTGAACAGGGCTAGTTTAAATACTAGCCTTGTTTATTTCTTTTAATAATTTTTTCAATATTAAGTTCTTCATAATGTTCGGTTGGTTGAACTATCCATGGGTCTGAGTTTAATCTTACAGGACAATAATCAGGTTCAAAGACAGAAGATTTTTTTTTCCACAAACACGCAGTTTTTACTTCATTAATAAAATTTTTTACTGGTTCATAATTTTTTAACCAATCAATACTTTTATTTAAGGTGAGCCCGGTATCTGAAAGATCGTCAATTAATAGAACCCTGTTAAAATCTTTTTGATTAGCTAGGGAACTCAGTTCCCTTGCAAACACTAACTGTCCTTGTTGATCTTCAATTCCTTTTCCTGAGTAACTTTGAATTACAATATAAGCAATGGGTAATTTTAATATCCTTGATAGGATGTCTATGATGGGAGCTGCACCTCTCATTATTCCGACAAGAACTGTCGGTTGGTAATTTTTATGAATTATAATTGCTAATTTTTCAACAATTTTGATATATTCGTCAAAAGTGATAATTAATTTCTCTGCCATAAAAACTATTATCATATTAATTTAAATTTAAAAAGGAGATTTCATGAAAGGTTATATTGTTTGTGTTTACGAAAGTATAAATAATAAAAATATTCTAAATGAATATGCTAATAAAACTAAGGTGGCAGTTGAAAAATATGAAGGAAAATTTTTAGTTAGAGGAGGTAAAAAAATTACTACTGAGGGAAAAGATTTTGTCAGAACTGCACTAATAGAATTTGAATCTTTTGAAATTGCTAAAAATTTTTTTTATTCTAAAGAATATCAACAGGCTCATGACCTATTAAAAGGCACAGTTGTTCGACATCATCAAATTGTTGAAGGATTTTAATATTGTATTGGCTCTGGATCAATACTTCTCCACAAATACCAAGTTGCCACTGAACAATACGGTGAAAATTTTTTTTGTAAAATATTAACAAATTTTTCAGGGGGTAAATATTTCTTCTTATAATTTTTAGATATAGCTCTTAAAAGGCCTATATCTTTTACTGGCCATATATTTGGACGATTATAAGTGAAAAGTAAAATCATTTCGGCAGACCATCTTCCGATTTGTCTTAATTGAGACAAATAACTAATTGCATCCTCATCAGGCATTTTTGCAATAAGTTTTGGGTTAAAAGTTTTATCTAAAATTTGTTTTGCAAGATTTTTGATTCCTCTTATTTTTTGTTTACTTAAACCACAACCTCTTAATTGTTGTGTCGTCAGATTTTTTACAACATTAGCATTAATTTTATTTTTACATATTTTTTCAAATTTAACAAAAACTGAGTTTGCAGCAGCCACACTTATTTGCTGACCAACAATACTTTTACATAATGAAAAAAAAACATCTTTTCTTGAAGTCAAAATAATCTCCGAAGGAGTTGAATATTTTTCAATTATTTTTTTCATAATATTATCTTTTTTAGATAAATTTTTTTTAGCTTGATGCCAATATTTAGGAATTTTATTCATGACGAATTGTTGAAAGTATTTTTTGTTTAAAATAAAGCTCTCTTCTTAAAATTATTATAGATGAAGAAATAACTAAAATTGAACCAATTAACGTTTTATAGCTTGGGATTTCAGTCCATATTAGATATCCAAAAAATATGGCAAATAATAATGACAAATATTTTAGCGGCGCAACCAGTGAAACTTCAGAAAGTTTATAAGATTGGGTTAAAAGTAAATTTGCAGCACCACCAGTAATACCCATAAAAGAGAGTAAAATAAAATCTGACATACTTGGTAAAATCCAACCAAATGGAATAGTTATCAATGACAAAAGAGTAACACTTAAGCTAAAAAAAAATGAGATTAACCAAATTGGTTCAGTTGTTGAAAGTCTTCTAATTGTAATAGTCACAAATGCCATACAAAAACAAAAAATAAGAGGCAATAAATAATAATAATTCATTTGTTCAAACCCAGGTTTAGAAATAATAATTACTCCAATAAAGCCAATCGCTACTGCCGTCCATCTGGTCATACGAACTTTTTCTCCTAACATAAATATTGATAAAACTGTAATAAATAACGGAGCAGCATACGAGAGGCTAACTACAGTTGCTAAGGGCAACTCTCTTAAAGCAATGACAATTGCAACTAATGCAATTGATCCACATGAGCATCTTAAAAAATGTTCAAATTTTCTATCTGTTTTGTAAAAATTTCTAAATTTATTTTTTGGAATTAAAAAAAAATTTGGCAATAATCCAAATAAACCTCTAAAAAAGAGTACTTCACCAGTTGGATATTCTTGAGACCATTTTACTATTAAGTCCATAACTGAAAAAGCACATACCGAGAGAAACATGTATAAAAGGCCCAATTGATTTCTGGTTAACATAGAATTAATATTTAAATTAAATAAAACTTAAATCAATGGAAATAGCTATTTTTGCACTTGGATGTTTTTGGGGTCCCGAAAAAAAATTTAGTAAAATTAATGGAGTCATCAAAACTGAAGTTGGCTACTGTGGAGGAAAAAATATCCCGATTACATACAGAGAAGTTTGCACAGGACAAACAAATCATGCTGAAGTTGTTAGAATAGAGTTTGATCCTTTGGAAGTTACATACGAGTCCTTGGTTGAAAAATTTTTTGAATTTCATGATCCAACAACTTTAAATTCTCAAGGACCTGACTTTGGTACACAGTATCGAAGTGAAATATTTTATACCAATGAAGATCAAAAAAAAATTGCAGAGAAAGTACTCAATAATATAAATAAAAAATTATCAGGAAAAGTAGTAACTAAAATTTCTATACTACATAATTATTTTCGTGCTGAAGAATATCATCAAAAATATTTAGAAAAATAATATAATGTTTTTAATCGAAACTGATGATCTTAAAGAAAAAATCGATCATGTAAAAATTATTGATTGTTCATGGCATATGCCACAAACTAAAAGAAATGGATTAGAAGAATATAAAGAAAACCATATTCCAAATGCAATTTTTTTTGATTTGGAGAAAAATTCAAATCAAAATTCAAATTTACCTCATATGCTCACTGACAAAAATAGCTGGGAAATTATCGTCTCTGAAATGGGAATTAATAACTATGATGACATAGTGGTTTATGATAACTCAGATGTACTAAGTGCATGTCGATGCTGGTATAATTTTATTTATTTCGGTCATAATCCTAATCTAGTTCGCATTTTAAATGGTGGCATGAAAAAATGGAAAAGTGAGAATAAAACAACAACCAATGCAGTTTCAATAATCAAAAAAACTCAATATTATCCTAATGAAAAGTTTAATTTAGTTAAAAATAAAAAACAAATTAATAAAAACTTAACTTTACAAAATTTTACTGTTATCGATGCAAGAAGCAAAGATAGGTTTGAGGGAAAGGTTCAAGAACCAAGGCAAGGATTAAGAAGTGGTTCAATTCCAAAATCATTTTGTATTCCTTTTGAAAAATTAATTAATAATAATAATACTTTTAAAGATAAAGATGAAATTAAAAAAATTTTTAAGGAGGTCTTAAAAGATACCACTTCATCTAACGTGGTTTTTTCTTGTGGATCTGGAATAACAGCTTGTGTTTTGGCTCTAGCATATTGTTTAATAAATGCTAAATATATGCCGATTATCTACGACGGATCATGGGCTGAATATGGGAAAATTTAATTTGAATGAAAAGATCTAAAAAAATTATATCTATAATTACAATTTTTTTTTTAGTTATTGTAATCGTTATTGTTGCAAGGACATTAATTGGCAATTATTTTCAAAAAAAATTTAGTAAATGGCCTGCTCCTGAAACATATATTAGTATTGTTAATGAAATAAATTTTGCAAATAAAATTAATACTTTTGGAACGGCAATACCTGCTCAAAGCAAATCATACAAAGTAGAAAAATATGAAATTTTATCACCAATTAATTTCAATCAAAGAATAAAAAAAGATGAGATAATCGCTAAGCTAAAAAATAGAGTCATAACAGCACCATTTGATGGTGTAATTAGCAAAAGATTTTTCTCAGAAGATTTGGAAGTTTCAACAACATCGATTTTGATTAATTTTGAGGATCCGTCAATAATTTATTCAGATGTGAATATTCCTGAAATATTTGCACCATTTATTAAAATTGGTTTACCTGTAGACGTGAAAGTCTCTGGTTATAAAGACAGAATTTTTTTTGGAAAAATTGACTCTCTTGCAAGTCGTATTAATCAAGATACTAGATCTCTCGAAGCCAGAATAATAATTGAAAATTTAAATTTTGAGATATTGCCTGGTTCTCTTCTTGAATTTTCAATTAGGTATAATTTAAGAAAATCTTTAGGAATTCCTGATACAGCCATTTTAATAGAGGGTGACAAATCCTATGTTTTCAAGGTCAATGAAGAAAATAAAACAATAAAATCAGAAATATTTATTGGCGACAGATTAGACGGATTTATAGAAATCATTAAAGGAATCGATAGTGGAGAAAAAATTGTTTCAGAAGGTTTAAAAAAAATTAGCCCTAATTTAGAAATCAAACCAATTATAAAATAAAATATGTTTATTACCGATGTAAGCATTCGAAGACCAGTGGTTGCTTGGGTAATGTCTATAATATTAATTGTTTTTGGAATTTTTGTTTTTTGGGAACTTCCAATTAGAGAATTGCCTGATGGTATTCAGCCACCAGTTGTTCAAGTAGAAGTTGGTTATAAATCAGCCTCTGCTGAAATTATTGATGAGGAAATAACTCAAAAAATAGAGGATGTAATAGGAGGAGCTGAAGGAATAAAAAATATAAACTCAACCTCTCTTAATGGCAGAAGCACAATCGACATTGAGTTCAATACAGATATTGATTTAGATGATGCTGCGAATGATATTAGAGAAAGAGTATCTAGAGTAGCCGAGAGTCTACCAAGCGAATCTAATCCTCCTCAAATCCTAAAACAATCTGCTGGTTTTGATACAACAATGTGGATTGCGCTATCTTCCCCAACTTGGAGCGATTTAGACCTTGGCGATTATGCTGATAGATATTTAGTTGATATTTTTTCAAGTATACCCAATGTTGGAAGAATTTTATTAGGTGGGTTAAGAGAATTAAGTGTTAGAGTTTGGATTGATCCAATCAGACTTGCTGCAAATGATCTAACCATTCAGGAAGTCGAGTCGGCTCTTAGAAATGAGAACATTAATGTTCCAGCAGGAACCTTGGAGGCAATTAACAAAGATATAAATTTAAATATTGATAAATCCTACTCCAATATAGATATCATAAAACAATTGCCAGTTAAAAAAAACAAAGGAAAAATTATTTTACTTTCAGATGTTGCAGAAATAGAATTTGGACCACTTTCTGAAAAAACTTTATTTACCGCTCAAAGAAAAAATGCCTTAAATTTAAATTCTGTAGGAATTGGAATTTATGCCAAAAGTGGAGCTTCAACTGTAGAGCTATCTAAACAAATTAAAAAAAAAATATTAGAAATCAACAAATCACTTCCTGAAGGTTTAAAACTTGAAATAGCCTTTGATCAGGCAACTTATGTAGGCACAGCTATTGAGGAGGTTTACAAAACATTGGTTGTTGCTTTTATCCTAGTTATTGCAATCATTTATCTTTTTTTGGGGAACATAAAAGCTGTTATAGTTCCTGCAGTTGCTTTACCAGTAAGTTTAATTGGATCTTTTTTAGGATTATATCTATTTGATTTATCTATAAACATTTTTGTGCTTCTTAGTTTTATACTTGCGATTGGGATAATTACAGATGACTCGGTAATCATGACAGATGCTATATATTCTCGCATAGAAAATGGCGAGTCTCCTTTAGTTGCAGCATACAAAGGATCTAAACAAATAACCTTTGCAATTATTGCAACGACATTAATATTGATTGCTGTTTTTTTACCTCTGGTTTTTATCAAAGGCATAGCTGGAACATTATTTAGGGAAATTGCAATTGCTTTATCTTTTTCAATAATTGTCTCAGCATTTGTTGCTTTAACTCTTTCACCTATGTTAGCAAGTAAATTTTTAATTATAAAACCCAAAAATAATATTTTTGTTTCAAAGTTTAATAAAGGTTTTAAAAATTTTTGTATTTTTTATTCAGAAACATTAGAATTCTGGATAAATAAAAAGAAGACTATCTCATTATTTATTATTCTAATATTAGTTGCTTCAATTATTTTATTTAATTTTACAAATAAAGAACTTTTGCCTCAAGAAGATAGAGGGTCATATTTAATTATTGGCTTGACGGATGAGGGTAGTTCATTTGAATATACTAGAGACAAAGCTCAACAAATTGAGCAAAGATTAATTCCTCTCCTTGAGGCTGAAGATAGTCCTTATGAGAGATTAATTATGAGGGTTCCAGGATTTGGAAGATCTGAAACCACATATAATAGCTTTATAATAATTGCATTATTAGATGAATGGAAGAATAGGAAAAAAGATAGTCAAACAGTAATGAGGGAAGCTATAGGAAAAATTGTTAGTCTTCCTGAAACTTTAGCTTTCCCAATATCACCTCAATCTATAAGAGTTTCTAATTATAATAAACCACTTCAAATGGTAATTTATGGAACAAGCTACGAAGAATTACAAGTTATAGCTGATAATGTTATAAATAAATTAAGAGAAAATAGAAATTTATCTAGAGTAGAATCAGATTACAATAAAAATAAACCAGAAGTTAAGCTAATCACAAATAAAATCAGGGCAAATGACTTGGGCGTTTCAATAGAAAATATTGGAACAACACTTGAAACGCTTTATGGAGGCAAACGTGTTACAACATTTAACAAAATGGGTAAAGAATATCCAATAATATTACAACAATATCTGTCAGATCGAAGAAATAAAGAAGACTTATCAAAAATCTTTGTAAGATCAAGCACCACTGGAAAGTTAGTTTCAATAGCAAATATAGTTGATTTTAAAGAGGAAGGGACAGCTGAGGCATTATCTCGATATAATAGACAAAGAGCAGTAACAATTTCTGCAAACATTGAAGAAAATTATACTTTAGCTGAAGCTATAAAATATCTTGAAGACGTAATGATAGAAGTTGCTCCAAAAAATCAAATTACCTGGAAAGGAGAATCTGAAGAATTTAAAGAAACTACAAACGAAATTTTTATTATTTTCGGGTTGGCTTTATTAACTGCCTATTTAGTAATGGCGGCTACTTTTAATTCGTTTATTCATCCCTTTATTATTATTCTAACAGTACCATTAGCTGTATTTGGGGGCTTAGTTTTTATTCTGTTTCTCAATAGTTCAATTAACATTTTTTCTCAAATTGCATTAGTAATATTAGTTGGTATATCAACCAAAAATAGTATTTTAATTGTAGATTATGCAAATCAAATTAGGACTACCGGGAGAAAACTAGAGGATGCTGTAAAAGAGGCTTGTGCCTTAAGAATTAGACCAATAATTATGACTTCACTAAGTACAATTATAGCTATGATACCTCTCGTAATTGGAAATATCGGCCCTGGTGCAGGTGAAGGATCACAATTAGCTCTAGGATCTACTATTTTGGGAGGAATGATAATTTCAACTTTTTTTACACTTTACGTAACACCAGCAATGTATTTGGCGTTGGCTAAAAATACCAGAAGAATTGATGCTGTTGATCTAGAGCTAGAAAAACAATTAACTAAAAAATAATATATTTATTTCTGTTAAGTGAGCTTTCACATTTTTTTAATTGCTCTTTATAAATATTCGATTGCTTTTCTACTTTTTTTGCTAAATCAATAATTTTATTATTTTTTTTATAATTTTTATAATTTCCCCATCCTTCATGATAAGCAATGTACTGTCTAAAAGCGTCTTTTTTTGAAATTTTTAAAATACTTTCAGTTTTATTTGTATACCAACCTATAAAATCTACACTATCTTTAAATCTTGTTCTGACTGCTAAATTGTTACCGGTTTCTTTTTTATACAACTCCCATGTTCCTTTAACAGCCTGCGAATAACCGAATGAACTTGAAGGCCTTTTGTAAGGTATAATTTTGAATAGTTTTTGTCTTGGAGGTTTAGCTTGACTGTCAAAATTTGACTCTACTTTGATTATAGCTAATTGAATATAAATAGGTGTACCCCATTTTTGCTCAGAGAATTTTGCATGCTTATACCAAAAATTTTTCTCACTAAAAATAGAGCAACTATTTGAAGTATTTGAAGGAATTGTTGAACAACCAGATAAAATTAAAAAAAATATTATGAATAGATTAGTTTTAAAATTTTGCATATTTTTTAAATAATAAAAAAATTATTAATACTACCGATACTCCTAAAAGATTTCCAAAAAAATCTTTTACTTCAAAAGTTCTATCGGGGACTAGAAAATGAAACAATTCTAAGATTACTGACAAAAATATTAAGTATATAGTCAAAATACTTGTATACTTAGATGTTAAAAAAGTCATGTAGCCAATACTTGTGGTAATAAAAAAAATTAAAAAGTGATCTAAGGAGATAATAAAATCATCAATTATTTTTGGTTGAATTTTACAATCATTATATAAAAAACATCCAATTAAACTTCCTGGAAATAAATATAAAATAATAACGAGAACGTTATTTGTATAAAAAATATATTTATATTTTGATAAAAATCTTATCATTTATATGTATAGTTTAATTTATCAAATTAATCTAAAAGATAAGTATATGAGTTATTTAATATTAGTTCGACATGGACAAAGTGTCTGGAATCTTGAAAAAAGATTTACTGGATGGGTTGATGTAGACTTAACTGAAAACGGACAATTAGAGGCCAAAAAAGCAGGTAATTTAATTAAAGAGTACAATATTAAAATCGATGTTTATTACTCTTCTCTGCAATTAAGAGCTAAAAAAACTCTTAAATTAATTCAGGAAATCCTTAATGATAAAAAAGATTATGAGGAGATTTGGCAATTAAATGAGAGGCATTATGGTGCTTTAACTGGTTTAAATAAAGATGAAATGAAAATTAAACTTGGTGAAGAAAAAGTACATCAATTTAGACGATCATGGGATTTGCGTCCAGAACCATTAGATAAACATAATCCATATCATCCTATTAATATTCAAACATATAAAGAAATTCCAAAAAAATTTATACCTAGTACTGAGTCTTTAAAAGATACTTATAAAAGAGTTATAAATTTTTACGAAGAAAAAATTAAAAATAAAATTAATAATAAAAATATATTAATTTCGGCACATGGTAATTCTATAAGAGCACTTTGTAAGTATTTATTTAGATTAAATAATAATCAAATTTCTAAATTAGAAATACCCACTGGGAATCCTTTACTAATAATTTTAAATAAAGATGAAAAAATTATAGAATGCAAATATTTGGATCAAGAAAGAGCTAAAGATCTTGTAGCTTTTTAAAAACACTCAAATCTGTTAAGTGATAAAACTTATTAAAGCTTTTAAATCCAAACAATTTTTTTTTTTTAATTAAATCGTCCCAAATTTTTACAATAGAAAAATTGTAAACTTTGTAGTTTTTAAATACTTTTTTATTTAATATTTGGCAGCCAATATAAATCAAATCGTTGTTGGTAGTTTTTGAAATTAAATTATTTTGCAGAGTAAAATCAGCAGCTAACTTCTTATCAAAACATTGATTTTTATTTACTAGCATTAAAACATTATTTAAATTTTTAGAAAAATAAAATCTTTCCATTTTAATAATTTCTTTTTTATAGTTTTTACTCCAAACTGTGTCAGGATTAAAAATTAAAAAATTTTCATCTGAAGATTGTTTAATCATATTTAAAATACCTCCTCCTGTATTTAAAATAAACTCACCATCATCAATTATTTGAATTTCACTCATAAATTTATTATTTTTTAAGTAATTTGATATTTTTTTATTTAAATAAAAAGTATTGATAAAAATTTTTCTGATACCTAAATTTTCAATTAAATTTATACATGATTGAAGCAGGGTCATATTATTCAATCTGAGTAATGGCTTTGGAGTTTTTAAAGTAAGAGGATTTAATCTTTTACCATAACCGGCACATAAAATTAAAGCTGTTTTTATTTTCATATTATCGATTAACTTCTTTAGAAAAATCAAGTTTTAAAATTTTTAGTAATTCCTCAAAAACTTTATTTTTATTAATTCTTAAATTAATAAGTTTCCATGCATAGGGTATAAATTTTAAATAACTTTTCTTGTTATCTCTCTGCGCTAACCGAGTAAAAATACCAATAATTTTGAGGTTTCTTAATACTGATAAAATTTCAAAATCATTTTTAAATTTATTATGTATCACTTTATTACTTGTCTTAAGATAATAATTGTAAATTTTATTTTTAAGATTATTTGATGTTTTAAATCTAACATCGTCAATTAATGAGGCGAGATCATAGGCCTTATTCCCTATAAGAGCATCCTGACTGTCAATTAGTCCAATTTTTTTATTATGATACATCATATTTGAAACATGAAAATCCCTATGTACAAAAGTATCATTTTTTAAAATAATTTTTGATATTAAAAATTTTAATTGTTTTTTCAATTTACGGTTAAAAATAAAAACTCTTTTTCTTGATAAATTTTTTGGAACGTACCAATCACAAAATAATTTTGCTTCTGTAAGCAAGAACTTAGGTTCATATACTTTAACTTTATAAAATTTGTTATTAAAACTTTTAATTTTTTTGTCTTTTATTGATTGAATTTTATTTAATAAGTTAATTATTTTTTTAAAAAAAAAAAACTTATTTTTTTTTTTACTTTTAAGAATTTGATAAATTGTAGTATTTCCGAAATCTTCTATTTCAATGAAATTTTTTCTATAATTTTCTGAAAATAATTTTGGGGCATAAATTTTATTTTTAATTAAAATTTTATTAACAGCATCATATATTAATAAATTTTTAATTTTTTCTTTTTTAGCAAATACAATAATTGAATTTTTATTTTTATCTTTTTTTCTATAAAATTTTCTAATTGATGCATCTCCTTTAATTTGTTTTAAATTTTCAAAAAATTTTAAATTCATTATAAAAATTTAAGCCCTTTTATTTTCAAAGATCTATTTTTAAAATTGTTTTCATAATTAAAAAAAAACTTAATAGTTTTGCTACAAAATTTTTTTTCAATTATTTGAGGCCATTCAATAAGTAAAATATTATCTCGATTTTCCTCAAATAAATTTAACTCTTTTATCTCTGATTTATTTTTTAATCTAAACAAATCAAAATGCTTTATGTTAAGTCCATTAATTAAATATTCGTTTAAAAGATTAAATGTTGGGCTAGTTACTTCAGTTTTTTTTAGATTTTTATTAATTTGAAATTGGTTTATTAAATATTTTACAAAAGTAGTTTTACCTACACCCATTTCCCCATATAAAAAAACAATATCTCCCTTTTTTAAATATTTTACTAATTTTTTTGCTAAATTTTTTATTAATCTCTCAGAGGAAATATCTATTTTGCCACTGTTAATAGCGGTAGGCATTTGATTTATAAGGACCATTCACCTCAACGCTAATATAGTCCGCTTGTTCTTTTGATAATTTAGTCAGTTTTGCACCAACCTTTTTCAGGTGAAGTGTTGCAACTTTTTCGTCTAAATATTTTGGTAAAACATAAACTTTATTTTCATAATTCTTGTAATTGTTCCAAAGTTCTATTTGGGCTATTACTTGATTAGTAAAAGATGCACTCATTACAAAGCTTGGATGACCAGTTGCACATCCTAAATTCACCAATCTACCCTCTGCTAACAGAATAATCCTTTTACCATTTGGTAACTCTATTTCATGTACTTGGGGTTTAATTTGATTCCATTTATAGTTTCTCAAAGCATCAACCTGGATTTCATTATCAAAATGTCCAATGTTACAAAGTATTGCCCTATCTTTCATGTTCCTCATATGATCTGCTGTAACAATGTCTTTATTTCCTGTTGCAGTCACAACGATATCGGCTCTTCCTATTGCTTCTTCCATTAAAACCACCTCGTAACCTTCCATTGCAGCTTGCAAAGCACAAATTGGATCAATTTCTGTAATTAATACTCTTGCTCCACTTTGTCTTAAGGAAGATGCACTTCCCTTACCTACATCACCAAATCCAGCAACAATTGCTATTTTCCCAGAGATCATAACATCTGTAGCTCTTCTAATTCCATCCACTAGGCTTTCTCTGCATCCATATAAATTATCAAATTTTGATTTAGTCACCGAGTCATTAACATTAATGGCTGGAATCATAAGAGAATTATTTTTTTCCATTTTATTTAGTGCTTTAATTCCAGTTGTAGTTTCTTCAGTCACTCCTCTGATTTCCTTCATTAAATGTTTATAATCTTTGTGCATAATTGCTGTTAAATCTCCTCCATCGTCTAGTAACATATTTGGTTTCCATTCTTTTTTTCCAACTATAGTCTGTTGAATACACCAAAGATACTCTTCTTCAGTTTCGCCTTTCCATGCGTATACAGAAATTCCTGATTTTGCAATTGCTGCAGCAGCGTGATCTTGTGTTGAAAAAATATTACATGAAGACCATCTAACTTCTGCTCCTAATTTTACCAAAGTTTCAATTAATACTGCTGTTTGTATTGTCATATGTAAACAGCCAATAATTTTTGCACCCTTTAAAGGTAATTTTTTTGAATACTCTTCTCTCAACGCCATTAAACCTGGCATTTCGGTTTCAGCAATCGAAATTTCTTTTCTTCCAAAATCAGCAAGTGATAGGTCTTTAACTTTATAATCTTTCATTAAGAGTTATCTAGCAACTAAGAAATAATTAATCAACATAAGATTAAATCTCAGGAAAAGTTATTGTAATAATTGCACCAGCTTTATTGTCTCTATTTTTAGCTTTAATGCTTCCCTCATGCAAATCTACCAGATTTTTTACTATATTTAATCCAAGACCTGAATGTTCACCAAAATTTTCTGGTCTATTACTATAAAATCTTTTAAATATTTTTTCGGTATCTTTTTCTTTAAATCCTTGACCCTCATCAATAATTTCAAATATAATTTTTTTATCAGGATTTTTGTATACTTTTACATAAATATTTTTATTATCGTTTATGAAAGATATTGAATTATCCAATAAATTTGCAGTTATTTGTTCAATTCTATTTTCAATACCATTGATAAAAAATTCTTTATTTCCATCGTTTTCATAACTTATTTTAATGCCCCTTTTAGTATTATAAATATTGTTATAATCTTCGACTACTGACTGAATAATTGGTTGTATATCTATTTTTTTCATTCTCTCAGTACTAAGAGTAGCTTCATCTTTTAACATTTGCGAATAATCGGTAATCAATCTTTCAATTCTCTGAACATCATGACTTAAAATATTTAATAATTTTGTTCTTTGTTCAGTGTTATTGGTATCTTGTAAAATTTCAGAAGCACTTTTTAAAGAAGTTAGTGGGTTTCTTATTTCATGGACAAGATCGGTTGAAAAATTTTCTGCATGAAAGATTCTTTTTTGTAATTCATTTGTCATATCGTCCAAAGAATTTGACAATAATCCCAATTCATCATTTCTGTTTTTTAAATTTTCAATACTAATTTTTTCAGAACTTTTATTTTTTATGGTTTTTGTATAACTCACTAGATTTTGAATAGGTTTTAAAAAATATCTATTTAGAACAAAGGAAAATATTAAAATTACAAATCCCACAACAATTACTGTTCTAATTACAAAGGTTTTTCTTTCATCAATTGCCGCCTTAATATCATTTGCATTTTGAACAATTACTAAAAAACCAACGTTTTTTTCGCTGAGGATAACATTTTTAATTGTTGTTAATTGAAATTGATCAAAATTTTTCTGCGTAAATGTATATGGCTTTCCATAATCTTTGGAGTTTTGATAAATGTTTATAATTTCTTTTAAAGAAAATAACTTGTCATTTTTTAAATTAATTTTTTTTTCCTTATCAGTTTCAATTTTTTGTTCATTTAAGATTTCAAACTCTATATTATCAATTATTGTTGAAAAAGATCTTGGATCAAGATCTAATGTATCTGTATCACCAATTAAATTTAATTTATTGTCAAAAAATATTACTCGATCTAAGTTTTGAAAAATAAATCTAGTAGAAAACAAAAAATTTTTAATATCATCTTCAATAAATCTAATATTTAATCTTTTAATATTATCGATAGTATTATCTATAATATTTGTATGATTGATTGATTTTTTTTTAATTAAATTAGGTTCAACATTTTTAATATAAATAATTGTAAAAGAACCAATAAAAATAAAAAAAATAAAATTAATAAATAAGAATTTTCTGAGTATTGATAACTTTTTTAGATATCCTTTGAGCATTAACTAGCATTCCATCTGTATCCACTTCCATATCTGGTTTCTATAGCTGAAAAATTAGGATCAACTTTTTTAAATTTTTTTCTTATTCTTTTAACGTGGCTATCTATAGTTCTATCTTCAATATCAGTGTCTTCTCTATAAGCTATATCCATTAATTGAGCTCTTTCTTTTATAATTCCAGGTCTTTTTGCTAATTCTTTAACAATTAAAAATTCAGTTGTAGTAAGTTTGTCAGGTAATTGTTTTCCGTTCCACTCACACTCAAGTTGAGATGAGTCTAACTTAAGTTTTCCATGAGAAATAATACTTTTGTTTTCCTCAATAACATTATTTGAGTCTTTTTTCCGCAGTTGAACTCTAATTCTTTCAATTAAAACTTTTACTGAAAATCCTCCTGATTTTTTTACAAAATCATCTGCTCCAAGCTTCAAACCTAACAATTCATCAATTTCATCGTCTTTGGAAGTTAAAAAAATTACAGGTAAAGAGGTTTTTTTTCTTAGCTTCTTTAACAATTCCTCCCCATCCATTTTGGGCATCTTAATGTCAATTACTGCTAAGTCTGGTGGTATCCGAGTTAATCCAATTAATGCACTTTCACCATCTATATAAGTTTGAATATTAAATCCTTCTTTTTCCAAGGCTATGCTTAAACTTGTGAGTATATTTCTATCATCATCTACCAGTGCTATTGTTGGTTTATTCATAGTTAATTTAAAAATACTAAATTGTTCTTAATTGGGCAATCTAATTAATATTAATGAAGTACGCCCCAGTTATCACCAATATTAATATCAACAGTTAGAGGAGTGGAAAAAGAATGATATTGACTTTCAGCAACACTGGTCATTTCCTCTTTTATAATTTTTATAGTTTGTTTTACCTCATTTATAGGAACCTCAAATAATAATTCATCATGAATTTGAAGTAATATCTTACAATTATTTTTTTTTCTCTCAGATAATCTTTTATCTAACCTGATCATGGCTAGTCTCATTATTTCTGAGGCAGAACCTTGTATTGGAGCATTAATAGCTGCACGCTCTTGAAAATTTCTAATATTAAAATTTTTATCATTAATTGAAATAAAATGAGATCTACGTCCAAAAATATTATTAACATATCCACTTTTCCGACAAAATTTAATTGTATTATCCATGTAAATTTTTATTTCAGGAAATTTTAAAAAATAAGCATTTAAAAACTCTTCTGCTTCGTATTTTGAAACATTAATTTGTTTTGCCAAACCATATTGAGAAATTCCATAAATAATTCCAAAATTGATTGCCTTAGCTTTTCTTCTTTTATTATCGTCAACTTTTTTTATGTCTATGTTAAATATTTGGCTTGCCGTTAAAGAATGTATATCTACATTATTTTTAAATGCTCTTTTTAACTCTTTGACATCAGCTAAATCTGCTAAAATTCTCATTTCAATTTGGTTGTAGTCGGCGGAAACAAGCATAAAATCTTTTTCAGCGATAAATGCCTTTCGAATATCTCTGCCCTCCTCTGTTTTAATTGGAATATTTTGTAAATTTGGATCACTAGAGGCTAGTCTACCAGTAGTTGTTGCAGCCAACAAAAAAGAAGTATGAACCCTTTTAGTATTAGGATTTATATACTGAGGTAAAGAGTCGGTATATGTATTTTTTAATTTTGAAACTTGTCTCCAATCTAAAACTAATTGGGAAAATTTATCTCCTTTGAAGGCTAAGTCCTCTAAAACAGTTGCACTAGTAGCAAATCCACCTTTTTTAGTTTTTTTTAATCCAGCTATTTTAAGATCATTATAAATAATTTCTCCCAATTGCTTTGGAGAACCAATATTAAAGTTTTTTTTTGAAATCTTAAAAATTTCTTTTTGCAATTGTTCAATTTTTTTTTCAAATTTTAGAGAAAGACTTTTTAAAAAACCACTATCTACTTTAATTCCTTTTATTTCCATAAAAGCAAGAATTTTTATTAAAGGTTTTTCAAAAATTTCATAAATATTAATCATCTTTTCTGATTTTAATTTTTTGATAAATGTTTTATATAATCTAAATGTTACGTCCGCATCTTCAGCCGCATAATCTTTTGCTTTATCTAGCTCAACTTCACTAAAATTAATTTCTTTTTTTCCTGTGCCAACTAAATCTTTAAATTTAATTGTTTTGTGCCCCAAGTGAATTTCTGACAATAAATCCATATTGTGTCTATTTTTTCCAGCATCGAGAACATATGACATCAACATAGTGTCCTCCATTGAGGAAATCTCAATACCTTGTTTAAATAAAATTATAAAATCAAATTTAATATTTTGACCAATTTTTTTTATATTTGGGTTTTCTAATAAAGGCTTTAACTTTTGGATTACTATATCTTTTTTAATACATTTTCCAGACAGATGTCCAATTGGAATATAACAAGCTTTACCAATTTTTGAACATAAAGAAATTCCTATTAATTTTGCTTGGTGTGGGTCAAGTGAACTAGTTTCTGTATCAACCGCGACTTCTCCAACTTCTTCTGCCTCTTTTATCCATTCGTCAATTTGATTTGGATTTGAAATCAAATGATAATTTTTATTGTTTATAGGCTTTTGTTTATCTAAATTTTTAGTTTCAAAGTCACTAGCATAAAGATTTGGTTCACCGAATACGGAAATTGCAGAACTTAACAATCTATTAAATTCCATTTCTCTTAAAAATTTATAAAGCTTATCTTTATCTATTTCCTTTAATTTAAATTCTTCTAAATGCTGTTTTACAGGAACGTTATGTTTTAAAGTAACTAGCTGTTTGCTAATAATTGCTTTATCTTTATTTGCAATTAAAGTTTCTCTTCTTTTATTTTGCGTAATCTCATGAGCTGATTTTAAAATATTTTCTAAAGTTCCATATTTATTAATTAATTCAGCGGCTGTTTTAACTCCTATACCAGGTACTCCCGGAATATTATCGCTACTATCTCCTGCTAAAGCTTGAACATCAATTACTTTATTTGCTACTACTCCAAATTTATTATGTATGTCCTCTTCAGAAATAAATTTGTTTTTCATTGGATCAAAAAGACGAACATCTTTTTTATAAAGTTGCATTAAGTCTTTATCTGAAGATACGATGGTAACTTTTGAGCCTTTTTTTAATATTTGGTCAACATAAGTAGCTATTAAATCGTCTGCTTCATAATTTGTTAATTCAACAGAGGGTAAATTAAAAGCTAAAACAGATTTTCTTATATATTCAAATTGAGGAGCCAAATCATCTGGTGCTTCTATTCGATTTGCTTTATAATCACTATAAATTTCATTTCTAAAAGTTTTTCTTCCAGAGTCAAAAATTACAGCAAAATGAGTAGGTTTTTGTAAATTTTGATCTGATTTAGAGTCTTCTAGAAGTTTAAAAAGCATACTACAAAAGCCGCTTACTGCACCTGTTGGTAAACCATCACTTTTTCTAGATAATGGAGGTAATGCATAATAAGCCCTAAATATGTAACCTGATCCATCAATTAAATAAAAATGATCATTTTTTTGAATTTTATTCATTCAGATTTTCATAGTATTACAATTTTATTAACATCTTTATATAAAAAAATAAACTTTGCTTAATTAAGAAATAATTGTAAAAATATAAACATATTAAACTCTTAAAATAAATATAATATAAATTTGTGGACCTAATTAAAAACAATACACAATCAAAAATTATAAAATTAATTTTAATTATATTGCTAGGCTCAATTGCGCTAACAATATCTGCAAAAATTAAAATTCCTTTTTATCCAGTTCCAATGACTATGCAAACATTTGTGGTTTTGTTTTTAGGTATTAGTTTTGGTTATAAAATTGGATTAATGACAATAACTTTATATCTTCTCGAAGGAATTGCGGGGCTTCCTGTTTTTGCAAATTCACCTGAGAAGGGGGTAGGATTAATTTATTTTACTGGACCTACAATGGGATACTTACTTGGATTTTTAACAGCTGTGAGTTTGTCCTCTAAAATAAATTCTAAAGATAATTTTTTCATTGTTTTGCTAAAGCTGATATTAGCTGTTTCAACAATTTATATTTTAGGAATTTTATGGCTTGGGAAATTTTTAGGATGGGAAATTAAAATTCTTTTTGATGGAGGTGTAAAACCTTTTTTATTAGCTGAAATCTTTAAAATTTTATTATTAGCACTTATTACAAAACAAATAATTAAAATTAGGAAATTTATTTAGGAGATCTTTTAGAAAGAATTCTTTGAAGAGTTCTTCTGTGCATCTTAAGTCTTCTTGCTGTTTCTGAAACATTTCTATCACATAATTCAAATACTCTGTGAATATGTTCCCATTTAACTCTATCAGCTGACATTGGATTTTCAGGTGGAGCAGCTTTCGTAGATGAGTTTGCAAGTAGGGCTTTTTCAACATCATCAGCATCCGCAGGTTTCGCCAAGTAATCTATTGCCCCCTCTTTAATTGCAGCAACAGCGGTTGGAATGTTTCCGTATCCTGTCAGCATTACAATTCTACTATCTGGGTTTGATAACTGTATCTCTTTTACAACTTCCAAACCATTTCCATCACCCAATCTTAGATCAACAACAGCAAAAGCAGGTTTGTTTAACTTAACTGATTCGATACCTTTTTCGACATTTTCGGCTTGTAAAACTTGAAAACCTTTTTTCTCCATCGCTTTTGCCAATCTTTCTCTAAAAGGATTGTCATCGTCAACTATGATAAGTGATTTATTGACATAATCACTAAGTTTTTTAACTACTAATTGTTCTTTCATCGGACTTAGATAATTATCTATAAAAATTTTTCAAGTGCATTAACTTATTTTTCATAAATTATTTACTTTACATTAGTAATCGATTCCATTATTTGCATAAAAAAATAGTTTTTTTTACAAGTTTAAAAAAGTTTTTTTATTAAATTTTTTTTGGAGGCATTATTAGTGCAAAAATTTAAATCAGTTGAAGACCTAATAAATCAACTGAAACCTGAAAAACCTGTATATTGCATCAGAAAGCATTCAATTAAAACGGCTATAAAATACTTTAAAAATAATTTCCCTGGAAATATTTTATATGCCGTTAAAACAAATTCTTACCCAGAAGTTATTAAAACGATAATTGAAAGCGGCATTGATCAATTTGATGTAGCATCAATTAATGAAATAAAAAATATTAGACAATTTAGCTCGACTGCAAAATGCAATTATATGAATACAGTTAAAAGTCGAGAAAGTATAAGCGAAGCATATTTTAATTATGGAATAAAAATATTTTCACTGGATACAAAAGATGAATTAATAAAAATAATTCAATCTACAAAAAATGCCAAAGATCTAGAATTATTTGTTAGGATCGCTGTATCAAATGAACATGCTGAAATAGATTTATCAAAAAAATTTGGTGCACTTAATTCAGAGGCTGTTGGTTTACTAAGATTAACAAAACAATTTGCAAACAAAGTAGGTTTGAGTTTTCATGTTGGATCACAATGTATGCATCCTATTTCTTATAAAAAGGGAATAATTGAAATTGGAAATGTAATTAAGAGATCTAAAATTATCCCAGATTTCATAAATGTAGGAGGAGGCTTCCCAGCAATTTATCCTGATTTAGTTCCTCAAACATTAGATAATTATTTTAATGAAATTAAAGCTGGTTTAGAAAATTTAAAGCTTGAAAAATTACCTCAAATTATATGTGAACCAGGTAGAGCTATAGTTGCTGAAAGTGGTTCAACTATAGTAAGAGTTAACCTTAGAAAAAAACAAAAGCTTTACATCAATGATGGAACATATGGAACTTTGTTTGATGCTGGCACTCCAAATATAGTTTATCCTTCTAGAATGATTAAAGAAAATTCAAGTAAAATTATTTCAAAAAAATTAACAGCTTTTGATTTTTTTGGACCAACATGTGATAGTATGGATTATATGAAAGGCCCTTTTCTCCTCCCAAACAATATTAAAGAAAATGATTATATTGAGCTTGGTCAACTAGGAGCTTATGGTTTAACATTTAGAACCGGATTCAACGGATTTTACTCAAATGAGGTATACGAAGTCGAGGATAATCCGATTATGAGCATGTATGCTAAAGACAATAATAAAGCTACATTAGTAGCTTAATGATAGAAAATAAAAGCTTAGGCCATAATAGTAAAAAAGACTTCTTAAAAGATCCCGTTGAACATGTTGATATTACCTCCTTTGATGCTCGAAAAATTATCTCTTCTATGGAAAAAATGTCTTTTGTTTCCAGAGAAACTGCTAAAGCGGCTAATATTTATAACGAAATGCTCAAGGATAAGGATTGTACAATCTTTTTAACACTTGCCGGATCTACTTCTGCGGGTGGTTGTATGAATATTTATAGAGATCTTGTGAAATATAATATGGTTGATGCAATTGTTTCAACTGGAGCGTCTATTATTGACATGGATTTTTTTGAAGCCTTAGGTTTTAAACATTATCAAGGCTCACAGTTTCAAGACGACACTGAACTAAGAAAAAATTATATAGATAGAATTTATGATACTTACATTGATGAAGAAGAATTACAAATGTGTGATAAAAAAATTTGTGAAATTGCTGATACGTTAGAACCTAAAAGTTATACCTCAAGAGAATTTATTTATGAAATGGGAAAATATCTTAAAAAAAATTCTATCAAAAAAAACTCTTTGATAGAAACTGCATACGATAATGATGTACCAATTTTTTGTCCTGCTTTTACAGACTCAAGTGCTGGATTTGGTCTTGTAATTCATCAAGAAAAAAATCCAAAAAAACATATCACGATAGACTCTATTCGAGAATTTAGAGAACTGACTGAAATCAAAATACAATCAAAAGAATCAGGATTATTTATGATTGGAGGTGGAGTTCCAAAAAACTTTATTCAAGATACCGTTATATGTGCTGAGCTACTTGGTAAAGAAGTTAGTATGCATAAATACGCCGTACAAATAACTGTAGCTGATTCAAGGGACGGAGCCTGTAGCAGTTCTACTCTTAAAGAAGCAAGTTCTTGGGGAAAAGTTGATATTACTAAAGAACAAATGGTTTTTGCAGAAGCCACCAGCGTATTACCTTTAATTGCCAGTGATGCTTATCACAGAGGTGAATGGAAAAGTAGAACAAGAAAAAATTTTAGCAAAATTTTCGGATAAAAATTGAAATACCTATCAAATAAAAGCGGATTTCTTGGAATAGATGATAATTTTTTATTTAAAGAAAAAGTTATAATAATTCCATTTGGCTTAGAAAAAACAGTGAGCTATGGAAGTGGAACCAAAAATGGTCCTAAAGAAATAATTAAAGCATCACATCAAGTTGAGTTGTATGATGAGGAGTTAAATTGTGAGCCTTATAAGAAAATTGGTATCAAAACATTAAAACCCTTTAAAATTGATAAAAATATTAAAAAAGCCCTTGAAAAGATGTCTAAAATTAATGAAGAAATTTTAAATAAAAATCTTTTTCCACTAACCTTTGGTGGAGAACATTCAATAACACCAGGATGCTTAAAGCCATTTACTAAAAAATTTAAAAAAATATGTCTTTTACACTTTGATGCACACGCTGATCTTCGCGAAAGTTACAATGGAGAAAGATTTTCTCACGCATCTGCTATAAAAAGATGCCTTGATTATTCAAATGTTTCTGTAATTTCTTTTGGTATAAGAAATATCTCAGAAAGTGAAATTCCATTCTTAAAAAAAAATTCTTCTCGAATTAAAATATTTTGGGCAAAAGATAAGGCTAAATGGGATCTTAAAAAATTCAAAAAAATGATAAAAGATAAAACAGTTTATCTTACATTTGATGTTGACGGTCTAGACTCAAGTATTATGCCGGCAACAGGTACCCCTGAGCCTGGAGGTTTGCTTTGGCAGGAAACATTAAATATTATTAAAATTGCTGCAAAAAATTCTAAAATAGTTGGTGCTGATATAAACGAACTCTCTCCAATAAAAGGGTTCGACTCATATAACTTTTTAGTAGCAAAATTAGCTTATAAAATTTTATCTTATAAATTTTTATATTAGTTTCAAATAGGTTTAAGTAAAACTAACAATAATCTAAAAGGTATTAACATCACTAAAGCTACAAATATTTTAACAGCTAAGTCTCCTAAAGAAAGAGTAATCCAAGGCACCTCTGTTCCATAAAAAGATATAGAAAAAAAAATAAAAGTATCAATTACTGAGCTAACTAATGAAGAAGTAAATGGCGCTATAAACCATTTTTTTTTTCTAAAATAATCAAAAATTTGGATATCTATTAGTTGAGCAATTAAAAATGCAGTTCCTGAACCAATAGCAATTCTAATCGAAATTAAATCTTCAAAGTTAGTGGAAAAAAAAAGAGTAAAGCTAACTCCTATCACAAATCCAGTATAAACAATTTTTCTTGCCATTGACTTACCAAAAAATCTATTAGCTATATCAGTAATCAAAAATGCGATTGGATAGCTAAAAGCACCATAAGTTAGTATTTCATCTAACTCATAATAGCCAACTGGAAACTGGACTAAATAATTTGAAGCTAAAACAATTCCTCCCATTAAAAATGAGAGCAATATTGATAACTTTGTCATTATACAGATTTAGCTGTAGATGTTTTCCTAAATGGAGATTTAATTAGAATACTTTTTTTTAATTTTTTAAGTCTTGCTGATAAGTTCTTATTTTTGACTGTTTTTAAAAATTCATCAAAACTTCCTTTTTTATCAACTGATCTAACACCCGCAACACTAACTCTTAATTTTAAACTTCGTTTTAAAAGTTCACTTGTAAATTTGACTTTTTTAAGATTGGGCAAAAATCTTCTGTGGGTCTTGTTATTGGCATGACTAACATTATGACCATACATTGGAATTTTTCCTGTTAATTCACATTTTTTTGACATAATAACAGTGCCTGTATAAAACCAGTTATCGATTGCGTCAAGTTTATTAGATTTAGGATTAAGATTTATTTCCTATAATTTCTGTGAAATTCTTTACTCCATCTCTCAAAAATAATTCGCTAAGCTCTTTTTTAATCATGTTGGTAATATTTGGACCCTTAAAAACCATTCCAGTATAAAGTTGAATTAGATCCGCACCTGCTAAAAATTTAGCATATGCACTTTTCCCAGAGTCTACACCACCCACTCCAATTATTTTTATTCTTCCTTTAAGTAATTTATAAAATTTATTTATTAAAATATTTGATTTATTTTCAATTGGCTTACCTGATAATCCTCCTTTTTGATGTTTTTGGATATCTATAAGATTATTTCTAGTCGACTCAGATGAATTAGAAATAATAATTCCATCAATTTTATTTTCTAACAATATTTCAGAGATTTGGTTTATTTGATTTTCAATAATATCTGGAGATATTTTTACAACTATTGGGATTGTTGTTTTTAAGATTTTCTTCTCTTCATTAATAAATTTTAATAATTCTTCAAGTTTACCTTGTTCATGAAAATTTCTTAGATTTTCAGTATTTGGTGAAGAAATATTAATTGTAATATAATCTGCTACTTCATAAAAAGTTTTTAAACCAATTAAATAATCTTTCACTCTGTCATCTGAGTCTTTATTTGGACCAATATTAATTCCTAATAAACCAATTTTTCTATTTGATTTGATTCTATTAATAACTTCTTCAGCACCATGATTATTAAAACCAAGTCTGTTTATTAATGCTTGATCTTCAACAAGTCTAAAAACTCTAGGCTTGGGGTTACCGTATTGTTGAATAGGAGTAATCGTTCCAACCTCTACAAATCCAAAACCCAGTTTAAATAAAGGATTATATACTTCAGCGTTTTTATCAAACCCTGCTGCCATCCCAATTGGGTTATTTAAATCTTTATTAAAAATTTTTGTTTTAAAAAAAGACTCATCAATGTTTTGATCAAAAATATTAGAAATCAAATTTAATTTTAAAGATTTAATGGCTAGACTATGTGCAGTTTCAGGATCTAGTTTAAAAATTATGGATCTAAGCTTTGAAAACATTATTTTAATTTATTTATTATGAGTTCTTTAGTCTCTTTAACACCAAAAAAGCTTATAAAAAAACCCATTCTTGGACCATTCTCATCTCCGAAAACAACTTCGTAAATTAATTTAAACCAATTTCTTAAATCATCAGCATATCCATTTTCTTTTCCTGTGGAATAAATTAATGTTTGAATGGCTTCTGGAGACATAGTATCATCACACTTTTCAAGAGTCTTTACTAAAGCTTTAAGTGCTAGTTTTTCAATTTCATTTGGAGATTTATATTTTTTTTTAGGTTTAATTTCACCATTAAAGTATTTAATCGCATAACCAACTAAACTATCAAAAATGGGAAAATTTTTTTCTAATATATCTGGCTTATATTTCTTTATAAACTTCCATAGAAGTTCCTTACTATTGGCATTGCTTGCTTCCACTAAAGTAAGTAACATTGAAAATGTCATAATTGTTGTTTCTCTTGGAATTTTCCCGTTATGAACATGCCAAACAGGATTCATTAGCAATTCAAATTCATCTTGCTGCTTTGCTTTTTCAATGAAATCTAAGTATTCATCAACAGCTTTTGGAATTATCTCTTTATAGAGTTTTTTTGCTCTTTTAGGGTTTTGATACATATATAAAGATAAACTTTCAGGAGAAGCATAGCTTAACCACTGTTCAATAGTAATACCATTACCTTTAGATTTTGAAATTTTTTCTCCTTTTTCATCTAAAAAAAGTTCATAAGCAAAACCTGATGGACTTTTTTTTCCAATTAATTTTATTATTTTTGAAGATAAAATTGCACTTTCAATTAAATCCTTACCATACATTTCAAAATCAATATCCAGCGCATACCATCTCATTGCCCAATCAACTTTCCACTGTAATTTACAATTTCCATCAAAAATAGTTTTTTCTAATTTTTTTCCATTATTATTAAAAATTATTTTTGATTTTTTTTTGTCAATTTCTAAAACTGGAACTTCTAATACTTGATTAGTATCTGGGCAAATTGGCAAAAATGGGCTATAGGTTTTTTGACGTTCTTTTCCTAAAGTAGGCATTATTACATCCAAAATACTCTCATAATTATCTAAAATGATTTGTAATGTTGGATTAAAAAAACCACTTTTATAAAGTGAAGTAGAACTTTTAAAAGTATATTTAAAATTAAAATTATTCAAAAAAACCTTTAGCTTTTCATTATTATATTCCCCAAAACTAGTAAATTTTTTAAAAGGATCTGGAACTTGACTTAATGGTTTGTGTAAATTTAATTGAAGTAATTCTTGATTTGGTACATTTTCTGGAACTTTTCTTAAACCATCCATGTCATCAGAAAATGTGATAATTTCTGTTGGAAAATCTATTAATTGATTTAAGGCATTTACCATCATAGAAGTTCTTGCGACCTCACCAAAAGTCCCAATATGCGGTAGACCACTTGGACCATAACCTGTTTGGAGTATTATTTTTCCTTTTTTCTCAATAAAAGATTTTCTTTCATGAAGCAATTTTTTTGCTTCGACAAAAGGCCATGCACTTGTTTTATCTAAATTTTCCTTTTTAATCATTAACTATAATTGCAAAAAATCTAATATAAGCGCTTTTAATAATTCTTATAGAGTTGAAATTTATTTACCATAAAATAATGTTCTCTCAAAATGTCTAATTATAAAAATGTTTTTTTTGCACTTGGAATTTTACAAATAATTCTTGGCCTATTTATGTTATTGCCAATAATTGCCCAGTTTACTTATTCAGAAATAGATCCTTCTTTCATTAGTGCTTCTCTTGTAACAATGGTTATGGGAACTTTATTTTTTTTAGCGAACTTAGATCATGATAAAAAATTAAATTTACAACAAGCATTTTTGTTAACTGCTTTATCTTGGCTAACTGTAGCTATATTTGGATCCTTGCCATTCATATTTTCCAACATGGAACTCTCACTTACTGACTCTTTTTTTGAAAGTATGTCTGGTATTACTACAACAGGATCAACTATTATTTCAGATTTAGAAAGTACTCCTAAAAGTATTTTGCTCTGGAGAGCGATACTTCAATGGTTAGGGGGAATTGGTATTGTTGTAATGGCGATTACATTAATGCCAATTATGAATGTTGGTGGAATGCAATTATTTAAAATTTCTAACAATGATTTTGTAGAAAAAATAATGCCAAAATCAAAAGAAATTGGTTTAAGATTAATTTATATTTATTTGGGTTTAACGATACTTTGTGCTTTGTCTTATAAAATTTTTGGATTAGGAAATTTTGATAGTTTAACTCATTCAATGACAACCGTAGCTACGGGTGGTTTTTCAAATTATAATGCATCAATAGGCTACTTTAATAATATTTATATAGAAATCACATCAATGGTTTTTATGATTTTAGGTAGTCTACCATTTATTGCTTACATAAAATTAATTAATGGTGACAAAAAAATTTTAATTTCTGATATTCAAATAAAAACTTTTTTAAAAATAATTATTGGAGCAGTTATTGTTTTATCTATTTATTTAATAATTAATAACGATTACCAATTTAATATAATGTATGTCTTTTTTAGTGTGATTTCAATTATAACAGGTACTGGATATGTCAATTCTGAATTTGACCAGTGGGGGAGTTTTCCTTTAATTTTATTTTTAATATTAATGTTTATAGGCGGTTGTGCAGGCTCAACAACTTGTGGTGTTAAAATATTTAGAATTCAGATTCTGTATTTATTAATTGTAAAACAACTTAAAAAAATTATTTATCCAAACGGTGTTTTTATAATTAAATATAATAAAAACTTTGTCGACGATAGATTTATTGCCTCTATTATTTCTTTTATCTTCTTATATTTTGTAATTTTTTTATTATTAACTGCTCTATTGTCTTTAACTGGTCTAGATTTTATTACAGCAATTTCTGGCGCAGCTTCGTCAATCTCTAATGTCGGTCCAGGTTTGGGATCTACAATTGGATCTAGTGGAAATTTTTCCTCCTTGCCTGATATTGCAAAATGGGCTCTAACTTTAGGGATGATTTTAGGTAGACTTGAACTCTTTGCAATACTAGTGTTATTATTACCTTCTTTTTGGAAAAATTAGAATGCTAGAAATAAAAAATCAATCTTTATCTGAAACTTTTTCTGTTTATCTTGATAATAGAATGTCGAAAATTTTATTGCTGGGTGCTATCTCTGGATTTCCTTGGGTTTTAATTGGAAGTAGCCTGACACTATGGCTTCAAGAAAATGGGTTAGAAAGAACAACTATTGGATGGGCTGGTTTAATTTTTGTAGTCTATTCATTTAATTGGTTGTGGGCGCCTTTAATTGATAGATTAAAAATTCCATATTTTACAAAAAAAATAGGTCATAGAAAAAGTTGGATAGTATTAATGCAGTTATTAATATTAATTTCTCTTTTTATATGGAGTGTTATCAATCCAACAGAAAATTTCATATTAAAGGTTTTTGATTTTGAATTAACCATATCTCAATTTTCTTTGGTTATTGCAGTAGGTTTATTAATAGCCATTACCTCTGCAACTCAAGATATTACTGTCGATGCATTAAGAATTGAACAAATTGGAAAAAATGAGGGAAAATCAATGGCTGCGGGTGCTGCTATAGCTGTTGTTGGGTGGTGGAGTGGATATAAATTAGGCGGTGTAGTTGCATTATTTTCAGCCGAATATTTAGAAAGTTTAGGCTTTAAAAATTATTGGCAACTAACATTTTTAATTTTAGGTGGAATAATAATATTTATGAATATTGGTTTGATGTTTATAAATGAGTCAGATTATTTTAAAAGAGAAAATTCTCAAAAAATAAACGATCAATTAATTTCCAATAAATTTAAAAATCATAATGTTTTGATAGATTTTTTTACTTGGATCAGTGGAACCATAATTGGTCCAATTATAAGTTTTTTTAAGAAAAATGGTTTTTCAATTGCAATAGGAATACTAGGTTTTGTTTTTTTATTTAAAATCGGAGAAGCTTTCCTAGGTCGGATGTCAATTGTTTTTTACAAAGAGATAGGATTTAGCAAAACTGATATAGCCATTTACTCAAAAACATTAGGTTGGATCACAACTGTAATTTTTACATTATTAGGTGGATTATTTGTAATTAGATCAGGTGTTTTAAAAGCAATTTTTTTAGCTGGTATATTTATGGCCAGCACCAATCTATTGTTTAGCGTCCTAGCATGGAGCGACAAATCTGAATTATTATTTGCTATTGCAGTAATTTTTGATGATATTGCTGCAGCATTTGCAACAGTTGCTTTTGTTGCCTTTATTTCATTACTAGTAGATAGAACTTACACCGCAACGCAATATGCATTATTAGCATCACTTGGTACTGCTGGAAGAACTACTTTAGCATCCTCCTCAGGTGCAATGGTCGATTGGTTAAATGGAAATTGGGGTATTTTTTTCATTATTACAGCTATTATGGTTATACCTTCATTGATATTATTGTGGTCACTAAGAAAAAAAATAAAACTTAGTGAATAATAATTTTTTTTTCAATCAAAATTTAGATAATATTTATTTAAGACCTTCAATGAAGTCTGAAGTTAGTTCGCAAATTTTATATGGAGAAAAATTTTCTATTTTAAATAAAAAAAAAAAATGGCTAAAGATCAAAACTAGCTATGATAATTATATTGGTTATATAAAAAATAATAATTTTATAAAAAATTTCAAAGCTACCCACAAAATTTTTAAATTAAAATCTCAAATTTATAAAAAATTAAACAATAAATTCATACCAATCAAAAAATTTATGTATTTTGGGACAAAAATTATGGTGATTAATCAACATAAAAATTTTGTAAATTTAGAAAAAAACATTTGGATTAAAAAAAAAGATATAAGAAAATTTAATCATATTGAAAAAAACTCCACTAAAATATTTAAATTGTTTGTAAATACTAAATATTTGTGGGGTGGTAAAAGTTGTGAAGGAATTGATTGTTCTGCGCTCGTTCAAATTTATTTCTATTATAATAATTTTTTCTTTCCTAGAGACTCTAAGGATCAAGTAAAATATTGTAAAAGAATATCAAATAATAATTATAAAGAAGGTAATATAATTTATTGGAAAGGGCACGTTGGAGTTTGTTTAAAAAATCAAAAATTTATTCATGCTTATGGACCTAGAAAAAAAGTAGTAATAATGAACACAAGAAGAACTATCAAGCTGATAAAAAAAACAGCTCATTTAAATGTTAAAAAAATTAGTAACATAAAAAATTATTAACTTCTTCCAAAGTCAGGTTTATTAATATCTTGTTTTAATTTTATTATTTTAGATCTTACTTGTTTAGTTTGAATTAATTTTTTTAAAATTGATTTGTTGTTTCTTGAATTCATATCTTTTTTAAAAGAATTTAAATTTTGAATAAATAAGTTAATGGCTATAGACATATTTTTGTTATTGTAAAAAAAAATATCTCTCCACATTATTTCATTCGAAGCTGCTATTCTTGAAAAATCTCGTAAACCTCCTGCACTATATTTAATTAAATCATATTTTTGTTTTTTTTCAAAATCTTGTGCTGACTTGACTAAATTATACGCAATTAAATGAGGTAAATGACTTGTTATCGAAAAAATCTTATCATGTTTTTCTGGGTTCATTAAAATTACTTTTGAGCCAATTTTTTTCCAAAACTTAATTAAAATTCTTAAGTGATTTCTTTTTGTGTTTTTTTCTCTTATTAAAACGCACCATTTATTTTCAAATAAATCATATTTTCCGTATTCAGGTCCACTTACTTCTGAGCCAGCTATTGGATGACTAGAAATCCAAAAAATATCTTTTCGTAAAAATTTTTTGATTGTTTTCAAAGGTTCTAACTTAGATGAACCAACATCTGTAATTATAGTTTTTGACGATATAAAATTATTTATTTTGAGAATGAGATTTTTATACTCACTCATAGGTGTACATATAATTATTAAATCTACATGTGAAATACCTTGGTCTAACTTATTAATAATAATTCCCGGAAGTTTGAGTTTTTTTATTTTTAAAATATTTTTCTTGGATTTTTCATAAATTAAGATTTGTTTTGATATTTTTTTCTTTTTAATCGCACGAAGTAAAGACGAGCCTAATAAACCACATCCTATAATTAAAATATTTTTCATTTTAATTTAATATCTTTTTCACAGCATTCATAAATTTTAAATTTTCATTTTTAGAACCAATAGTTATTCTTAGTTTATTTTTAATTTTATACCCTTCTTCTGTAGACCTTAAAATTATACCTTTTTTTTTCAATTCTTTATTAAAAAAGTCAGCTTTAAGCCTGCACTGAGAAAAATCTAGCATTAAAAAATTAGCAGTAACATCATTAGAAAAAATTTTATAATTTTCTAAAAATTTTTTTATTTTATTTGCATAAATAATGTTATGTTTTATGGATCGATCAACGAAATTTTTATCTTTTAAAGACGCTATCGCAGCTCTTTGAGCAACTTGACTTACATTAAAAGGGGGTTTTATGACATTTAGAGCGTTAATTATCTTTTTTGAACCGTAGCCCCAACCCACCCTTAACGATGCTAAACCATATATTTTAGAAAATGTTCTTAAAATGAAAACATTATTCTTATTTTTAAATAATTCTAATCCAGATTTATATCCTGAATTTTTCATATATTCATAATATGCGTCATCTACTACCAATAAAACATTTTCATTCAATTTTTTTCTGAGATCTAGAAGTTCTGATTTATTTAAAAATGTTCCTGTTGGATTATTCGGATTTGCTAAAAAAACAATTTTCGTTTTTTTGGTTATTTTTTTTAAAATTTCAAATATTGAAATTTTAAAATTCTTTTCTTTTGCAAATATAACTTTTGCTCCGGCTATACTTGCATATATCCTGTACATTAAAAAGCTATATTCTGGAACAACAACTTCATCTTTAGGTTTAAGATACAATTGACACAAAATTTGAATAACCTCATCTGAACCAGCTCCACATATAATTTTTTCAAAATTACATTTGAATTTTTTTGATATTTCTTTTCTCAAAAGTATTGCTTTGCTATCAGGGTATCGATGAAAATTTATTCTCTTGTTAGATAAAACTTTTATAACTTTTGAGCTTACTCCTAGCGCTGACTCATTTGCGGATAATTTAATTATGTTTTTAATTTTTTTAATCTGAGATTTTCCAGGTTTATAAGCCTCGATATTAAATTTTTTGAATAATGGGGAACTCATATTTTAATTTTAAGCTTCTTTATAAATAAAATAATAAATTTTCATACAGAATAAGTCTTTTAAAAAAAATTGACATATTAAATAACATCTAGTACAAAATTTACGCGCTGATTTATCTGAATTGCGAGCGCTATAAAAAAACCGCTAAAATTGTTTTTTTCTCTCAATTCAAATATTAGCTTTTACATATGAATACTTTTAATATTAAAACTATAATAATTAGAAAACCATTAAAGTTAGACTGCGGAAAGACTATTAATAACTATCCAATAGCTTATGAAACATATGGTTCATTAAATGATAAAAAAGATAATGCAATATTGATTTTTCACGCATTAACTGGTGATCAATATGTTACAGGTATAAATCCTGTTACAAATAAAGATGGTTGGTGGTCTCACGCTGTTGGGCCAGAGAAATCAATAGATACTAATAAATATTTTATTATTTGTGCAAATATAATCGGTGGATGTATGGGGTCTTATGGTCCAGGGCATCAAGATCCCGACACACAAAAAATTTTTGGAATTAATTTTCCAATTATAACTATCAATGACATGGTTAATGCTCAATATAATTTGCTAGATCATTTTAAGATAAAAAAACTTTTTTCTGTTATAGGTGGATCAATGGGAGGTATGCAGGTTTTACAATTTGTAAGCAATTTCCCTGATAAAACTAAAACTGCTGTTCCTATAGCTTGTTCAGCAAGCCACTCGGCGCAAAATATTGCTTTCAATGAACTTGGAAGACAAGCAATTGCCGCAGACAATAATTGGAACAATGGAGAATATTTTTCAAAAAATATCAGTCCCGATAAAGGATTGGCTGTAGCTAGAATGGCGGCACACATCACCTATCTCTCAAAAAAAAGCTTACAAGAAAAGTTTGGAAGAAAACTTCAGAAAAGAGAACAGCTTAACTTTAGCTTTGATGCTGATTTTCAAATTGAAAGCTATTTAAGATATCAAGGTTCAATTTTTGTTGATAGATTTGATGCAAATAGCTATTTGTATATTACTAGAGCAATGGACTACTTTGATTTGCCAGGTCAATTTAACGGTAATTTATCTAATGCTTTTAAAGAGACTAAAACTAAATTTTTTATAATATCATTTACATCTGATTGGCTTTATCCAACTCAAGAAAATAAAGATATAGTTATTGCATTGAATGCTATTGGTGCAGATGTTGGTTTTGTAGAAATAGAGTCCGATAAAGGACATGATTCATTTCTATTAGATGTACCAGATTTTTTAAAAGCTCTTAAGAATTTTCTAGAGAAATCATATTCGGACAACTAAACATGAAAATTGAATTTAAAGTAATTATAGATTTAATTGATAAAAATACAAAAGTATTAGATGTTGGTTGTGGAGATGGAACTTTAATAGAATTTTTAAAAAAAAATAAAAATATAAATACTAGAGGGTTAGAAATTTCAAAAGAAAATGTTCAAAAGTGCATAGCGAAAGGACTTACCATTATTGAAGGAAATGCTGAAACAGATTTAATGCAATTTCCAGACAATTCATTTGATTATGTTGTTTTAAGTCAAACACTTCAAGCATTTTTACACCCCGAATTAATGATTATTGAATTACTGCGAGTAGGTAAAAAAGTGATAATAACTATCCCTAACTTTGGGAATTGGAAACTTAGACTTCATTTATTGACAAAAGGTACAATGCCAATTACGAAAAACTTGCCATACCAATGGTATGACACTCCTAACATTCACATGTGCACGATTAAAGATTTTTATCATTTTATTAAAGCTAAAAATTTTAAAATATTCAAGTCCTTAGCTTTAAACAATCGAGACGTTTCTTTAATAAATGACTCAAATATTGAAATTAAAAATTTTTTTGCTGAACTAGGAATTTTTTTAATTGAAAAATAATATGAGAATTGAAATTATTCCATGCTTAAAAGATAATTATAGTTACTTAGTAATTGATGAAATTAAAAATATTGCGTGTGTAATTGACCCAAGTGAGTCAAAACCAATAATAAAATTTGTTGAAAAAAATAAAATATCTTTGAAATATATACTTAATACTCATCATCATTTTGATCATGTTGGAGGAAATAAAGAATTAAAAAATAAATATAATGCTATTGTTGTAGGTTTTAAAAATGACTATGACAGAATTCCTGAAATTGATTTTGGAGTTGAGGACGGTCAAGTTTGGAAAAAGGATAATTTCGAAATAAAAATTATTCATATTCCTGGTCATACAAGCGGTCATATAAGTTTTTATTTATTTAAAGAAGGAATTATTTTTACAGGTGATACGCTCTTTTCTTTAGGTTGTGGAAAAATATTTGAAGGCACTTATGATCAAATGTTTTCTTCGTTAAAAAAAATAAAAAGTTTACCACTTAACACAAAAATTTATTGTGGTCATGAATATACTCTTAATAATTCAAAATTTTGTGCAAAATACGACTCACAAAATATAGATTTGAAAAGTAAAATTTTCGACATCAATAAAAAACTTAAAAATGGTTTACCAACTGTTCCTACAATTTTAAAAGATGAAATCAATTGCAACATATTTTTAAAAGCCAATGATGTAAAAACTTTTACTAAACTAAGAGATTTAAAGGATAATTTTTAAGTTATTCAACTTGACTAAAAAAAGACTGTAACTATATTCCTTACAAAAAAACAAAAACATTTTATGCTATACGCAGTAATTAAAACTGGTGGTAAACAATATAAGGTTAAATCTGGGGAGATCCTTAAAGTTGATAGATTGCATGATTCTAAGCCTGAAACAAAAATAGAATTCAATGAAATTTTGGCTTATGGAGATGATAAATCAATAGAAATAGGAACTCCAATGGTGTCTGGAGCGAAAGTAGAGGCAGATTTAATCGAAAATAGCAAAAATAAAACAATTTTAATTTTCAAAAAAAGAAGAAGACAAAACTCTCGAAGAAAAAATGGACATAGACAACAATATTCATTAATTAGAATTAATAAAATTTTTTCAAAAGATGGTAAAGTTTTATCTGAAGCTGAAAAAATTTCTCGACCTTTGAAAAAAATTGGAGATGATAAGAAAGTAGCTAATAAATAATTAGGTAAATTATGGCAACAAAAAAAGCAGGTGGATCATCTAAAAATGGAAGAGATAGTATTGGTCGGAGGCTTGGTGTTAAAAAATATGCTGGAGAAGCAGTGGTACCTGGAAATATCATTGTAAGACAAAGAGGGACTAAAATATTTCCTGGAGAAAATGTTGGAATGGGTAAAGATCACTCAATTTTTTCAATCGTTAAAGGCAAAGTTGTATTTAAAAAATCAAAATCAGACCGAACTTTCGTTTCAGTAAAACCCAATTAGTAGTGCAACTATAATTAAGGTTGTATTATGAAATTCTTAGATCAGGTAAAAATATATATTCAAGCTGGAAACGGTGGTAACGGTTCTCCAAGTTTTAGAAGAGAAAAATTTATTGACAGCGGCGGTCCAGATGGAGGAGATGGTGGTAAAGGCGGTTCTGTTATATTAAGAGCTGAGAAAAATCTTAATACATTAATTGATTATAGATATTTACAACACCATAAAGCTCCAAGAGGTGAAAATGGGTCTGGACAAAATCGAACCGGTAAAAGTGGTGAGGATTTAATTTTAAAAGTTCCACTTGGCACACAAGTTTTTGAAGAAGACAATAAAACTCTTATTTATGATTTTAATAAAGAAGGAGAAGAATTTGTTGCAGCAGTTGGAGGCAAAGGAGGTCTTGGTAATACAAGATTTAAAAGTTCTACAAACAGAGCGCCAAAAAAGTTTACCAAAGGTGCTCTAGGAGAAGAATTTACTATTTGGCTTCAATTAAAAACAATTGCCGACATAGGAATTATTGGTTTACCTAATGCTGGTAAATCTAGTTTACTTGCAGCTATTACTAATGCAAATCCAAAAATAGCTAATTATAAATTTACAACTCTAAACCCTAACTTGGGTGTTGCATCTTATGATGATAAGGAAATTACAATTGCAGATATACCTGGTTTGGTAGAGGGTGCCCACGAGGGTGTAGGCCTTGGCATAAAATTTTTAAAACATATTGAGAGATGTAAATCACTGTTACACATGATTGATATAACTAATATTGATATTGATGAGTCATACAGACAAGTAAAAAATGAGTTAAAAAGGTATAGTCCTAAACTTTTAGATAAGAAAGAATTGGTTGTTCTTAATAAAACCGATTTAATAGATGAAACCTTGGTCAAGGCTATAATTAAGGATTTTTCTAAAAATAAAAAATGTGAGATTATGACTCTATCAACTTTTAAAAAAGAATCTGTGTCCAGAATAAAAGCCAAATTAATTTCCTATGTATCTTGATGATTCTAAAATAACCGTTATTAAAATTGGCTCTTCCTTATTAATTGATGAGAATAGAAAAATTAGAAAAAAATGGTTATCAAGTTTTGCGAGTGATATCCAAAAGCTAAAATATAAAAATCAAAAAATAATCATTGTTAGCTCTGGTGCAATAGCACTCGGCTGTAAAAAAATGAATTTCGATAAAAAAGATCTTAAACTCGATAAAAGTCAAGCTATCGCGTCTATTGGTCAAATCGAATTAATGAATTTATATTCTCAAACATTTTCAAAATTTAAACTATATATATCTCAAATTTTGCTTACTTTAGAGGACACAGAAGAAAGAAGAAGATCATTAAACGCAAAAAGAACATTTGAAAATTTATTTGAACTTGGGTTTATTCCTATCGTTAATGAAAATGACACTATTGCAACAACTGAAATAAAATATGGAGATAATGATAGATTGGCCTCAAGAGTTGCGCAAATTACAAACGCAGATACTTTAATTCTTCTCTCAGACGTTGATGGTTTATACAATAAAAATCCAAAAATATTTAAAGACGCTAAATTAATTAAGAAAGTAAATGATTTAAAATATGATTTAAAAAAAATAAATATTAAAGGTGTTAATGAATACGGCAGTGGCGGTATGAAAACTAAGTTAGAGGCCGCAAAAATATGTCAATTGTCTGGTTGTACTATGGCAATTGCAAATGGTTTAAACATGAGTCCAATTAGTGAAATAATTAAAAAAAATAATTGCACTTGGTTTATATCAAAAATTTCAAAACTAGATGCTAGAAAGAAATGGATTATAAGTTCTGTAGCACCAAAAGGAGAACTTATAATTGATGATGGTGCAAAAAAAGCTCTTAAAAATGGTAAAAGTTTATTAGCTGCAGGTATAAAAAAAGTTTCGGGAAAATTTAAAAAAGGCGATCATATTATAGTACTAGACAAAAAAAATTTAGAATGTGCGAGAGGTTTAAGCTCATTTTCCTCTGATGAAATTCTAAAGATTATGGGCCATCACTCTAATGAGATTCAAAGTTTATTAGGATATATTGCAAAATCTGAGGTTATTCATAAAGACGATATGGTAGAGGTATAAGATGAGCGAATACATGAATTTTATTGGAAAAAATGCAAGAAATGCATCGAAAAATAAAATCAATACTAAAATTAAAAATAAAATTTTAAATGACTATGCGTTATTACTGGATAAAGAAAAAAAGTTAATTCTTAGAGAAAATATAAAAGATATTAAATTTGCTACAAATAAAGGAATTAAAGGAAATTTAATTGAAAGACTGATAATTGATGAAAAAAAACTTTACAATATAAGAAATACTGTAAATAAGATTGCTCACCTAAAAGATCCGGTTGATAAAGTTTTAGAAAAATGGAAACAACCAAATGGTTTAAATATAAAAAGAGTTACCATACCAATTGGAGTTATTGGAGTGATATATGAAAGTCGACCCAATGTAACATCTGACGTTGCTAGCTTATGTTTTAAATCTGGCAATGCTGTAATTTTGAAAGGTGGATCTGAAGCAATAAATACTAATAAAATTTTAGCTAATTTATTTCGTAAAGCGCTCAAAGATAATAAAGTTGATCAAAATTATATTCAATTTATTAACTCAAAAGATAGAAAAAATGTCAATTTCATGCTTTCAAAAATGAAAGATTATATTGACGTGATCATACCCAGAGGTGGAAAATTTTTAGTAAAAAAGGTTCAAGAATTTTCTGAAATTCCCATAATTGGACACTTAGAGGGACTTTGTCATACTTATATTGATAAAGATGCTGAATTAAAGATGGCAATGGATGTTGTTTACAATGCAAAATTAAGAAATACCAGCATATGTGGGGCTACAGAAACAATTTTGTTTCACAAAAAAATTGTTAAAAAGTTCTGTAATCCAATTTTAAAAAAACTTGAAGATAATAATTGCAAAATATATGGAGATTATTTTTTAAACCAACATTATAAAGGCGAAATATACCATGCAACAGAAAAAAATTGGTCTACTGAATATTTAGCACCAATTGTTTCAGTTAAAACAGTTAAAAATTTAGAAGCAGCAGTTAATCATATCAATAAATATGGAACAATGCATACAGACTGTATAATTACTAAAAATATAAAAACTGCAAAAAAATTTTTAAAAAACGTTAAAAGTTCAATTGCAATGCACAATACCTCAACCCAATTTGCTGATGGTAATGAGTTTGGATTTGGTGGAGAGGTAGGAATCTCAACAAATAATCTACCACCGAGGGGACCTGTTGGGTTGCAACAACTAGTATCCTATAAATATGAAGTAAGTAGCAACGGCAGTATTAGGAAATAATTTGATATTAAAAAAAAGAATTGGTGTTTTAGGAGGATCTTTTGACCCAGCACATAAAGGACATTTGGCAATCTCTAAAGAGGCTAAAAGAAAATTTAAATTAAAAAATATTATTTGGGCAATTACAAAAAAAAACCCTTTTAAAACTAAAAGTAGTTTAAATGTTAAAGAAAGAATTAAATTTTGTAAAAAGGTTATTAGCTCAAATAAATTTATAAAGATTAGATTTTATGAAAATATTATAAAATCTAATAGAACTATTGATTTAATTAATTTTTTAAGAAAAAACAAAAATATTGAAATTTATTTTTTAATGGGTGCTGACAATTTAATAAATTTTCATAAATGGTACAAATGGCGATCAATTTCCAAAAAGTGCAAGATTATAGTTTTCGATCGGCACGGATATAAAAAAAGTTCATTAAAATCAAAGACCTATAAGTCATTAAATCAAAAAAATTTAACCTTCATCAAATTTAATAAAGTTAACATTTCATCTTCTCAATTAAGAAAAATTTGATATTCTTAACTTAATTAATGGATAAAATTTTAGACCTTAAAGAAATCATTGTTAAAACCCTCGATATCAACAAAGCTCAGGATATAATAAGTATTGATCTTAAAGGTAAGAGCTCAATGGCTGATTATATGATTATTGCAAGCGGAACCTCCTCGAGACATATTCAGGCATTGTCAGAGCAAGTGCTTGAAAAATTTAAAAAAAATGGAATTAAAAATTCTAAAATTGAAGGCATAGAAAGCACTGAGTGGAAGCTTGTAGATGGAATAGATTTAATTGTACATATATTTCAACCTGAAAAAAGAAAATTTTATGAGCTAGAAAAAATTTGGTCTGAGTTTATTCCTAAAGAAAAAGTTATGATATGAAAAAAATTCAAAGCTACATATTAATTTTTTTAGCTCAATTTTTTTTTATTGAAGTTTTATGTTCTGATGAAAATGATATTTATAAAAAAATAGATCTTTTTGGTGAAGTGCTTGAAAAAATAAACAGAGAGTATGTAGAAGAAATTAATCAGTCTGAGGGTATGGATGCAGCAATTAATGGTCTTCTTCAATCGCTAGATCCTTACTCAGCATATATGTCACCCAAAACCGTAATGGAAATGCAAGAGGACACTAGCGGAGAATTTGGTGGTCTTGGAATTGAAGTTAGCATGGAAGCTGGGGTAGTTAGAGTAATTTCCCCAATTGATGATACTCCTGCGGCGAAAGCTGGTTTAAAAGCTGGCGACTATATTGTTAAAATCAACAATACTCAAGTTCAGGGAAAAACTTTAATTGAGGCGGTAGATTTAATGAAAGGTCCTGTTGGTACAAGCATTGAACTTACCGTAAGAAGAAAAGGCGAAAAAAATGCTCTGACATTCAATATAATTAGAGAAATTATAGAAATTCAATCTGTTAAATCAGATCTCTTAGATAGCAACATTGGTTATTTAAGGTTAACCTCTTTTAATGATAACAGCAGCGATCAAATAAAAAAAAAAGTTCAAGAATTAAAAAAAAACAATGATTTAAAGGCTTATATTTTAGATTTAAGAAATAATCCTGGAGGATTATTAACGCAAGCAATTGAAATCTCTGACTATTTCCTTGATAATGGTGAAATTGTATCAACAAAAAGCAGAACGCCTTCTGAAAATAAAAAATGGTTTGCAAAAGATGGAGATATTACAAATGGAAAAACTTTAATTGTTCTAATAAATGGTGGTTCAGCATCGGCATCTGAAATTGTCGCTGGAGCCCTAAAGGATCATAAAAGAGCAATCATTTTAGGGGAAAATAGTTATGGTAAAGGTTCTGTTCAATCAATAATCCCTTTGAAAAATAATGGAGCAATAAGATTAACTGTTGCTAAGTACTATCTTCCGTCTGGTAAATCTATTTCAGAGGTTGGAGTAGTCCCAGATATAGAGCTTATAGAGGAGGGTGATAATTTTTTAATAAAAACTGAAACCGACAATCAACTAAACTACGCGATTAAATTGCTTAACGGGTAAAATGGAAAAAAAATATCAAAATTTACCCTTAAGGAACGGTGTTGGTATAATTTTATTAAATAAAGATAATAAGGTTTTTGTGGCAAGAAGAATAGATAATCCGAAAAATTTTTGGCAAATGCCTCAGGGAGGTATCGATGATGGTGAAGATTTTTTAACAGCAGCTTATCGAGAACTAGAAGAGGAAACTAGCATAAATAATATTCAATTAATTAAAGAAATTGATGGAATGATAACCTATCTACTTCCTGACCATTTATTAGGGATTATTTGGAAAGGAAAATATAAAGGCCAAAAGCAAAAATGGTTTTTAATGAGGTATCTTGGTGATGATAAAGATATTGATATTAAAACAAAAAGACCAGAATTTTTAGAATGGAAATGGATTGATTTAGACGAGATTGATAAAGTTGTAGTCAGTTTTAAACTACATGTTTACAGAGAACTTAAAAAACAAGTCAAAAAAATAATTAATTAAGAGATTTCAAGACATCGATTTTTTGATCAATTAAATATTTTAATTGATCGTTATTTTCAAATTTTACTACTTCCTGTTCTGCTATTTTTAATAAATCTTGCAATTTTGATTTGTTCATATTTTTTATATTATCAATTGAACTGGTCAAAATAGATAAGTTATTATTTTTAAATTCAACAATTCCATCTTCAACGTAATAATTTTCTTGTCCTGATTTAGAATAAATTTTTATAATACCTGGCTTTAAAAAAGATATTATTGGAATATGATCTTTTAATATCCCCATTTCTCCCTCAAAAGCTGGCAACACAACCTCTGTAACATCATCTTTTATTAAAAAAGATTTTTCTGGATTAACTATTTCAATTTTATATTGTTCACTCATTAAGCAGCCGCATCCTTGGCTATTTTTTCAGCTTTTTCTACAGCTTCCTCAATTGTACCAACCATGTAAAAAGCTGCTTCTGGTAGATGATCATAGTCTCCATTACAAATTGCTGCAAATCCTTTAATCGTTGAGTCAAGATCAACAAGTTTTCCTGCTGAACCAGTAAATACCTCTGCAACGAAGAAGGGTTGAGATAAAAATCTTTGGATTTTTCTAGCTCTTGCTACAGTTAATTTATCCCCCTCAGATAATTCGTCCATACCAAGAATTGCAATAATATCTTGAAGAGATTTGTAGGTTTGAAGAACTTTTTGAACCTCTCGTGCAACTCTATAGTGCTCTTCACCTACAATTCTAGGATCTAAAATTCTAGAGGTGGAGTCTAAAGGGTCTACTGCAGGATAAATTCCAATTTCTGCAATTTGTCTTGATAATACTGTTGTTGCATCAAGATGAGCAAAAGATGTTGCTGGTGCAGGATCTGTTAAATCATCAGCAGGAACATAAATTGCTTGAACAGAAGTAATTGATCCCTTATTTGTAGTTGTTATTCTTTCTTGAAGATTTCCCATGTCAGTTGCTAAGGTTGGTTGATAACCGACTGCAGAAGGTATTCTTCCCAATAAAGCTGACACCTCGGACCCTGCTTGTGTAAATCTAAAAATATTATCTACAAAGAAAAGTACATCCTGTCCCTCTTGATCCCTAAAATACTCCGCAACTGTTAATCCTGTTAAGGCAACTCTAGCTCTTGCTCCAGGAGGTTCATTCATTTGACCATAAACTAAAGCTGCTTTTGATCCAGGTCCTTCAGGTTTGATAACTCCAGACTCTATCATCTCATGATAAAGATCATTTCCTTCCCTGGTTCTTTCTCCAACACCAGCAAAAACTGAAAATCCACCATGAGCTTTTGCAACATTGTTGATTAATTCCATGATTAGCACTGTCTTACCAACACCAGCACCACCAAATAATCCAATCTTTCCACCCTTTGCATAAGGTGCCAATAAATCAATTACCTTTATACCAGTAACTAATATTTCAGTTTCAGTTGATTGGTCACTAAATTCAGGTGCTGATCTATGAATTGGCCACTTTTCTTTTGTTTTAACCTCACCTTTTTCGTCAATAGGCTCACCTATTACATTAATAATTCTTCCTAAAGTTTCTGGACCGACGGGAACCATAATTGGATTACCTGTAGCTGTCACCAAATCTCCTCTTTTTAAACCCTCCGTTGCGTCCATTGCAATTGTTCTAACGCTTGACTCTCCAAGATGTTGAGCTACCTCTAAAACTAATCTATTATTTCCATTTTTACATTCTAGTGCTGATAAAATTTCTGGCAATTCTCCATCGAATTTAACATCAACTACTGCTCCAATCACTTGTGTAATTATTCCACTGCTCATAATTATAAACTCTCTGCTCCCGATATAATTTCTATCAACTCCTTAGTAATTGCTGCTTGACGACTTCTATTATACTCTATAGTAAGTTTGTCAACCATTTCACCTGCATTTCTAGTTGCATTATCCATTGCACTCATTCTTGAACCTTGTTCGCTAGCAGAATTTTCTAACATAGCTTTAAATATTTGCGTTGAGATATTTTTAGGCAGTAAATTATTTAAAATCTCATCTTCCTCTGGTTCAAACTCATAGATATCATCTGGTTTAATACCATCAGATCTTTCATGAATTAAAGGAATTATTTGCTGTGCTTGAGGAATTTGAGTAATTACATTTTTAAATTGATTATAAAAAATTGTACAAACATCAAATTCTTCTTTTTCAAATTTTTCAATAATTAGTTTGCTAACTTTTTCAGCATCTGAATAATTAGCATTTTTTGAACTTTTAAATGAGATATTTTCGATAATTTTTTCAGCGTAAACTCTTCTAAGTTGATCATACCCTTTAGTACCAACTGTTATTATTTTTAAATCTTTTCCTTCCCTGGATAATTTAAAAAAATAATTTTTAGCTTTTTTGATTATATTGCTATTAAACCCACCACATAACCCTCTGTCCGAAGTCATTACCACACATAAATGAATTTTATCTTTCCCAGTTCCAGATAGTAGTTTTGGTAAACTATCTTTGTCTGAAATTCCAATTGATAAATTTAAAATAATATTATTCATTTTTTCAGAGTATGGTCTTCCTTTTTCTGCACTCTCTTGTGCTCTTCTAAGTTTTGCAGCTGCAACCATTTTCATAGCTTTAGTAATTTTTTGTGTAGATTTTACGCTAGCTATTCTTTTTTTTAGATCATCTAAACTGGCCATTTATTATTTAGGATTTAAAATTTTCTTTAAGTTGAATAATTACATGAATGAGTAATTTTTCTATATCGCTCTCAAGTTTTCCAGAGCTTAAAATAGAATTTATAATTTCAGGCTTATCAGTTTTACATTTTTCAATAATCTTAGTTTCAAACTCTGCAATATCTTTTAAATCAATATTATCCAAATAGCCTTTTACGCCACAAAAAACTGAAATAACCTGTTCAGCAACTGTCATTGGAGTATACTGTTTTTGTTTCAGAAGTTCAGTTAATTTTGAACCTCTGTTTAAAAGTTGTTGAGTTGAGGCATCTAAGTCTGAACCAAATTGAGCAAAGGCAGCCATTTCTCTATATTGAGCCAATTCTAATTTCATCGAACCTGCAACTTTTTTCATTGCTTTAGTTTGTGCGGCTGAACCAACTCTAGAAACAGATAAACCTACGTTAATTGCTGGTCTAATTCCTTGATTAAATAATTGAGTTTCTAAAAAAATCTGACCATCTGTAATTGAAATCACATTAGTTGGGATAAACGCTGAAACATCACCACCCTGTGTTTCAATGATTGGAAGAGCTGTTAAAGAACCTCCTCCATGTTTATCACTTAATTTTGCAGCTCTTTCTAAAAGTCTACTATGTAAATAAAATACATCACCAGGATAAGCCTCTCGTCCTGGAGGTCTTCTTAACAACAAAGACATTTGTCTATATGCTACTGCCTGCTTGGATAAATCATCATAAATTATTAGAGCGTGCATTCCATTATCTCTAAAATACTCTCCCATTGTACATCCTGTGTAAGGAGCTAAAAACTGCAGAGGCGCAGAGTCTGATGCTGTCGCTGAAACAATAGTCGTATATTCCATGGCGCCCGCTTCTTCTAAAGTTTTTTGAATTTGCCTTACAGTTGATCTTTTCTGACCAATTGCTACATAAATACAGTACAGTTTTTGTTTCTCATCACCTGTTTCATTTATTTTTTTTTGATTGATGATTGTATCAATTGCAACAGCAGTTTTACCAGTTTGTCTGTCTCCAATAATTAATTCCCGTTGGCCTCTTCCAATTGGAACTAAACTGTCAATTGATTTCAATCCTGTTTGCATAGGTTCACTTACAGACCGACGTGGAATAATTCCTGGAGCTTTTACTTCTACTCTGCTTCTTTGAACACTTTTATCTAGAGGTCCCTTGCCATCTATAGGATTACCCAATCCATCTAGAACTCTCCCTAACAATTTTTTACCTACTGGAGTATCAACAATCTTGCCTGTTCTTTTAACAATATCGCCTTCTTTAATTGCTCTGTCGTCACCAAAAATTACTACTCCAACGTTTTCACTCTCTAAGTTTAAAGCCATACCTTTAGAACCATCAGCAAACTCAACCATTTCTCCAGCTTGAACATTGTCTAAACCATAAATTATAGCAATACCATCTCCAACTGATAATACCTGACCAACTTCAGTAACTTCTGCTTTGCTACCAAAATTTTTAATTTGTTCCTTTAAAATTTTAGTTACTTCTGAAGGATTTATTTCCATTTAAATTTCCATCATTTTATTTTGTATTTGTTGTAATTTATTTTTAATAGATGTGTCAACCATTATACTCCCTACTTGGACAATTAGTCCTCCAATTAAACTTTTGTCGTGTTTGTAGTTTAATTTTATTTTAGATTTAAAATTTTTTGAAAGATCATTAGTTATTTTAGCAATTTCTTCACTCGAGAGATTTTTTGCTGATCTAAATTCAGCTTTCAATTCTCCTCTTTTTTGTGAGCATATCTCTATAAACTTTTTAAGTATTTGTTCTAGATAAAAAAATCTTTTTTTATTTATCAAAAGATTTAAAAAATTCTTTAATAAACTTTCAAACTTATATTGTTCTGCAATCTTATTAATAACATTTAATAATTCTTGTTGCATACTTGTAGGATTTTTTATCAAGTTCGAAAAGTCGATACTAGAATGTATTAATTTTAATATTTTTAAGGACTGTTCTTCAATTTTAATAAGAAGATTAGTCTCATGTGCAAGTTCATAAAGCGCTAACGAATACCTGCTTGATGATGTGCTTGAAAATTCTTTATTTTTTCTCAACTAAATTCCTATTTTTTTAAAAGATTTATTTAAAAACAGGTTTTAATTAACACATGGAGATAATGTCTTCAAGTAATCGTTACTTAAAAATGCTTTTTTTTCGTTTTAATAAAAGTTTATTGGATCGACATCAACTGAAAGTTTTATTTCTGGAGAAAATTTATAATTTTGAATAATTTTAGCAATCGAAGTTTGTAAATTAAGTGATTTTGATCCTCTAATCAATAATCTTACTCGATATTTTCTTTTTAACCTGAATATAGGTGCGCTAACAGGACCTAACACTCTAGCTTCTACTTTTTTTTCAATAAAAATTTTAAAGTTAAAAGCTTCTTTTTCCAATTTTATAACATTATTACCTGTCAGAATTAACGATATGAATCTTTCAAAAGGAGGGAGTTTATTTATTCTTCTTATTTCTAATTCTTTATCTAAAAATATATTGGGATTACTATTGGTAATGTCTAAAATCATTTTTGTATTAGTATGATAAGTCTGAAAATACACAGTTGCAGGTTTCCCAGTTCTGCCAGCTCTGCCAGAAAGCTGATGGTATAATTGTAAATTTTTTTCAGCAGCTCTTAAATCATGGCCTTGGGAAGATAGGTCAATATCCACGACTACTATGCAATTTAAACTTGGAAAATGAAAACCTTTAGAAATTAATTGAGTTCCAACCAATATTTGTATTTCATTATTGACTATTTTTTCCAATATATTATTTGAATTTTTTTTATTCATAGTATCACTTGAAAAAATTTCAGTTTTCTTATTAGGAAAATTTTTTTTTACTTCTTCAAATATTCGTTCAACTCCTGGTCCAGTGAAAATAAATTCACAATTTCCTTTTTTTGAACAAACTCTATTTAGTGAACTTTTGAAACCACAATAATGGCATAGAAGATTATTTTTACTTTTGTGATACACTAAATTAATTGAGCAGTTTGGACAAGAGTAACTCACAAAACATTTACTACATAGAACATTTGGTGCAAATCCTCTTCTGTTTAAAAAAAATAAAACCTGGTCTTTTTTTTCTAAATGAAAATTTACTTTTTCAATTACTTTTTTTGAGAGCCATGAGTGCTTATCTAATTTATTTTCATTTAAATTAATTACCTCATATGTGGGCAAAGAGGCATTTTTGTAGCGTTGTTTCAATCTTGAAATAGTATATTTCCCTTTTTGAATATTTTCATAAGTTTCTATCGATGGCACTGCAGTTATTAAATTTATTGGAATATTTTCAAATGAAGCTCTAGATATTGCCATATCTCTGGCATTATAAGTAATACCTTCATCTTGTTTATAAGATTGGTCGTGTTCCTCATCAACTATTATTAATCCTAATTTTTTGAAAGGCAAAAATAAAGAAGATCGAGCCCCAATAACAACTTTAATTTTATTATTAGCAATCCCGCTCCAGATAATTTCTTTATTTTTTTTTGTAACCCCTGAATGCCATAAAGCCGGTTTAAAGCCAAAAAATTCGATAAACTTTTGCATAAATTGTCCAGTTAAACCTATTTCTGGCAATAAAATTAATCCTTGTGAGCCTCTATTGATAATTTCTTTTAATGCTTCAAAATAAACAATAGTTTTTCCAGATCCTGTTGTGCCCTGCAGAACATGAACTCTGAAATTCTGATTAAATAAATTCATTTTTTTTAAAGCTTCTTTTTGCTCTTCAGACAATTTAATTGGGTTTTTTTTAAAATTTAGCTCAAATCCTTTGTAAAAATCATCAGTCAATTTCTCAACCGCATTACCACCTAGCAAAAAAAGCTTTAATACCATTCCTTTTGGAACAATATTATATTCAGAAAACCAATTAATAAATTTTATTATATTTTTATTTAATGGTGGAACATCTAATTTCTTGAAAACATTTTTTATTTTAAAATTTCTTTTAATTTCCTTTTCAAACTCATCCCAAACAACTCCAGTTTTTTTTGATTTACCAAAAGGTACAACAACATAATCTCCGAGTTTTAATTTTAAATCACTTTCGTAAGTGAAGGGATGATTAAAAATATTTGGTATAAGAATCGAAACTTTCATATTTTCATAATATGAAAATTTATTAAGAGTGTATTGCTCTTTTATCTACTGCTAATGCTGCTTCTTTAACTGCTTCTGAAAAAGTTGGATGTGCATGACAAGTTCTTGCAATATCCTCTGAGCTTGCACCAAATTCCATTGCAATACCAATCTCAGAAATTAGTTCACCAGCGTGTGGACCAATTATTTGTGCACCTAAAACTTTGTCTGTTGTTTCATCAGCTAAAATTTTTACGAATCCCTCTGTTTCATCAATGGCTTTAGCTCTTGAATTTGCCATAAATGAAAATTTACCTACTTTGTATTTTTGATTTAACTGTTTTAGTTGTTCCTCTGTTTGTCCAATACAAGCAACTTCTGGCTTTGTATAAATTACACTTGGTATTGTATTATAATTTACATGCCCAGATTGACCTACTATATTCTCAGCTACTGCAATAGCTTCATCTTCAGCCTTATGTGCAAGCATTGGGCCCTCAATAACATCTCCAATTGCATAAATATTATCTACATTCGTTTTAAAATTTCTATTAATTTTAATTCTTTTTTTTTCATCAAGCATAATTCCAATTTTTTCTATATTTAAACCCTCAATATTAGGTTTTCTACCAACGGAAATTAAAACTATATCACATTCATGTTGATTTTTATTTCCCTCATTATCAGTAGTTGTCACAATCGCACCTGACGCATTTTTTTTAATAGTTTCAACTTTATTTTGCATATGAAAATGGATGCCTTGCTTTTTTAAAATTTTCATAAATTCTTGTGAAATTTCCTTATCCATTCCAGGACTAATATGATCTAAAAACTCTATAATGTGAACCTCTGCACCTAGTCTTGACCAAACAGATCCCATTTCTAGTCCTATATAACCTCCGCCCACAACAATCATTTTTTTCGGAACTTTTTCTAATTTTAAAGCTCCTGTTGAAGACACAATTATTTTTTCATCAATTTCAATTCCTGGCAAGGAAACAGCTACAGAACCTGTTGCTATAACTATTTTTTCTGATTGGATAGTAATTTCGTTATTTTGGTGATCTTTTATTGAAATTTCATTTCTAGATTTGAAACTTCCGGTGCCTTTAAAGTAAGTCACTTTGTTTTTTTTTAATAAAAATTCAACACCTTTTGTTAAAACTGTAACCGCTTTATCTTTGCTCTGCATCATTTTTCCAAGATTCAATTTTACATTTCCAACCTCGATGCCCTTATTTGAAAGATTTTTTACTTTATGAAATTCCTCTGTCAAATTTAATAAACTTTTTGAAGGTATACAACCAACATTTAAACAGGTACCTCCAAGTGAGGCTCTTGAGTCTATGCATGCAGTTTTAAGACCTAATTGAGCTAGCCTAATTGCACATACATAACCAGCTGGTCCACCACCAATTACTACCGTTTGAAATTTTTCTGACATTTAAATTTCTAAAAATAACCTTCGCGGGTCTTCTAAATTTTCTTTTATCATTTTTAAAAATGAAACGGACTCTTTTCCATCAACAATTCTATGATCATAAGAAAGAGCTAAATACATTATTGGTCTAATCTTTATTTCACCATTTATGACAACTGGTCTTTCAACAATATTGTGCATTCCCAAAACCCCAGATTGTGGCAAATTTAATATTGGTGTTGAAAGCATTGATCCATAAACACCGCCATTACTAATTGTAAATGTTCCACCCTGAAGATCTTCAATAGCCAGTTTTCCATCTCTTGCTTTTTCAGAAATTTCTTTAATTTTTTTTTCAATATTAGCAAAAGACAATTCATCAGCATTTCTTAAAACTGGGACAACCAAACCTTTATCCGTTGCTACCGCAAAACTAATATTATAGTAATTTTTATAAACAATTTCATCTCCATCAATTTCTGCATTTACTACTGGGAAACTTTTTAAGGCAACAACACAAGCTTTGACAAAAAAAGACATAAAACCTAGTTTAATTCCATATCGGCTTTCAAAATCTATCTGATTTTCTTTTCTCATTTCCATAATACTTGACATATCAACCTCATTAAATGTTGTTAATAATGCTGCATTTTCTTGTGCTTGTTTTAATCTTCTTGCAATAGTCTGTCTTAATCTGGTCATTTTAATCCTCTCCTCTTGACCATATTGAATTTTTCTTTGTGAGGGTTGAGGATTTGCTCCCATTAAACTAACTAAATCACCTTTCAAAATTCTTCCATCTTTTCCAGATCCTTTAACAGACTTAAGGTCGATATTATTTTCAGCAACTATTTTTCTTACAGAAGGTGACAAAGTTTCGTCTGCAATTAATTTATTTGCATTTTTTTTAGGTTTAACTTCAGTTGTCAAAATTAAGGGATCTAATTCATTAGTTAAAACTAGAGGTTCTTGTTCAATAATTCTTTCTGATTTTTTTTCTTCAAAAATTTTTGGTTCTTTTTTTTGAATTTCTAGATTAATTACGTTATTTTTTTTTAATACAGGCTCAATTTTCTGAATTTCCTCTTTTTTATTTAGCTCTAATTTATTTTCACTTATAGAGCCTAAAAGCCCGCCAACCTCAACTGTCATACCATCTTTTGAAGCTATATGTGTTAAAACTCCAGCAATAGGAGATGGAACTTCTAAATTTACTTTATCAGTCTCAAGCTCAACAATTGGCTCATCTGCTTCGACTATATCTCCCTCCTTCTTTAACCACTTTGCTACAGTTGCTTCCGTAATACTTTCACCAAGAGCTGGGACTAAAATTTTTTCAATCATTTTAATTAATCATTCAAAAACTTTATTTATAATTTCTTGCTGCTCAGAAATATGCCTTTTAGCGTATCCAGTTGCAGGAGAAGCATCCGGGTTTCTTCCTATATAAGAAATTTTAGTATTATTAGCTTTAATAGTTTCCAATGTCCATTGTATATAATCTCTTACTGAAAACCAAGCTCCCATATTTTTAGGTTCTTCTTGACACCAGTAGAACTCGGCAGATTTAGCGTAGGGTCTTATTTCTTTAAATAAACTTTTTGCTGGGAAAGGATATAATTGTTCAATTCTAAAGAAAATTATATCATTTACCTTTAGCTTTTCTCTTGCTTCGAGTAAATCAAAATATATTTTTCCAGAGCAAATTATAACTTTTCTGATTTTTGAGCTTTCTTTTAATTTTATAAAACCTTGAACTTTTGGGTCGATTGCATGATCTCGCAATACTCTATGGAAATAATTTTTTTTAGTAAAATCCTCTAGATTAGAAACACAATATTTATTTCTTAAAAGTGATTTAGGTGTCATGATTACTAATGGCTTTCGAAAATCTATATGAATTTGCCTTCTCAGTGCATGAAAATAATTGGCAGGTGTTGTACAATTTAATACTAGCATATTATCATTTGAACAAAGCTGCAGAAATCTTTCTAATCTTGCTGAAGAATGTTCGGGACCCTGTCCCTCATAACCATGGGGCAACAATAATACTAATCCCGAAGCTCTTGACCATTTTCTTTCTCCAGATGATATGAATTGATCAATTATAACTTGAGCACCATTTGCAAAATCTCCAAATTGAGCCTCCCATAATGTAAGTGTGCTCGGTTCAACTAAACTATAACCGTATTCGAAACCAAGCACTGCTAGCTCTGATAAAAAACTATCTATCACCTCAAACCTTTTTTGATCTTTAGATATATTGTTTAAAGGAATATATCTTGAACTATCATTTTGATTTTTAAGCACCGAATGTCTTTGACTAAATGTTCCCCTAGCAGAGTCTTGGCCAACCAATCTAACTGGATAACCTTCTTCTAACAAAGTCCCAAAAGCTATTGCTTCAGCTGTTGACCAGTCAATATTTTTACCTTCGAGAATAGTTTTTTTTCTGGCATTAATTATTTTAAGAATAGTTTTATGTATATTCTTATCTTCAGGAATGTTATGAATTCTCTCGGAAATTTCTAAAATCTTACTTTCATCAACTCCTGTAACTCCGACTTTATCTTTACCTTTAATTGGTTTATACCTTGACCACGTTCCTTCATACCATTCAATTTTAGGTTTATAGTCTTTTGCATTTTTATAATGTTCATCAAGTAAATCTTTGAAATTCTTTATTAAATCAAGTAACTCCTCTTCTGTGACAGTTTTTTCCTCGACCAATTTTTTTCCATAAATTTGAACAATTGTTGGATGGGATCTAATTTTTTTATACATTAGAGGTTGAGTAAATGAAGGTTCATCACCTTCGTTATGACCAAATCTTCTGTAGCAAGTTAAATCAATTACAACATCTCTATTAAATTTTAATCTAAATTCAGTTGCAATTTTTGCTGCATAAACAGCAGCTTCTGGATCATCTCCATTAACGTGGATTATTGGTGCTTCAACCATCTTTGCAATATCAGATGGGTAAGGAGAAGATCTAGCGTATTCTGGGCTTGTAGTGAATCCGACTTGATTATTGACAATAATATGTATTGCACCTCCGGTATTATGACCAGGCAAACCTGACATAGCAAAACATTCAGCCACAACCCCTTGGCCTGCAAATGCTGCGTCACCATGAATGAGAATTGGAATAACCTTATTTCTCTCTATATCTTTATGAAAAAATTGTTTTGCTCTAGTTTGACCTAAAACAACTGGGTTTACAGCCTCTAAATGAGAGGGATTATCTGTTAAACTTACATGAACAGAATTACCATCAAAACTACGATCTGAGGATGCTCCAAGATGATATTTTACGTCACCTGCACCATTTTTATTATCAGACTCAATTTCTCCACTAAATTCATTAAAAATTTTTTTATAAGATTTTTGTAATACGTTTGCTAAAACATTTAATCTACCTCTATGAGACATTCCTATTTTTACTTCTTTAATTCTAGATTGACTGCCTGTTTTAATTATTTGCTCTAACGTAAGAATTAAGCTTTCACTTCCATCTATACCAAATCTTTTTGTACCAATATATTTTGAAGCCAAAAATTTTTCAAAGCTCTCTGTTTGAATTAATTTATATAAAAATTCTTTTTTATCCTTTTGAGTAAACTGCATTGCTTTATCATCTTGCTCTATTCTGTCTCTGCACCACTTTCTTTCTGTCGGATTTGAAATATGCATAAATTCATAACCAATATTTTTACAATATGTTTTTTTCAAAAAAGTTAATATTTCTTTTATATTTGAATATTCTTTATTGATTACTCCGTTTAAGAAAATTTTTTTTTCATAATTTTCTTTAACAAAACCATAAAATTGGGGATGTAATTCATCTATATAATCAGATTGTCTCATGCCTAATGGATCAAGATTCGCTAATAAATGTCCTTGAGTCCTATACGCTCGAATTAGCGTTACTGCTTTGATAGAGTCTTTATGTGAGTCCAGCGGTAACTGTAAGCTCAATTTTTCTGATATATCAATTTCTTTATTTTCTAGCTTATTTTTTTCGTATTGATTAATATTTATATTAATCTTTTTAGGACTCCATGATGGTCCCTTGATCTCATTAGCTATAATATTTAGTTCATCACCAATTTCAGTAAAATATTCCTTCCAACTACTTGGTAATGCCTCATCTTTATTAATAAACTTAAGATACATTTCATCAATAAATGCGCTATTGGATTTATTGAGAAATGAGGTTTTTTCAAATTCAAGGTTTTTTGATGAAGACATTTAATTTGAATATATTCTTTGGGCAAGAATTTTTCAATTAGACAACTTATCAAACACAGTTTTTCCAATCACCCCAGGCGATTTTGCGATAGTAATACCACATTCTTCCATCTTTTTAATTTTATTTTTAGCGCTACCTTGACTGCCAGAAATTATCGCTCCAGCATGACCCATTCTTCTACCTGCAGGAGCTGTTATTCCTGCAATAAAGCCAACTATTGGTTTTTTTATTTTATGATTTTTTATAAATTCAGCTGCTTCTTCCTCTGCTGTTCCTCCAATTTCACCAATCATTAAAATAGATTTTGTTTCATCATCATTTAAAAATAATTCCAGACAATCAATAAAATTTGTTCCATTAATTGGATCTCCACCTATCCCTATGCAGGTCGATTGACCTAATCCATTTTCTGTAGTCTGCGCGACTGCTTCATAGGTTAAAGTTCCTGATCTAGAAACTATTCCAACTGATCCCTTTTTGTGAATATTGCCTGGCATAATTCCAATTTTACATTCTCCTGGTGTAATAATTCCAGGACAATTCGGTCCTATTAACCTACTTTTAGAGTTATTTATTTTTTGTTTCACTTTAAGCATATCTTGGATTGGTATGCCCTCCGTAATGCAAACTATTAATTCAATTGAGGACTCAATAGCTTCAATAATTGCAGCAGCTGCAAAATTTGCAGGTACATAAATCATTGTAGCATCAGCACCAACTTTTTTTTTTGCTTCTGCAACAGAGTTAAATACTGGTCTGCCTAGATGACGTTGACCGCCCTTTTTGGGAGTTACCCCGCCAACTACATTTGTGCCATATTTAATAGCTTGATCAGAATGAAAAGTTCCTTGTGCACCAGTAAAACCCTGACAAATAACTTTTGTGTTTTTATCTATAAGAATAGACATATTATTTTATTGCTTCAATAATTTTTTTCGCTGCATCATCTAAATTTTCTGCTGAGGTTAATTTTAACCCTGATCTTTTTAAAATTCTTTTTCCTTTTTCAAAATTTGTTCCAGCTAATCGAACTACTAAAGGAATATTTATATTTATTTCTTTTGCTGCATCTACCACACCTTGAGCAATAAGATCACATCTCATAATTCCACCAAAAATATTAATTAGAATTCCTTTGACATTTTGATCTGATAAAATAATCTTCAACGCTGTAGATACTTTTTCTTTTGAAGCTCCTCCACCAACATCTAGAAAGTTTGCTGGTTCTTGACCATACAATTTAATTAAATCCATAGTAGCCATTGCTAATCCAGCTCCATTAACCATGCAACCAATGTTTCCCTTTAACTTTATATAGGCAAGATCATATTTATGAGCCTCTATTTCTGTGGGATCTTCTTCATTAAAATCTCTTAATTTTGCTATCTCAGGATGCTTAAATAATGCATTGTCGTCAAAATTTATTTTTGCATCTAAACAAACAATTTTATTTTCTTTAGTTAAAATTAATGGATTTATCTCAACCATGTAAGCATCCGTAGATATAAACATTTTATAAATCGATTTAATCAATAAAATCGCCCTTTTTTTGACGGTATTGGCTAAATTAAAAATTTTAACAATTTTTTCACAATCCTCATTCGATATTTCGTTTTTATAATCAATTCTTGTAATTATAACTTTTTGTGGATTTTGGCTTGCAACCTGTTCTATGTCAATGCCACCTTGATCGCTTGAAATGAATGCAATTTTAGAACTACTTCTGTCAACTAAACAGGACAAATAAAATTCTTTATGAATATTAAAAGACTCTTCAACGTAAAGTCTTTTGACCTTTCTGCCCTCAGGTCCCGTTTGGTGAGTTATTAAAACTTTTTCAAACATTTCTTCAGCTGAAATTTTCAATTCCTCAATGGTATTTAATATTTTTATACCTCCAGCCTTTCCCCTGCCGCCTGCATGGATTTGTGCTTTTAAAACAAATTTTTTTGTATTTAATCTTTTTGCTTTTTTAATTAACTCATTGACACTTAAAGCAAATACTCCATTTGGAACCTCTACGCCATAATTTTTTAAAATCTGCTTTGCTTGGTATTCATGAATATTCATTAATTATTTTGAAAGATCTGTATCAATTACTAACGCTGCCTTCCATAATTTTCTAACAGCTTCTATAGAGTTTTTAAACTCTTTTTTTTCTTTTTCGTCTAAATTTATTTCTTCTATTTTTTCAACTCCATTTTTTCCAATAACAACTGGAACACCTGCATAAATATTGCTTACTCCATACTCTCCATTTAGATAAGCAGCACAAGCCAAAATTTTTTTTTCATCTTTTAGATATGCTTCTGCCATCTGCACTCCTGAAGCCGCTGGAGCAAAAAATGCTGAACCTTTTTCCAAGTATTTGACGATTTCCGCTCCACCATCTCTTGTTCTTTGATTTATACTTTCTAATTTTTCAGGAGAAATTTTTCCCTCTTTTACAAAATCCAATAGTGGTTTTCCTGAAATTTTTGTAAATCTGGGCAATGGTACCATTGTGTCACCATGACCTCCCATTACCATAGCATCAATTTCTTTTACCGGAACATTAAACTCTAAAGATAAAAATAATTTAAATCTTGAACTGTCTAAAATTCCTGCCATTCCAACTACCTTATTTGCAGGTAATCCTGAAAATTTTTGAAATGCCATAACCATTACATCTAAAGGATTGGTAATACATATCACAAATGAGTTAGGTGAATTTTTTTTTATACCTTCAGCAACCTGTTTAATAATTTTTAAATTAATACTTAAAAGATCATCTCTGTTCATACCCGGCTTTCTTGGTACACCAGCAGTAATTATTATTACATCAGAATCTTTTATATCCTTGTAATCGTCAGTGCCAAAAAAGCGAACATTAAAGCCATCTACAGAGGAAGATTGTGCAATATCTAATGCCTTCCCTTTTGCAATGCCACCTACCACATCAAATAAAACTACTTCATTCGCAAGTTCTTTTAAGCCTATCAAATGAGCTAGAGTTCCACCTATTTGGCCAGCACCAATTAAGGATATTTTTTTCATTTATTTATTTTTATTTCATTGTTGGCATAATGAATTCTGGGTTTGAACGAATTCCAGATGGCCACCTCGATGTAATAGTTTTTAATCTAGTATAAAATTTTATTCCTTCCATACCGTGCATGCCACTATCACCAAATAAAGATCTTTTCCATCCTCCAAAACTATGAAATGCCATTGGTACTGGAATTGGCACATTGATCCCAACCATTCCGACTTGAATTTTATTTGCAAAAGTTCTACTTACTTCACCGTCTCTTGTATATATGCTAACTCCATTTCCGTATTCATGTTGATTAATAAGTTTAGCAGCCTCTTCAAATGTTTTGACTCTAACTACAGATAAAACTGGACCAAATATTTCCTCTTTATAAATTCTCATATCTTTATTAACATGATCAAATAAACATCCCCCTATATAGAAACCATTTTCATATCCCTGAAGTTTTATCTTTCTACCATCTACTAATAACTTTGCTCCTTCTTTGACTCCTAAATCAATATAACTCTTAACTTTTTCTAAATGCTCTTTAGTTACCAGAGGACCCATTTCGGAAGTTTTATCCATTCCAGGACCAACTTTTAAAGCCTCAACTTTTTTAATTAACCTGGAGACAAGTTCATCACCTATATCTCCTACTGCTACTGCAACAGATTGTGCCATACATCTTTCGCCAGCAGAACCATAAGCTGCTCCCATTAATCCATTTACCGCTCCATCTAAGTGACAGTCTGGCATAACTACTAAATGATTTTTAGCACCACCTAGTGCTTGAACCCTTTTTTCGTATTTTGCTGAATTTTCATAAATATATTTCGCAACAGATGTTGAACCTACGAAACTAATAGCTTTTATGTCTTTATTGATTAAAATAGCGTCAACAACTTCTTTATCTCCATTAACAACGTTTAAAACTCCATCAGGAAGTCCTGCTTCTGTAAATAATTGTGCTAATTTGATTGAAGTTGAAGGATCTTTTTCAGATGGTTTAAGAATAAAAGTATTACCACACGCAATTGCTATAGGAAACATCCACATTGGAACCATTGCTGGAAAATTAAAAGGAGTAATTCCTGCTACAACTCCTAAGGGTTGTCTCATAGACCAACTATCAACATCCGTACCAACGTTTTCAGAAAATTCTCCTTTGATTAAATGAGGGATTCCACAAGCAAATTCAACAACTTCTAGACCCCTAGTAAGTGAACCACGAGCATCCTCATAAACTTTACCATGTTCTGAAACGATTAATTGTGTCAATTCGTCTGAATTTTTTTCAATCAAATCTTTAAATTTAAATATAATTCTCGCTCTTTGAATAGAAGGTTTTAATGACCATGAAAGAAAAGCTTTTTTTGCAACTTCAACAGTTTGTTCTAAATCATTTTTTGACGCCAAACGAACCTCTGATTGCTGATCTCCAGTTGCTGGATTAAAAACTTTACCTTTTCTATCAGATTTGCCAGAAATTATTTTTCCATCAACGTAATGTTCTATTAATTTCATGAATATAATCTTTTAGATCAAAAATGTTTGATAGTCTATATTTTTAAATATTAGCAGTGACCAACAACTTTTTAATTTCCGCAATAGCTTTAGCTGGATTCAAACCCTTTGGACATGCACTTGTGCAGTTAAGAATAGTATGACATCTATAAAGTTTTAACTCATCTGCTACTTTTTTTAATCTTTCTTTTCTTTCTTCATCTCTGCTATCTATGATCCATCTATAAGCTTGAAGCAAAACTGCTGGACCAAGATATTTATCTCCATTCCACCAATAACTCGGGCATGCAGTTGAGCAACATGCACACATGATACACTCGTAAGCCCCATCTAATTTTGCTCTATCTTTTTTTGATTGAAGAATTTCTGAGGATTCTACTTTTGAAGCATTTTTTAACCAAGGTTCAATTGATTTATACTGTTTAAAAAGACCATCTAGATCTCCTATTAAATCTCTTTTGACTTTTAAATGTGGGAGTGGATAAATATCTATATCTCCATCAATTTCTGAATGAGGTGTAATACATGCAAGACCATTTTTACCACTTATGTTCATAGCACAGGAACCACAAACTCCATGAGCGCATGATCTTCTATAGGCTAATGTCGGATCAATTTCATTTTTAATCTTGTTTAAAATATCCAAAACTTTTGAAGGACAGTTATTCATGTCTACTTCATAAGTATCAATTGAAGGATTTTCTTTAGTGGAAGGATTCCATCTATAAACATTCACCTTTCTAATGTTTTTGGATCCTGTTTTATCTTCATAATACTTGCCTTTTTTAATTTTCGAATTTTCAGGTAAATTTAACTGTACCACTAGTAAACTCTTTCTTGTGGAGGGAAATATTGAACTTCATTTGTTAAAGTGCTTTTGTGGACAGGTCTGTAACTTATTTTTGTTTCAATTCCATCACACCAAGCAAGGGTATGTTGCATAAATTTTTCATCATCTCTTTTTGGATAATCTTCTCTTGCATGAGCCCCGCGACTTTCTTTTCTGTTATAAGCCGACTCTACTGTTGCAATTGCTTGTCTTATTAAATTATCAAATTCTAAAGTTTCTACTAAATCAGTATTAAATATCAAAGATCTGTCTTTTACTGACAAAGAGCTCATTCCTTCATATGTTTTTTTAATTTGATCAATACCCTCTTTAAGATTTTTTTCTGTTCTAAAAACAGCACATTTTGATTGCATGGTTTTCTGCATGGAAAGTCGTAATTCTGCCGTGCTATTATTTCCGTCTGCATATCTTAATTTATCAAACCGATCTAAACATTTTTGAGTTTCTAGTTCTCCAATTTCCTCGTGTGGTGTACCAGGTTTTATTAATTCAGCAGCTCTTTTTGCAGCAGCTCTGCCAAATACCACTAAATCAATTAAAGAATTTGAACCAAGTCTGTTTGCTCCATGAACTGAAACACAGGCAGCTTCACCAATAGCCATTAATCCTGGTACAGTTTTTTCAGATCCATTTACTGTTAATACTTCTGCTTTATAATTTGTAGGAATTCCACCCATATTATAATGAACTGTTGGTACTACTGGAATTGGATCTTTGGTAACATCAGTATTTGCAAATAATCTTGCAGCTTCGGCTATGCCTGGCAATCTACTTTCAATTACTTCTTTATCCAAATGATTTAAGTATAAGTGAAGATGGTCTCTATCTTTACCCACTCCTCTTCCTTCATTTATTTCAATAGCCATTGATCTACTGACGACATCTCTTGAAGCTAAATCTTTCGCATTAGGCGCATATCTTTCCATAAATCTCTCGCCTTTTGAATTAGCTAAATATCCTCCTTCACCTCTTACCCCTTCGGAAATTAAAGTTCCATGACCGTAAATTCCCGTCGGATGAAATTGAACAAACTCCATATCTTGAAGTGGCAATCCTGCTCTTAATACCATTGCATTACCATCACCTGTACAGGTATGAGCTGAAGTAGCTGAATAATAAACTTTTCCATATCCTCCTGTAGCAATAATTACAGTATGAGCACGAAATCTGTGGATAGTGCCATCATTTAAATTCCAAGCTATTAATCCTTTACATTCCCCATTTTTCATAAGCAAATCTAATGCAAAATACTCAATAAAAAACTCAGTGTTATGTTTTAAAGCTTGACCATAGAGAGTATGAAGTATTGCATGACCAGTTCTATCTGCTGCTGCACAAGTTCTTTGAACTATTCCATTACCATAATTTTTAGTCATACCTCCAAAGGGTCTTTGATAAATTTTTCCATCTTCCGTTCTGCTAAAAGGAACTCCATATTTTTCTAATTCTATTACAGCTTTTGGAGCTTCTTTACAAAGGTACTCAATGCTGTCCTGATCTCCTAACCAATCTGCACCTTTAACAGTATCATACATGTGCCAACGCCAATCATCTTCACCCATGTTTCCAAGTGCAGCTGAAATTCCACCTTGAGCTGCCGAAGTATGACTTCTGGTTGGAAAAACTTTTGTAATACACGCTGTTTTTAAACCTGACTCACTTAGGCCTACTGCAGCTCTAAGTCCAGAGCCTCCAGCTCCCAATACCACTACATCATGTTGATGGTCTATTATTTCGTAAAAACTCATAAGGTTAATTAAAATATTAATATCATTGTTAATAAAGTAACAACCATAGCAGAAAAATTAAGTATTCTATTTGCGACATTTTTGAGTTTATCATTGCTAATATAGTCTTCAAATACCTCGCTTATACTAAGTACTGAGAAGGTAAAACCAGAAATAATGAAAAAACTAAATAAAATCTTAGAAATTTTTTTTGAAAGAAAATCTAAAACTTCTACGTAACTTTGGTCATATATTGATATAAAGTTAATAATAAACCATAACATTAATGGAATAAAAACTATTGAGCTTATTTTTAAAAATAACCATTTTCTTGTTGGTGTAATCATTCTAAATAAAATTTTTTCCAACCAGATATAATAAAATAGTTAAAATAAATGATCCAAAAATTACAATTAGCCCAGTGACTTTTGATGTGTTTAATTCAAAACCATATCCAAGATCCATAATCAATTGTCTTATTTCACTTAAAATCTGAAAGCTAAAAGACCAACTCAGCCCCAAAACAACAAATTTGCCAAAAAAAGAATTTAGAAATAAATTAAAGAAGGTATAATAAGACTCTCCTAAAAATATTAGAGAAACCCATAAACAAATTAAAATAATTGCAAAAAAATTTATTATCCCTGTAAATCGATGTGAAATAGATACAAGAGATGAAATATGCCATCTGTATATTTGTAAATGAGGAGATAAGGGATTGTTATTTTCCATATAGCTTATTTTTAATTAATAATTCTGCAATTTCTACTGCATTTAGAGCTGCTCCTCTTAAGAGATTATCTGATACAATCCATAAATTTAAGCAATTTTTTTTGGTTTTATCCTCTCTTATTCTAGAAATATAGGTTTCATTTTTTCCTTCAGCCTCAATTGGAGTGATATAACCTCCATTTTCTCTTGAGTCATAAACTTTACAACCTTCAGTTTTACTTAAAAGATTTTTTACTTTTTTTAAAGTAAATGATTTTTTAAATTCTATATTAACTGACTCTGAATGAGAAACCAAAACAGGAATTCTAACACATGTCGCGGTTAACTCAATATTAGGATCAAGAATTTTTTTTGTTTCATTAACCATTTTTAATTCTTCTTGAGTATAGCCCTCGGTTGAAAATAAACCAATATGAGGAATTACATTAAAAGCTATTTGCTTAGTAAAGTTTTTAGACTGAATTTTTTTTAATTTATTCTTTGAATAATTATGTTTAGGATAATTTTTCAAATAAATTTGAGTTTGATCAAGCAGCTCATCCATTGGTGCTTTTCCCCCTCCTGAGACTGATTGATAGGTGGAAACAACCACTCTTTTTATAATAAATGCATCATGTAAAGGTTTTAAAGCTATAACAAGTTGAGCTGTTGAACAATTTGGATTTGCAATTATATTTTTTTTTAAATTTTTAATACTTTCTGGATTCACTTGAGGCACAATTAATGGAACATGTGGATCCATTCTATAAAAACTAGAATTATCGATTACTTTAGAATACTGTGCTGCTTTTGAAACAAACTTCTCTGAAATTTTTCCTCCAGCTGCAAAAAATGTAATGTGAACCCTTGAAAAGTCAAAAGTTTCAAGGTTAAGGACTTTATACTCTTTATTGTTTAATTTAAATTTTTGGCCTACACTTTTCGATGATGCAACTAAAAATAATTCTTTAATAGGTAATTTTCTAATTTCTAATACCTCAAGAATTTTTCTTCCAACATTACCTGTTGCTCCAACAATTGCTATGTTCATAATTATGTTGGGTTTTATACTGGATATAAAGTAAATTACAAACTTTATTTATAAATTACACTTACTTGTCTAAATTTTTTCTACTCAATTATAATTAAAAAAGACTTATCTCCTATTACAAAACTTATTATTATTTAAAATAGGAATTTAAATCTATTACTTGGTAAACTAAAATTTTAAATTAATTATTTTAATTTTGAAATAATTGCATCACCCATTTGAGAGGTTGAAACTTCTTTTTTACCTTTTGACATAATATCTATTGTTCTAAAACCGTCGTCCAATACTGCTTGAACAGCTTGTTCTAAATTTTCAGACTCTTTATCATTATTAAATGAATATTTTAAAGCCATAGCAAAACTTAAAATTGATGCAATGGGATTAGCAATTCCTTTCCCTGTGATATCTGGTGCGGAACCATGAATTGGTTCATACATTGCTCTCATTTCCCCATCTTTATTTTTGGCTCCTAAAGATGCGGAAGGTAAAAGACCTAAAGATCCCGTGAGCATTGAAGCTTGGTCTGATAAAATGTCACCAAATAAATTATCAGTGACTATCACATCGAATTGCTTAGGATTTCTTAATAATTGCATAGCACAGTTATCTGCTAGCATATGATTTAACTCTACTTCACTGTACTCATTATCATGTAATAATTGAACTTCCTCTTTCCAAAGTTGTCCAGCTTCCATAACATTTGATTTTTCACAAGATGTAACTTTATTTGATCTTTTTTTTGCTAGATCAAATGCGATCCTTGCCACTCTAATTATTTCACTACTTGTGTAAGTATGAGTGTTCGTTCCTCTTCTCTCGCCATTATCAATTGGTTTAATTCCTCTTGGTTCGCCAAAATAAATTCCTCCGGTAAGCTCTCTTACAATCATTATATTTAGTCCAGATACTATTTCTGGCTTCAATGTTGAGGCCTCTACTAATTGTTTAAAACAAATAGCTGGTCTTAAATTAGCAAATAACTTCAACTCTTTTCTAAGTTTTAGTAATGCTCTTTCTGGCTTCTTGGCAAATTCAACTGTGTCCCACTTTGGGCCGCCAACCGCTCCTAACATGATAACAGCACTTTCTAATGCCTTGTAAAATACCTCATCTGTAAGTGGCGTTCCATGTTTATCATATGAACATCCACCAACGAGATCTTCGTCAATTTCAAAATTTAAATTTTTTTTTTGATTATACCAATTGATTATTTTTTTCACTTCTGCAATTACTTCTGGTCCTATTCCATCACCAGGTAATAACAAAATTTTTTTTTTTTTTATTTTAATCATTAAATACCCAAGGTTTTTTATTTTTTAAATTTATTTCAAAATTTTCAATTTTTTTTGATTTTTTTAAAGATAATGCAATGTCATCTAATCCTTCTAACAAACATTTTTTCTTAAAAGTGTCTATTTCAAATTTTATTTCATTATTTCCGTAAGTAATTTTTTCATTTCTAAGATCTATCAAAATTTCCTCTTTTCTCTTAGAATACTCTGACAATTCTTTGATTTTTTCCTCATTAATTGTAATTGGCAAAATTCCGTTTTTAAAACAATTATTGTAAAAAATATCTGCAAAACTTGAACTAATAAGACATGTTATACCAAAATCTAATAAAGCCCATGGAGCATGTTCTCTTGAAGAGCCACAGCCAAAATTTTTTCCAACAATTAAAATTTTAGAATTATTATATGGAATTTTATTCAAAATAAATTCACTAATTTCATTTCCTTGATCATTATATCTTATTTCAAAAAATAAATTTTTTCCAAGGCCTGTTCTTTTAATTGTTTTTAAAAACTGTTTTGGAATGATCATATCCGTATCAATATTGATTATTGGTAAATAAGCTGGAATACTTTTTAATGTATTAAATTTTTGCATTTATTTTTGGTATTTTCTTACGTCGACTAAATTTCCAGAAATTGCAGCAGCGGCTGCCATTGCTGGACTAACTAAATGAGTTCTACCACCTCTTCCTTGTCTTCCTTCAAAGTTTCTATTTGAAGTAGAAGCGCATCTTTCTCCAGGTTTTAATTTATCAGCATTCATTGCAAGACACATTGAGCAACCAGGCTCTCTCCACTCAAACCCTGCATTTATAAATATTTTATCTAATCCCTCTTGCTCTGCCTGTTCTTTAACTAATCCAGATCCTGGAACTACCATTGCGTGAACATGAGATGAAATTTTTTTATTTTTTAATATTTTGGCAGCTTCTCTTAAATCTTCGATTCTACCATTTGTACAACTTCCTATAAAAACTTTGTCAATTTTAATATCAGTTGCAGCCATATCTGGTTTTAAACCCATATATTTCAAAGCTCTCTCTATTGAATTTTTGCGATCTTGATCTTTTTCATTTTGAGGATTTGGAATTTTTTCATTAATTGTAATAACATCTTGTGGAGATGTACCCCAAGTTATCATAGGCAAAATTTCATTTGCATTTAGATTAATTTCTTTATCAAAATATGCTCCAAGATCTGATTTAAGACTTGTCCAGTACTCAACTGCTTTTTCCCAATTGTCACCTTTTGGCGACATTGGTTTACCTTTTAAGTAATCAAAAACTTTTTCATCTGGTGCGATTAATCCTGCTCTAGCTCCACCTTCAATTGTCATGTTACAAATTGTCATTCTTTGTTCAACACTTAAAGATGTTATTAAATCACCCGAATACTCTATAACACATCCTGTGCCTCCGGCAGTTCCTATTTTTCCAATTATTTGTAAAATTACATCTTTAGATGTAACTCCAGTTGGAAGCTTCCCAATTACATTGATTTTAAAATTTTTAGCTTTTTTTTGAACTAACGTTTGTGTTGCGAGAACATGCTCAACTTCTGAAGTACCAATTCCAAATGCTAAAGCACCGAATGCTCCATGAGTTGCTGTATGACTGTCACCACATACAATTACAGTTCCTGGTTGAGTAAAACCTTGCTCAGGTCCAATTATATGTACAATTCCTTGTCTTTTATCATTCATGCCAAAAAGCTGAATTCCAAATTCTTTACAATTAGTCTCAAGAGTATCGATCTGAATTTTAGACTCTTGATCTGATATCCCTTTAGTTCTATCTGTGGTTGGTACATTATGATCAGCAACCGCAAGTGTTAAATTTGGATGTCTTACTTTTCGGTTAGAATTTCTAAGACCCTCAAAAGCTTGAGGACTTGTGACCTCATGAACTAAATGTCTATCTACAAAAATTAATGCAGTCCCATCATTTTGTTGATCAACTAAATGATCATTCCAAATTTTGTCGTAAAGAGTTTTGGCCATTGAAAAAAACTATTTTTTTTCTAAGGGGCTTTCTATTTTTTTTTCTGACTTAACTTTTGCAACTGGTGCCGCAGTTATCTCAACCTCTTCAGACTCTTTTGTTGTTGGCGCTAAAGTTTCCTCGGTCACAGCCTCTGGCTTAACATCCATATCTATACCGATTTTATCTCTAATTTTTTCCGAAATTCTTGCTGATTTTCCAGTTCTATCTCTTAAATAATATAACTTTGCTCTTCTAACGTTTCCAGACCTTATCACTTTTATCGAGTCAATTAAGGTGCCATACAAAGGAAACGTTCTCTCCACTCCCTCACCAAAAGAAATTTTCCTTACAGTAAATGAAGAATTTAAATCTCTATTTTTTCTTGCAATACAAACTCCTTCAAAATATTGAATTCTTTCTTTTTTACCTTCAGTGATTCTCACTCCAACTTTAACAACATCTCCTGGATGAAAATCAGGAATTTTCTTATTAGATAAAATTTTTTTTATGTTGTGTTGATTTATTTCATTAATAGTTTTCATGCTTATTAAATCAGTTTTTCTTATATTTTTTCCACAAATCCGGTCTTCGGACGCGTGTTATAGCCTCAGATTGAGATAAACGCCAGTATTTAATTTTGTTGTGATCTCCAGATAATAGAACCTCAGGAACAACTTTATCCTCCCAAATTTGAGGTTTGGTATACTGAGGATATTCTAATAATCCATTTTCAAAACTTTCATCTATTTTAGATTTTTCATTTCCCAAGATACCTGGTATAAGTCTCAAAATACTATCTACAACTACAAATACTGCTGTCTCTCCACCTGATAAAATATAATCCCCGATGCTAATTTCCTCAATATTTCTAGTAGACAAAATTCTTTCATCAACTCCTTCGAAATGACCACAAATAAAAGAAACTGATTTTTCTTTTGACAATTCTTGGGCAAAAGTATGATCAAATTTCTTACCCTTGGGTGATAAATAAAAAATTCTCTCCTCATCATTTTTATTTTGATCTAACGATTTGGCTAAAACATCTGGTCTTAGTAGCATGCCTGATCCACCTCCATATGGTGTATCATCTACGGTTTTATGTTTATCTTCACAAGCATCACGAATATTTACAATTTTTAAATCCCAAAGTTTTTTTGACAAAGCTTTCCCGTATAAACCTTTTGATAAAATTCCAGGAAAAACCTCTGGATAAAGTGTAAAGATTTTTGCTGTCCACATAATTAAAATCAAAGTTTTATTGTTCCTTAGTAGCTTCTACTGCAGGAGCCGGTTTTGCCAATGAAGCTTCTGTGGAAGCGACTTTTGCTTCCGCTGTTTCTGTTGAAGCTGCTTTTGTCGCTTTAGGTGTTTCTTTAACTTCTTTTTTTCTATCCTTTTTTGGAATTGCCTTAAATGGGTTATTACCATTTACAGGCATTGGAATAATTTGACTCTCACCCAACAACCTTGCCACTCTTGTTGTGGGTTGAGCTCCTTGTCCTAACCAATATTTAATTCTCTCAACCTCTAAACCAATTCTATCTTCTTTATCTTTTGGCAATAAAGGATTAAAAAAACCTAATTTTTCGATAAATCTTCCATCTCTTGGAAAACGACTGTCAGCAACAACCACTCTATAAACAGGACGTTTTTTTGCTCCACCTCTTGATAATCTTATTTTTAGCATTTTATCTCCGTTGTTATTATTTTAATTGATTAAATAGTTCTGGCGGTATTCCTTTATCAAACATACCTTTCAGATTTCCTTTTGACATTTTTTTCATCATTTCTGACATCATTTTAAATTGCTTTAACAATTTATTGATAGTGGCTGGGTCTGTACCAGAGCCATTAGCAATTCTTCTTTTTCTAGAACCGTCAATAATTTTTGGATTGTCTCTTTCAAGTTTGGTCATTGACAAAATTATAGCTTCATTCATTACAATTATATTTTCATCTATTCCAGCTGAATCCATTTGCGATTTAATTTTTGAAACACCAGGTAAAAAAGACATGATCCCTTCAATGCCTCCCATTTTTTTCATCTGTCTAAGCTGGATCAAGTAATCTTCCAACGAAAATTGTCCTTTTTTAAAATTTTCCTCCGCTTTTTTTATATTTTCTTCGCTTAAATCTTGCGCTGCTTTTTCAACTAAAGATACAATATCACCCATTCCAAGAATTCTATTTGCAATTCTATCAGGATAAAAAACTTCTAAATTATCTATCTTTTCACCGATTCCTAAAAACTTAATTGGGACTTGAGAAACATATTTCATGCTTACGGCTGCACCTCCCCTTGCGTCTCCATCTGCTCTAGTTAAAATTATTCCTGAAAGTTTAACTGTATTTTTAAATTCTTTTGCTACAGAGGCTGCAATTTGACCAGTTAAAGAGTCTGCAACTAAAAAAATCTCTGTTGGTTTTAAAACGCTTTCTATCTGTTTAATTTCACTCATCATTTGTAAATCTACTTGAGTTCTTCCAGCAGTATCAAATAAAATTATTTCAGTACCATTAAGATTAGCGGCGCTAATTGCTCTTGTGCAAATATCATATGGTTGTTGTCCTGCAATTATTGGAAGTGTATATATGTTGTTTTGCTCCCCAAGAGATCTCAACTGTTCCTGTGCTGCAGGCCTATAAATATCTAAACTTACCATCATAACTTTTTTTTTTTTATTATTTTCTAAGTATTTAGCTAATTTTGCAGTAGTAGTTGTCTTACCAGAACCTTGAAGTCCAACTAGCATCATCGAAACTGGAGGAACTGCGTTTAGGTTTATTTCAATGTTATTTTGCCTTAATAAATTAACCAGCTCATCATAGACAATTTTAATGACCATATCTCCAGGTGAAGTTGATCTTATAATTTCTTGTCCAAGAGCTTTAGGTTTTACCTTTTCAATAAAATCTTTAGCAACCTCAAGTGAAACATCTGCCTCTAATAAGGCTTGCCTAATTCCTCTTAAACCTTCATTTACTTGTGCTTCGTTAAGTGAGGGAGTCTTTTTTAGAGAAGAAAAAATTTCTTCGAATTTATTTGTTAAATTTTCAAACATATTTATCACGCACAGCAGTTACCGCACTAGTGGGCGAAGCCTCGCTGACTAGTGTCGATATCTTTGATACCAAAGACACCGCAAATTTAATGTTTTTGCGGAAACTGACACAAACTATAATAGAGGTTCAAAAAGTCAATAAATAAGTTAAATAACTACATATGAATATTACAGCTTTTAAAATGGATGGTTTGGGTAATGATTTTGTAATTATCGATAATAGAAAAAATAATATTAATTTAAACCAAAATCAAATAATTAAAATTTGTGACCGAAAATTTATTGGTTGTGATCAACTAATTATTATTAAAAAAAATAATCAGACTGATGGCTCTTTAGAATTTTTTAATTCAGATGGTAGCAAAACAGGTGCTTGTGGAAATGGCACTAGATGTGTTGCTGAATTTTTGGCTAGAGAAAATAATAAAAAAAAAATCATTTTAACAACACCTTCTGGAAATTTAAATTCAGATATATTAGGTAAAAAACTTATTAATACACAAATAGGTAAAGGAAAAACAGAGTGGCATGAAATTCCTCTCTCAAAAAAAATGGATACAAAAAATTTAAAATTAAAAATTTTAGACATAAAAAACAACATACATTTTGGTGGAACTGCTATTAATGTAGGAAATCCACATGTAATATTTTTTGTAAAAAATATTGAAAATTTTAATATTGAACAAATTGGCCCAAAAATTGAAAATGACAAACTTTTCCCTGAAAAATGTAACGTAACAATAGCAATGGTTATGAATAAAAATTTTATTAAAGTCAAAGTTTGGGAAAGAGGAGCTGGCCTTACAAAAGCATGCGGAACAGCTGCTTGTGCGACAGCATTCGCTGGAAAGATAAATGGCCTAACCGAGAATAATAGTGAAATTGAATTTTCAACAGGCAGGTTATCAATTTCTATTGATGATCATAGTAATATTCACATGAAAGGTCCAGTCTCAGATATTAAAGAAATAAAAATTAACTTGTAATGGGCATATTTGACAAATTTAAAATTGGCCTAAAAAAAAGTGCAATAGTATTTGCTTCTGGATTAAGAGATATCATTATTAAGCAAGAGATAGATGATAAAGCTTTGAATAAAATAGAGGAGTATCTTATTGAGTCAGATGTTGGTGTTTTAGCCGCTTTAGAAATAAAAAAAATAATTGCAAAAAAAAAAATAGATCCAAATAAGGATTTAACTTCAGAAATTAATCTTATATTAAAAGACTATATTATTTCCTTGATGAGACCACTTGAAAATACAGATTTTTTCAAAAAAAGAGAAAATATTAATATTGTTTTAATTTCTGGAGTAAATGGTGTAGGCAAAACAACAACTATTGGAAAAATAAGTAAAATCCTTAAAAATAATGGAAATAAAGTGATGCTATCAGCGTCCGATACTTTTAGGGCTGCAGCAATTGAACAACTAGAAAGTTGGGCTAATAAAATTAATGTTCATATAACAAAATCTTCACAAGGGTCAGATCCAGCCTCTGTCGCCTATAAAGCAATTGATGTTGCAACCAAAAATAACTTTAATCAAGTTATAATTGACACCGCTGGCAGATTGCAAAATAAAAAAAATTTAATGGATGAATATAAAAAAATTTCAAATGTTATAAAAAAAATAGATCGAGATGCGCCTCATGATGTTATTTTAATTTTAGATGCGACTTCTGGGCAAAACGTAATAACTCAGGTTGAAGAATTTAATAAAATAATTCCAATTACCGGATTAATAATGACAAAATTAGATGGTACCGCAAAGGGTGGTATACTTTTAGCAGTTGCCAAAAAATATAAATTACCGATTATTGCCCTAGGATTGGGAGAACAAGAGGATGATTTACAAATTTTTGATGCTGAAAAGTTTGCTGAAGCTTTTACTCAAGAAAGCTAAAGTTTAGACTAATTTAAAGTATTTAGAAACGATTTTATTGTAAATACTAATTTTTCATCATATTCCATCATGTGATTATCGTATTTTGTAAAATATGAATACTTTGGCTCATTAGCTAACTCATAAATTTTTTTACCCATCCAAAAGGGGACAACCGTGTCCACTTCTCCGTGCATAACCAAAATTGGAATATTTATATTTTTAATTTTTTTATCATTTTCATACTTATCTCTTAGTAATAATTTTATAGGAATATATGGATAAAAATTTTTTGCAGCATCAATCATGGAGGTAAAAGGTGTCTCTAGAATTAAACCAGCAAATTTTTTATTTTGAGCGATTTCTGTTGCAATGCCTGTTCCAAGAGACTCTCCATAAAGTATAATATTTTTTTCATCAACCCCCTTTTTAATAAGCCATTCAATTGCACTAAGACCGTCTTTGTAAAGCCCTTTTTCTGTTGGCTTACCATCATTACCACTAAAACCTCGCCAAGCAATAATAAGAAAATTTACATTTAAATCCCTAAAATGATTTAATTTGTAAATTCTATTTTCTAATTTTCCTGCATTACCATGCAGATAAATAATAGTTTTAAATTTTGTAATATCTTTTTCATGAAACCAACCTAATAAATCAATTTGATCAGAAGTTTTAATTTTAATCTTTTCAACATTTACTTCTAATTTATCTCCAAAATAATTATTTTCATTTGGATGATATAATAAATTTCTTTGAAAAAAAAATAAAATTATTAAAACTAAAAAATAAATTATTGACAAAACTAAAGTTACTTTTAAAAATATATTTTTAAATTTTGTTTTCATTTTTTTACTTAATATCTATAAATTAATAAAATATTTCTTTACTAATTAAAAATTTATTATTTACTATGAACATTCTTTTTCTAACCATTTTGTAACTTTTAAAAGTTTGTGATCTTCATATCTGTCAGTAATTAATTGAACACCTAGTGGTAAATTTTTTTCTCCTTTCAATAAAGGAAGTGATATACAAGGAGTGCCTAGATATGACCAAACTCTGTTAAAATCTGGCGTCCCGGTACTTTTTAAACCTAGTGGAGCAACGCCTGCACTTGACGGAGACATAACACTATCATAATTTTTAAAAAATCGTTTATGAGATTCATAACTTTTTCTTATAAAATCTATAGCCTTAGAATAATCTTTCGCAGAGTGAGTAATTCCATTTTTAATTGCTATTTGCATATGTTTAGAGAGTTTAGTTCTAAATTTTTTGTAATAAATTTTAAAATTATTAGCTAAATCAGTTTCATGAATTATTCGATGATACATATGAATATCTTTAAAATATGGAGGAACATCAAAAACCTCTATATTTTTTTTAAATGATTTTATAAAATATTCGAATGACTCTTTTGATTTATTATCAATTAACCTCCAAAAGTCTGTTTTGTAAAAAATAAATTTTGGTTTATTTAAAAAAATTTTTTTTGTTTCAATCAAAATATTTTTAGTCGAATAATCAATTGTTGCAGGATCTTTAAGATCTTTTTTAATTAAAACTTTTGCAAGTAATGCAACATCATCAACAAATTTTCCAAAAACTCCAATATGATCAAGTTTATTTGAAGTTTTTAAAACACCATTTCTTGAAATCAGGCCGTAGGTTGGTTTATATCCAACTACCCCACAATATGAGGCTGGTCTAATAATTGATCCACCCGTTTGTGAACCAATAGATAGAGGTGCCATATAGGAGGCAACAGCTGCAGCTGAGCCACTGGAAGAACCTCCAGGAGTTCTTGCGTAATCATGAGGGTTTCTTGTTGCTGGTGGGCTTAAATATGCTAACTCAGCTGTAGCAGTTTTGCCCATGATAATAGCTCCTGCAGAAACCAATAAATCAATTATTTTTGCATTTTTTGAAAGAAGTTTTCCAATTTTTATTTTTGTTCCACACTTTGTTGGCATATCCGCAGTTCCAACAATATCCTTTATCGCAACTGGAATACCATGTAACGGACCTAACGGCTTGCCTAAACTTGTAAGATAATCTGACTGAGCAGCTTTTGCCAATAAATTTTTTTTATCAAAATAAACCCATGCTTTAATATTTTTTTCAAATTTATTTATTTTTTGAATATATGTTTTACAAATCTCGACCGAGGTTAATTTTCCGTTTTTTATTTTTTTAACGAGTTCTCTGACAGTTAAAGAAGAAATATCCATCACTTTTTTATGTAAATAACTTATTCTATAATGACAGCAATTTTTAATACAATTATTAATAAAATCTTAAAAAAATTAATTAACTATATTTTTACAATTGCCTGTATTAAAAAATTCATCGATATTATCTATCGCTAAGTTTGCCATTGCGATCCTAGTGTCTTTTGTGGCACTTCCTAAGTGAGGTAAAATAAACGCTGATTTGATTTTAAGATATCCTGGATTCAAATTTGGCTCGTTTTTATAAACATCTAATCCTGCTGCATAAATTTTTCTTCTATTAAGTGCATCAATTAAAGCCTCATCATCAACAATATCTCCTCGAGCTACATTAGTAATTACAGCTCCAGTTGGAAAATATTCAATTGTTTGTTTATTAATTAAATTTACTGTTTCTTTTGTCGCTGGACAACAAATTGATAAAACGTCAGATACCGAAAAAAGACTTTTTAAGCTATCATGATAAATTGCTCCTTGCTCTTTATCCGCACTTAATTTTGAGCGATTATGATAATGAATTATCATGCCAAGAGATTTTGCAATTTTTGCAATTTTTTGTCCAATACGGCCCATACCTAAGATTCCCAATCTTGACCGAGTTAACTGTTTTCCAATTAAATAATCAGCAGACCATTTCCAATTACTCAATCGAGCTGCATCAATGCCTTCTGAAGCTCTTCTGCATGCACCTAGAATTAATAAAATACCAATTTCTGCCGTAGCATCAGATAAAACCTCTGGAGTGTTAGTAACTGCTATTCCTCTTTTTTTTGCTGCTTCTAAATCGATATTTCCAAAACCCACTGCAAAGTTCGAGATTATTTTTATACTTTTTGGCAGTTTATTAATAGCATCTGCATCCATTTTTTCTGTAAGAGAAGTTAAAATGCCATCACATCCCTGAGTTAATTCGATTAATTTTGCTTGCGAATATAATTCATCGTTGCTATTTAACTTTACCTCAAAAATTTTTTGAGCTTTATCCTCACTATCCTTGATCAACTTTCTAGTTATTAAAATCTTTTTCATTATTTTGTCCTTTGTAATATTTTTGGTTTTGGCCCACCTGTATACCAATCTAACAATTCAATGGTATGCAATATCGGTGTTTTGGTACCATGAGTTATTTGGGTAATGCAACCAATATTTCCAGTCGAAATAAAATCAGGCTTTAAACTCTCAATATTTTTTACTTTTTTATCCAATAGTTGTTTAGCAATTTTAGATTGCAAAATATTATAAGTGCCTGCAGATCCACAACAAATATGACCTTCAGGAATTTCTAATATTTCATTTTTTGTTTGTTCTAGCAAAGACAATGGTTGATTATGTACTTTTTGTCCATGTTGCATTGAACACGCAGAGTGATAAGCAATTTTATATTTTTTTTCTTTAACTTTGATATTAAGTTTTAAACTTTCATAAATATACTCAGTAATATCTTTAGTTAATTCAGAAATTATCTTTGCTTTTTTACTAAAATCTCTGTCATCTCTAAATATAAAACCATAATCCTTCATTGTAGTTCCACAGCCCGATGTATTTGACAATATTGCGTCTAAATTTCCTTTTTTGTATTCTTCATACCAAATATTAATATTATTTTTAAAATCTTGTTGAGCATTTTCTTCTTTACCTAAATGATGATTTAGTGATCCACAACAACCAATTTTTTTAGGCACAACCACTTCAACTCCATGTCTATTCAATAATCGAATAGTAGACTCATTAATTTGCGGTGAGATTTCCTTTTGTACGCATCCAGTCAACAAAGCTACTCTTGCAATTTTTTTTTTGCTATTAATTTTATAGATTTCTTTTTCTTGAAATAATTTTTTTGGAAAACTTTTTGGTATTAAATCAACCATATCTCTAATCTTTAAAGGCATTAAAAATGTTAAAGGCCTTAAAAACTTAACAAGGATATTCGTTAGTCTGAAAACTTTTGGATTAGGTAAAATTATAGACAAAAAATTTCTAATTAACCGATCAAAAAATGGCCTCTTATAATTTTTTTCAATGTATTTTTTACCGTGATCAATAAGATGCATATAATTAACATTAGCAGGACAAGTGGTCATACAGCTGTAGCAAGAAAGACATCGATCAATATGTTTAACAATTTTTTCTGTTGGTTTTTTATTATTTTCCAACATATCTTTAATGAGATAAATTCTTCCACGTGGACCATCTAGTTCATCTCCTAAAATTTGATAGGTTGGGCAGGTTGCATTGCACATACCGCAATGAACACATTTTTTAAAAATTTTTTCAGCATCTTTATTTTCACTATTTTCTAATTGTTTTTGAGTAAAATTAGTCTGCATTATATGCCTCTATACATTTTTCCTGGATTTAAAATTCTTTTGGGATCAAAACTTTTCTTAATTTTTTTAGAAATTTTAAATCTAGCATGGTCTATAGTAAATAAAGCCTCTCCATAATCATAATCTAAGGAGGTTTTAATAATTGTTAAATATCCTCCATACTCATTTGCTAATTTTTTAAATTCTTTAATTTTATCATTTTTTTTAGCAGAAACCTCTACCCAAAATAATGATCCTCCCCAATCAATATAATATTTATATTTGTTACTTAAGTACTCAATCATTTTCAAACCATTTGATGGCGTAATAACACATCTTAATATGTTATTATTTGTTTTTTCAAATAGTTCTAAATTATTAATTTTTTTCCAAAAAGGCACTGATTGATGAACACCTAATGTTGTATTTTGAAAATTATCTAAATTTAATTCTTTTGAAAGAGTTTTTATTTTTTCATTAATTGAATTTTTGTCCCCTTCAATTCTTAAAGCAAGGAATGGTCCAGTAAATTTTAGATCATTAAACTTAAAAATTTTATCTCTATTTTTTTTATAATCATCACTATCAGGTTCATTTGGTAGGTAAATTGCAGCAGAAGTTTCACTTGTGGAACTAGATATTTTTTCAAATAATTTATAAACATCTTTTTTGTCTTCAATATAAATTACAATAGTACTAGATGAAATTTTTTTAGGTAAAACTTTTAAAGTAATTTCTGTTAAAGCTACTAAAGTACCAAATGACCCAGCTATGAGTTTGGAAAGATCAAAGCCTGTAACATTTTTTACAACTGTTCCACCGGATTTAATAATATCTCCTTTGCCATTCACTCCTTTAAAACCTAGAATATGATCTCTAACACTTCCTACTTTGATACGTCTAGAGCCGGCATAATTAGATGCAACGCAGCCCCCTATCGTGCCTTTTTTTGAGTTTCCATTTTCTATAAAACCAAAATCAATAGGTTCAAATGCTAACTCTTGATTTTTTTTTTCTAAAATATTTTCAATTTCCTGAATTGGAGTACATGCCTTGACCTTAATATATAATTCTTCTGGAAAATATTCTATTATACCTGACAATTTTGATAGAGAAATTTTATTTGCTGTCTGAGTTTTATTGCCAATAAAATATTTAGAATTAGTTCCAACTATTTCTGTAGATAAATTATTTTTATAAAATTCCCGAATAAGATTTGAAACTTCGATTTCATCTTTAGGGTAATAAATATTATTAGAATCTTGGAAGATCTGAGAATTTATTTTTATTTTTGTGGACATGAACCCTTCCCTGCTCTGCACATTTTCTTAAAATTGGATAAACCTTTCCAGGATTTAATAAATTTTTATCATCAAAGGATTTTTTAATGTCTAACTGTTGTTGAATATCATTACTATTAAACATTTCACACATTAACTCTCTTTTTTCAATTCCAACGCCATGTTCACCAGTAATTACCCCGCCTAATCTTACGCAAAGTTTCAAAATGTCAGCACCAAATTTTTCTGTTTTTCTTAGTTGTTCTTTGTTGTTGCCATCGAACATAATCAATGGGTGCAAATTTCCGTCACCAGCATGAAAACAGTTTGCAACAGGTAATTTATATTTTTGTGAAAGTTTTTTTATTTCTACTAGAGCTAAAGCTAATTTTCCTCTTGGAATAGATCCATCCATACAATAATAATCTGGTGCCATTGCACCACAAGCTGGGAACGCCGATTTTCTTCCTAACCAAAAAGATAACCTTTCTTTTTCATTTTTGCTCAATTTTAAACTTGAACAATTATTTTTTTTACAAATTTCCTCTACTTTTTCAAATGATGCATTTACCTCGGACTCAGTTCCATCGAGTTCTACAATTAATAGTAATTCTGCATCTCTAGGATATCCAGCTTTACTAAAATTATCAGTTGCTTCAATTAAGGCTTTATCCATAATTTCCATTCCTGCAGGTACAATTCCGCTTGAAATAATCGCTGAAGCAGCATCTCCTCCGTCTTGAACCGATGGAAAACCTATTAGCGCAGCTCTAACTACTTGAGGTTTTTTTAAAATTTTAACTATAACCTCAGTTATCACACCTAATAATCCTTCAGAACCACACATTAGACCCATCAAATCATAACCTTCTTGATCTAAAGATTTTCCTCCAAATTTACAAATAGTTCCATCCATCATAACTATTTCCATTCCTAAAATATTATTAGTAGTAGTTCCATATTTTAAAGAATGAACACCGCCTGAATTTTCAGCTACATTTCCACCGATCGAACACGCTAATTGGCTGGATGGATCAGGAGCATAATAAAAATCTTTATGCTGTACTGCTTGTGTTATTGCGATATTGGTAACACCTGGCTGGGCAACCACACACTTATTTTCATAATCTATCTCTAAAATTTTATTAAATTTTCCAAGACCTAAAAGAATTGCATCTTGCAAAGGTAAAGCTCCACCTGATAAACCTGTTCCAGCACCTCTTGGTATTACTTTAATATTTTCATCATAACAAAACTTCAAAATTTTACTCACTTCATCAGTATTTTCTGGCAATACAACAACTAAAGGTATTTGAGTATATACCGACAGTGCATCAGTTTCGTAAGGTTTAAGTTCATCAGGATCACTTAAAATATTATTAGCATTAGTGAAGTTTGATAAACTTTTAACAATTGAGTCTTTGCGTTTAAGAACTGATCTATCAATTTTTGGTAGTACCAATCCAGTCATTTATTTTAGCTTAACATTTTTTTAATATTATCTAATGCTCGTGAAATATTATCTTTCGATGCAGCAAAACTAAATCTCACATAATCCTGACTAGTCTTACCAAAAGCTGTACCAGGAACGATAGCTACTCCAGCTTCATGCATACATCTTTTAGTGAACACAGAGCCGTCCATTCCTGTACCAATAACCTTTGGAAAAGCATAAAATGCACCGCCTGGCATACTACACTCAACGCCTGGAAGACTGTTCAGACCATCATAAATTAATTTTCTTCTCTCATTAAACTTATCCATCATTTCATGTATAGAGTCATCTGGTCCATCTAAGGCAGCAATACCAGCAAACTGAGCAGCAGCGTTAACACAAGAAACACTATTAATTAAAAGCCTGGTAATATGTGGAACTAGATTTTCTGGCCAAAAACTCCAACCCAATCTCCAACCTGTCATTGAATATGCTTTACTCCAACCTTCAAGAACAATTAACCTCTCTCTTAATGCTGGATAATTAAAAAAAGTTGGCATTTCTTTACCGTCAAAAATTTGTCTACTATAAATTTCATCACTTAAAATGACTACATGAGGATGTTTTTTAAGTCCTTCAGCTAATTTATCAATTTCTGCTTTTTCAACAAAACTACCTGTTGGATTATTTGGATTAATTAATATTAATAATCTAGTCCTATCAGTAATTAATGACAAAATTTTATTTGCTGTAAATTTCAAGTCTTTATCCTCTGTTAAATCGTATGGTACTGCAGTTGAACCAGTATAATTTATCATTGACTCATAAATTGGAAACCCGGGTGTTGGGTGAATCATTTCTGCTCCTGGCTCACCAAAACATTGAATAGCATAAGACATTGTAGGTTTACCACCCGGCATTATTATAATTCTTTCAGGATCTATAACTTGATTATAAAGTTTTTTAATTTTTCTAACAACTGATTGCCTACATTCTAGAATTCCGTTTGACAATACATATCCATGATGACCATCATCTAGAGCTTTTTTTGCAGCCTCAACAACATGCTTTGGAGTTTTAAAATCTGGTTGACCTAATCCTAAATGGATCATTGGTTTTCCTTGAGCTTCTAATTTTTTTGCTTCTGCTAAAATACTAAAAGCTGACTCTGTTCCCAGACGATCTAGACTTGATGCTAACTTCATATTAATTATCTCCTATTTGCTATTTTCTATAAATTATTTTTGATCTATTAAGTTCTTTTAAATTTTTACAACCCATCAATATCATATTTCTATTAATTTCATCATACATATTTTGTAAAACTTTTTCGACCCCGGCCTGACCACCCGCCCCTAATGAAAATAAAAACATTTTTCCGAAACTACAAGCTGTCGCACCCGCGGCCAAGGCTTTTAATACATGTGTTCCTCTTCTAATACCCCCGTCTAGTATCAGTTCAAGCTTATCACCTACCGCATCTGAGATTGCTTTTACTTGGTCAAATGGTGATCTAGAGCCATCTAATTGTCTTCCGCCATGATTTGATATTATTATAGCGGTACAGCCAATATCAATTGCTCTTTTTGCATCTTCGACTGACATAACACCCTTCAAGGCCATTGGTTTACTCCATTTTTTTATACAATATTCAGCATCCTTCCAATTCATTGAGGGATCGTATTGTTCATTAATGTATTCCATTACTGATTTTGCAATATTTGTTCCCTTTTCTGTTTTATTTTTAATGTTTGCAAGTTCAAATTTTTTATTGGTAAAATAATTAAACACCCAAGCTGGTCTCATAGCAAAACTAAGTAAACTATCTAATGTAAATTTTGGTGGTGTCGTAAAGCCTGTTCTGTGATCTCTCTCACGATTACCAGCAACTAGGGTATCTACAGTTATACACATTCCATCAAAATTGGCCCTGGCACATCTTTCAATCAAATCATCAGTTATTGATTTATCTTTGTGTATATATAATTGAAAAAGTTTAGGTCCACTGGACACATTTGCAACTTCCTCAATAGAAAATGATGCCATGGTAGACATACTATAAAATGTATTGAATTTTTCTGCTGCTCTTGCTGAGGCTATATCTCCTTGGGGATTATATAAGCTTTGCATTGCTGTAGGTGATAAAAATAATGGCATATCTATTTTTCTACCAAAGACCGTTGTAGACAAATCTGGTTTTCCTACACTTGTAAGTATACTAGGTACCAGATCACAATCGTTAAAAGAATCTGTGTTTCTTTTTAGAGTTACTTCATCATCTGCACCACCATCTATATAATGAAAAATTGGTGCAGGAAGTTTTTTTTTTGCTAATTTTCTAAAATCTTCAAAATTATAACAATCTTTTAAATTCATTATTTCTTTTTAGATTTATTAAAAGTTTTTAAGAAAATTTAACATATAACTATTTGCTCCTGGATTTTTTTTTCCTAAACTCGCATTAGATAAATGATTATATGAAAAACCTAACTCACTATTTTTAAAAACATCAAAGGATAACTGGATCTCGCTTTTAAATTCAAGCAAATGACCTAAATCCTTTCCATCACCTTTGTAATATAAACCAGGAGTAAAACTTGGGGTTATATTTAAATTACCAATTTTATATTGACCTTGCACTCCAGTATAAAGATAACCAGCGCTATCAGCTGTAAACATTAACCCAGTAATAGGTGAAAAATTACCTAAAAGAGTATTTCTATTTAAATTTTCATTTTGATGCTGAAAACCTATTAAATTAGAATTTTTTCCTTTATCACTAAAGTCAAACAAACCAGTGTAAAAATTGAACTTTGTACTTTGATCAATTTTAATTTCTTCAGCATTAACAGAAATAAGAATAAAAAATAATATACAAATCGAATAAACTCGTTTTAATTTCATTAAACAGATCATATTATTTTTTAGTAAATATAAAACTTTTAAATATTATCGCACCCCCGATTAAAAATAACAATATTGGTAATAACCAAAGAATATAGGTATTAATATTCAATTCTGGATCATACAAAATCCATTGCCCATACTTATCTTTTAAAAAAAGATAAATTTGTTCCTCTGAAAACCCGTCGTTTAACTTTTCTTCAACTGTAACTTTTAGACTATTCGCGAATTCAGAATCTGAGTCGTAAACCGACTGTCCTTGACAAATTAAACATCTTAAGTTTTTTGTAATTTGATTTTTTAAATCTTCGTTGTCAGCTTTTAATTCATTGGAATTTAATAGTATAAAGAAGAAGAAAATTATTTTAAAATAATTCATTTTATCAAAGATTTTATTTCTATTAAAAACTGTTGATTAAGAGGCCCAATATATTTTTTTATAACTTTATTTTCATAAATTAGAAAGGTCTCAGGCACACCAAATGCTCCCCATTCAATTGCTATTGTTCCGGTCTCATCAACTAAGATTTTACTATAAGGATTACCTAATTCATTTAAATAGTTTTTAGCATTATTTAGCCTATCTTTATAATTAAGACCAATTAAATTGACTTTTTCATCTTTTGATAGATCCATTAATAAAGCATGTTCATCTCTACAAGGAACACACCATGAAGACCAAATATTTAACAAATATGATTTTTTAGGATCAAATAATTCTTTCGAGCTCACCTGCAAATCAGAATCAAATATATTTGCAGAAAAGACTGGGATGTCATTTTCAATGTTTATTTTAGGTGTGTAAATACTATAATTGGTCAGTCCTTTATAAAAAATTAAAAAAATAATTATAAAAATTAAAATTATAATAAAGAGAAAAAATTTACTTCTCATTTTTTTTTTTAAAAAAACCAATTAAGGCTCCAAGACAAATTAAAACTACTGAACTCCAAATCCAAATCATAAATGGTTTTACTTGATATCTAACATTAAAATATTCTTGATTTTGCACTAAATTCATAACCATAAATTTATCTGATAAAAATGATGTTTTTATATCTGCTTCACTTGTAACAATATTTGGCTGATTATAAATTCTAAGTTCAGGCTTAAAATTATCAATTTTTCCATCAAAATTTTCGATAGTAAAATTTCCAATTATAGAAACATAATTTTTTTGATTATTCTGAATAATTTCATTAAAAATTATTTTATTTCCATTATATTCAAAACTTTCGCTCTCTTTTAGATTAAAAATTATTTCTGTTGAAAAAATGTTATTTAATAAAATGCTTAAAATTAGTAAACTAAATCCAAAATGAGCAATATTTTGTGAAAAATTTTTTAATTTTTTTGTAAATAAATCTCTTATTGATATAAAAAATAAATAAAAAGCACTTGAAAGTAAAAATGTGTTAATAAGAAATTTCTGATCTGAATTTTTTAAAATAAAACTAGATACAAAAATGGACAACACAAAAAATAAAATTAAATTTACTTTATTTTCCAAATTTGATTTTATCCATTTTAAATTTGGCCCTATCGCCATAGCTAACAAAAATGGAAATAAAAAGGGGATGATCAATTTATGATAAAATGGTGGGCCGACAGATATTTTTTGTGAAGATATCACTTCTAGAAAAATTGGATAAATAGTGCCAATTAGAACCACTGAAAGAAAATACATCATAAACCAATTATTAATTAAAATAGATGTTTCTTTGCTTAGCCAAAAAAAACTACTGTAATTCTTTATATTTTGCTTATGGAAAAAGAAAAAAATAAATATTGATAAAAAAATCAAAGAAAATAAAAAAATTAAAATATATAAACCTCTTTCAGGATCATTTGCAAAGCTGTGAACTGAATTAAGTATTCCTGAACGAACTAAAAATGTTCCACACATACTCAATGTAAAAGTCATAATAGATAAAATAACCACCCAAGATGTTAAAACTATTTTTTTTTCCAAAACTAAAACGCAATGTAAGAGAGCTGTCAGTGTTAGCCATGGCATTAAAGATACATTTTCTACGGGATCCCAGAACCAAAATCCTCCCCAACCTAGTTCATAGTAAGCCCAAATTGAACCAAATAAAATTCCAAGGCTTAAAAAAAACCAAGTAACTAAAATCCATTTTTTAAGATGCGAGGCCCAGTCTCTCGAAATAATATTTAATATTGTTGCAGCTAAAACTGAGGAGAAAATTATTGAAGAACCAACATAACCTACATATAAAATTGGTGGATGAATAGCTAAAAGAGGATCTTGTAGTATTGGGTTTAGCCCTAAACCTTGTTTGGGAATTGGAAAAATATAATTAAATGGATTGGATGTCTTAATTATAAAAATAAAAAAACCAATGATAATTATTTCTTGAAATAATAAAGTCAAAATTCTGTACTGCTTTGACTGATTGTTAGATTTAAACAAAAAAATGAATATAAATAATGTTAAAACTAATTGCCAAAGCAACAAACTCCCCTCGTGATTTCCCCAAGTTCCAGATATTTTATAAAAAAGAGGTTTGGTTGTATGAGAATTATTAAATACAGTCTCATTGCTGAAATCAGAATAAATAAAAGATAATACTAAACTTAAAAAACTAATAATTACAAAGAATAATTGAAAAAAAGTAAAATAAAAAATTTTTATATCTAATATTTTATCTTGATAATTTATTATTGAAAAATAAAAAATAATTATTGAACTACACAGTCCTAAAATTAATGAATAATAACCAATTGTGCTGGATAACAAATTATTTCTCCTCGAGTGCTGATTTTACTTCAGGTGGCATATAATTTTCATCATGCTTGGCTAAAATTTTTGAAGCTGTTAAAAAGTTTTTGTCATTTAAATATCCCTCAGCAACTACTCCTTTTCCCTCTGAAAAAAGATTAGGCACTAACCCTGAATAAGTAACATTAATTTCATTCTTAAAATCTGTGATGACAAAACTAATTTCTTTTGAGTTTATAGATACAGAACTATTTTTAACCATCCCTCCAACTCTAATTTTTTTTTTACTAATATCGGTCAATTCCTTAATTTCGGTTGGAGATTGAAAATAGACAACATTTTCTTCTAAAGATTTTAAAATTAGAAAAACGCTTAAAATTAAGGTCGTTATAATTAGTACGACAAAGAAGAATCTTAATTTAACTTTCCGGCCATACATGATTTAAAGTTAATTGCCAGAAGCGTTGGACAAAATTTCTTTATTTATTCTTTGCAATTTAGCTAAATTTGCCTGCTCTGGATTTAAAGCTCCAAATTTGGAAGTAAATTTATTTTTTTCTTTATTATATTGTATTTTTGTAAACACATACAATCCTGTAAAACTTAAAAAAGTAAAACCAAAAGCTAATAAAACGTATAATCCATATCCATTCATAAATATTACTTGGTTGATCATAGTCTATCTAATCCTCTACTTTTAAGTTTTATCAATTCTGTATTATATTTCATTAAAAAAATTAATAACGAAAATAGAGTAAATGCCGCAGTCATTATTAATAATGGAAAAAGCATCGAGACATGAATTGTATTTTTTGATAAAATATTAATAGAAGCAGGCTGATGCAAAGTGTTCCACCAGTCTACAGAAAATTTAATAATGGGGACGTTTATAATTCCTAAAATTGTAATGAGTGAAGTAATTTTAAAAACTTTTTCTTGATCTTCATAAATACGCCATGCAACTAAATACATGGCATAAAATAAAGCTAATATTAACATAGAAGTAATTCTAGCATCCCACGCCCACCAAGTACCCCATGTTGGTTTACCCCAAATAGCTCCTGTGACCAATGCAATAACATTAAATACAAATCCTGATGGGGCTAAACTTTTTGAAATTAAAAATAAATTTTTATTTTTAAAAATAAATCCTATTAAAGATAAAAAAGTTAATAGCGAAAAAATTCCAAGGGAAATCCAGGCTGCAGGTACATGCACATACATAATTCTTACTGCATGACTTTGTTTATAATCTTCAGGAGATAAAATTAGAGCCTCAGTTAATCCAACAGAGAGGACAACTATAAATAAAAATAAAACATATTTAAATGCTCTAGATGTTATTAAAAAAATTTTATTAGGTTCAAAAAATTTAAACATAATTTCATTATATCTTAAAATGTATTCTAAAAATTTTTATTATGAAAGGTTTCTCTGATCAAGAATGCAGAGGGTATAAAAATTTAACACTCTTGATCAGAATATAACCCCATAAAAATAAATAAATAGTGTGACTAAGATTTGAACTAAATATGTTAAAAAAGTGTTGGTCTTAATTAGAAAGTTTAAAGTAACTCGTTTCTTTTTTACCTGAAAAAACCTCGTCAATTAAAGGGTGTTTTATTGGTTCATCTGAATCATCAATTAAAAGATTTTGCTCAGATACATATGCCTCATAGGTAATTTCGTCATTTTCTGCCAACAAATGATAAAAAGGTTGATCTTTTCTTGGTCTTACATTTTTTGGGATAGACTGATACCACTCCTCAGAGTTATTAAATTCAAAATCTACATCGTAAATCACGCCTCTAAAATGAAAAAGTTTGTGTTTTACAACTTCACCTATAGAAAATTTAGCTTTTTGAACAATCATATTATGAGTATGGGTATTTAATAGTAAAAATCAATAAGAAAAATTAACTATTATATTATTTTACTCATATGATAATATCTTTTAGTGAATAAATCTTTCTTAAAATTTATTACTGATTTTGGCCCCTTAATAATCTTTTTTTTCTACTACTACCTAAGTGATAAAAATCTTAAAGTTGCGATTCCTCCTCTTATAATTGCGACAATTATATCCTTAATAATTATGTGGTTTTTAGAAAAACAAATTCCCAAAGTACCACTTTTAAGCGGTATATTAATTACTTTATTTGGTGGGTTAACAATTTATTTTAATAACCCAATTTTTATTTATATCAAACCAACAATTATCAATATTTTTTTTGGGTTAGTACTAATTTTTGGAAGGTATTTTACTAATGAACCAATTTTAAAAAAAATAATCGGAAAGGCAATCCCATTGACTGATAAAGGATGGTCAATATTAACGAAAAGATGGGTCTATTTTTTTTTTGCTTTAGCAATTTTAAATGAATTTGTTTGGAGAACTCAATCTGAGGAATTTTGGGTAAATTTTAAAGTTTGGGGAATGTTACCAATAACATTTGTATTTACTGCTTTTCAATTCAGCATAATTAATAAATATAAAATAAATGAATAGAAACTTAAAATTAGTAATAAATAATACTTTCAATCAGAATATTGGAAAAAAAAATTTTTTTGAAAAAGATGAGCTTAAAATTATCTTAGATCTATATGCCAAAATGGTTAGTGAAGGCTCTTGGAAAGATTATGGATTAAATATTTCAAGCAAACAAGTAAGCTTCAATGTGTTTAAAAACTCTACAGAAAATGCGCTCTATAAGATATGTAAAAACTTACAGCCAAGGAATAAAAATTTAAAATACTTGATTACTGACACTAATGGTAAAATATTAAAAAATTATTTTGACCTTAAATTACTGTTAAAAAATACCAATTGGAAAAAACTTTAAGTATTTTTGATTATCTTCTTTGAGCAAATAATCGTAAAAGCATTATAAATAAATTTATAAAGTCTAAGTAAAGAGTTAAAGCGCCCATTACCGCTTTTTTACCCATCAATTCACCAGTATCACTGACCTGATACATATTTTTAATTTTTTGAGTATCATAAGCAGTAAGCCCAACAAATATAAGAACCCCTAAAATTGAAATTGTAAAATACATTGCGGGTGATTTTAAAAATAGATTTACTAAAGATGCAATTATAATTCCAATTAAACCCATGATTAAAAAAGAACCAAACTTTGTTAAATCACTTCTTGTAGTATAACCATAAATACTCATTGCTCCAAATGTCCCTGCACTAATGAAGAAAACTCTTGCTATACTGCCCCCTGTAAATTCTATAAATATAGATGATAAAGAAATTCCCATTAATGCTGCAAAAATCCAAAAAACAGCTTGAGCACTAGCTGCACTAATCCTATTAATTCCAAAGCTAATGTAAAAAACTATTGCTAGCGGAGCTAACATCACTAACCATTTTAAAGGTGAAGCATAGATAGCATAGCCAATTGATGACAAACCAGAAATTCCTGCAGAGGTGATTTGAATACCATATCCACCTGAAAGATTAAAAAACAAAACAGAAAATATACCAGTTAAAAGAACGCCAGATGCCATATAATTATATACTCTGAGCATGTAAGCTCTTAAACCTTCATCAATTACAGTTGAAGATTGTTGAGCTATTCTAGATTTATTACTTAAGATTGTAGTTTTGTTATTTTTCATATTTATCATATAACATTTTCTATCTAATTTTTCAAGATACTAAAAATTAATAAAAAATTAACAACTAAATATTTTATGAATTACAAAAAATTAGGAAATTCTAACATTAATATTAGTACAATTTGTCTCGGTACAATGACTTGGGGTGAACAGAATAGCCAAAAAGAGAGTTTTGAACAAATGGATTTTGCCTTAGATCAAGGAGTGAATTTTTGGGACACGGCTGAAATATACGCTGTCCCTCCTAAAGAAAAAACTTACGGCCATACCGAAATGATTATAGGAAACTGGTTTAAAAAAAATAAAAAAAGAACCAAAATAATTTTAGCAACAAAGGTTGCTGGACCATCTAGAAAATATTTAAGAAATGGAGAAAATAATTATGAAATTAAAAATATGACTATGGCAATCAATAATAGTCTAAAAAGATTACAAACAGATTATATTGATCTTTATCAACTTCATTGGCCAGAAAGAAACACAAACATGTTTGGAAAATTAGGCTACGAGCATAAAGAAAATAATTGGACTAAATTTGAGGATGTTTTAAATAATCTACAAAAATTTGTAAAGGAAGGAAAAATCCGAGAAGTAGGTATTTCAAATGAAACCCCTTGGGGAGTATCTAAATATCTTGAAATTTCTAGAGAAAAAAATTTACCAAGAATGATGTCGATCCAGAACCCATACAGTTTATTAAATAGGTCTTATGAAGTTGGTCTTGCAGAAATTTCAATAAGAGAAAATATTGGTCTTTTGGCTTATTCACCACTTGCAAGCGGTTATTTAACAGGTAAATATCGAAATGGACAAATGCCGAAGGGTTCGAGAATGGAAAGAGATGGAGATTTTTGGACTAGATATAAAAAACCAAATACTGCCAAAGCTGTTGATGCATATTACGAAATATCAAAAAAATATAATCTAAATTTTACCAAAATGTCTTTGAAGTTTTGTGAAATTCAACCATTTGTATCAAGCGTTATTATTGGAGCAACTACCATGGAGCAGTTGAAAACAAATATAGAAAGTGTAAACATCAAATTATCAAACGAAGTTATTGATGATATTAATCAAATTCAAAAAATTTACTCAAACCCATGTCCTTAATTACTAAGTTTACAGTTTTTATATTTCTTTTTTGTCTTGTTTTTGTTAGCAAAACTATTGCTGAAGAGATGAAAAGTGTTGGTAAATTTAACGATTGGGAAACAATTGTAATAACAGAGGAAACCGGAAAGGTTTGCTTTGCCCAATCTTCACCTGTGTTACAAGCCCCAGGAACTTCAAGAGATGCAAAATTATTTGTAACTTTTAGAACCAAAGAAAATATTTCTAATGAAGTTAGCACAACTGCTGGCTATGAATTTAATCAAAATAATTCAGTGACAGCTACTTTTGCAGAAGGTGTTATAAAATTCGATATTAAAGAACAGGGATTTGCCTGGATAGCGGACAATAAAATTGAGGAAAATGTTGTAGCAAAAATGAAAAAAGGATCAAAAATCATAATTAAAGGACATAACGAACAAGGGACTGAAACAACTGATCAATATTCACTGTCAGGATTTACCAAAGCTTATAATGCTGCAAGAATGACTTGCAGTTAATTTAATGAAGTTTAAGAAAAAAATCGTTCTTGCTTATTCTGGCGGACTAGATACCTCAGTAATTTTAAAATGGCTTCAAGAAAATTATGATGCTGAAGTCATTTGTTATACTGCAGATATTGGTCAACAAATAGATCGAAAAAAAATTATTAATAATGCAAAAAAATTTGGTGTAAAAAATATTATAATCAAAGACCTAAAAGATATTTTTGTTAAAGATTATATTTACCCAATGATTAGAGGCCATGCAATTTACGAGGGTGTTTATTTACTTGGCACTTCGATTGCTAGACCCTTAATTGCTAAAGATCAAATTAAGGTTGCTAAAAAATTTAATGCTTATGCAGTTTCACATGGTGCAACCGGTAAAGGTAATGATCAAGTGAGATTTGAATTAGGTTACCATTATTTTAATCCAAAAATTAAAGTTATTGCTCCTTGGAGAATTTGGAAACTCAAATCAAGAACCGATCTCATAAACTATGCAAAAAAACACAATATTAGGATACCTAAGGATAAAAAAGGTGCTCCGCCTTTTTCCGTTGATGATAACATATTTCATACTTCAACTGAGGGTAAAGTTTTAGAAAATCCAAAAAATTCTGCTCCTGAATTTATATTTCAAAAAACAATTTCACCAGAAAAAGCGCCAAATAAATCAAGTTTTGTCACTATAAATTTTAAAAATGGGGATCCTATTGGAATAAATGGAAAAAAGTTGTCCCCATCTAAACTTTTAGAAAAACTCAACCACATAGCTGGTCGCAACGGTATTGGTAGAGTAGATGTAGTTGAAAATAGGTTTATTGGCATAAAATCAAGAGGTGTTTATGAGACCCCAGGAGGAAGCTTATTAATTAATGCTCATAGAGCAATTGAGTCAGTTACTCTTGATAAACAAACCATGCATAAAAAAGATGAAATAATGCCAAGATATGCTGAGCTTATTTATAATGGTTTTTGGTATTCAAAAGAAAGATTTAAAATTCAAAAAATTGTTGACCAAAATAAAAAAAAAGTAAATGGGTCTGTAAAATTAAAATTGTATAAAGGAAATATTATAATTCAATCACGAAAAACTAAAAGCACAGCCTATTCGATAAAGAAGGTTTCTTTTGAAGAAAATAAAACATTTAATAAATCTAATGTAGAGAAATTTATTAATTATTATAAATCGAAACTTCATTCTTAAATTAATCAATTTTAAAATATTTATTGATAATGTTTAGAATAACTGGTTTTTTAGTAATAATTTTTTTTTAAAATTTTCATAAAGAATTTTTGAATAATTATTCATATCTTTAATATTATTTTTGGCAGCCTGGTCAAATTTTTCTAAAGCTCCCTGGCCTAGTTGATTTTCAAGAGCATTTTTGTATTCTGGTACACACCCCCATTCGTTGACAGTTGTATTTTTTATCTCTATGTGAAACTGAATGCCATAAGCATGATTTTGGTATTTGAATATTTGACATTTGGTAATTGGAGATGAGGCAAGCAAAGTGACTTCTTTAATCTCATTAATTCCTTGCACTTCATAAGAATGCCATTGTAAAGTATTAATTTTATCTGGAAATTGAGAAAACAAATTATCATTTTTTTTTTTATTAGAAAAATTAATTTCCATTATTCCAATTTCAGATGAATTTGATTTAACAACTTTTCCTCCAATGACCTCTCCCAACAACTGACATCCTAAACAAAAACCAAGATAGGGTTTTTTCAAATCAACCACAAATTCTTTAATTCGTTTTTTTTCCTCAACTAACCACGGATATTGGTCTTCCATATATGTGTCCATGGGTCCCCCCATACAAAACATGGCATCAAATTTACCAATATTATTTGGTATTTTTTCTCCTTCATCTAATTCAATTGTTTTTAAATTAAATCCATCTTCAATCATGAGATCTTTAATGTAGCCAGGGTCTTCAATTTTTATGTGCTGAAGTATAATAATATTCATTATTTAAGTTAGAAATTAATAAATTATAAATATCTTCTTATTTTACAGATTGCTACCATAATAATAAAATTTAAAAATTTAACTTTTAAATCCTGCAAATAAAGTTTAAAGAACTCCAACCATAAAAACCCGAGTAAATAATAATAATCGTTTGTTAAATCTATTTAACCACTTAAAGTAAGTTTATTAAAAAAGCTCAAATAGTTGCCGCTTAAAAAATATGCCAAACAACCGCAAATAAATCATTTAGAACATTTTTTAGAACAATATTTTACTTTATCCCAATTAAGTCTCCATTTTTTTCGCCATGTAAAAGATCGATTGCAAGTAATACATATTTTTGAAGGTAAATTTTCTTTCTTCATTAGAATGTATTTTTTTTTATAAATTGATCAGCTTCGGATAAAATTATTTTTTTTCTATCCATTTTCATTTTATCAAAAACTCGCACCATCATTGAAAGTCTTGGATTTTTTAAAAAAAAAATTCTGTTTTTGTCTATAAATCTCCAATACAATCCATCCATAATATTACACCAATCACCTTTTTTGAAATCCATCATCTTCACAAAGTAACTTGAGCCACAAATATAAGGCTTTGTTGCAAAAATTCCTCCATCACTGAATAATCCCATACCATAAACATTTGGCACCATGACCCAATCAGATGCATCTACAAACATTTCCATAAACCATTTGTAAACAATCGTTGGTTTAATCTCACAAAGGTTCATAATATTTGATAAAATCATTAGTCTTTCTATATGATGAGACCATCCATGATTAATCGCATTTTTAATTGCATAATCTAATGGTGGTAGTCCGGTATTACCTTCGTACCAAGAATTTTTCATTTTTCGATTTTGATTAAAAAAATTTTTAGTCTCCATTTGATCTGAATAATTTTGATAAATTCCTCTCATAAATTCTCGCCAACCAATTACTTGACGCAAATATCCCTCTAATGAGTTCAGTTTTATTTTACGGTGTTTATGAAAATGTAAAATTTTTTCGACTATTAGTTCCGGTGTAATCAATCCTAAGTTTATATAAGGACTTAAAGCACTATGAAATAAAATATTGTCTTGTTGTTTAACAGCATCCTCAAAATCACCAAATAAATTAGATTTTTCTTTTATAAAGAAATTTAAAAGGTCAATAATATCATCATATTCAGTTGCAAACCAAAAATTATTTACATTTCCAGTATGATCTTTAAATATTTTTTCGATAATAGGTTTTAATTTTTTCGTATGAAGAGTTTCTTTAATTTTTGGAAAATTAGGGATTTTAATATTCTCGGGAAGTTTATTTCTATTTTCATCATCAAAACTCCATTTTCCACCAATGGGATTACCATCGGAACCCATTAATATTCCAGATTTTTTTCTTACCTCTTTATAAAATGTTGCCATAAAAGGTTTTTTTGATTTATTTAAATAATTTTTAAAATAATCTCTTGAATTTAAAAACATTGGTGTTTGAATAACATGCCAATTAATTTTTTCTTTATTGAAAAATTGTAAAATTTTTTTTTCAAAAAACTTATCTTCAATTTCAAAACTAGAAACTTCAGTTATATTTTTTGTAATAATTATATTTTTTAACTTTTTTAAATAATCCTCTTTAAATTGTTTTTCCTCAATTCTTAAATACTCAATTTTAAATTTATTCTTTTGTAGATTTTCAGCGTAAGAACGCATTGAAGATAAAAATAATAGTATTTTGTGTTTATGATGTTTTTGATAGGTGCATAATTCATAGTCTTCTGCCATGAAAAATAGATGGTCCTTTTTGAAGCGGTCGAGATATTTTAATGGAAATAGTTGATTACCAAGTATAAAAAATAACTTCATAGTTAAATATAACTTATTAAAAAATTTATGGCAGAGAAATTTCTTATTTTTGGTGCGACAGGATCTATTGGATCTAGTTTGGCAGAACAACTTAAAAACTCAGGCCATGATATTCATTTAGTTGCAAGAAATGAAACTGAAGTAAAGAAAATTTCTAATAATTTAAACTGCAGTTTTACAATCGCTGACGTTTTAGAGGATGGTTTTATCAATAAAGTAAAAAATGATATTTCTGAAATTAAAGGGATTGCTTATTGTGTTGGTTCTATTGATCTAAAACCTTTTAGAATGGTCACTGAACAGGACTTAAATAAATGTATAAAATTAAACCTGTACTCAGCTGTGGAAATAATTAAAGGATATCAAGAAAGTCTTAAGAAAAATAATGGCTCAATAGTTTTATTTTCTACTATAGCTGCGCAAAGAGGATTTGCAAATCATGCAATTATTGCTTCAACCAAAGCAGCCGTTGAAGGACTAACAGTTTCTCTTGCCGCAGAATTTGCACCAAACATCAGAGTGAACTGTATCGCACCAAGCTTAACAAATTCCAAAATTGCTGAACCTATGTTAAAAAATAAAGTTTTAGCAGATGGGATTGCAAAAACTCATCCCTTAAAAAGACTAGGAGAAGGAAAAGACTCTGCATCACTTGCAAAATTCTTAATTACTGATGAAAGTTCTTGGATCACAGGTCAAATTATAGCTGTTGATGGTGGTAGATCTAAATTATCTTAGGTGTGAATAAAATAATTTTTTTTTTAATTTTTTTATTATTTCATACAAAAAGTTTTTCAGAAAATCTAAACTTTATCAAAATACAAGAATTAAATACTCCTTGGGGTTCCTCTTTTATTAATGATGATGAAATAATTATCACAGAAAAAAGTGGTAAAATTAAAATTGTAAATATTAAATCTAAAAATGTTAAGGAAGTAAATCACAATTTAGATTTTAGAGAATATGGTCAAGGTGGTTTGCTTGATATTATTTATCAAGAGGATAATGTTTGGGTTTCTTACACTGAAAATAGGGGAAATAGATTAACAAGTACATCAATTGCCAGAGGAAAATTTAATCGAGAAAAAATCTTCTTTAAAAACATTTTTCAAGCAAATCCTCCAATGGATAGTGATCTCCATTTTGGCTCAAGATTAACAATCAAAGATGATTATATCTATGCCTCAATTGGTGAGAGAGGTCAAGGAATGATAGCTCAAGATGCTAATAACCATATCGGTAAAATAATTAGAATTCATTTAGACGGTAGTATTCCTAATGACAATCCAAGGTTTGATAATAAACCTAATTGGCTAGCTGAAATTTATCAAATAGGTATTAGAAATCCCCAAGGATTAACTTTATCTTCTTTTGATAAAAAAGTTTATATGAGTAATCATGGTGCGAAGGGAGGTGATTGGTTTGGTGAGGTAAAAAAAGGCGAAAATTATGGATGGAAAATTTTAGGTTGGGGTGGAAAGAATTATTCAGGACTTTCAATTGGGCCAAAATGGAAACCAGGCTTTACCAAAGCAATTTACTATTGGGTTCCTTCAATCGCAACAAGCGCTATTACAATTTATAAAGGTGAAGAATTTAAAGAATGGAATGGTCATGCCTTAATTACCTCTCTTAAAGATCAATCTTTAAGAAAATTAATATTCAATGACCTTTCCAATGTTAAAGAAGACGTCATTTTTAAAGACAAAATCGGTAGAATAAGAGATATTAAAGTTCATCCTACTAACGGAAAAATTTATTTTTTAGTAGAGAATGGTTTGTGGTTAATGGAAAAAAGATAATTGAAATTTTTATAAACAAATTTTAATCACCTAATATTTTTTTTTTTGCTTTTTCAAATTCTTCTTGAGTTAAAACTCCTTTAATTAACAAATCATTTAATTTGTTTAACTCCTCACTTAGGTTATCGTAATTTTTAGATGAATTATTCATTTCAGGATTTTCATTGTCTTCCGATAAGTCTGAATTATTTTTTGAGTTCCTCTCATTAAAGCCCTTCATAATTGCTAAAATACCTGAATATAATACAAATCCCAATATCGGTATAATTAAAACAAAAAAAATTATTTTTTCCATTTTTATTGTTCATCCTCATCTCGCCAACCTTTTTGATACATTAAATAGGCTGCAAGAATTACAGAAATTGTTCCTACCACCATTCCAAAATTAAAAGCCATTTTTTTCCCATACAGATACCACCCTAGCTGTGTTGCTCCAATTGGCAATATTGTCAAAATTGCCATAATAATGGCAATTCGATATTCATAAGGGGGCTTTTTCATAATTATAGATTAACAAACTATATGAATAAATTAAACATTAATACTTTTTAGACAACAAGACTTATTACGATTATTTATTTTTGAGATCTCTTAAAACAATCGATCGTATTTTTTAGTAAACAAGCAATAGTCATCGGTCCTACTCCTCCAGGAACAGGGGTTAAAGCTTTTGCAACTTTAAAAACTTCTTTAAAGTGAACATCGCCAACAATTCCTCTTTCAGTTTTATTAATGCCTACATCGATTACAATTGTATTTTTTTTTACCCAGTCACCTCTTATTAACTCGGGTATTCCAACCGCTGCTACAATAATATCTGCTTGCAAACATTCAGCTTTTAAATCTTTTGTTTTAGAATGAGTGATCGTTACTGTGCAATTTTCTTTAAGCAAAAGTTGAGCCATGGGTTTACCATTCAAATTGGATCTTCCAATTATAATTACTTTCTTTCCACTTAATTTTGGTTCAATTTTTTTAATCAAAAGATAACATCCAAGCGGTGTACAAGGTATAGAACATTCATAGCCTGATGATAAATTGCCTACATTCATTGGATGAAAGCCATCCACATCTTTTGATGGTATGATTGCTTCAATCACTTTTTGTTTATCAATGTGATTTGGTAATGGCAATTGAACTAAAATTCCAGAAACACTATCATCTTTATTTAGTTCATTGATTTTATCTAACACTATCTTTTCTTCAACATTATTAGAATATTTAATTACTTCAGATTTTAAACCAACTTCAATTGCTGATTTTTCTTTATTGCGGACATAAATTTGACTTGGAGCCATATCTCCAATTAAAATGACCGTCAAGCCTGGAACCTTATTATATTTTTTTTTTATTTGAGAAATTTCTTGTTTTAATTCTTCTTTCAATTCTGTAGCGGCTTTTTTTCCATCAATTAAAATCATAATTATTTAAAAAATCATTGGTGCTACATAAAGTTTCATACACATTTCTACAAACCAAATCAACAGCAGTAGAATTATTGGTGAAATATCTAGAGAGCCTAAATTAGGTAGGAAGTATCTAATTCTATTTAGTATTGGATTAGTTAAACGATAAGTAAAATCAAAAATTATAAAAACAAATCTATTTTGGGTATTCAATACGTTAAATGCAATTAACCAACTTATTAAAATATTTGCGATAACCACATAAGAGTAGAGTTTTATAATCTGTAAAACTAAATAATAAATAGCTATCATTCCTTTTCAATATAAAATGACTTACTCGGATTAGCAAAAGATGCTTTATTAGCTTCCATTATTTCTTTTATAGTTATAGCTAATCTTTCTTTGATTAATATAGACTCATGCCAACTGTTGGACGTAGTAAAACATCTTACCAATAAATCAATTGAATTTTCCCCAATTTTTTCAACTCTTACAGAAACACCAACCTTCTTATCAAAATCAGAACTAGTGTTTATATAATTTTCTATATCATTTCTAATTTTTTTTAATTGGTCGATAGTAGTGTTATAATTAAGATTTATCGTCCATCGAATTCTCCAATTTGAAGACTCACTAATATTAATCAGAGCATTTTCAGCTAATTGAATATTTGGAATTATTACTAAAGACTTATCTAACTTTCTTACTACAGTGGATCGAAAGCCAATTTTTTCAACAATCCCTTCAAGTTTACCTTCTACTTGAATCCAATCACCAATTTTAAATCTTTTTTCAACCAAAATTAATATTCCTGAAATTAAGTTTTTAAACAAATCTTGGGCAGCTAAAGCAACCGCCACACCAAATAATCCAAGCCCTGCAATAATTGGACCTATTTTTATACCCCATAATTCTAGTACAGCGGCCAATCCTAAAATAAAAAATAAAATTTTTAATGACTTGATAATCCAACCAATTAATTCTTTGGTTAAAAGTCTATCTAAACCACTAAATAAATATGAAATAGGTTCTATTACTTGGTAAATAGTCCAAAAAATTAAAATTGTAATCAAAGTTCTATTAATTGAGTCAATAGTTTCTCGTCCCTCACTTGAAAATGTCACATAATAACTTGCAACAAAAAACCCAAAAACTAGTGGTAAAAATCTTACTGGTCCTTCCAAGGCTATGACAAAAGTATCATCTAATTTATTAGTAGATTTTTTAAGAATTACTTGTAATTTTTTAATAATAAATCCACTAATCAATCCTCTAAAAATTAGAAAAATTAAGAAAATCAAAATTCCAATTAATATTTGAAAAATATCAATACCAAAAATTCCTTTTTTCCAAACTGATAAAAAAATTTCTAAAAGATTATTTATTGTATTCATGATTAAATTTTATATAACAAAAACTCCTCTTCTCCAGGATTAAAAAGAAATATTTTTTTCCATTTTATTTTATTCAATATTGCTGACGTTTTTTCACCAATACACATCAAATTAGTTTCCATCCAAAGCTTTTCTAATTGATAATTTTCGATAAAATTAAGAAAACTCATTCCACTATTTTGGGAATAAATATAAACTATATCGGGCATTTTTAATTTTAAATAATTAACAAAATTATCATCAAATTTTTCATTTTGAATTGTTTTATAATTAACGACTCTGTCAACTTTATATCCTTCTTTTAAAAGTAACTGATCAAGATCAACAGAAATTAATTCCCCACTAACATAAATTAATTTTCCATCTTTTTGATCAAAATTTTGTAAAACTAACTCTTTTAAATTTTTAACATTTCCTTCAGCAGAAATTACGTTTTGGAAACCAACACTTCTAGCTTTTTTTTCGGTAGCACTACCCACGCAAAAACATAAAATTTTTTTATCAATATTTTTTAAATCTAAAAATTTAACTGCATTAGCACTCGTGAAAATTATACTTTTATATTCTAAAAAATTGATTTCACTGTAACTAACTGGCTCAATTCTTATCAGTGGCAAATGAGAAACTTGGTTTCCTAAAGATTTAAATTTTAAAATCATTTCAGAACAATCCTCAAGCGGTCGTGTTAATAAAATGTGCATATTATTTTTTATATGTATTTGCTGATTTTTTTTTCAATTTTTCTCCAATTTCTATACCTAGTAGATGTGCCTCGGTAACCTTAGAGGATTTTTTTTCATAAAATCTTTCTTTACCATCTAATGAAAAAAGCTCTGCCTCTAAAATAATTTGATCTTCCTGAATAATGGAATGAACTCCAACTGCTGTTTCACAATCTCCTTCAAGAACTTTTAAAACATTTCTTTCAGCTTGCGCTCTTTGAAAAGTTTCATTATCATTAATTTTATCTAAAATTGAAATAATTTCATCATCATTGCTTCGACATTGAAGCGCAATAATTCCCTGTCCGGCACTAGGAATTATTTCATTAGTTGAAAATATTTGTGCAATCTTATCATCCATTTTCAATGACTTGACGCCAGCGTAGGATAGAATTATTGCATCAAATAAACCATCATTTAATTTTTTAATTCTTGTGTCAACATTGCCTCTTAATAGTTTACAATTAAGATCTCTTCTAATTTTTTTTATTTGAAATTCTCTTCGATATGACGATGTCCCAATTATTGCATTATTTTTTAATTCCTTGAGTTTCTTTTTATCAATAGTTATTAAAATTTCTCTTGGATCATTTCTTTTTAAAAACGCATTAGTATTTAAATCTTTAGTTTCTTGAGCTGGCATGTCTTTTAAAGCATGAACAGCAATATCGATATTTTTAGCTTGCAGTTGACTCTCTATATTGGATATAAATAAACCCTTTCCTCCAAACTCTGATAATCTTACATTCTGAAACTGATCTCCTTTTGTTGTGATTTCTCTAATTACAATATCATCCTGATGAAAATCAGTTTTTTGAATAATCATATTTTTTGCATTTTGAGCATAAATTAAGGCTAGCTTACTTCCTCTTGACCCAATAACTATTTTTCTTTTTTTCATAAATAATTTTATTTCAAACTTTCAATAAGATTGTACAATTTATAAAAAATATTTGAATGAGTAAAAAAACTATTATTCTTGGAATAGAGACAAGTTGTGATGAAACTGCTGCATCAATAATAACAGAAAATGAGCAAGGAATTCCAATACTTTTATCAAATATTATTTCAAGTCAAATTGAAATTCATAAAGAATTTGGTGGCGTGGTCCCTGAACTTGCGGCCCGAGCACATATAGAAAAAATTGATTGGATAGTGCAAAAAGCAATAGATGACAGTGGAATTAAAATTGAAGATATTGATGCTGTTGCATCAACTGCAGGTCCAGGATTAATAGTTTGCTTATCAGTTGGTTTGAGTTTCGGTAAAGCATTAGCATTTTCATTAGATAAACCGTTTATCGCAGTTAATCATCTAGAAGGACATGCATTAAGTCCTAGAATAAATTCAACTTTAAATTATCCATATTTACTTTTGCTAATATCTGGAGGGCATAGTCAATTTTTAAGTGTTCAAGGTTTAGAAAAATATAAAAGATTAGGAACAACAATTGATGACGCTTTGGGTGAAGCTTTTGATAAAACTGCAAAACTTTTAGGCATTGAATTTCCTGGTGGACCGCAAATAGAAATTTTAGCTCAAAAAGGTAATCCTGAAAAATACGATTTGCCTAAACCTATTTTTAATAGAGGAGGATGTAATTTATCCTTCGCTGGACTAAAAACTGCAATTTTAAAAATAACAAAAAATATAAAAACTGATCAAGAAAAATATGATTTGGCTGCATCCTTCCAAAAAACAGTTGAAAAAATATTGTATAAGAAAACTAAGATTGCGTTTAGTGAATTTGAAAAACAAAGTAATTTAAAAGATAAAATATTTGTGGTTGCGGGTGGAGTTGCTGCTAATAAAAACATTAGATCAATGCTTATTGATTTATGTAATACCGAAGGTTATAAAAGTATATTTCCTCCAATTGAATTATGTGGCGATAATGCAGCGATGATAGCAATGGTTGGTTTAGAGAAATATAAATTAAAAAAATTTAATAAATTAGATTATCCCGCAAGACCTAGATGGGCACTTGATGAAGAAGCTATTTTTTTAAAAGGTGCTGGAGTAAAATTATAAAAATTTTATTTTACTTTTTTTTTTGACTTTCAGTTCTTAATTGACCGCAAGCACCAAAAATATCTTGTCCTCTAGAGCGTCTAATTGTTGCAATATATCCAGCATTTTCGATAATTTTTGCAAATTTTTCCATGTCTTGTCTCTCTGTTGGTAAATATTGGACTCCAGGCCATCGATTAAACTCTATCAAATTTACCTTACAAGGAAACTGTGCCATCAATTTAACTAACTGTTTAGCACATTCTAAACTGTCATTAATTCCCCTTAACATCACATATTCTAAAGTAATTTTTTCTTTAACGATTGAGCTATAGTATTTACATTGCTGTACAAGTTCCTTAATTTTAAATTTTTTATTTATAGGCATAATTAATTCTCTAATTTCATCATTTGGAGCATGAAGTGATAGAGCTAAATATGTTCCAATTTCTCTTGCTGCATCGGGAATTTTATTGGCTATTCCGGCTGTAGATACTGTTATTTTTTTTAATCCGTAACTTAACCCTAACTTATCTTTTAAAATCTCTACTGCAAATTTAACATTTTCATAATTATAAAATGGCTCTCCCATGCCCATTAGAACAATATTTGATATCTTTTTTTGCTCATCCCAATCATTTAATTGTTCTTTGGCAATCATTACTTGATTTACGATTTCACTAAAGTGTAAATTTTTAACTAAACGTTGAGTGCCTGTATGACAAAATCTACAATTTAATGTGCAGCCTACTTGAGATGATATACAAAGAGTGGCTCTAGTTTTTTCTGGTATAAAAACACACTCAACTTCATTATTATCTAAAAGCCTTATTAGCCACTTAATGGTACCATCGGTGGAAACTTGAGTACTAATAATTTTAGGCACATCAAAAGATATTGAACTGATAATTTTGTTTCTAAGTTCAATAGGCAGAGTTGTTAGATCAGCAATTTTTGAATAACCTTTTTTATATACGAAATCCCATATTTGTTTACTTCTCATAGATGCTTGTTTCTCATCGACGCTAAGATCATTAATGAGAAAATGTCTAAAACTTTCTATATTAAAATGAAAAAAGTTTTTTTGCATTTTGTTTAAATTTATAAACCTTTATAGATAATAAAATATTTAAGAAATTAATATAAAATTAGATTATATTACTAACAATTGTTTTATGAATTATTGGTTAATAAAATCAGAACCTGATGTTTGGTCAATAGATCAACAGGAAAAAGCGGGCGCAAAAGGAGTGCCTTGGGACGGGGTGAGAAATTATCAGGCAATGAAAAATTTAAAAAATATGAAAAAAAATGATCTTTGTTTTTTTTATCATTCAAATATTGGTAAAGAAATTGTAGGAATTGTAGAAGTAATTAAAGAAGCTTATTTTGATAAAACCGATAAAAGTAAAAAATTTTTTGCAGTTGATGTTCGATTTAAAAAGAAATTAGATAAACCAATTACTCTAAGTAATATAAAAAAAAATAAAAATTTAGCTCATTTAGCCTTAATAAAACAAAGTAGGCTATCGGTTATGCCAGTTGATCCTAAAAGCTGGAAGATTCTAAATAACATGTAAAGTTGTTATTTTTGTAAATTAATCCCATTGTAAAAAACTAAAAGTAAAAATAAAAAATATCTTTAAATACATTCATCTAACATTTTTTAAAGAAATATCTTATAGTGGATTTCGTTAATGAATAAAAAAGTAAAAATCTTAGCTACTTTAGGTCCCGCAATATTTGAAAAAAAAACTATTAATAACTTAATTCATGCAGGAGTAGATGGCTTTAGAGTCAATTTTGGTCATAATCTTACAGGTATTGAAAAAATTGTAAAAATTATCCGAGAGTGCGAAAAAACAAACAATAAACATATTGCAATTGTTGCAGATCTACAAGGTATTAAGTTCAGAATTGGAAAAATTCAAAATAACCAAATTTATTTAAAAAAAGGAGATATTTTTAATTTTGATTTAAGTCAAAAAATTGGTAGTCGAAGTAGAGTGCTTCTGCCCTATCCAGATATTTTTAAAAAAATAAAAAAAAATAATAAAATTTTAATTGATGATGGAAAATTTGTTTTTAAAATCAAAAAACTTTCAAAAAAATCTATTGAAACTATCTGTCAAAATAATTGTAACATTAGAAGCTTTAAAAGTATTCATATTCCAGGACTTGAAATTGATTTTGATAATTTAACAACAAAAGATAAGCGTGATATTCAAATTGCAAAAAAACTAAACTGTAATTGGATTGCTTTGTCTTATGTAAAAAATTCAAAAATAATTCAACAAACTAGAAAACTTATTCCAAAGGATATTGGGATAATTGCAAAAATTGAGAATAAAATCGCCGTTAAAAATATAAAAGATATTATAATAAATTCGGATGCCATTATGATTGCGCGAGGTGATCTTGCGGTTGAAATTGGTGCTAACGAAGTTCCCCATGTTCAATTAGATATTGTTAAAAAATGTTCTGAACTCGGTAAACCTGTAATCATTGCTACACAAATGCTTGAGAGTATGATTGAAAACAATAAGCCTACTCGTGCGGAAATTAATGATGTTGGAACTTCTGTTTTTCAAGGAACGGACGTAGTGATGTTATCTGCTGAAACAGCAATAGGTAAATATCCCCTACAAGTCGTCCAGGCGATGAAAAAGACAATTCTCTCAACTGAAAAATATAAAAAAGAAAATATAAATTTATTTAAAAATAAGACTAAAATAAACCACGAACCTGTAAAGGCCATTGCACTCGCAATTAAAGATATTGCTTACAACATTAAAGTTGAGGCGATCATCGCATTTTCAGTTTCAGGAAATACTGCAAGATTAGTTTCAGCTATTAGACCCTCAGCAAAAATTTTAACAATCTCACCAAATATAAATATTTCGAGACAATTATCATTACTTTGGGGCATCACCTCCATTACCAATAAAGATGCTAAAAACTGGAAACAGATGATGGAGATTTCAAAAAAAATTATCAAAAATAAAAAGTTAACAACTCCTGGCGGCTTTGCAATTATAACTGCTGGCTTACCTTTTGGTAAATCTAAGATGACTAACATGATCAGGTTACACAAGCTCGGAGTAGGTTAATGCAAAAAGCTCTCATTTTGATTGGTATTCTAATACTATTGCTTGGCTTATTTTGGCCGGTTGCAAAGGAACTACCACTTGGAAAGTTACCAGGAGATATTAATGTGAAAGGTGAAAGATATTCTTTTTATTTCCCAATAGTCACTTGTTTAATAATTTCATTTATCTTAACATTAATTTTTAAATTTTTTAAATAGAATACTCCACAAATAATCATTTTATTTGACAATTTTTACAAATACCAAAAAATTCTAAATTATATTTACTTACTTTCATCTCGTTATTTGCTTTAAAACTTGATAAATATTTAGTCAGCTTAAAATTATTAACCTCAGATATGTCTTCACAATTTTCGCAAATGTAAAAAGCACTAGCTTTTGAAATTTTACAATCATTATTTTTGCAAGCAACGAAAGCATTTTTACTCTCGATTTTATGAATTTTACCAATTTCCATTAACTTATTTAAAGCTCTATAAACTTGTAAAGGAGCTTTGATACCTTTTTTTTGGACACTAGATAATATCGAATAAGCTTTAAGCGGTTCGTTCGCTTTTTCAATTAACTCAAAAACCAATTGTTGATTTTTAGATAAAAGTTCGTTTTTTTGTTTCATACTTTATTTAAAAATTTTATAATTTTTTTTAGTCACTATAAGGGATAAAATAAATAATATTAAAGCTACCGATATAATTGATGGACCAGAAGGGGAGTTTATTTTAAGAGAAGTAAACAAACCAATTAAGACTGACAAAAGTCCCCCAATAATTGAAAAAAAAACCATTTGTAATGGGCCATTGGATAAATTTCTCGCCATGGCTGCTGGCACAATTAACATTCCTGTTATTAACAAAAGTCCAACCATCTTAATAGAAATTGCAATGATTGCTGCCATTAAAATTGTAAATATAATATCAGCTTTTTCAGGATTCATACCTTCAGCAGCAGCCAAATCATAATTAACAGTAGAGGCAAATAGTGGTTTCCATATTAATTTTAAAATTAAAATAATCGCTAAGCCACCAACCCATATAACTATTAAGTCAATTTTAGTTACTGAGAGTATATCACCAAATAATAACCCCATAATATCAAATCTTATGAAAGATAGAAAACCTAAGACTACTAAGCCAAGCGCCAATGATGAATGAGCCAATAAACCTAAAAGGGCATCTCCTGTCAAATTGGTAGTTTTTTTCAGTCTTAATAATATTAAGGCGACAACCGAAGAAACTATAAATACAGCTAGAGAAATATTCATATTAAAGACAAGTGAAATTGTCACTCCTAGCAAAGCAGCATGTGCTAAGGTATCACCAAAAAAGGATAAACGTCGCCAAATTACAAAACATCCTAAGGGACCTGTAACTAAAGCAACTCCTAAACCTGCTATCAATGCTCTAACAAAAAAATCGTCTAACATTTTAATTTATTTTTTTTTTAATGCTACCATCTGTTGAATGATCATGATCATGATTATGTTTATACAGAGATAAAACTTGCGATGCATGATCTCCAAATAGTTTTTGATACTCTTTGTTTTGCGCAACACTGATTGGCGTACCTGAACAACAAATATGTCCATTTAAGCAAATGACAAAATCAGTTGAGGACATCACCATATGTAAATCATGAGAAATTAATAAAATTCCACATTTCAGTGATTCAGATATTTTTTTTATTAATTCATACAAAGCTGCTTCACCACTAAAATCCACGCCCTGAACTGGCTCATCTAACACTAAAAGATCTGGTTTTTTCGCAATAGCTCTTGCAAGGAGCACCCTTTGCAACTCTCCGCCTGATAATTTAGTTAAACTATTATTCTTTAAATGTTCAGCTCCAGTCAATTTAAGAGCCTCCTCTATTTCATTATTTTCCAATTTTTGTGTGAGAACCATAAAATCAATAACCCGAATAGGCAATGACCAATCTATTAAAATTTTTTGCGGAACGTAGGAAATTTTTTTAGTAAATCTTTGAACACTTCCATGTATATCTTGATAAATTCCTAATACAATTTTAGCTGTAGTTGTTTTGCCTGAACCGTTAGGACCGATAAGAGAAACGATATTACCTTTGTAAATTTCCAAACTAACATCTTTAACTAACCATTTATTATTTTTGAAAATTCCAGCATTTTTTATTTTTACAAGAATTTCTTTTTTTTGAGTGTTCATATTTTATTTATACTTGACAAAAATAATCTAATTATTGTAAATGTTATATTATAACATTATTAAATTTCTGACAATATAATGCAAACTACCAAAAAATTAAATCTGTTAATCTCTTTTATCCTATTTTATTCATTTTTGAATACAGCCCAAAGTGAAATAAAAGTTGTCACTTCTATTAAACCGCTTCATTCGTTAGTAAGCTATGTCATGGACGGAGTTACCAGCCCAGGTCTCATCGTAGATGGAAACAACTCCCCTCATACTTTCCAATTAAAACCAGCAACTGCAAAAATGATCCAAGAAGCTGATATAATTTTTTGGATTGGTCAAGATTTAGAAACTTTTTTAAAAAAGCCACTTAAAACAATTGGAAACAAAACTAAAATAATTTCTTTTTTAGAAAGTAAAGAAATTGAAAAGGTAAAATATAGAGAAAATAATATTTTTGAAGACTCTGAACATGACGATCATAATGGTCATGATGATCACAGTGAGAAAGAAGAATCTAATAGTAAAAAGAAAAATGAACACGTATCTCATGAAGAAAAAGATGAACATGAGGAGCATCATGATCACGATCATGGGAATGGCATTGATCCTCATATTTGGACAGATCCACTAAATGCAAAAATAATGGTTGAGTTAATTGCACAACATCTATCTGAAGTAGATAGTAAAAATAAATCTATTTATGAAAATAATAAAAAAAAAATATTAGTTGAATTAGATAGTATGGTTCAGGAGATAAACAATAGTATTAATAAAAATGCAAGTTTTATTGTATTTCATGATGCCTACCAATATTTCGAAAAAAGATTTGATGTTCAAGTAGCTGGTGCCTTAATGGTCAATCCTGAGGTTTTACCAGGAGCAAAACAATTAACAAGTATTAGGGAAGAAATAAAAACAAAAAAAATTAACTGTATTTTTTCAGAACCGCAATTTAATCCAGGTATCCCAAAAGCCATTGCTCAAGATACAAACATTAAAATATCAGTAATGGATCCATTGGGTGCAGATTTAGACAATGGTAAAGATTTATACTTCAAACTCATAAGAAATATTTCAAACTCTATTAAAAATTGTTAATTTTAAATCCTTAATTGCAGTTTCTGACAAAGCATTGTGGAGTTTATTAAAATATGTAATATTTATTTTAATAAATATAACAATGCCTAATGCTGTAAAAAAAATTAAGAGAAAATTAAAAGAAAATTCTTCAACAAACGAATTAATTATAAAAGTAAAGCCAGATTGGATCAAAAAAAGTTTTGTAAATAAAACTTTATACCAAAAAAAATATTTATACTCGATTAAAAATAATGATGATTTTTGGAGAAAAGAAGGCAAGAGGATAAAATGGATAAAGCCATATTCTATTATAAAAAATGTAAAATTTAGTAAAACAGATGTTAAAATAAATTGGTACCAAGACGGTACTTTAAATGCATCTGCCAACTGTATTGACCGACATTTAAAGAACAAAAAAGATAAAATTGCAATCATTTGGGTTGGCGACGATCCTAAGGATAATCAAAAAATTACCTATAAAGAGCTCCATAAAAAAGTATCTAAAGCAGCCAACGGTCTTAAAAAACTTGGCATTAAAAAGGGGGATCGAGTGACAATTTATTTAACCATGATCCCTGAGCTAGCAATTTTAATGTTAGCTTGTGCTAGAATTGGAGCAGTTCATTCTATCATTTTTGGTGGTTTTTCAGCAGATTCTATTTCTGGAAGAGTGAATGACTGTAAATCAGAATATATTATAACCGCAGACGAAGGTATTAGAGGTGGAAAGATTATTCCTCTAAAAGAGACAACAGATGAAGCATTATTGAGTTGTCCAAATGTTAAAAAATGTATTGTGGTTAAGCGAACTGGGAATAAAGTTAGTTGGAATAAACGAAAAGATGTTTGGTACCATACTTTAATTAAAGATGTTTCAGATCAATGTATTCCGGAAGAAATGAACGCAGAGGACCCCCTATTTATTTTATATACATCAGGATCAACTGGAAAACCTAAAGGAGTTTTACATACTACTGGGGGATATATGGTTTATGCCTCGATGACTCATCAGTATATTTTTAATTATAAACCAAAGGATATTTATTGGTGTACAGCTGATATTGGTTGGGTCACAGGCCATAGTTACATTATTTATGGACCACTCGCTAATGGCGCTACAACACTAATGTTTGAAGGTATTCCAACCTATCCAGATAACTCAAGATGGTGGGAAATTATTGATAAATATAAAGTTAATATTTTCTATACAGCACCAACCGCTATTCGAGCTTTAATGCGAGATGGAGATAAACCAGTTAAAAAAACTTCAAGAAAATCTCTTAGATTGTTAGGCACGGTGGGAGAACCAATTAATCCTGGTGCTTGGATGTGGTATTTTCAAACTGTTGGGAATTCTAAATGTCCAATCGTTGATACGTGGTGGCAAACTGAAACTGGAGGAATAATGATTTCACCTCAAACAGGTGCAATGGATTTAAAACCTGGGTCTGCTTCGAAACCATTTTATGGAATTAAACCAGTTCTAGTCGATAAAAATGGGAAAGAAATTAATGGTGCGGGTGAAGGTAGACTTTGTATTGCTCAATCTTGGCCAGGACAAATGCGAACCGTTTATGGAGATCATCAAAGATTTATTGATACCTATTTTTCTCAATTCGATGGAAAATATTTTACTGGTGATGGCTGTAAAAGGGATCAAGACGGATATTATTGGATTACAGGTCGAGTCGACGACGTAATAATTGTCTCTGGACATAACCTTGGTACTGCAGAAATTGAAAGTGCTTTTGTAGCTTATCCAAAAGTTGCAGAAGCTGCAGTGGTTGGCTTTCCCCATGACATAAAAGGCAATGCACTTTATTGTTATGTCACTTTAAAATCAGGTGAGAAAGAAAGCGGGGAGCTTGAAAGAGATTTAAAAAATCATATTGCAAGAGTTTTAGGAGCACACTATAGACCAGAAATTATCCATTTCACTCCAGCACTGCCAAAAACTAGATCGGGTAAAATAATGAGAAGAATTTTAAGAAAAATTGCAGCTAATGAGTATAAACAATTAGGTGACACCACCACTTTAGCTGACCCAACTGTAGTTCAAAGTTTAGTTGACAACAGAAAAAATATCTAAAATTTGATCTAATATTTTAGTCTTTTTAGTATTGTCCTATTTTAAATTTATTAAAAAAATAATTTAATTTATATTTAAAATTGATAGTACTAATCTAGTTAATAATGAAAAAAATACAGATTTCACCATCAATTTTATCAGCTGACTTTAGCCAATTAGGTAATGAATTAAAACGTCTTGAAAAGGGTGGTGCTGATATGATTCATGTTGATGTCATGGATGGCCACTTTGTTCCAAATCTGACAATTGGTCCACCAGTTATTAAATCTTTAAAAAAAAATTGTTCGCTAAAATTTGATGTTCATTTAATGATTTCACCAGTAAACAAATACATAGAAGCTTTTGCAGATGCTGGTGCCGACATAATTACGATTCATCCAGAAGCAACAGATAATTTAAAAAACTCTATTTTTAAAATAAAAAAATTAAATAAAAAAATTGGTGTTTGTTTAAACCCAGCATCAAAAATTGATTTAATTATAGATTTTTTAGATCAGGTTGATCTTGTCTTAATCATGAGTGTTAACCCAGGTTTTGGTGGACAAAAATTTATGCCTAAAGTTTTAAATAAAGTAAAGAAACTTAAAAAAATTCAAAATGAAAATAATCTTGATTTTGATATTGAAATTGACGGAGGCATAAACTTTGATAATTGTAAGGCAGCAATTGATGCTGGTGCAAATATTCTTGTTTCGGGAACGACAATTTTTAAAAGTAATAATGGAAACATTAAAAAAAATATTGATTTATTAAAATCGCAATAAATTAATGATTTTTAAAAAGGTTTTAAATTATACAAATCAATTTTTTTTCAGTATTTCAGAGAAATTTAAAACATTATATTTAAGTTCTAATTTTTATAATAAAAAAATTTCTAAAATTTATTATGAGAACTTTCAGTATAAACCTAGTCCTTATTTATTATCATCTATAATAAAATACCAAAAAAAAAAATATAAAATTGAGGATTTTGCAATCGAAAGTATTTGGCAAAACAATTTAAATTTAGAAGATTTTGAAAAATTAAATAATTTTTTTTGGTTTTTTAGTTTAGATCTTAAATCATCAAAAAAAACTACTCAAAATGTTATTGAAAATTGGATTAAAAAAAATGAAAAATATAATGCTAAGAGTTGGGAATTTGATATTACGTCTAAAAGAATTATTGCATGGCTTTCAAATCATCAATTAACATATGAAGACGGTAGTAAAGAATATCAAAACAAATTTAATCTTATAGTACAAAAACAGACTAATCATCTTATAAATGAAATTGGCAAATCTGATTTATTTGAAGATAAAATAATTGGTTCTGCTGCAATTATTTTGGTAGGACTTTCATACCAAGATCAAAAAAATTATTTATTAAATGGACTTGATCTTTTAAAAAATATTATCAAAACATCATTAGATGCTGAAGGATTTCCGAAGTCAAGAAGTGTTAAACAATTAGTTTTTTATCTAAAATATTTTATTTTAATTCGAGAATGGTTTAAAGAGTCTCAAACTATAGTTCCAGAATATATTGATGAAACAATATATTATTTAGGTCAAGGTTATGCTTTCACTTGGCAAAATATTAATCAGGATATTTTATTTAATGGGAATACTATTTCTAATAATTCTGAATTTGACCAATATTTATTGAGATTAGGCTACAAATTTAATAGCGAAAGTAATGAATTAGGCGGCTATGTTCATCTTAAAAATAAAAAACTTAATCTTATAATGGATGTCGGTATAAATCCTAAAAGAAATTTTTCTAGAGATTATCAATCTGGAGCTTTATCGTTTGAAATAATATCAAATGGAAAAAAATTGATAACAAATTCAGGATATTTTCCAAAAAAAAATAAGTTAAATGCTCTATCAAAAATGTCTGCCTCACATAATACACTAATAATCGACGATCATTCGTCTTGTAAATTTGAAGAGAAAAAAAAATTTAACACTATTATTGAAGAAGGATTAAAAATTATTAAAAAAAATATTATCTTTGAAAAAAATTATTGGAAAATTAGTGCTGCGCATGATGGTTATTTAAATAAGTATAATTCTATACATGAAAGAGAAATTGAATTTTATCCAGATCAGATTAAATTCATTGGTGTTGATAAAATTATTAAAAAAAATTTTAATTATAATATAAAGTTTGATATTCGCTTTCATCTTGAACCAAATATTAAATTAATGAAAACTCAAGACAACAAATCAATTCTCATAGAACTTGACAAAGAAGGTTGGAAATTTAGTTGTTACAATTTTGATATAAATATTGATAATGGACTATACTTCGGTAATAAAAATTCATATATGCCAAATCAAAATATTTTTATTTCAGGTATTTCTTATAATCAGAATGAATCAATAAAATGGGAAATAACAAAAATATAATGCAAAAAATTAAAAGAGCACTGATATCGGTTTCTGATAAAACAAAATTAAAAGTAATATTGAATGTATTAAAAAAATATAAAATCGAAATAATAAGCACAAAGGGAACTTTCGATAAAATTAAAAATCTTAAGTTTAAGTCTACTGAACTTTCAAAATTTACTGGTTTTAATGAAATATTAGAGGGAAGGGTCAAGACTCTCCATTCCAAGATCTATGCTGGAATTTTAAACAAAAGAAATAATAAATTCCATTTGAAAGACCTCAAAAATCATGATTTTCAAAATATTGATTTAGTAATTGTAAATTTTTATCCATTCGAAAAAACTCTATATAAAACTAAAAATCACGATAAAATTATTGAAAGTATTGATATCGGTGGTCCAACCATGGTCCGAGCCGCAGCTAAAAACTATAATAATGTAACAGTTATTACTTCTACCGATCAATATGATGATTTGATTGGAGAATTATACAAATATAATGGATCTACCTCATTAGAATTTAGAAAAAAAATGTCTCAAATTGCTTTTACAGAAACTGCTTACTATGACTCAGTCATATCAAATTATTTTAATAAACTTTCAAAAATAAATTTTCCCCAAAGAAAATTTTTTTATGGAAATTTAATTGAAAAACTTAGATATGGAGAAAATCCCCATCAACAAAGTGCTATTTACTCAGAGTTTCCAAAACTTAACATAAAACAAATATACGGAAAACAACTTAGTTATAACAATTATAATGATATTTTTTCCGCATTAACCATCTCAAAATCTTTACCTAAAAATATTGGAACGGTTATCGTTAAACATGCAAATCCCTGCGGAGTATCAATTTTGAAAAATCATCTTGAAAGCTTCAAATCAGCTTTAGCATGTGATCCTGTGAGTGCTTTTGGAGGCATTGTCTCGTGTAACTATAAAATATCCAAAAATTTGGCATTAGAATTAAATAAATTATTCATTGAAGTAATTATTGGTAATGGTTTTGATACAAATGCACTGAAAATTCTTAAATTAAAAAAAAACTTAAGAATTATTGATGCATCTTATTTCTCATTTAACAATAATTTAAGATTTAATTCTTTTAATGAAGCAATTTTAGTACAATCTGAAGATAATATAAAATTCAACTTCAAAAATTTTAAAATAGTTTCACAAAAAAAACCTAATAATCAACAAATAAAAAATTTAATTTTTGCTTTTAATGTGTGCCGATTTGTTAAATCAAATGCAATAGTTCTTGCTAGTAATGAAACTACAGTTGGTATTGGTTCTGGTCAACCTAGCAGATTAGAGAGCTGTCAAATTGCAATTGATAAAATGAAAAAATTTTGTAATACTAGGGATGAAATTGTTGCTGCATCGGATGCATTTTTTCCTTTTATTGATGGGATAGAAAAATTAGTACAATCTGGGGTATCTGCAATAATACAACCATCGGGCTCTATAAGAGATAAAGAAATAATTAATTTTGCTAATAAGACAAATACTATTTTAATCTTCTCTAAAACAAGACATTTTAGACATTAGCTATTTGATCAATTTTAGCGGCTAAAATAAAGTCATTTTCTGATAAACCTTTAATAGCATGAGTGGTTATATTAAT
>Ga0194123_10000204_pt1 | contig 120365 bp, 101 predicted proteins | sample TA2MahsurfametaG_5_FD_155479 | JGI IMG/M metagenome (GOLD analysis project Ga0194123, IMG submission 155479) | Freshwater microbial communities from Lake Tanganyika, Tanzania - TA2015023 Mahale A surface | ecosystem: Environmental > Aquatic > Freshwater > Lake | place: Tanzania: Lake... | reverse complement strand
ACCATTCCTTGGTGGTGTCCGCATGGTAGCCCTTCGGCAGGATGACGCGGTAGTGGTAGACGTCGGCGTATTTGGAATAGCCGCCGTTATGGTCGCAGGCGATGCGCGTCTCGACGCCTTCCTTGATGACGAGGTCGGGCGGGGTCGTCCGCGACGGGGCGACCGGATCGGCGGCCGACGCCGCGAGGGCGCAGAGGGAAAAGATCAAGGCGAGGGGCCGGCGCATGACGAAGGGGTAGGGGCGAACCTCGTCGAGGGCAAGCGTGGTTGCGGCTTGGAAGCGGCCTCGGCATGCTCCATAGCCATACGCCGTGCCGCGTCCCGCCGCTCCAGTCCCCGTGCTCGAAGTCTCCCGCCTGCGCATCGCGCGCGAGGCCAAGGTCATCCTGCGCGGGCTGAGCTGGCGAGTGGAAACGGGCCAGCATTGGGTGATCCTCGGGCCGAACGGCTCGGGTAAGTCTTCGCTGCTCGCCGCTCTGACGGGCTATTTCGCGCCGACCTCCGGCACGCTCGCCGTCCTCGGCGAGACCTTCGGTCGCAGCGACTGGCGCGAGCTGCGTCGCCGCATCGGGCTCGTCGGTCCTTCCGTCGCGGCGATGATCCAGCCCGCCGAACCGGCCCTGGCCGTCGTGGCCGGCGGGGTCGACGGACTCATCAACCTTTGGCGCCGTCCGAAGCCTGCGACGCTCGCGCTCGCGCGTCGGCTGCTCCGTCTGCTCAAGGTCGGCGGCCTCGCCGCGCGTCCGTGGGGCCACCTCTCACAGGGTGAACGCCAACGCGTGCTCATCGCCCGCGCCCTGGCTTCCGACCCCGCGTTGCTGATCCTCGACGAATCGTGCGCCGGCCTCGACCCCGTCGCGCGCGCCGAGTTCCTCTCGTTGGTGAAGCGCCTGCCGAAGCTGAAGCCCGGCCTGGCCATCGTGTTCGTCACGCACCACGTCGAGGAGATCCTGCCCGTCTTCACGCACGCGCTCCTGCTGCGGAACGGGTCCGCCCTCGCCGCGGGCCGGATGGCCGACGTCCTGCAGCCCGCCGCGCTGTCGAAGCTCTTCGGCCGCGAGGTCCGGCTGACCAAGGGAAGGGACGGTTGGTCGCTGGCCGTCACCGCGAAGTAGTCCGCGGGGCGGTTTGACCGCTTTCGACTTCCCCTTAACCCCTGCTTCATCCTACTTCATCTGCTTCCGCAATGCCCTCGCCGTTCGACAACCTCCTCCCTCGCTATGACGCCGTCGTCATCGGCGCCGGCCTCGGCGGGATGACCGCGGCGAACAACCTCGCGAAGTTCGGCCGCAAGGTGCTGCTCCTCGAGCACCACTACCAGCTCGGCGGCCTCGCCACCTACTTCAAGCGCGCCGGCGGCCACGTCTTCGACATCTCCCTGCACGGCTTCCCGCACGGGATGATCAAGTCCACCCGCCGCTACTGGACCAAGGAGATCTCGGACCGTATCCACCAGCTGCACGACGTCCGCTTCATCAACCCCGACTTCGACGTCCGCACGACCTTCGACCGCGCCGACTTCACGCGCATCCTGATCGAGCAGTTCAGGCTCCCGGCCGAGACCGTCGAGGCCTTCTTCGCGCACCTGCGCGAGATGAACTACTACGACAACGACCCGCGCACCACGCGCCAGCTCTTCGAGCAGTTCTTCCCCGGCCGCCCCGACGTCCAGCGCCTCCTCCTCGAGCCGATCGCCTACGCCAACGGCTCGACGCTCGACGACCCTGCGATCACCTTCGGCATCGTCTTCTCGAACTTCATGTCGAAGGGCGTGTTCATCTTCCAGGGCGGTACGGACACCATGATCAACCTCATGACCGCCGAGATGAAGGCCAACGGGGTCGACATCCGCCGCAACGTGCTCGTCGAGAAGGTCCACGTCGAGAAGGACGCCTCCGGCCGCCGGCGTGTCGTGGGCGTGAAGCTCCGCGGCACCCGCGAGGGCGAGGAAGCCGAGGTCGCCTGCTCCACGGTCGTCTCCAACGCCAACATCAAGGACACCGTCCTCAAGATGGGCGGCGAAGACGCCTTCGAGGCGCCGTTCCTCGAGGAAGCCCGCAAGGTCCGCGTGAACACCTCGTCCTGCCAGGTCTACATGGGCGTGCGCGAAGGGGAGACCATCCCGCACATCGGCGACCTCGTGTTCACCTCCGAGGCCAAGCCGTTCTCGAGCCAGGAGCTGGTCGACTTCCATACCACCTCGCGCACCTACTCGGTCTATTACCCGGACACCCGTCCGCACACCAAGAAGCCGCGCTACGCGATCGTCACCTCCGTCAACCAGAAGTGGGACGACTGGGCGCACCTCTCCGACGCGGACTACGCCGCCAACAAGGCGCGCGTCATCGAGGAGTCCTTCAAGGGACTCGAGAAGTTCATCCCCGACATCCGTTCGAAGGTCGACCACGCCGAGGCCGCGACCCCGCGCACCGTCAACCGCTACGTCCGCCACGTCGGCGGCACCTCGTTCGGCACGAAGTTCGAAGGCCTCAAGGTCTCGATGGCCCTGCCCGAGCAGGTCGGCGGCTTCTACCATGCCGGCAGCGTCGGCATCATCATGTCCGGCTGGCTCGGCACGATCAACTACGGCGTGATCGTCTCCGCCAAGGCCGACGCCTACCTGCGCGACCCGAACGCCAATCCGCTCGGCGACGCCGCGGCGAGCGCGGGAGTCTGAACCTTAGTTGATCGGTTGAACGGTTGGCCAGTAGGCCAGAGGAGAGAGTATGCCTGGGCTGTCCGCCGGCTCCTGGTGCGTCGTGTCTTCCATCGTCCATCTTACGTCCGCCTTATATTATCTTCTGTCCGTCCTGCCTCTCGTCGGCTTGACGGTCCGCGGGATTCGGCAAATCTCCCGGCATGGCCAACGACAAGGAGACCTTCGCCAAGAAGTTCGAGAACGCCCTCGAGTATTTCATCTTCGCCAGCCGCTGGGTGCAGGCCCCGATCTACGTCGCGCTGATCTTCGCCGCGCTCGCCTACGCCTGGAAGAGCGTGCAGGAGCTCCTGCACCTCCTCGACGGCTTCGCCGCCGCCACCGAGAGCTCCATCATGGTGGGCATCCTCTCGCTGGTGGACATCTCGATGGTGGCCAACCTCGTGAACATGGTCGTCGTCGGCGGCTACGTGACCTTCGTCTCGCGCATCGACTTCGGCGACAACGGCGACCGCCCCGACTGGCTCGACCACATCAACGCCAACACCCTCAAGGTGAAGCTCGCCGGCAGCCTCGCGAGCATCTCGGCCATCCACCTCCTCAAGAGCTTCATCGCCATCACCGACTCCGTCGGCAGCGGCGTGGCGATGTCCGCCAACCAGGAGAAGGTGATCCTCTGGCAGGCCATCATCCATGGGGTGTTCCTCGCCTCGATGATCCTCTTCGCCTGGGGCGAGAAGATGCAGCGCACCGAGGGTCACTGACCCTTCGGCGACAGGTCGCTGACCCAGCCCACCACGTAGCGCCGCAGGCGCGAGGACCAGCCGTAGTGGATGCGCAGGCGTTTGCCCGCGGGGTCCGGCTTGGAGTCGATCGTCGCGTCGAGGGTGAGCTTGCGGCCGGCGTGCACGACGACCATCGCCGCCTTGCCGATCAGGCCCTGACGGGTCGGGTGGCGCAGGTGCGGCGGGATCTCGTCGCCGTCGCAGGCGCTGCCGATGCCGCCTTCCATCCGGACCATGCGCATGAAGTCCAGCGCGCGCATGGCGGCGTGGATGTGCTCGAAGCAGTCGAACTCGCAGGCGAAGCCGGCGTCGACGGCCGACTCGAGGATGACGTGGTCGGCCATGCTGGGCATGCGCGCGGCCCAGGCGAGGAAGTGGCCGACGTTCGGCTGGTGGCCCGTCACGAAGTGGCCCTGGACCTCCTGGCGCGGGCGGCGGACCTTCTCTTCGCGGACCTCCGGTCCGAGGCCGGCCACGATCGCCTGGACGACCGCCTTGTCCGCGGCGCGGAAGTCGAAGGTGAGCTCGTTCGTCCGGCCATCGACGCCCATCGGGCCCGAATCGTCGGCGGCGATGCGCACGCCGATGTCGCCATGGAAATCCGGTCCGCTCAGGCGGACGCAGTCGCCGATGGCCGGCAGCACGAAGAACGTGGGCAGGCCTACGCCTGCGCCGCCGAGGGTCTCGAGGCGTTCACGGAGCTGCATGGCGGGGAAGGGAGTGCGCAGACGACGGCGGAGGAGGGGGCGAGGGCGGGAAGGAGCGGCGGAGCGGCGTTTCATGAGGGGTTTGGAAAAAGGAAGAGAGGGTGTCCCTGCCGTGCGGTCCGTGGGAAAACGGTGCGCGGCTGGAATCGTGGTCGGTGGAATGGAGTTTCGGACAGGGGCGCCGGGGTGGGCGGAGAACTGTTCGAGACCCTTACTATGCCCAGGCTCGCCGGGTTGTCCAGAGGCTCGCCCGTCATAGCCCGCAAAATAATAACCCACCGATTTACGGGGGAAATCAGGGAGATCCGGTCGGCGATACGCTCGCTTCGGTCGTTTAGTCCAGCAGGTGGGTACGGAGGAAGAGGGCCGTGGCGGCGAACTGATAGTCGGCGTTGGGCTTCTTCACGAACCCATGGCCCTCGTCTTTTGCGAGCACGTACCAGACCGTGCCGCCTTGGGCCTTCACCGCGTCGCGCATCCGTTCAGCCTCGGTGAAGGGCACGCGCGGGTCGTTCCGTCCTTGGACGATGAGCAGCGGATCGCGGATGCGCGCGGCGTGGTTGGCGGGCGAGATCCGGTCGAGGAAGGCCTTCACCTCCGGCTTACGTTCGTCGCCGTACTCCAGGCGACGGGCGCCGCGCCGGTAGTCGGAGGTGTCGCGGAGGAAGGTCCCGAAGTTGGCGATGCCGACGTTGTCGACGCCGCAACGGAAGCGTTCCGGGTAGTTGACCAGACAGGCGAGGCTCATGAAGCCGCCGTAGCTGCCGCCGTAGGCCGCCACCCGGGACGCGTCGAGAAGGTCCGACTTCGCCACCCAGTCGAGGACCGCGGCGACGTCCTTGATCGCGTCCTCCCGCCGCAAGCCGTCGTCGAGGGAGAGGTATTTCCGTCCGTAGCCCGTCGAGCCGCGCACGTTCGGGTAGATCAGCGCCACGCCAAGTTCGTTCAGGTAGTAGTGGAAACTGCCGCGGTAGCCCGGCCGCGACTGGCCTTCGGGCCCGCCGTGGAAGATCATCAGGACGGGCCGCCTGCCCGGGAACCTGGCCGGATCGGGGTGGTACGCCAGCGAAGGGATGCTCAGGCCGTCGAAACTCGTGACGCGGACGATCCGGGGCTCCGGCGTGGCGATCGCCTTCTTCGGCTTCGTCGTGCGGTCCGTCCAGCGCGTCACCGCGCCCGTGTCGAGGTCGGCCGACCAAGCGTCGCTCGCGGAATCCTCGCTGTTGAGCGAGAAGCCGACCTCGTGGCTGCCTGGCCGGAACTGGAGCTGGCTGAGCACTCCCGCCTTGAGCCGGGGCGCGGGCAGCGGCCGGCCGGTGGTCAGGTCCCAGCAACGCAGCTCCGAGAAGCCTTCGACGTTGAACGCGACGACCAGCCGGGTGCCGTCCTCCGACACCACGAGCTCTTCGCCGTCCCAGGCGGGACCGCCGGCGAGGAGGCGGGTCTCGCCCGTCGTGAGGTCGACGCGCGTCGGGGTGAGGAAGTCGGAGCCGAAGTTCGAGAGCGCGTACACCGCCCGGCCGCCTTCGGCGAAGCCGGCCTGCGTGAAGTAATGGCGTCCGGTCGCCGGCGTGACCTGCTTCTTCTGGCCGGAGGAGACCTCCAGCGTCCAGAGCCGGCATTCGGCCTGGCCGAGCGACTGGCGGAGGAGGAGCTGCGTGCCGTCGGGCGACCATGCCACCGGTCCCCAGCCCGTGGAGGCGCCCTGGTGCACGACGCGTTCGGCGCGCGGCGCCCGCGCCTCCACGACCACGATGTCGCCGTCCTTGCCGTTCCGTCGGTTCGTCGCGTAGGCGATGCGGCGGCCGTCATGAGACCAGCAGGGGTCGACATTGCGCGACTTACCGTCGGTCAGCCGGACCGGCGGCGCCTTGGGGTCGGCGAGATCCTTGAGGTACAGCTGGTAGTTCTCGTCCCCGCCGACGTCGGCGGAGTATAGCAGGAGGCTCCCGCCCGGTTGCATCCGTCCGCTCCTCACCGGTTCGACGCCGCCGGTCAGCGCGACGCGCTTCGCCAAGGGAGCGGCCATCAGGTGGAGGTGCGAGGCGTCGCCGACGCGGGTCGTGACGATCGCTTCGCGTCGCGTCGCGTGCCAGCCGCGGAAGCCCGCGCCGCCGAGGTTGAGGTAGGGCGCCAGCTCGGCGGTCAGTTCCGCGGGCACGGGGGGGACGCCTTCGGCGACGATGTTCGGCGGCACCGCGCCGGGGACGGCGGCGGCGAGGAGGCACGTGAGGATGGCGAGCAGGGAGGGGCGGCCCATGCCGTATGTTTATTATGACGACTCGGCCCCGTCCAATCCCATCTGCCGGGCGACCGGCAGCTACTTGCCGGACGGCTTGCGCGCGGCGGCCTTGGTCGTGGCGGCCGCCCCGCCCGGCCCGAACGCGGTGGGGTCGCTCAGCAGGCGGGGCGCGACCGGCACCGCGCCCGCGTCGCCCTGCGCCTTCATCCAGGCGGTGAGCGCCGCGCGCAGTTCGGCCAGTTTTTCGGCGTGCGCCGGCTCGGCCGCCAGGTTCCGCGTCTCGGCGGGATCCGTCTCCAGGTCATAGAGTTCTTCCGCGGGCCGCCGGTGGTAGCGGTCCAGCGTGGCCGCCGCGCGCGCGTCCGTCCGGGCGAGTCGCTCCCACTCCGCGAAGAAGGCCCGCTGGCCGAGGCCGTCACCCCGGCTTTCCTGCAGGTCGATGTGCGTCGTGAAGGCCCATTCGGGGTGGAGGTTGCGGAGGTACTTCCAGCGTCCGTCCCGCACGCTGCGCGCGGGGTAGACGTTCATCCGGTTGTCGTTCGCATGCGTGGCGAAGACCTGTTCCCGGTGACGGTCGCCGCCGCGGAGCACGGGCAGGAAGGAGCGGCCGTCGATGTCCGCCGGAGCCTTGCCGCCGGCGGCCTCCAGCAATGTCGGCAGGAGGTCCACCCAGCTTACCATCGCCGTCGTGCGCCGGCCGGCGGCGACGGCTCCCGGCCAGCGCACGATGAGCGGCGTGGCGATGCCCGCCTCGTAGAGGTTCCATTTGCCGAAGGGCCATTGGGCGCCGTGGTCGCTGGTGAAGACCGTGAGTGTCGCAGGGGGCAGGACCTCGCGGACCGCGCGCAGCACGTCGCCGAGTTCGGCGTCGCCGCGCGCGACGGCGTCGGCGTAGCGCGCCCGCCACACCCGCGTCTGCGGGGTGTCGAGGCTGAGCGCCGGCAGCGCGACCGCATCCGGACGGTGGACGCTGTCGGCGGTCGGCCAGGGCACGTGCGGCCAGTTGCTGCCGATCAGCAGGCAGAGGGGCTTCGCGTCCCGCGGCCGGGCGCGCAGGTAGCGGAGCGCGGCCGGCACGCCTTCGGGATCATGAAAGCCGTCATGCGCGAACACGTCGAAGCCGTAGTCGGCGGTGTGCCGGTAGTGCGAGACCTTGCCGAAGGCGGCCACTTCGTAGCCCAGTTCCTTGAAGTAAGCAGGCCACTTGCGGATCTCCGCCCGCGGGCGGGCGTGGTTGGACTCCGCGCCGTTGCGCGCGGGCATGAGTCCGGTGAGCAAAGCGGCCCGGCTGGGCGCGCAACTGGGGGAGGCTACGTAGGCCCGCTCGAAGGTCAGGCCCGCGGCCGCGAGTTCGGCGAGGTTCGGCGTGCGGATGTCCGTGGCCCCGTATGGAGAAGAATCGAGCCGGCCGAGGTCGTCAGCGAGGAAGACCACGATGTCCGGTCGGCGGGGCGCCTCCGCCCGGACGGTCACGGCGAGCATGAGGGCGGCGAGAAGCAGCAGGGGCATGTCAGCAGGCTAGGCCTGTCCCGCCGCGCTGGGAACGCAGAAGTTGTCTCGCCTGCCGTCGCGACCTCGGCACCATGTCGTGACCTCGCGATGAAGTCCTGCTTCCTGTTGTTTTTCGCCGCTGCCCTCGGGGCCGCCTCCGAACCCTATCCCGTGAGCCCCGCCGCCGCGCCCGTGCCGCACCCCGCGGCCGACGCCCCGGGCTTCGTGCCGCTCTTCAACGGCCGGGACCTCACCGGTTGGAAGACCAAGGGCAACTGGGTCTACGAAACCGACGGCACCGTCACGCTGAAGCCGCGCGCGGGCGAGACCGGCTGGAAGCGTTTCGACGCCTACCTCTTCACCGAACGCAAGTATCGTGACTTCGTCCTCGACCTCGAATTCAAGTTCGAGCCCACCGGCAACTCCGGTGTCTTCTTCTGCGTCGCCGATCCGCTCGATCCCGTCGCGAAGGGCATCGAGCTCCAGATCCTCGACACGCACGGCCTCGCCAAGCCCGGCCATCATGACTGCGGCGGCATCATCCGCGCGATGGGCGCCGCGAAGAACATGGTGAAGCCCGCCGGCGAATGGAATCGCTACACGCTCACGCTGAAGGACCGCCGTCTCACCGTCGACTTCAACGGCGAACGCACCATCGTGCTCGACCTCGCGACCTCCCCGATGAAGGACCGTCCGGCCGAGGGCCACGTCGGTTTCCAGGACGAAGCCAAGCGCGTCTGGTATCGTAACGTGCGGATCAAGGAGCTGCGCTGATCAGCGGCGCAGCCAGCGGCGGGCGACCAGCCACAGCAGCACCGGCAAGACCACGCTGAGCCCCAGCGCCCAGGTGGGCTCGGTCTGGCCGAGCGCGCCGATGGCCGCGAAGAGGAAACTCGTCGGCACGCCGCCGCAGAGCAGCGCGAGGACGAACGTCCGGAAGGGCATGCGGTGCAGGCCGGCAAGGCACGCGATCGCCTCAGGGAGGATCGGGACGCAGCGCGAACCCGCCACCAGCCAAGCGCCCCCGTCCGCAAAGAGCTTCTCGCCCGACTCCAGCGCGTCGGCACCGGCGAGACGGACGGCGAGCGGCCGTCCCAGCCAGCGGCTGAGGCCGTAGGCGAGCAGGCCGGCCGCGACCGTGCCGGCGGCGGCGTAGAGACCGCCGATGAGCGTGCCGTAGGCGAGGCCGAGGGCGGACATCACGAGCGTGCTCGGGATCGGCAGCAGCAGGTCCGCGACGAGCAGGCCCGCGCCGGCGAGGCCGCCGGCTGCGCCGAAGCCGGCGATCCAGGCGCGCGAGCCTTCGACCGTGAACGTCGCGTCCAGCGCGTCGCCCCAGATGATCCAAGGGATGATCGCGCCGGCCAGCAGCAGCGTGGACGAGACGAGCAGGCCGCGATGTCGGGTGAAGAAGCTCATGCGCCGGGGCGCAGGTCCTTCCACGGCGCTTCGCCGCTGACGTCGACCATGAAGGGGCCCTGGCTCGCGCCGGGCGAGAGGATCGCGAGGATCGTCGCGTCCGCCTTCGAGACGTTGAACGTCGCGTGCACGACGCCGGCCGGGATGTGCGCGGCGTCGCCGGGCTTCAGGATGCGCTTCTCCTGCTCGACCCACTGTTCGACCTCGCCGGCGAGGACGTAGATCATCTCTTCGAGCTCGGGGTGCGTATGGAAGGCGTGGCCTTCGCCGGCGGGCAGGGTCGCCTCGCAGACCTGCAGGTCTTTGGCGCCGGTGAGTTCAGGGCGGGTCAGCCAGTAATTGGTGCGGCCCTTATACTCTTCCTTCAGGGCGTCGGCCTTGGTCACGAAACGCAGCGGGGTGGTCATGGCGCAGGCTACCGCACGCGCCCGGCCCTCGGCAAGCACCGGTGGCCGGCGTTGACACCCTCCGGTGGCTGGGCGAAAACATCGGCCACCCCCACCCCATGAAACGCATCCTGTCCCTCCTCCTTGCCGTCGGCCTTGTCGGCGGCGCCTCCCTCGTCGCCCAGGAGACCAAGAAAGCTCCCGCCAAGAAGCCGGCCGCTCCTGCCGTGAACCAGCCCGCCGATGTCGCCGCGCCGAAGCTCGGACCCGACGGCAAGCCGCAGGCCGGCTTCCTCAAGTCGCACGAGTCTTTCGTCGAGATCGCCAAGAAGGGCGAGGCCCAGGTCGTCTTCCTTGGTGATTCCATCACCGCCGGCTGGGGTCGTCAGGCCGCCATCTTCGAAAAGGAGTTCGGCCAGTACAAGGCCGCCAACTTCGGCATCGGCGGCGACCGCACCCAGCACGTCCTCTGGCGCGTCGAGAACGGCGAGTTCGAAGGCATCAAGCCCAAGGCCGTCGTGCTCATGATCGGCACCAACAACTCCGGCGCCGCCGACAATTCCCCCGCGCAGGTCGCCGCCGGCATCAAGGCCATCATCTCCGCGATCCACCAGCGTTCGCCGGACACCAAGGTCCTGCTCCTCGCGATCTTCCCGCGCGGCGCCACCGAGGCGAACAATCCCGGCCGCGCCAAGAACAAGGCCGTCAACGCCCTCATCGCTAAGTTCGACGACGGCCAGAAGGTCCGTTACCTCGACATCGGCGCCAAGTTCCTCACCGCCGACGGCACGCTCGAGAAGTCCGTCATGCCGGACCTCCTGCACCTGAACGCCGTCAGCTATCAGATCTGGGCCGACGCCATCCGCGAGCCGCTCGCCGCGCTCGTCAAGTAAGCCGCGCGTAGGCGCCGAAACCGGGCCGGTCCTCGTCGAGGGCCGGCCCTTTTCGTGTCCGCCTTACTTGCCCCAGCCGGCGGGCAGGTCGGGTAGCGTGGCCGTGAGGATCTCGTGGATCGCGACGCGTTCCGCTTCCTCGAGGTGGCCGAAGGCCGGGGCGGGCGGGAAGGCGCGCAGGCCGGACGAAAGGCGCAGCAGGGTGATCTCCCGGAGCTGCGGCGGCAGGTGCGCGAAGCTTTCGGAGTAGATGAGCGGGCTGCAGCGGTAGCGGAAGAGGCGCGTGCGCAGGTCGAGGTCGCGGAGCGAGCGGCCTTGGGCGTCGGCCTTGCGGGTCTTGGCGTAGGCGGCGGCGAAGACGCCGTCGGAACGCACCGCATCGGCCGGCCAAGGGGCCTCGTCGCGGCAGAGCAGGGCGTCGAGCAGTTTCTCCGCCTGGCTTTCGAAGACCACGAGGCAGGAGCCTTGGGGCGGCGCCGAAGCGGGCAGGCCGAGGATCTCGCGCATGGCCGGCCAGCGGTGGAGGGCGATGCGGGCGTCCTGGAGGGCGGTGGACAGCACGTTATGGACGTGCACCTGGTGGTCGTGCAGCAGCATCGGCACGACATCGCTCGTCTTGAGCAGGTAGCGGCGCGTGTCGATGACGCCTTCGAGCGAGGCGAGGTTGCGGGTCGGTTGCGCCGAGGGGCCTTCGAAGGCCTCGATGTTCCGGCCGGTCAGGTTGCCGCGGTGGCGGAGTCCGGGGCCGCCGCCGGTTACATACCAGCCGCCCCAGCGTTCCTCGAGCGGGGTGGACGGCGCGATGTTGGAACCGCCGGAGCCACTGAGCGGCTCGCCGCGGGCGTCGGGGAAGACCGTGCGGGCGCGGAGGGAGGGAGTGTGTTCGTGGCGCGCGTGGCAGAGCAGGCAGTCGTTGCTGCGGGCGAGCAGGGGCGCGTCGCCGGTCTCATGCGCGTCGAAGACGTAGAACGTCGCGCCCAGCTGAGGGTCGAAGACCGTGACCTCGAAGGCGCCTGTCGGAGCCCAGCCTACGTAGGCCTCGTCGGAGAAGTAGAGCACGCGGGGCGTCTCCGGCGTGATCAGGTCGCGCTGCAGGCTCGTCTTGCTGAAGACGAAGATCTGGGATTCCACCGGCACCTTGAATTCGTCGAGCAGCCAGCGCAGGCGCTGCTTGGCCGGCAGCGAACGGATCGCGTTGGCGCGGGCGCGGTGCGCCGCGTTGAGGGCCGTCGCCGGATCCTTGGCCTCCGTGGCCGAGTAGTTGATCGGCGGTTCCTCGAACGGCTCCACCTGCTGGGCGATGAGATGCGGAACGCCAAGGCCGGCGAGGCCGAGGAGCAGCGGGCGGACGAAAGAGCAAGGCACGCGTCCATGATGGCGCGCCTTCCTCCGGACACAAGACCCGGCTCAGCGTCGTATGATGAGGCGCATCTTCCGACGGGCTTCCGCTTCGATCTGCCGGATGCGCTCCCGGGAGACCCCCTGCCGCTGGCCGATGGCGTCGAGCGTCAGCTCCTCGCCGTCAAGGCCGGCGCGCAGGCGGATCACCTCGAGTTCGCGGGGCGTGAGCTGGGCCATCACTTCGGCCAGCGCGGCCAGGCGGTCGGCGGCTTCGGCGTAGGCGGCCGGCGTCGCCGCCTCCGGGTCGGCGAGCGTCTCACCGAAGGTCGTGTCGCTGTCTTCGCCGACCGGCGCGTCCAGCGACTGGCCGTGCTGATGGTAGCAGCGCAGCTCGACGATCTTCTCGGGCGACCAATCCAGGACCGCGGACAATTCGTCCTCCGTCGCCTCGCGGCCGGTCTTCTGGAGGAGGGCGGCTTCGGCCTTGCGGAGCTTGGCCATCTGCTCGTGCAGGTTGCGCGGGAGGCGCACCGTGCGACGCAGGAAGTTGAGGTGGCGGAACACCGCGCTGCGGATGCCCCAATAAGCGTAGGTGCTGAAGCGGTAACCCAGGTCGGCGTTGAAGGCGCGGGCGGCCTCCATGAGAGCGACGTTGCCGGCCGCGACGAGTTCGAGCATCTCCTCTCGCGACACGTTGATCTCCTTCGCAGCGTGGTAGCACAGGCGCAGGTTGCGCTGCACCAGCTCGTCGAGGGCGGACTGGCCGGCCGGCGTGAGGGTGCCGTCGGCGAGCTTGCCGGCCTTGATGCGGTGGCCGAGCGCGAGCTCTTCTTCGGCGCTGAGGCGGGGCCAGCGGGCGGCCTGGTTAAGGTAGGCCGTCAGGCCGTCCGCCTCGCCAGCGCGGACGGGGGCCGTCTCGAGACGGGAGACCTCGATTTCACCGAGATCGGGGAAGTCGGAGCGGAGGAGGGAGGTGAGGGTGTCGTTCTTGGCGGTGCGGTGCGGGATGTGGTTGATCATGGAAAAGAAAGGGGCCTGTATATATAGGGGCAAAAAGAGGGGGTTTCGGGGAAGGGTTTCCCTAAGTGACTGAAATTCAGTCAGATAAAAACGTATTATATTTTATAGAGGGGCCTCCGGGGTGGGGGTCACCGGGGGCGTAGGGCTACCGACGTCGCCCACTATACCCGGGGTCGGAGGTTCGTCAAAGGGGGCGGAGGCGGATTTTTTGGATGGGAACGGGTCTTGGTTTGGGGAATCTATAAGACATGCCCCGTCTCCTACCTCTTTGCGTCGCTGTCCTCGCCTGCCTGGGCTTGTCGCTGCCCGCCGCCGACCGCCCGAACATCCTGATGATCGTCTCGGACGACCACGCCTGGTTCGATTACGGCTTCATGGGTTCGAAGGCGGTCAGCACGCCTCACCTCGATAAGCTCGCGGCGGAATCCCGCCTCTTTCCCCGCGGTTATGTCACGAACTCCCTCTGCGGGCCGAGCCTCGCCTCGATGCTGACCGGACGGCACGTCCATCGCCACGGCCTGACAGGCAACGATCCGTTCATCCCCGTCAGTGCCGCCGCCGGCGCCAAGGGTGCCGCCAAGGCCGCCGCCGCCAGGCAGAAGAACGCCGCCTTCCTTGATGGTCGTACCCAGATGATCAAGCGCTTCCAGGAATCACCGATCCTGCCCCGCATCCTCGGCGAGCAGGGTTATGTCAGCCTGCAGACGGGCAAGTGGTGGATGGGCCCTTATCAGACCGGCGGTTTCACCGAAGGCATGACCAAGGGCGGACGCCACGGCGACGACGGCCTCGACATCGGCCGCAAGACCTTGGCGCCGCTTACGGACTTCATCAGCCGGTCGAAGAAGGCCGGTAAGCCGTTCTTCGTCTGGTACGCGCCGATGATGCCGCATGACCCGCATACGCCTCCGGAGCGCCTGCTCGCGAAATACCGCGACAAGTCCCCGACCCCGCAGGCCGCGAAGTACCACGCGATGGTGGAGTGGTTCGACGAGACCATCGGCGAGATCCGCGCCCATCTCGAGAAGGAAGGCCTCACCCGCGACACGATCATCGTCTACGTCGCCGACAACGGCTGGATTCCTCGGACTGACAAGCCCGTGGTCGACTTCGAGCGCTCCAAGCAGTCGCCCTTCGACGGCGGCGTGCGCACGCCGATCTTCGTCAGCTGGCCCGGGCGCATCAAGCCGGCCGTCGTGGCTGAGGCCGCCAGCGCGGTGGATATCATGCCGACGCTGCTGAAGCTCGTCGGCGCGCCCGTGCCCGCCGGCGGCGACGGCCTGGACCTCCTCGACGACGCGGCCTTGAAGGCGCGCCCGTTCGTCGCCGGCCAGAACTCGACCCACGACATCCACGACCTCGCGCGTCCCGCGGCCAGCCTGCGCTACCGCTGGCTCGTCGCCGGCGACCTCAAGCTCATCGTCTCCAGCGGACTCAAGACCGGCACGACCCAGCATGGTTCGGCCGACGCCACCGAGCCGCCCCGTCTGTTCGACCTCAAGGCGGATCCGTACGAACTCCGTGACCTCGCCGCCGAACGGCCCGCCGACGTGAAGCGCCTGACGGCCCAGCTCGACGGCTGGTGGGACGGCCGCTGATCGCCTCCCTGTTTTTGAACCTATGAACACCCCCCGCTTCCTCCTCGCCGCGTTCGCGGCCCTGCTCGTCGGCTGTCAGTCCGCCGACACCCCTGCGCCCGCCCCCAAGGCCGCCGCCAAGGCCGCGCCGAAGGGCAAGGCCAAGCCCGCCCCCGCCCAGTATGTCTTCTACGTCGGCACCTCGGGTCCCAAGGCCCAGGGCGTCCTCCGTTGCGTGCTCGACGGTAAGACCGGCAAGATCTCCGCGCCGACCGTCGCCGCCGAGGCCAAGTCCGCTTCGTATGTCGCGCTCAGCCTGGACGCGAAGTTCCTCTACGCCACCGCCGAGGCCGCCGAAGGCGCCGTCGCCGCTTATGCGGTCGAAGGCGACAAGCTCCGCCTGCTCAACACCGAGGCCTCCAAGGGCAAGGGACCGACGCACCTCGCCGTCGACGCCGTCCGTCGCAACCTCGTCGTCGTGAATTACGGCTCCGGCTCGACCACCTCGCTGCCGATCAAGGCCGACGGTTCCCTCGCCCCCGCCACGTCCTCGGTCCAGCACGTCGGCTCCGGTCCGAACGCCGGCCGCCAGTCCGGCCCGCACGCCCACGGCGCCTACTTCCACCCGAAGAGCGGCCGCGTCTACGTCGCCGACCTCGGGACGGACGACATCTTCATCTACAAGTTCGACGCCGAGAAAGGCCTGCTCGCCGCGAACAAGCCGAAGTCCGGCCGTGTCGCCGCCGGCGCCGGTCCCCGTCACCTCGCCTTCCACCCCAACGGCAAGTTCGCCTACGTGAACAACGAGATGGCGCTCACCGTCACGGCCTTCACGGTCGAACGCAACGGCGGCCTCAAGGAGTTCCAGACCCTGGACACGCTGCCGGCCGGCGCCGACAAGAAGGGCGTCTCCACCGCCGAGATCTTTGTCCGCCCCGACGGCAAGACCCTCTACGTCTCCAATCGCGGCCACGACTCCCTCGCCGTCTACTCGATCGCCCAGGACGGCAAGCTGGCCCTCCTCCAGCACGTGCTCGGCACTCCCGCCACGCCGCGTGGCTTCGGCCTGAGCGCCGACGGCCGCTGGCTCGTCTGCGCCGGCCAGAAGTCCGGCACGCTCAACGCCTACAAGATCGGTCGCGACGGCAAGCTCACCGACACGAAGCAGGCCGTCGAGGCTCCGGCCGCCGCCGCGGTCGTCTTCGTCCCCTGATCCGACGACGCGCCCGCATGTCCCGAGGCTTCTTGTCCGTCGGTTGCCTGCTGGCCGCCTCCCTCGGGGCGGCGCCGGTCGACTTCGCCCACGAGGTGGTGCCGATCCTGCGTAAGCACTGCGGGGAGTGCCACACGGGCGACAAGAAGAAAGGAAGCTTCTCGATGAACACGCGCGCCACGCTGCTCGAAGGCGGCGAGAACGGCGCGGTGCTTTTCCCTGGTCAGGCCTCGAAGGGACGCCTGCTCGCGTCGATCGTCACCGACGATCCCGACGAGCGCATGCCGCCGAAGGGACCGCGCGTGAGTCCGGCCGAGGTCGCCGTCCTGCGCGCATGGGTGGAGCAGGGCGCCGTCTGGACCGAAGGCTTCGCCTTCAAGCAGCCGGCCTATGAGCCGCCGCTGCGTCCGCGTCGTCCGGCGCTCCCCGAGGCGAAGTCCGGCCGCACGCACCCGATCGACCGCGTGCTCGACGGCTGGCTCGCGGCCAAGGGCGCGCCCACGCCCCCCGCGGCCGACGACGCGACTTTCCAGCGTCGCGTCATGCTGGACCTCATCGGCCTGCTCCCGTCCGCCGAAGAGGCCCGCGCCTTCGCGGCGGACCCGCGGCCCGACAAGCGCGAGGCGCTCGTGCGCGCGCTCCTCGCCCGCGACGTCGACTACGCCGATCACTGGATGGTCTTCTGGAACGACCTGCTCCGCAACGACTACGCCGGCACCGGCTACATCGACGGCGGCCGCAAGCAGATCACCAACTGGCTCTACCTCTCGCTGCTCACCAACAAGCCTTACGACCGGTTCACGCGCGAGCTCGTCGCGCCGTCCGCCGACAGCGAAGGCTTCGCCAAGGGCATCGTCTGGCGCGGCGCGGTGAGCGCGGGCCAGGTGCCGGAACTCCAGTTCTCGCAGAGCGTCTCGCAGACGTTCCTCGGCATCAACATGAAGTGCGCCTCGTGCCACGACAGCTTCACCGACCGCTGGAAGCTGCGCGACGCCTACGGCCTCGCCGCCGTCTACGCGAACCGGCCGATGGAGCTCGTCCGGTGCGACATCCCGACCGGCAAGCCGGCCGTCGCCGCCTGGCCGTTCCCCGAGCTCGGCCAGGTCGATCCCGCCAAGCCGCGCGAGGAGCGCCTCGCCCAGCTCGCCGCGCTCATCACCCATCCCGAGAACGGCCGATATCAGCGCACCATCGTCAACCGCCTCTGGCATCGCCTGATGGGCCGCGGCATCGTGCATCCCGTCGACGCGATGCAGACCGAGCCGTGGAACCAGGACCTCCTCGATGTGCTGGCCAACCGCCTCGTCGAGTCCGGTTACGACCTCAAGGACATGCTCGCCTTCATCGCGACCTCGCAGGCCTACCAGTCCCGCTCCGAAGTCCTCGCGCGCGACGCCGACGACAAAGGTTACGCCTACCGTGGTCCGCGCGCGAAGCGCCTGACCGCCGAGCAGTTCGTCGACGCCGTCTGGCGGCTGACCGGCACCACGCCGGCGAAGATCGAACCCAAGGTGCCGCGCGCCGCGCCGTCCGCCGTCGCCAGGCCGAAGCCGGTCGTCGAACCGCTGCTCGCCGCGCCGATCTGGTCGGGCGACATCGCCGGAGGGCGCGTGCCCGCCGCGGGCGAGGTCCGCACTTTCCGCCGTCAGCTCGTGCTCGACGCCGACGTGGACGCCGCGTCGTGCGTGGTGACCTGCGACAACGGCTACGACCTCTTCGTGAACGGCAAGAAGATCGGCGGCGGCGACAACTGGGCCGACCCGCAGAACTTCGACCTCTCCGTCGCGCTCCTCAAGGGCGCGAACCAGGTCGTCGTCGTCGGCCGCAACGCCGGCTCCGGTCCGAACGTCGCCGCGCTCTTCTTCCAGGTCAACGTCACGCTCAAGGGCGGCGCGCGCGTGAAGATGGCCACCGACGCCTCCTGGGAATGGACGATGAACGTGCCCAACGCCCGCGGCGTCTTCGCCGCCGGCAAGGGCAGGACGAAGGCCGCCGAGCCCGTCTGGCAGCCCGTCGCGCTCGTCAAGGGCGAGGCCTGGCGCAAGGCGCAGGCCCGCATGGCCGAGATGCTCGCCGGCGCCGAGGGCACGAGCAACCTGCCCGCGCGCGCGGGTCTCGTGAAGTCCGACCTCCTGCAGCGCGCGCTCGGCCGCCCGAACCGCGAGCAGATCGTCTCGATGCGGCCCAACGAACTCAGCACGCTCGAGGCCATCGACCTCGCCAACGGCCAGGCGCTGACGAACCTCCTCGCCGCCGGCGCGGCGAAGCTCAGGCAGCGCCGTTGGGCCAGGCCCGACGAGCTCGTCCGCTGGCTCTATCTCTCCGCGCTCTGCCGCGAGCCGGCGCCCGCGGAACTCGCGGTCGCCGCCGGCCTGCTCGGCCCGGAGCTTTCCGAGCAAGGCATCGCCGACCTCCTCTGGGCCGTGTGCATGCTCCCTGAATTCCAGACCATCCGCTGATCCCATGTCCTCCCCGCTCCCGCTTGACCCGTCCTTGCCCGAGCCGCTGGCCCGACGCGAATTCCTCCGGATGCTCGGCGCCGCCGGCGCCGCGACGCTCTCGATGGGCGCCCCGCGCCTGCTCGCCGAAAGCGAGGAGCTCGCGCGGCCGACCGCGACCGCCGACGCCGTCATCCTCCTCTGGCTCGCCGGCGGCATGGCCGCGCCCGAGACGTTCGATCCGAAGCGTTACGCGCCCTTCGAGAAGGGCCTCACCTACGACCGCGTGCTCAGCACGTTCCCGGCGATCCCGACGTCGGTCGACGGCGTCCGCATCTGCGAGGGTCTCGAGAATATCGCGCAGGTCATGGACCGCGGCACGCTGATCCGCTCGGCGGTGCAGCCGGATCTCGGCAGCATCCTGCACTCGCGTCACCAGTTCCATTGGCACACCGGTTACGTCCCGCCGCAGACCGTCGCCTGCCCGCACATCGGCGCCTGGATGGCCCGCGTGCTCGGCCCGCGCAATCCGGTCATGCCGGCCTTCATCAACATCGGCCAGCGACTCGAAGGCGTCGGCGAGAGCGAGGAACTCAAGGCCTTCACCACCGCCGGTTTCTTCGGCGGCGAATACGGCCCGATGAACCTCCCGTTCCCGGAAGAGGCCGCCGCCGCCGTGCGTCCGCCCAAGGGCATGGACGCCGGCCGCTTCGTCAACCGCGACCGGGAGTTCCGTCGCCTCGTCGACGCGACGCCCGACCGCGACCTGCTCAGCGACCACCAGCATCAGTCCATGCTGCGTTCGATGGACAACGCCTACCGCCTGCTCAGCGCCAAGGAGCGCGCCGCGTTCGACATCTCGCTCGAGACCCCCGAGGTCCAGAAGGATTACGACACCGGCCGCTTCGGTCGCGGCTGCCTGCTGGCCCGCCGGCTCGTCGAGAACGGCGCGCGCTTCGTCGAAGTCACCACGGAATACGTCCCGTTCTTCCAGTGGGACACGCACGGCAAGGGGCACGAGACCGTCGCCAAGCTGCACGCCGAGATCGACCGCCCGATCGCGCGCCTCATCCGCGACCTCGAGCAGCGCGGGCTGCTCGACCGCACCTTGGTGATCATCGCCAGCGAGTTCAGCCGCGACGCCATGATCGAAGGCCGCCCCGGCTCGCAGGCCAAGGACCAGGCCTTCAACAAGTCCGGCGTCATCACCAGCCCCGACCATTACGGCTTGCATCGTCACTTCACCGGCGGCACGAGCGTCGTCATGTTCGGCGGCGGCGTGAAGCAGGGCCATGTCCACGGCGCCACCGCGGACGAGCGTCCGCTCGTCGCGATCAAGGACCCCGTCTCGATCAGCGACATGCACGCCACCATCTTCCGCGCGATGGGCATCAGCCCCAAGACTGCGTTCGACGTCGAAGGCCGGCCCTTCTACGCGACCGTCGACGGCAAGGGCGTGCCGATCCCGATCTTCAGGAGCTGAGGGCGCGCAGCGGCGCGGCGTGGGCGGCCACCGCTGACTCGAGGAGCTCGCCGGTGCGACGCATCGCTTCGGCGAGCGGCATCGTCGCGGGCTTGATGCCGATGAGCAGGTCGAACTGCGCGCGGAGCCCCGCCGAGTCGTCGACCGAGCCGGCGACGCCGACGACTTTCTTGCCGAGCCGCCGCGCGAGGCGCGCGACGCCGACCGGGCCTTTGCCTTGCAGGCTCTGTTCGTCGAGCCGACCTTCGCCCGTGATGACGAGGTCGGCGGCGGCGACGCGCGCTTCCAAGCCGACCTGGGCGGCGACCATGTCGAAGCCGCTGACAAGGCGGCCGCCGAGGAAGGCCATGAGGCCGAAGCCGAGGCCGCCCGCGGCGCCGGCGCCGGGGATGTCGCGCGGATCGACGCCCAGGTCGCGACGCGCGAGGTCGGCCAGGTGTTCGAGCCGTCGTTCGAACCAAGCGAAGTCACGGACGCCTTTCTGGGGTCCGTAGATCCGGGTGGCGCCGCGGGGGCCGAGGAGGGGGTTGTCGACGTCACAGGCCACGATGAGCTCACACGAGGGGAGGGTGGCCGGCCGTTCGATCTGGTCGGCCTCGAGGAGCGTCTCGAGGGTGGGGGAGAAGTCCTGACCTTGGCGCTTGAACTGATACCCCAGGGCGAGGGCGACTCCCAGTCCGCCGTCGTTGGTGGCGCTGCCGCCGATGCCGATCAGGATGTGCTTGGCCCCTCGACGGAGGGCGGATTGGAGGAGGATTCCTGTTCCTAAAGTGCTGGCTTTAAATGGGTTAAGTTCGATATCTTGGACGATAGCCAAGCCGCTGGCTGAACTCATCTCCATGACCGCCGTGGCTGACGTAGGAATCCAGCCGAAAGGGGCTTGGAGGGGTCGACCGTGGGCATCCCGGGTCTCGGTTTTGACCCATTCTCCGGCCAGGGCGGTCGTCATCGCCGAGGCCGTCCCTTCGCCTCCGTCGGCGATGGGGCAGAGGTCGCAGGCGGCCCCCGGGAACACCTCTTCGAGGCTGTTTTTAAGATGAAAACCGGCCTTTTCCGCGGCGAGGGAGCCCTTGAATTTGTCGTTCGCGATCAGGATGCGCATCGGCCGGGGGTTGGCATCCTCGTCTTGGGGTCTTCTCTTTACAATCCGAATGGGGAAGCGCTCTTGATTTCCGGGGGGTCGGACTTACATTCATCCTCAAGGTCTGCCCCTCAGGGTGGCCTTCCCCGGCTCCTTATCCCAACTTAAATCAAAAAGCCCATGCTGTCGCTCCGTCATTCCACCCTTGCGCTCTCGCTGCTCGCCTCCGCCTTCGCGGTCGCGGCCGACGACGCGCAGCCTTCCAAGGAAGGCCTTGAGTTCTACGAGAAGAACGTCCGCCCGATTCTCATCGACCGCTGCTACGAATGCCACTCAGCCGAGAAGAACTCGTCGAAAGGCGGACTCATCCTTGATTCGCGCGACGGCGCCTACAAAGGCGGCGACGAAGGCCCGTCCGTGGTTCCGGGCGACCTCGAGAAGTCCCTGCTGATCAAGGCCGTCCAGTATACCGACCCGGAATTCGCGATGCCTCCCAAGAAGACCGGCGGCAAGCTGCCGGACGACAAGATCGCCATCCTCGAAGAATGGGTCAAGATGGGTGCTCCGATGCCCGGAGGCGGCGCCGCCAAGCTCACCGGACTCACCGGCAAGGCCCGCGAACATTGGGCTTACCAGCCCGTCAAGAAATACCCGGTGCCCGAGGTGAAGAACAAGGCCTGGGTGAAGAATCCCATCGACGCCTTCGTTCTGGCCAAGCTCGAAGAGAAGGGTCTGCAGCCCAATCCGGCCGCGGGTCCCGAAACCTTCCTCCGTCGCGTCTACTACGACCTGATCGGCCTTCCGCCCACCTCCGAGCAGGTCGACGCCTTCGTCAAGGCCTGTGACAGCGCCTCGCTCGCCGACTCGCTCGCCGCCCGCAGCGGTCGCCCGGCCGGCAATGTCGAAGCCGTCTACGTCAAGCAGGTTGACGCGCTGCTCGCCTCGCCGCACTACGGCGAGCGCTGGGCCCGTCACTGGCTCGACACCGCGCGCTACTCCGACACGCGCGGCCTGCAGGTCGACCAGGGCGACAGCCTCTTCCGCGACTACCGCTACGCTTACGCCTGGACCTACCGCGACTACGTCATCAACGCGATGAACGAGGACAAGCCGTACGACAAGTTCGTCGTCGAACAGCTCGCCGCCGACCGCATCCCGGACATCTCGCCGGACGATCCCCGTCTCGCCGCCCTCGGCTTCATCACCATCGGCAAGCGCTTCGACGACATCCATGACACCATCGACGAGCGCATCGACACGACGACCAAGGCCTTCCTCGGCCTCACCGTCGCGTGCTCGCGCTGCCATGACCACAAGTTCGACCCGATCCCGATCAAGGACTACTACTCCCTGCACGGCATCTTCGCCTCGATCGTCGAGCCGCTGCACCAGACCCCGATCGCGGCCACCGGCACCGCCGCCGCGGCCCGCAACGACTTCCTCAAGCGCCTCAACCAGCTGCAGGATGAACAGGTCGCCGGTTTCTTCCGCTACATGCGCGAGACCCGCTCTCGTTACGACCACGAGATGGCCGGCCGCCTCATGATCGCCACCGTCCGCGGAGGTTCTTCTGAGGCCGGCGAATACTCCGAGCGCTACAAGATCGACCTCCAGTCCGACACCGATTTCGCCGCCATGCGCATCCAGAAGGACTCGCCGATCACCGGTCCCTTCGCCGCCTTGGCCGCCGTCCCCGTCGTCTACTTCGCCGAGCGCGCCCCGATCGTCCTCAAGGACTATCTCGACGACCCGGAGAACAACGTGAACCCGATCATCGCCGCCGGCCTGCGTGGCCTGAAGCCGAAGACCATGCATGACGTCGCCGCCGCCTACCAGCGCGTCTACAATGAGAACAAGGCCGCGATCCTCGCCCACCTCAACCTCCTGGCCAAGCCGGGCGAAGACTGGAAGAAGACCTCCCCGGCCATCGCCCAGATGACCGGCTATCCGTGGGCCATCCCGTCCTACGACGAGATCTTCGACAACGAGGAGATGATCTCGCTCTTCAGCACCCGCAAGTTCTGCCAGGACTGGCAGAACCGCCCGATCTACGGCGGCATCGGCAACCGCGCCCCGGTCGCCTATTTCCGTCACGCCCAGATCAACGAACTGCGCCTCTCCCACCCCGGCGTCCCTGGCCATGCGATGGTCGTCCAGGACTCCGAGGGCGCCAAGGACAGCTACGTGTTCAAGCGCGGCGACAAGAACAACAAGGGTGACATCGTCCCCCGCCAGTTCCTCGAGATCCTGACCGTCGGCGAACGCCGTCCGTATGTCGACGGCAGCGGCCGTTACGAGTTCGCCCAGTCGATCGTCTCCAAGGACAACCCGATCACCGCCCGCGTGGCCGTGAACCGGACCTGGACGAAGCACTTCGGCGAAGGTTTCGTGAACACCCCCGATGACCTCGGCAACATGTCCGAGAAGCCCTCGCATCCGGAGCTGCTCGACTACCTGTCGAGCGACTTCATGGAGAACGGTTGGACGATGAAGCGTCTTCATCGCATGATCGTGCTCAGCAACACCTTCCGTCAGGACTCCGACCCGACCGCCAACCCCCTGGTGGCCAAGAAGGGCCCCGTGGATCCGCTCAAGGTCGACGCCGGCAACCGCCTCCTCTGGCGCGGCAACCTGCGTCGCCTCGACTTCGAGTCCATCCGTGACTCGATGATCCTGCTCACCGGCAAGATGACCACCACCGTCGGCGGCCAGCCGGCGAACATCACGGACGAGCCGTTCAGCTACCGTCGCAGCCTCTATGGCTACGTCGATCGTCGCCGCCTCAGCGACACGCTCTCACAGTTCGACTACGGCGACCCCGATCAGTCCAACACCAAGCGCAACTCGACCATCGTGCCGCAGCAGGCCTTGTTCTTCATGAACAACGCCCTGTCGGTCGACGTCGCCCGCGCCGTCGCCGCCCGTAAGGACGTCGTCAACGCGATGTCCGAGGATCAGCGGATCGTCGCCATGTTCCGCTGCATGTTCCAGCGCCGTCCGTCCACCAACGAGATCCGCGTGGCCCAGGAGTTCCTGACCAAGATGAAGATGACCGTCGCCTCCGCCAAGGTGCGTCCGGCCACCCGCCCCGGCGAGCGCGGCAAGGCCGTCGCCCCCGTCGCCCGTACCGCCGCTCCCCCGACCAAGGGCGCGGCTGTGATGGCTCCGGACGGCGAAGAGAGCATGATGATGGCCGTGACCGGCGGCGGCGCCGAAGGCGTCCTGCGCAACGTGGGCGAGATGATCTCCCGCGAACCGATGAACCCGACTGAGCTGCTCGTCCACTCGCTCCTGCTCTCGAACGAGTTCATCTACGTCAACTGACGTTTTTGACGGTTTTTTTACGAGGCCGGCCCCCGCAAGGGGCCGGCCTCTGTGTTTGTCGGCGCAAAGCCGCATGATGTGGTTGAAACTTTCCGGTCTTAGGAGAGTATTAAGTACCAGCGGGAATCCCCCTGCTGCTGACCCCTTAAAACCACCATGACCCCCTCGTCCGCCAGCCTTCGTCTGCTTGCCCTCGCCTTCGCCGCCGGCCTCTCCGCCGCCGACGCCCCCGAGGCCAAGATGGACCCCGCCGGCCTGGAGTTCTTCGAGAAGAACATCCGCCCGATCTTCACCGAGCGTTGCTACGAGTGCCACTCCAAGGAGAAGGGCGTCTCGAAGGGCGGCCTCATCATGGATTCGCGTCAGGGCATGCTGGCCGGCGGCGACCTCGGCCCGGCCGTCGTGCCCGGCGACCTGAAGAAGTCTTTGCTCGTCGTCGCGGTCCATCAGTCCGACCCGGACATCTCGATGCCGCCGCGCAAGGCCGGCGCCAAGCTCTCCGCCACGCAGATCGGCCTGATCGAACAGTGGATCAAGATGGGCGCGCCCGCGCCCGCCGGCGCCGGCGGCGCCAAGCTCACCGGTCTCTCCGACAAGGCGCGCGCGCACTGGGCCTTCCAGCCCGTGCAGGCCTACCCGGTCCCCGCCAAGCTCAGCGACCCCGCCTGGTGCCAGAACGAGATCGACGCCTTCATCATGGCCAAGCTGGACGAGAAGGGCCTCAAGCCCAGTCCCGCCGCCGACGGCGAAGCCCTGCTGCGCCGGCTTTCCTACGACCTGATCGGCCTGCCGCCCACCAGCGTCGAGGTCGACGCCTTCTCCCGCGAATACGACGGGGCGCTCGCCTACGACGCCATGGCCGTGCGCAAAGGACAGCCTGTCCGCGCCGTGGCCGCCGTGGTCGAACGCACCGTCGACCGCCTGCTCGCCTCGCCGCACTACGGCGAACGCTGGGCCCGCCACTGGCTCGACACCGCCCGCTACTCCGACACCAAGGGCCTGAAGCGCAACGGCACCATCGAGACCTTCGACAGCTCCTGGACCTACCGCGACTACGTCATCGACGCGTTCAACACCGACAAGCCCTACGACCAGTTCATCATCGAGCAGCTGGCGGCCGACCGCCTGCCCGACCTCGCCAAGGACGACCCGCGCCTCGCCGCGCTCGGCTTCATCACCGTCGGCAAGCGTTTCCAGAACAACGACGACACCATCGACGAGCGCATCGACGCCACCACGAAGGGCTTCCTGGGGCTCACCGTCGCCTGCTCGCGCTGCCATGACCATAAGTTCGACCCCATCCCGGCCGCCGACTACTACTCCCTCCACGGCATCTTCGCCTCCGTGACCGAGCCGCAGCAGAACCCGGTGATCCGCAATCCGCTGCTCGTCGGCAAGAACGCCCCGAGCAACGCCTACCGCGCCGACTACGAGAAGCGCCTCGCCGCCCTCATCGACGAGACCGCGCAGGGCTACTACAAGCACCTCGTCGGCATGCAGGCCGCCTTCCACCGCGAGTTCGCCCCGCGCGCCATGGCCGCGATGCTCGGCGGCTTCCGGAGCACCGCGGGCTTCGACCTCCTCAAGAAGTATGACCTCGGCCAGAGCCGCGAGCTCGACCCGTCCTTCGCCGCCGTCATGGCCCGGCCCGACCATCCGATCACCGGTCCGCTGGTCCGCCTGAAGCGCGTCGGCGCCGAGGAGTTCGCCCAGAAGGCCCCCGCCATCCTCGAGGCCACGCTCGCCGACGCCAAGTCGCCCGTCAACCCGCTGATCGCCGAAGCCCTGCGCGGCCTGAAGCCCAAGAGCATCGACGAAGTCGCGCTCGCCTACCAGGCCGCCTTCAAGAAGCACCGTGACAAGATCCTCGCCCACGTCCAGCTGCGCAGCCAGCCGGGCCGCCGCGGCGACAAGGATAATCCCGCGCTCGCCCAGCTCGCGGCCTTCCCCTGGCCGCTGCCCGACGTCGAGGACGTGAAGGCCGTGACCCTGCTCGAGCGCCTGACCGAGAGCCGCGACTTCTGCGCCAGCTGGCAGGTCCCGATCAGCTCGACCTTCGTCAACAACAACAAGCCGGCGAAGTATTTCAAGTTCGCCGACATCAACGCGCTCGACATCACCCACCCGGGCGGCCCCGGCACGGCGATGGTCATCACCGACGTCGAGAAGCCCCGCGACAGCAACGTCTACATCCGCGGCGACCGCAACAAGCGCGGCCCCGTGGCGCCGCGCCAGTTCCTCGAGGTCCTCGCCGGTCCGGACCGCCTGCCGTTCTACGAAGGCAGCGGCCGCCGTGAGCTCGCCCTGGCCATCGCCAGCCGTACCAATCCGCTCACGGCCCGCGTGCTCGTGAACCGGCTCTGGGCGCACCACTTCGGCGCCGGCATCGTGTCCTCGCCGGACGATTTCGGCAACATGTCCGAGGCGCCGACGCACCCCGAGCTGCTCGACTGGATGGCCAACGCCTTCGTCGAAGGCGGCTGGTCGATCAAGAAGATGCACAAGCGCATCCTCCTCTCGGCCGCCTACCGTCAGTCCGCCAACCCGAACTCGAACATCCTGCTGACCCAGAAGTCCTCCGTGGATCCGACCAAGGTCGACGGCGGCAACAAGTTCCTGTGGCACGCCAACCTGCGCCGCCTGGACTTCGAGAGCATCCGCGACTCCATGCTGCTGCTGTCGGGCAAGCTCGACCGCGCCATGGGCGGCCGCGCGGTGAACATCACCGACGAGCCCTACAGCTACCGCCGCACCATCTACGGCTTCATCGACCGCGACAAACTCAGCGAACTGCAGTCGCAGTTCGACTTCGCCGACCCGAACATGACCAACTCCGTCCGCAGCGCCACCATCGTGCCGCAGCAGGCGCTGTTCTTCATGAACAACCCGCTGGCCATCGAGGTCGCCCGCAACGTCAACGCGCGTCCTGAGATGACCAAGGCCACGTCTGACGACGAACGCATCACCCAGCTCTACCGCATCATGTACCAGCGTTCGCCGACGGTCCAGGAGCGCCAGATCGCCCGCGAGTTCGTGACCCGGATCGCCGGCTACATCGACGAGCCCGTCGTCCAGGCGCCCTCCAAGGGTGACCGTGCCGCCAAGGCCAAGGCCGAGCGCGTGGCCAAGGCCAAGGCGGACAAGGCGGCCGTCGCCAAGGGCCCGACGGCCCCGGAAGTGAAGCTCGAAACCTCGGTTAAAGGCGGAAAAATCGTGAATAACACGGAAATGGTCTCCCGCAAGGAGCCCTCCAGCCCCTGGGTCATGCTCGCCCAGTCCATGGTCTGCTCCAACGAGTTCGTTTACCTGAATTGATCACCCCACGCTCGAAAGTATTGTTTTCCCTCAAGACCCCATCACACTCTAACCAACCTCATCCTCCCCATGAAAGACTCCAGCTGCGGTAATTACGTCCCCACCCCGAACTCGCGCCGCGAGTTCCTGCGCCAGACCGGCCTCGGCATGGGCACGCTCGCCTTCGGCACCATGGTCGCCGACTACCTCGTCAGCGACGCCCAGGCCGAAGTGATGGCCAACCTCAAGCCGCGCAAGGCCCCGCTCGCCGCGAAGGCCAAGCACGTCATCCACATCTTCGCGGGCGGCGCTCCCTCGCACCTCGACACCTTCGATCCGAAGCCGAAGATGAAGGAGCTCGCCGACATGTCGGCCGCCGGCATGAACGGCGTCCTCTTCCCGACGCCCTTCGAGTTCAAGAAGTCCGGCAAGTCCGGCCTCGAGATCTCCGAGATCTTCCCGAAGCTCCAGGGCGTCGCTGACGAGATGTGCGTCATCCGCTCGCTGCACCAGGATCTCCCGGCCCACGGTCCGGCCGCCAAGCTGATGCACACCGGCTCGGCGATCCTCTCCAAGCCCTCCCTCGGCTCCTGGGTCCTCTACGGCCTCGGCACCGAAAGCCAGGATCTCCCGGGCTTCGTCTCCCTCGGCGGCAGCTCCGACGCCCGCGCTTCGGCCTTCCTCCCGTCCCTCTACCAGGGCGCCAACACCTCCTTCCGTCCCGGCGCCCCGGCGAACAAGATCATCGCCAACCTCCAGAGCGAATTCACCACGCAGGACGCGCAGCGCAAGCAGCTCGACCTCGTGCGCCAGCTCAACGAGCGCCACATGCAGACCGTCCAGAAGGACGAGCAGCTCGAGGCCCGCATCGAATCCTTCGAACTCGCCTTCCGCATGCAGACCGCGGCCACCGACGCCTTCGACATCTCCAAGGAGCCGGAGAAGGTCCGCGAGATGTACGGCAAGACCGACCTCGGCGCCAAGCTCCTCTGCGCCCGTCGCCTCGTCGAGCGCGGCGTCCGTTTCGTCCAGGTCGACGCCGGCGGCTGGGACCACCACACCAACCACTTCACCTCGATCGCCCAGCGCGCCGAGAACATCGACGGCCCGGCCGCGGCCCTCATCGCCGACCTCAAGCAGCGCGGTCTCCTCGACCAGACGCTGATCATCTGGGGCGGAGAATTCGGCCGCACCCCGACCACCGCGGGCCGCGTCAATCAGGCTTCCGGCCGTGACCACCACTCCAAGGCCTTCTGCTGCTGGATGGCCGGTGGCGGCGTCAAGGGCGGCATGCACTACGGTGAGACCGACGAGATCGGCTCCCAGGTCGCCGCCGACGGCGTCGACGTGCACGACCTCCACGCCACCATCCTCCGCCTCCTCGGCTTCGATCACACCAAGCTCACCTACCGCTACAACGGTCGTGACTTCCGCCTCACCGACAACTTCGGCAAGGCGGTCGAGAAGATCATCGCCTAAGGGACCTGGGTCCTGCGAGCGAAGGGCGGACGCCGCGAGGCGCCCGCCCTTCCTGTTTTCGGAGGGTCGGCCGGCTTGCGTTTCCTCGTTCTCGCATTCTTATAGACGCGCCGCCATGAGAATCCCCGTGCTCCTCGCCGTCGGTCTGCTCGCCGCCGTCTTCGCTTCGGCCGCGCCGAAGAAGGAGGAGGTCCGCAAGGAACCGACGAAGCCGGAGCCGAAGCCGTCCGTCGTCATCAAGGCGGACCCGCGCACGGGGGAGCCGCCCCGCTCGGGCGTCAAGGGCGCCGACGCCTTCGGCCGCACGCAGGTCCGTTATGACAACGGCGTCACCGCGGTGAAGACGCCGGACCCCTTCGGGGGCTCCACGACCCGCTACAGCAACGGCGTCACCGCGACGACGCGCCCCGACCCTTTCGGGGGCGCCACCACGCGTTACAGCAACGGCGTCACCGCGACGACGCGTCCGGATCCGTTCGGCGGTTCCACTACCACCTTCAGCGACGGCACCCGCGCGACCACCCGCCAGGATCCGTTCGGCAACCAGGTCACGACCTATTCGGACGGCCGGCAGGAAGTCGTGCGGCCGGATCCGTTCGCGCCGAAGAAGCCCGCGGACGGGCGGAAATAAAGCCCGCCGCGCGCACAGGGCGCTTGAAACGGCCCTCCGTCCGGTCAATCTGCGTCTTCACCCCATGAAGCGCCATCTCTCCCTTTGGGCCGCCTTGGCCGCCCTCGTCCTCGCGCTCCCGGCCGTCGCCGCGGAGGCTTTCACCTCCGGACCCGGCTGGCTCGAGTTCCCCGCCGGCAAGGGCCCGGGCGCCGGCAAGCACGTCGTCCTGCTCGCGGGAGACGAAGAATACCGCTCCGAAGAGTCGATGCCGATGCTCGCCCGCATCCTTTCCGAACGCCACGGCTTCAGGTGCACCGTCCTCTTCTCGCACGACGACGGCGTGATCAATCCGAACAACGGCGCTTCCCTCGGCAAGCCCGAGGCCCTCGACAGCGCCGACGCCCTCGTGCTCGGCCTGCGTTTCCGCAAGTGGAACGAAGCCGCGCTCGCGAAGTTCGACGCCGCCCTCAACCGCGGCGTGCCGATCGTCGCCACCCGCACCAGCACCCATGCATTCTCGGGCATCCCTAAGGACAGCCCCTATGCCTGGTACAACTGGAACAACCAGGGCGGCTTCGGCAAGAAGGTGCTCGGCGAGACCTGGGTCAGCCACTGGGGCAACCATAAGGGCGAGGCCACGCGCACGACCTTCGAAGCCATCGCCGCGAGGCTCGCGATCCTTAACGGCGTGGGCGTCATCTTCGGCGACACCGACGTCTACGAAGCTTATCCGCCCGCTGACGCGCAGGTCCTCCTCCGCGGCCAGGTGCTCAAGGGCATGAATCCGGAAGACCCGCTCAGCGAACGCGTCAAGAAGCGCGCGACCGACAAGCAGGAGCAGGGCGTCAATTCCCCCGCGATGGCCGTGGCCTGGATCCGCGAGGTCCCCAATGCCGGCGGCACCAAGAACCGCGTGCTCACCACCACCATGGCTTCGGCCAGCGACCTCGTCGACGAATCGCTCCGCCGCCTGCTCGTCAACGGCGTCTACTGGGGCCTCGGACTCGACGTCCCGGCCAAGGCCGACGTCACCCCGGTCGTCGAATGGAAACCCAGCAAGTATTCCTTCAATATGTTCCACCCCGGACTCAAGGCCGAGGATTTCGCCGGCGTGCTGCCGCCCCAGGTCGTCGCCCCGCCGCCCGCCAAGAAGAAGAAGTAAGCCGCGCTCCGGTGGCCGGCCTCACGGGCGCGTCGCAGGACGCGCCCGCATCGTCTCAGGGCCGGATGCCGCGGTTGACCAGCAGCTGGATCAGCGCGTCGTTGTAGATGATGTAAGCGCCTTCGCGGGAGGTCGCGTCGCGCACCTCGATGTCGTCGGAGACGACGAACCAGGGCGCTTCGACGGTCTTGTCCTTGGCCACCAGGTCCATGATGTCGTGGTCGGCCTTGGCGCCGGCGCGGCTGAAGGTCACGCGCACCCGCGAGTTCGAGGTCTTGAGCGCGGTCTGCTGGCCGTCGAAGCTGAGCCAGACATGCAGGCCCGGCGCGTCGTCGGCCAGTTTCTCGAGGAGCTGGACGACCTTCTGCCGGGCGGGCGCGTCCAGGAGGAAGCGGGTGTCGCCCTGCGGGTTCTTCTTGGTCGGCAGGCGCAGGCCCAGGTAATCCTGCCGGAGGCAGGCGAAGTTGTTGGCGTCGAGGGCGAGGCGGGCGGGCTCGCCCGTGGCGACCGCCCGTTCGAGCAGCGCGAGCGGGCCGGACTGTTTCTGCTCATGGAAGTCGCGGTCGGCCAGGTAGGACCGGCGGCGGTGCAGGTCCCGGCGGTAAAGGTCGGCGTGGCGCGAGTCGACGAGGCCGGCCTGCTCGGCGAGGAGCAGGGCGCCTTCGATGGACTTCAGCTCGCGCGCGTCGGCCCCGTTGATGCGGGCCGAGATGCGCTCGAGGAAGGGGTCGGAAGGCTGGTCGCGCTTCTCCAGTTCGTAGCGGACCTTCTCGATGTGCTCGGTGATGCGTTTCTCCAGCGCGACCACCTCGGGCAGGGCCTGGCCGGCGGTGCGCAGGTAGCGGCGCAGCAGCTTGAGCATCTCCTCCATCTGCGGGATGGCCTGGCGGAGCTCGTGTTCCTTGGCCAGGAAGGGGTCGGCGTCGCGCTGGGCCTTGCGGACCTTCTCGACGGTCTCGGTGGTCAGCTGGCGCAGCTTGGCGACCTCCTCCGAGGCGGACTTCAGGGTGCGGGCGTCGGCCAGCCAGGGCCGGATCTCCTCGGAGAGGAGCACTTCGGCGATCTCGCGGGCCTTCTTGGACACATGCTCGCGGGCGCGGTCGAGTTCGCCGCGGAGGCGGGCCACTTCGGCCTCCTCGTTGGCGAGCCTCGACTGCAGCGCCTGGAGGTTCGCCTCCGCCGCCGCGGCGTGCTTCGCGGCTTCCTGCGCCTGGCGCGCCGCGTCGTCGCGCGCCTTGCGGATCTCGGCCTCCTTGGCCTCGAGCTCGTTGGCGTGCTGACGGCGGATCTGGCGGCCTTCGTTCTCGCGGGCGGCCTTGCCCTGGGAAATTTCCTGGAGCAGGCGGCGGACGGTCTTGCCCGCGGAGTCCAGCGCGTCGACGGAGTCGAGGGTCTCCTTTTCCGCCGGGCCGCCGAGCTTGGCCAGCAAGGATTTCCAGGCCTTGGCGTCCGGCTTCCCTGGCTGCGGTTTCGCGTTCGCGAGGAGGCGGGGCAGCAGGTCGGCGGGCAGGGCGGCTTCCTTGTTCTCGGCCCGATGGTTCCACAGCAGGCACAGCAGGGCGGCGCGCGGGCCGCCGAGCACGGCGGCCGCTTCGTCGAGGTGCTCGAGCAGCCGCGCCTTGTCGGCCTTGAGGCTTTCGCCGAACCAAGGCAGATGGTCCGCGACGGCGGCCGCGTCCTCGGTGAGGTGGGCGAGACGTTTCTTGAAGCGCCACTTGGCGTCGCGCAGGAAAGGCTTGCGGTGGATGTAGCCGCCGGGGATCAGCTTGGCCAACGCGAGCAGGGGGCCGTCCGCGACATGGTTCAGGTCCAGGATGAGCTGCTCGGAAAGCACCTTCCGATGCGGGTCGACCGTCTCGGTCTTGTAGGAGAAATGACCCATGCCTCCAGCATGCCCGGCGCCCGGACGGGAGCAAGGTCGGGGCGGGGTCGGGCGGGGGTTTTCTTGCTTCGGACTCGCCAGAGGGGAGGGAAGGGCGTTCGTTCGGGCCTGCCTGATGCGCTCGCCCGCCTCCATCGTCATCCCCCTCTGCTCGGCGGTGGGCTATACCTTCGCCGCGATGGCCCTGAAGCGGGCCATGGACGGGGGGCACCCCTGGCGGGTCCTCTTCATCGTCAACCTCATCGGGGCCGTCCTCTTCCAGACCTGGCTCCTGCACGGGGGCGAGCCCTTCACGGCGGCCAACGTCACCCATGCGGTCCTGGCCGGCACGGCCTTCTTCATCGGTCAGGTCTTCACCTTCATCGCCATCAGCCGCGGCGACATCTCCATCGCGACCCCCGTCCTCGGCACCAAGGTGATCTTCGTGGCCCTGCTGGTCTTCGTCACCGGCGGCGAGGAGCTCGGCTGGAAGCTGTGGGTGGCCACCTTCCTGACCACGCTCGCCCTCGCCTTGCTGGGCGGGGAGTGGCGGGCCAACCGCGCCCGCCTGGTGGTCAGCGTCGGCTTCGCCTTCCTCGCCTCGATCGCCTTCGCGGCGACCGACGTGATGCAGCAGCTCTGGGTCCGTCCCTTCGGGTTCGGCCACTTCGGACCGGTGATGTTCGCCACGGTCGGCCTGCTCTCGTTCACGCTGGTCCCGTTCTTCTCCGCCCCCTTGCGCGAGATGCCCCGCTCCCTGGTGGTCTGGGCCCTCGGCGGCGGCACCCTGCTGACCATCCAGGCGATGGGCATCGCCTACTGCATCGCGGTCTACCACGAGGTCACCGTGACCAACGTCCTCTACAACACGCGCGGCCTGTGGAGCGTGGCGCTCGTCTGGGTCGTCGGCCATTGGTTCGCCAACGCCGAGAAGCAGGTGGGCGGCGCGATCATGACGCGCCGCCTCATCGGCGCCCTGATCCTGCTCGCGGCGGTCTATCTCAGCCTCGCCTGATCAGAGGTCGGCGTTGTCGATCAGCCGCGTCGCGCCCAGATGGCAGGCGATGGCGATGGCGCAGCTGTTCCCGGCCGTCGAGGCCACCGGCGCCATCGTCGCGAGGTCGACGATCTCGCAGTATTGCGGCTTCAGCGCGGGCTGCGCGGCCAGGACGGCCTGCGCGGCGGAACGAAGCCGCGCGGCGTCGGTGACGCCGGTCCGGGCCATCGCCCGCGCGGCCGCCATCGCCGCGGGGATGGCGGCCGCCTGGGCCAGCTGTTCCGCCGAGAGGTAGCGGTTGCGCGAGCTCATCGCGACGCCGTTGGGTTCGCGGACGGTCTCGTGGGCGAGGATGCGGACCGGGAAGCGGAGGTCGCGCGCCATGCGGCGGATCACCGCGAGCTGCTGCAGGTCCTTGCGTCCGAAGACGGCGACGTCCGCCTGGACGGCGTTGAACAGCATCGCGACCACCGTCGCCACGCCGCGGAAATGACCTGGACGGAACTCGCCGCAGAGCCCGGCGGAGACGCCTTCGACCTCCACCCAGGTGGAGGCGCCCGCCGGGTAGAAGTCGGTCGCGGCCGGGGCGAAGACAAGGTCGGCGCCCGCGAGCTCGCTGCCGCGGCGGTCGTCCTCGAACGTCCGGGGGTACTTGGCGAAATCCTCGTTGGGTCCGAACTGGGTCGGGTTGACGAAGATCGAGACCACGACGTAGGCGGCCTCCTGCTTCGCCCGACGGATGAGGCTGAGGTGCCCTTCGTGCAGGCAACCCATCGTCGGCACGAAGCCGACCGACTTCCCGGCCTGACGGGCCCGGGCGACCGCGGCGCGCAACTCGGGGATGGTGTGGACGACCTCCATCCCGCCAACCTATCCCGCCTCTCCGCGGGCGCAAGGCGCAGTTGTACGCGGACTCCCCGCCTGTCGTTTTGTTCATAGGCCCGGGTCATTCCTTACTTGGCAGTCGAGGGGGCGTCTCCAATGTCAGAACCCTCCCTCCCACCAGACATGTCGCACTTCCCTAACGTCCCGGTCATCGAGTTCGAAGGACCGAAATCCAAGAATCCTTTCGCCTTCAAGCACTACAACCCGGACGAGAAGGTCGGCGGGAAGAAGATGAAGGACCACATGCGTTTCGCCGCCGCCTACTGGCACGTGATGCGCAACGGCCTCTCCGACCCGTTCGGCGCCGGCACCGCCCTCATGCCCTGGGATGACGGCTCCGACTCCCTCGACAACGCCCTCCGCCGCGTCCCGGTCTTCTTCGAGTTCCTCGAGAAGTGCCGGATCGACTTCTACTGCTTCCACGACCGCGACATCGCGCCGGAAGGCAAGACCCTCGCCGAGACCCATGCGAACCTCGCCCGCGTCACCAAGGAGCTGAAGGCCTGCCAGAAGGCCACCGGCAAGAAGCTCCTCTGGGGCACCGCCTGCCTCTTCTCCCACCCGCGCTACGCGCAGGGCGCGGGCACCTCGCCCAACGCCGACGTGTTCGCCTACGGCGCCAGCCAGGTCCGCCACGCGCTCGAGGCCACCAAGGCCCTCGGCGGCGAAGGTTACGTCTTCTGGGGCGGCCGCGAAGGCTACGCCACCCTGCTCAACACCGACATGAAGCGCGAGCTCGACCACCTCGCCGCGCTCCTCCACCTCGCCGTCGCCCACGCGAAGAAGATCGGCTTCAAGGGACAGTTCTACATCGAGCCCAAGCCGCGCGAACCCTCGACCCACCAGTACGACTCCGACTCGGCCGCCTGCCTCAACTTCCTCCGCGAATACGGGCTGCTGAAGCACTTCAAGCTGAACCTCGAGACCAACCACGCCACCCTCGCGGGCCACACGATGGAGCACGAGATGGAGGTCGCCATCGGCGCGAACGCCCTCGGCTCCGTCGACGCCAACCGCGGCGACACGCTCCTCGGCTGGGACACCGACCAGTTCCCGACCGACCTGTACCTGACGACGAACATCATGCTGCGCATCCTCAAGATGGGCGGCTTCACCACGGGCGGCCTCAACTTCGACGCCAAGCGCCGTCGCGAATCGCACGAGCCGGTCGACCTCTTCCACGCCCACATCGGCGGCATGGACGCATTCGCCCGCGGACTCAAGATCGCCCACGCCATCATCAAGGACGGCAAGATGGACAAGTTCGTCGAGAAGCGCTACGCCTCCTGGGACAGCGGCATCGGCAAGAAGATCGAGTCCGGCAAGGTCACCCTCGCCCAGCTCGACGCCTACGCCCAGGGCATCAAGGCGCCGACGCTCGCGTCCGGCCGCCAGGAGCTGCTCGAGAACCTGATCAACGAGTACATCCGCTGAGGCCATGGCGATCGTCCTGGGTCTGGACCTGTCCACGCAGAGCGCGACGGCGCTCGTGCTGGACACGGCGAAAGGCACGACGGTCGCCCGCGCCCGCGCGGCGTTCGGCGGCGACTTCCCTGACCGCGGGCATCCGGAAGGATTCCTCCGCGGGGGGCAGGGCGGCGAAGTGCACGCCGATCCGCTCCTCTGGCTCGACGGCCTCGAGCTCGCGCTCGACCGCCTCGCCAAGCTGACCGACCTGTCGAAGGTCGACGCGGTCTCCGTGTCCGGCCAGCAGCACGGCAGCGTCTATCTCGCCGCCGGCTACGAGGCCGCGCTCGCCGACGGCGATCGCGCCACATCGCTCTCCGCGAAGATCGCCCCGGTCCTCTCCCGGCGCTCTTCGCCGATCTGGATGGATTCGTCCACCGCGGCCGAATGCGCCGAGATCGCCGCCGCCCTCGGCGGTGACCAGGCCGTCTGCGACCTGACCGGCTCGGTCGCCACGATGCGTTTCACGGGTCCGCAGATCCGTCGCTTCGCCAAGCTCGACCCGTCCGCCTGGGCCAGGACCAGGCGCGTCCACCTGGTCTCTTCCTTCTTCGCCTCGGTGCTCGCCGGCCGGGACGCCGCGATCGATACCGGTGACGGCGCGGGCATGAACCTGATGGACATCCGCAAGGGTGACTGGGCTCCGGCCGCGCTCGCCGCGACCGCTCCTGATCTCGCCGCCAAGCTTCCGCCCGTCCGTCCGGGTTCGACCGTGGCCGGCGCCATCTCCGCTTACTTCGTCGCCCGCCACGGCTTCTCACCGAAGTGCCGGGTCGTCATCGGCACCGGCGACAATCCCTCCAGCCTCGTCGGCATGGGCGCCTCCAAGCCCGGCAAGGTCGTCATCAGCCTCGGCACGAGCGACACGCTCTTCGCCGCGATCGAAGGCATCCGCACCGACTCCGCCGGCCTCGGCCACGCCTTCGGCAATCCGCTGGGCGGCAGCATGAGCCTCGTCTGCGTCCGCAACGGCTCGCTCGCCCGCGAGGCCGTCCGCCGCGAATGCGGTCACGCCGACTGGCCGGCTTTCTCCGCCGCCGTCGACGCCGCGCCCGCCGCCGTCGCCGCCGTCCTGCCGATGGAGGAGCCGGAGATCACGCCGCGTCGTCCCGCCGGCCGCATCGCCCTCGGCGCCCCCGCCACTAAGGCGACCCTGCCGCGCGCCGCCGTCGAAGGCCAGGCGCTCAGCCTCCGTTACCATAGCCGCTGGGTCGGCACCCCGACCACGCAGCTCCTGCTGACCGGCGGCGCCTCCGAGAACCCTTCCGTGGCCAAGATCTTCGCCGATGTCTTCGGCGCCCCGGTCCTGCGTCTGGCCGTCTCCGATTCCGCCGCCTTGGGCGCCGCGCTCCGCGCCGCCGAAGCCGCCTGCGGGGCCAGGATGGCCGACCTGGAACCCGTTTTCTGCGCCCCGGCACCCGGTGTCGTCCAGCCGAACCCGGCCCTCCGGGCGGCCTACGACAAGCTCGAGGCCGAACTGGGCCAATCGCTGTCGTGAAAGGCATAAATTCGCGCCTGTGAGCATTGCCCACTTGAACCTTGTGGGCTGATGGGCTGACATTGGGGGCTCACCCCTAATCACCATGTCACAGCGCCCTGTCACCCTCTTCACCGGCCAGTGGGCCGACCTCAAGATCGCCGACCTGCTCCCCAAGGTCAAAGCCATGGGCTACGAAGGCGTCGAGCTCGCCTGCTGGGGCGACCACTTCGACGTCGTCCGCGCCGTCAACGAGCAGGGCTACGTCGAATCCGTCTGGGAACTGCTGAAGAAGCATGACCTCGGCTGCTGGGCGATCTCCTCCCACCTCGTCGGCCAGGCCACCTGCGACAACATCGACGAGCGCCACCAGTGCATCCTGCCCGCCCACGTCTGGGGCGACGGCGATCCGGAAGGCGTCCGCCAGCGCGCGTGCGCCGAGATGGCCCTGACCGCCCAGGCCGCCCGCAAGTTCTTCGACGCCGGCAAGGCCTACATGGCCGGCAAGCCGAAGGGCTCCGGCAAGACCGTCGTCAACGGTTTCACCGGCTCCTCGATCTGGCACGCGCTCTACGCCTTCCCGCCCACCAACCAGGCCTACCTGCAGAAGGGTTACGATGACTTCGCCCGTCGCTGGAAGCCCATCCTCGAGGCCTTCGAGAAGCATGACGTCTACTTCGGCCTCGAAGTGCACCCGACCGAGATCGCCTTCGACATCGCCTCCGCCCAGCGCGCGCTCGACGCCGTCGGCAACCACAAGCGCTTCGGCTTCAACTACGACCCCAGCCACCTCGGCTACCAGGGCGTCGACTACGTGAAATTCATCCGCACTTTCGGCAAGCAGATCCACCACGCCCACATGAAGGACGTCTGGTGGGGCCACGGCGACGGCACCGTCGGCGTGTTCGGCGGACATACCGATTTCTGCGACGCCCGTCGCGCCTGGGATTTCCGCTCGGTCGGCCGCGGTGACATCAAGTTCGAGGACGTCATCGTCGCCCTGAACGACGTCGGCTACGCCGGCCCGCTCTCCGTCGAGTGGGAAGACGGCCGCATGGACCGCTTCTTCGGCGCCGCCGAATCCGCCGCCTACGTCAAGAAGCTCGCCTTCCCGACCAACAAGGTCGCCTTCGACGCCGCCTTCGACAAGTCCGCCCAGGGCAAGTAATCACCCCTTACCCACGACCACATCATGGCCACCAAAGTAGGCGTCATCGGAGCGGGCGGCATGCTCCAGTACCATGCGGCCGGCTTCAAGCAGGCGGGCGCCGAGATCGTCGCCGTCGCGGACCCCGCGCCGGGCGCCGCCCAGAAGGCCGCCGCCAAGTGGGGTGTCGCGAACGCGTACGAATCCGTGGACGCGATGCTCGCGGCCCACAAGGAACTCGACGCCGTCAGCGTCATCGTCCCGAACAAGTTCCACGCCTCGCTCGCCATCCAGTGCCTCGCCGCCGGCAAGCACGTGTTCTGCGAGAAGCCGCCGGCGCTCAGCGCGCCCGAGGTCCTCGAGATCATCGCCGCCGCGAAGAAGGCCGGGAAGCACGTGATGTTCAATTTCAACAACCGCGCCCGCCCCGAGTCGCAGGCGATGATCAAGTACGTCGAGCAGGGTCAGGTCGGGAAGATCAACTCCGCCCAGGCGAAGTGGATCCGCCGCACCGGCATCCCGGGCTTCGGCGGTTGGTTCACCACCAAGGAGCTGTCCGGCGGCGGTCCCCTCATCGACCTGCTGCACATGGTCGACCTCGCCATGTATTTCATGGGCTACCCCGAGCCGGCGCACGTGCTCGGCCAGACCTTCGACGACTTCATCCAGGACAAGTCCTTCAAGGGACCCTGGGGCATCCCGGACCGCGTCGGCGGCGTCACCGACGTCGAGAACGCCGCGCACGGCTTCGTGACCTTCAAGACCGGCCAGGTGCTGACCCTGCAGGTCTCCTGGGCCGAGATGATCAAGCGCGAGGAAGTCTCCGTCGTCTTCCAGGGCACCAAGGCCGGCGGCAAGGTCGAGCGCCTCTTCGGCATCGACGGCCTCGACGACACGGCCATCGACACCTGCGAGCTCTACGTCCAGGAGAACGGCAACAGCGTCAACCGCTCCATCGTCACGCCCGCGTGCGAGGACATGGGCCGCATCGCCTCCGCCGCGAACTTCATCGAGGCCATCGAAGGCCGCGCGAAGCCCCTGAACACGCCTGAGCAGGCCTACCGCCTGATGCAGGTCATCGACGCCATCTACGCCTCGGCGAAGACCGGCAAGCCCGTCTCCCTCTGATTCCCACACCTATGGCATCCCTCAATCGCAAACTCCGCATGGGCATGGTCGGCGGCGGCCGCGGCGCCTTCATCGGCGGCGTGCACCGCATGGCCGCGGCCCTCGACGGCAAGATCGAGCTCGTCGCCGGCGCGTTCTCCTCGGATCCCGAGAAGTCCCGCCTCTCCGGCCAGGACCTCTGCCTCGACCCCGCCCGCGTGTACGCTTCGTACGCCGAGATGGCCAAGGCCGAGGCGAAGCGCCCGCTCGGCGACCGCATCGATTTCGTGTCGATCGTCGCCCGCAACGACCTGCATTACCCCGTGGCCAAGGCCTTCCTCGAGGCCGGCATCCACGTGATCTGCGAGAAGCCCCTCGCGTTCTCCCTCGCCGAAGGCAAGAAGCTCCGCGCCCTCGTCAAGAAGAGCGGCCTGGTCTTCGCGCTGCTGCACAATTACACCGGCTACCCGATGGTGAAGGAGGCCCGCGACTTCGTGGCCGCCGGCAAGCTCGGCAAGATCAACAAGGTCGTCGTCGAGTACCCCCAGGGCTACGCCATCGGCGCCCTGCAGTCGGGAAAGATCCAGAAGATCGCCAATTGGCGCATGGATCCGAACTGCTCCGGCGTCTCCAACTGCGTCGGCGACATCGGCACGCACGCCGAGAACCTGGTGCAGTACGTCACCGGCCTCGAGGTCAAGGAGATCGCCGCCGACCTCAGCACTTACGTCCCCGGCCGCCTGCTCGACGACGACGCCAACATGCTCGTCCGCTACAAGGGTGGCGCGAAGGGCGTCCTGCACGCCTCGCAGATCTCCACCGGCGACGAGAACAACCTCAACATCCGCGTCTACGGCACCCTGGCCTCGCTCGAGTGGCATCAGGAGCACCCGAACGAGCTGATCGTGAAGTATCTCGACCAGCCCCGTCAGGTGCACCGTCGCGGCAATTCCTACAACGGCGCCGCCTGCAAGAAGTACACCCGCACGCCGTTCGGCCACCCGGAAGCCTTCATCGAAGCCTTCGCGAACATCTACCGCGCCGCCGCGGAAGCCATCACCGACCGGCTCGAAGGCCGCAAGGCCCCGAAGGGCGGCTACGACTTCCCGTCGATCGACGACGGCGTCACCGGCATGGCCTTCATCGAGGCCGCGGTGAAGTCCTCGAAGGGCAACGCCCGCTGGACCAAGCTCGACGTCTGAGCCGTCCGCCAGCCGTCCGCGCAGGCCCCGGTCTCCGGGGCCTGCCTATTGGTTGAGCCGCCAGATGCTGGCGTTGAGCACGGTGGCGAAGCCGACCCAGAGCAGGTGGGGGAGCTGGAGCAGGGCGGTCAGGCGATGTCGCGGCCACAGCTGGCGGATCCAGAGGACGAGGAGCGTGAGATAGGCGAGGATGTCGAGGAGCGCGAGGTCCGGCCGATGGAGCCCGAAGAAGAGCAGGGACCAGAGCGCGTTCACGAGCAGGATGATGAAGAACGTGCGGCGGGCCTGACGGTCCTCCCAGGCGGCGGCCGCGGCGGCGCCCATCAGGACGTACAGAGTCGACCAGACCGGACCGAAGATCCCGTTGGGCGGGTTGAAGGAGGGCTTCACGAGGCCGGCATACCATCCTTTGATCTCGGGCATCGTGGCGGCGGAGCCCAGGCCGCCGACCGCCAGGCAGAGCGCGATCAGGCCGATGAGCCGCCAGGGGAATCCCGGGTTGCATCGGGCGCGCCGTTCACGGGCCTGGTCGGCGAGGCTGGGTTCCATGGCTTCATCCTCGACGGCGCCGGCCCCATGGCAAGGCCGGGGGAGGAGTCCGCTTGCCATCGGCCGTCTTCCCCCTCTTTTTAAGGCCTTCTCACCATGTCCGACCCTTACATCCAGCAGCTCTTCGCCGAACGCATCGGCGGCGTCAATTACGGCAAATCGACCGCGATCTACAAGTTCGAGAAGATCAAGCGCGCCAAGGCCGCCGCCAAGAAGGCCAAGCCGGACGTGGCCCTGATCGACCTCGGCGTCGGTGAGCCCGACGAGATGGCGTTCCCGATGGTGGTGAAGGCGCTCCAGACCGAAGCCGCCAAGCCCGAGAACCGCGGCTACGCCGACAACGGCGGCGCGGACTTCAAGCAGGCCGCCGCCCGCTACATGAAGAACCTCTTCGGCGTCACCGTCGACCCGGACGCCGAGGTCCTGCACTCGATCGGCTCCAAGGCCGCGCTTTCGATCCTGCCGGCCTGCCTCATCAATCCGGGCGACTACGTGCTCATGACCGTCCCGGGTTATCCGGTGTTCGGCACCCACGCCAAATACTACGGCGGCCTCGTCCACAACCTGAAGCTCACCGCCGAGAACAACTTCCTCCCGGACCTGAAGTCCGTGCCCGCCGACGTCCTGGCCAAGGCCAAGGTGCTCGTCATCAACTACCCGAACAACCCGACCGGCGCCTGCGCCACCCTCAAGTTCTACGAGGAAGTCGTCGCCTTCGCCAAGCAGCACAACCTCGTCGTCATCCAGGACGCCGCCTACGGCTCGCTCCACTTCGGCGCCGAGCAGGTCTCGATCCTGCAGGTCCCGGGCGCCAAGGACGTGGCCCTCGAGCTGCACTCGCTCTCCAAGAGCCACAACATGACCGGCTGGCGCATCGGCTTCGTCGCCGGCAACGCGCTGCTCGTCCGCGCCTACGGCGACGTGAAGGACAACTCCGACTCCGGCCAGTTCCTCGGCATCCAGAAGGCCGGCGCCGCGGGCCTCGACGAAGTCTCCATCCCGAAGGCCATCGCCGCCAAGTATTCCCGCCGCATGGACAAGCTCGTCGGCGTGCTCGCCAAGCTCGGCTTCCAGGTCCGCAAGCCCGGCGCCGGTTTCTTCCTGTACATGCCCGCCCCGAAGTCCGCCACCGGCCCGTCCGGCACGGTGAACTTCGACTCCGGCGAAGCGTTCTCGCAGTGGATGATCACCGAGCACCTCATCTCCACCGTGCCGTGGGATGACTGCGGTTCGTTCGTCCGCTTCTCCGTGACCTTCGTCTCGGACAAGGGCGAGGCCGGCGAAGGCGAAGTCATCGCCGAGGTCGAACGCCGCCTCTCGGCTTGGAAATTCAGCTTCTGAGGGCCTTTTTGGCCTCTCCTTCCTTGTCGGATTGACAGGGGAGGGGGGCTTTGTCCTTCTGAACGTCCAGTTGATTGGCCTGATAGCTCAGTTGGTAGAGCAGACGCCTGAAGAGCGTCGTGTCGTTGGTTCGATTCCGACTCAGGCCACCATTTAACGCCAGCCCATCCGTCTCAACCCGGGTGGGCTGGTCCTTCTGGGGCCTCAGCGACCGAAGATCAGGCGCCAGACGGAGAACTCCTTGCCGCGGTCGACGGGGTCGGTCGGCGGGGTCTCCTTGCCTTGGGCGAGCAGGGTCAGCCGCTTGGTCTCGGACTTCGTCTTCGACCCCTTGGTCGTCTCTTCGTCCCATTCGGCCCGCACGATGCCGAAGGAGGCTTCGTCGCTGCGCCAGACCTTGCCGCGGAACGCCAGCACCTGCTTGGTCACCATCGGCGGATCGGTGACGGTCGTCGCTCGCAGGCGGAGCCGCTCGCAGGCGAAGCCGCGGCCGGCGGCGGCGATCTCCTCCTTGGCCGGTTCATCCGGCGTGAGTTCGCTCGTGTAAGTCAGTTTCGCCCAGTCGGAGACCCAGGCGATGTCCTCACGCGTCATATGGTAGGCGCCCTTCACCGGGTTGGAGAACACGATCTCCGCGGAGTTCTCGATCAGCCGGCTCGCGGCGGCCCGGTCCATGTCGGGGCGCACGAGCAGACGGAGCGGCGCCCGTTCGCGGGAGCCCAGCCACATGACCGGTTCGACGGTGAACCAGACGTGCGCCCGCCCGTCGACGTCCCGGCCGGGCCGGACGGAGAAGCGCACTTCGCTGGTCGAGGCCGCTGCGCCGTCGCGAATCGTCTCCATCCGGTAAGTGGCCCAGGCTCCGGCCGCAGGGAGTTTCTCCGCGAAGACCTGCCATTGGGCGGGGGCGGAGACGACGCCCGCCAAGAGCAGGAAGAGGGCTGCGAGGCGTCGCATGGGCTTATTAATTGGCCTTTATTGGCCTTTTGGCGAGCCTCGACCGACCCTGGCTTCCTTTGCCTTTGACTCTCCGAGCCGCCGCCCTTGAAGTCAGGCCCTTCGTCATGGAATCCCTGGCCCAGTCTTCGACCTCCCTCCGCTCCGCGGCCGGTCGTGCCATCATTCCGGCGATGATTACCATCATCGGGCTCTAAGCCCGCTGAACGGAACGCCCGACGGGCGACTCCCCGTTCCGCGGCGCCCGGAACGGCCCCCTCCCTTTACATCTCTTTCCCACCCACACCACCATGGCACGCTCCATCGAAATCTATGACACCACCCTCCGCGACGGCTCGCAGGGGCAGGGCATTCATTTCTCCGTCGATGACAAGCTGCGCATCGCCGCCGAGCTCGAACGCTTCGGCATGGCCTACATCGAAGGCGGCTGGCCGGGTTCCAATCCCCGCGACGTCGAGTTCTTCGCCCGCGCCAAGAAACTGAAGTTCAAGCATGCCAAGCTCGCGGCCTTCGGCTCGACCCGCCGCAAGGGCGTGCGCGCCTCCGAGGACGCCCAGGTCCGCGGCCTGCTCGAGGTCGACACCCCGGTCGTCACGATCTACGGCAAGACCTCCGCCCTCCACGTCCGCGAAGTGCTCCGCTGCTCGCCCGAAGAGAACCTGGAGATGATCCGCGACACGGTCGCCTTCCTGAAGTCCCATCGCCGCGAGGTCGTCTACGATTGCGAGCACGCGATCGACGGCTGGAAGGAAGACCCGGCCTACGCCCTCGCCTCCATGCTCGCCGCCGTCGAAGGCGGCGCCGACCGCGTGGTGCTCTGCGACACCAACGGCGGCTCCCTGCCTTCGGAAGTCGCCGCGGCCACCCGCGCCGCCCTCGCCGCGCTCAAGAAGACGCCCGTCGGCATCCATACGCACGACGACGCCGGCCTCGGCCTCGCCAACGCCCTCGCCTCGCTCGAAGCCGGCGCCTCGCACGTCCAGGGCACCGTCAACGGCATCGGCGAGCGCACCGGCAATTGCGATCTCACCGCGGTCATCCCGTGCGCGCAGCTGAAGTTCGGCTGGAAGTGCGTCTCCTCGACCTCGCTCAAGGGCCTCGCCGGCCTGTCCCGTTTCGTCGACGGCGTCGCCAATCTCGCGCCCGACCCGCGTCGCCCGTGGGTCGGCACCGCGGCCTTCGCGCACAAGGGCGGCACGCACGTGGACGCCGTCCGCAAGTTCTCCGCCGCCTACGAGCACGTCGACCCGACCGTCGTCGGCAACGAGCGCACCGTGCTCGTCAGCGACCAGTCCGGCCGCAGCAACATCGTCCTCAAGGCGAAGTCCCTCGGCATCGACCTCGATCGCGATTCCCCCGCCACCGCCACCGCCCTCGAGGAGCTCAAGAAGCTCGAGCACGGCGGTTGGAGCTTCGAGGACGCCGAGGCCTCGCTCGCGCTCCTGCTCCGCCGCCACCTCGGCAAGACGAAGGCCGCGCCGTTCGAGGTCGCTTCCTACCACGTCACCGCGCGCGGCGCCAAGGGATCGGCCTATTGCGAAGCCGTGGTCCGCGTCGGCATCGCCGGCAAGGAGACCCTCACGGTCGCCGAAGGCGACGGTCCGGTCCACGCCCTCGACCAAGCCCTGCGTTCGGCCCTCGTGAAGTCGTTCCCGAAGCTCGCGAAGGTCAGCCTCGTGGACTACAAGGTCCGCATCCTCGGCGGGGGCGACGGCACCGCGGCCAAGACCCGCGTCGTCATCCGTTCCTCCGACGGCAAGGCCTCCTGGGGCACGGTCGGCGTCAGTGAAAACCTCGTCGAAGCCTCCCTGCAGGCGATCGTCGACGGCTACGCCCACGCGCTGTCCTGAGCCGTAGGCTGACGCGTTGACTGCTTTCAGGGGTGGGGTAGAAATGTCTGCCCCACCCCTGCATGCGCCCGCTCCTCCTGCTCCTCGTCGCCGCGGCTGTCTCCGCCGCCGATATCTCCAAGCTCGGCATCCGCGAACTGGCCAAGGCCGGAGAGGTCGTCGAGGTCGCCAAGGTTCCCGCGCTCGCCGCGAAGGCCTACGCCTCCGTCGACTCGGCCGCGCCGGTCTACCGCCTGAGCGACATCCCCTTCCTTGGCGCCGACCGCAAGGAGAAGCTCGACCTGTATTACCCGATGGGGAGCTTCCGTGCCGACCGCGGCGCCGTCGTCTTCATCCATGGCGGCGGTTTCACCGGCGGCGACAAGGCCGAGTATCGCTCCGCCAGCGTCAGCGCCGACCTTTGTCGGGCCGGCTATGTCGTCGTCAGCTGCAACTACGTGCTCGGTCCCAAGGACAAGGCGGGCGTCTGGCCGCAGAACATCGCGGACTGCCGTGAAGCCGTCCGCTGGGTCCGCGCGCACGCCAAGGAGCTGGGCGTGCATCCCGACAAGGTCGCCGTGGCGGGCGGTTCCGCCGGCGGCTACCTCGCCTTGATGGTCGGACTGTCCGACGACAAGACCGGTCCCGGTGGCGATCCGGCCGCGAAGGTCTCCGCCAAGGTCTCCGCGGTCATCGATTTCTACGGCGTCGTGAACTTCTCCAAGCACGGCAAAGGATTGGTCCCGGGCGCGGCGGCCGCCGAGCAGGCCGCCTACCTGCCCGCCAACCAGTGCGATCCGCAGGATCCGCCCGTGCTCATCCTGCACGGCACGGCCGACACCACGGTCGACATCGCGCAGTCCGAGGAGATGGCCAAGGCCCTGCGCGCGGCGAAGGTGCCCCATGAATACGTCGTCGTCGACGGCGCGCCGCATACCTTCGACCTGCACCCGAAGGGCAAGTCCTGGAAGCGCACGGGCGTCTTCGGCGGAACCGAGGCCGCGGGCTCGTCCGACAACCCCGACCTGGTCGCGCCGACGCTCGACTTCCTGGCCCGGACGATCGGGAGGTAAGGCTTACTCCTTGAGGCGGGCCATCACCGTCGAGCCCTGGAGCTGGACGTCGAAACGGCCGGTGTCCTCGAGCATGCGGTAGAACTTCGCGTAGCGCGGGGCGTTCGCCTCGAGGCCGGGATGCTCCTGCAGGAGGAACTTCTTGATGACCTCGACCTTCAGCCATTCGCCGGCGGGGGCGAGACCGGTGGCGACGTCGACGAGCGCGTCGATGATGTCCTGACGCTGCTGCAGCTGGGCGCGGCGCTGGTCGGCCTCGGCCTTGCCTTGGGCCTGCTGGGCGGACGAGAGGTTCGGGCGGTCGCGGTAATCCTGGCCGGAGTTGTCCGGGGCGGGGCGGGCATCGCGGGCCGCGCGTGGTTCGCGCGGAGCGCGTTCGGGGCGGGGCTCGCGGCGGGCGACGGCCTCGCGTGGCGGGCGAGCCGCGTCGGCGAAGCGGAGGTCGGGCAGCATCTGCTCGAACTGGTCGAGCAACGCGGCGGCTTCCTTGTTCGTCTTCGGCAGGACCGCGCGCAGGGCCTGGGCGAGGAGCGCGAGGGCCTTGCGCGGGTCGGACTTCGCGGCCTGTTCGGCGTCCATCCGGTCGCGGAGTTCGGAGAGGTTCAGGTAGTGGTGGGCCGTCGAGCGCAGGGCCTTGTGGGTGCGCTCGCCCATCACGATGATGCGGACGCCGAGGCGCTTGGCGTCCTCGACGACCGGGGTGAAGTCGCTGTCGTTGGTGACGAAGATCAGGGTCGTCGGCGGGGTCGGACCGGCCATCAGCTTCACCGCGTCGATCGTCAGGCGCATGTCGGCCGCGTTCTTGCCGGGCGTGTAGCTGCGCTGGTCGACGAGCTCGAGTTCGACCCATTCCTGCGCGGCCGCGCGCCAGCCGCTGAGGCGGCCTTGGAAGTCGCCGTAGGCCTTGGCCGCGGCGATCGCCGTGTCGCCGATGAAGCGACGCAGGGTGGGAAGGTGCTGGTGCGAGACGTTGTCCGCGTCGATGAGCACGCCGATGCGCTGGTTCGGCTGGGCCTTCGCGGCTTCGGGCGTCGAGGTCGAGGCGGCGTCGGCCTGGCGTTTGGCCGGTTTGGCGGCGCGCCGGCCGGCGGGCTTGGCGGCGCGGCGGGCGGGAGTGGTCTTCTTGGCTTTGGGACGGGTCACGGTAGGGAGGCGTCCTATCCCTGCGGCGGAAGCCATGTCTCTACAATGCGAAATCGCCGGCGGCCGCGCCGGCCCGCCGTCATATTATTTTGTTGGAACTTCCGCCTTTTACGGATGTTAAAACGGCGTGGCTTTCCGGTCGTCGCTGTCCTTTGTCTTTCCCGCCTTGCTGGCCTTCGCCGCCGCGCACCTGTCCGCGGCCGAGCCCGTCTGGATCGCCAAGCCGGGACCGTGGGGCGATCTGCAGGTGCGCGCCGTCTACCTGGAGCCGCCGGAGAACATCCTCGCCGTCGTCGCCAAGCCGTCTTCGGTGACCCGCTGGACCTTCGAGCAGACCACCGAGAAGGGCGTCCGCGAGGTCATGGAGAAGGCCGGCGTGCCGGCCGAGGTCGTGGCGCGTCTCCTCGGGCCGACGCAGGTGGTCGCGAGCGGCAACAACGTGGTCGTGCTGCCCAAGGTCGAGGACCTCGTGGCCTTGGGCGAGGCCGCCCGTTCGGCCCTCTACGCCGAGCTCGCGAAGTCTTCCGCGAACGAGTACCAGCGCGACCCGGTGTTCATCCATGGCGGCGACATCGATGACTGGCTGGCCGAGACCGAGATCACCAAGCCGCAGCAGGAACTGATGCGCAAGCTGCTCTGGCGTCGGGGCTCGGCCTTGGTCTTCAGCGACATCCAGGCCCTCCTGACCTTGGCTAAGAACTCGGAAGAGGTCGCCGCCGTCTTCCGCACGATCACGCGCGTCCGCAGCCTGCTGGTCGAGCTCAAGCTCCCGCTCAAGGACGGCCGCGCGACTTTCATCGACTATTGGAGCGCCGGCACCTTGAACACCGAGCGCGTTCCCTTCCTCGTCGCGATCACGCGTCGCCGTGCGCCGCAGCTCATCGACGCGACCCAGTTCCTGCCGACCCTGGCCCGTCGGCGCGTCTACACCTTCCCCACCGCCTCCATGGGGCTGAAAGGCCGCCTGCCGGACTGCCATTGGACGTCGCTCAACTTCTTCGAGGAGGAGCCGAAGGACCTCTTCCTCGACAGCGCCAAGGCCTCGGAGCACCTGCTTTCGGCTTACGTGGCCGTCGATCCGCCCTATAAGTTCGGCGACGTCCTGTGCTTCCTGGACGGCGGCGAAGGACTGCACACCTGCGTCCATGTCGCGGACGACATCGTCCTGACCAAGAACGGGGAGAGCATCCTGGCTCCTTGGACCTTCATGTCGCTCAAGGACGTCGACGACATCTACCGGCGGTCGGCCGACACCCGCGTCCAAGGGTATCGTCTCAAAGGCCAGTGACGCCGGCCGGCGCGGCGCTGTCCCCGGCGGGAATCGAACCCACATCCTCGGTTTAGGAAACCAATGTTCTATCCGTTGAACTACGGGAACGCGGCTCTGATTTAGCCCGCTCCCGGGCGGGCGGGCAAGCCCGCATCGGCGGGCTGGCTTGACTCCCCCCGGTTTCGGCCAACTTCTTGGGCATGGTCCTCCCTCTTGCCGTCCAGGCCGACGCTCCTTTGGTGATCCCGGCGTGGGCCTGGGTGGCCTTCCTGGGTTTCGTCGTCAGCATGCTGGCCCTCGACCTGGGGGTCTTCAACAAGACCGACCACAAGCCTTCCTTCAAGGAGGCCGTGGCGTGGTGCGTCGTCTGGGTCTCGCTGGCGGTAGCCTTCGGCTTCCTGTTGTCGGCCTGGCGCGGCGCGGAGGACGCCCAGCTGTTCGCCGCCGGCTACGTCCTCGAGCTCGCCCTCTCGGTCGACAACCTGTTCATCTTCATCCTCGTCTTCGCCCACTTCAAGATCCCGGACCACCTGCAGCACCGCGTGCTCTTCTGGGGCATCATCGGCGCGGTCGCCATGCGGGCCCTCTTCATCATCGCCGGCGTCGCGGCCGTCGAGAGCTTCACGTGGCTGCTGCCGATCTTCGGCGCGTTCCTCCTGTTCACCGGGGTCAAGCTCGCGGTCTCGCGCGACGAGCATGAAGGCAAGGGCATGGACGAGAACCTGTTCGTCCGGGTGGCCCGGAAGTTCTTCCCGCTCACGCCGCACCTGCACGGCAACAAGTTCTGGGTCAAGGAAGACGGCGTCCGCCGCTTCACGCCGCTCTTCCTCGTCCTCCTCGTCGTCGAAGGCACGGACCTGATCTTCGCGATCGATTCCATCCCGGCCGTCCTCGGCATCCTGCCGCCGAACCTGCCGATCGAGGAGAAGCGGTTCGTCGCCTTCACCTCGAACATCTTCGCGATCATGGGGCTGCGCTCCATGTATTTCGCCCTCGCCGGCTTCATGCAGTATTTCCGCTTCCTCAAGCCGGCGCTCGCCTTCGTGCTCGTCTTCATCGGGCTGAAGATGATCCTACCCTGGGCGGCCGGGCTGGGGCAGCCCGCCGGCCAGTTCGCCGCGTGGATGCCCGCGCGCTTCGTCGACCATGGCCGCGTGCATTTCCCCACCGAGCTGTCGCTCTCGGTCATCGGCCTCACCCTGGCCTTGGCCATCGCGTTCTCCGTGGCCTTCCCGAAGAAGAAATAGCCTCGGTTTGGTGTTTCCTCCCCAGCCCCCGTCCGCCACGCTGGGGGCGTGTTCCGAGGCCGTTACCAGCTCTACCTGCCTTACCTGAAAGGGAGCCGGACGCTGCTGGTCCTTTCCCTGCTGTCCGCCGTCGTCTTCGCGGCCGCCAACGCCTTCGGCCTGCCTTTCCTGATGGGCAAGGTCCTGCCCTCGGTCTTCGGCGACGAGTCCGCCCGCGCGGCCCCGTTGCTCTCCTGGCCGGAGCGTTTCGGCGGCGGGGCGATCCTTTACCTGCCGAAAGGGCACGAGATGCTCTTCGCGGTCGCGTTCCTCCCCGTGGTCATGCTGATCCGGGGCCTGGGCGAGTTCTTCTCGACCTATCTGCTGAACCTCGCCGGGCTGCGCGTCATCGAGGCCGTCCGGCGCGACGTCTTCGGCCGGCTGCAGCAGATGCACCTGGGTTTCTTCGGCCGGCATTCCGTCGGCGACCTGATGGCGCGGCTGATCGCCGACGCCAATTCGGTCCGGCTGGTGCTGGTCGACGTCTCCAACGACCTGATCGTCCAGCCGCTGACGCTGGCCTTCGCCCTCGGCTACGTCGTCTGGGTGTGCTTATCCCACGACGCCGGCTTCTGGTTCCTCACCTGCCTCCTCGTCGTGCCGCTGGCCGTGCTCTTGGTCCGCTCGGTGGCGCGCCGCATCCAGCGGCGCACCCAGCAGGGGCTGGTCTCGTCCTCGGACCTGAACGCCATCGCCGTGGAGAACCTGCAGTCCGCCCGGGAGATCCGGGCTTACGGCCTGCAGGAGCGTGAAGAGCGTCGTTTCGGCGAGGCCAGCCGCGAAGGCCTGCGGATCCAAGGCAAGCTCGTCCGTTACGAGAAGGCGCTCTCGCCTCTCATCGAGCTGACCGCGGCGTCGGGCATCGCCGCCGCCATCGGCTTCGGGGCGGCGGGCGGGTTCACCTTGCCGGAGCTGCTCTCGCTCATCGTCGCCTTCTACTTCGCCTACGGCCCGGTCAAGCGGCTCGGCAACGTCACCAGCCGCCTGAGCATGGCCGCGCCCGGCCTGGCCCGCCTCGAGGAGGTCCTGCGGGCCGAGATCGAGGTCGCGGACGCGGCCGACGCCCGTCCGCTCGCGCGCGTGCGCGGTGACCTCGAATTCGCGGACGTGAGCTTCGCCTACGGCGCCGAGCCCGTCCTCGCCTCCGTGACGCTGCGCATCCCGGCCGGCCAGTCCGTCGCGCTCGTCGGTCCCAGCGGCGCCGGCAAGAGCACCTTCGTCAACCTGGTGCCCCGCTTCTTCGATCCGCAGCGGGGCGCGATCCGCATCGACGGCCAGGACCTGCGCGCCGTGCGCCAGGCCGACCTCCGCGCCAACATCGCCCTGGTCTCCCAGGAGCCGGTGCTTTTCAACGAATCGATCCTCGAGAACATCCGTCTCGGCCGGCCGACGGCGACGGACGCCGAGGTCCGCGAGGCCGCCCGGCTCGCGGGCGCGCTCGAGTTCATCGGGGCCCAGCCGGAAGGTTTCCATACGAAGGTCGGCGAGCGTGGCGGCCGCCTGTCCGGCGGTCAGCGCCAGCGCGTCTCGATCGCCCGCGCCTTCCTCAAGGACGCCCCCGTGCTGATCCTCGACGAGGCGACGTCGGCCCTCGACACCGACACCGAGCGCAGCATCCAGCAGTCGCTCGCGCTCCTCATGAAGGGGCGCACGACCCTCATCGTCGCGCACCGCTTCAGCACCATCCGCGACGTCGGCCGCGTCCTCGTCTTCGACGGCGGCCGCATCGTGGCGGACGGCTCGCGCGAGGAGGTCTACGCCTCGTCCGAACTGTTCCGCCGCCTCTGGGACAATCAGTCCAAGAATCTCGCCTGAGATGCGGCTGCTGGTCGTCAAGTTCACCGGACTGCGCGGCGCGTTGGCCGCGACGGCGGGACTGCGCACGATCCGGGAGCGGCACCCGGGCGCCCAGGTGACCTTCGTGACCTCGCCGGGCTCCGAGCCCGCCTTGGAGGGATGTCCGGCGGTCGTCGAGACCATCGGCTTCGGCGCCGAAGGTTCGGTCCTGGCGCTGCTGTCCCGGCTGCGCCGCGGTCGGTTCGATCACGCCGTCGCGTTGGGCGGACATCCGCTGGCGAGCCGGCTCGTGGCCCTCAGCGGCGCCGCGGTGCGGGCCTGCGGCGGCCATGCGCCGTTCTTCCTCCGCCCGCTCATGCATCAGCAGGTCTTCGGCGCCGCCGTCGATCCGCACGAGGCCGCCCGCGACCACGAGGTGCTGTCGCGCGTGCTCGGCTTCCATGCCGAGACCCCGGCGATGTGGTTCGCGCCTTCGCGCATGCAGGAGCACGGGCTCATGCTCGAAGAGGGGCGTTTCGCCGTCATCCATCCGGGCGCCACGCGGCCGGAGCGGATCCTGGAGATCGACAAGTGGGCCGTCGTCGCCCGTGAGCTCGTCGCCTCGCGCGCGGTCGAGCGCATCGTCGTCTCGGCCGGCCCGGGCGGCGCCGAGCGGATCATGGCCGAAGCCCTCTGCGGGCTGATCGGTCCCGTCGCGATGTCGACCGGCGGTCGCCTCCGCTTCGCCCAGCTCGCCCGGCTCATCAAGGAATCGCGGCTTTTCCTGGGGGCCGATTCTTCGGTCCTGCAGCTCGCCGCGGCGGTCGGCACGCCGGTCGTCGGCGTCTTCGGGCCTTCCGATTACGCCCGGGCCCGTCCGTGGGGGGCCGTGCATCGGGTCGTGCGGGTCGACACGACGATGTTCGCGGGCGAGCCCCGCGCCGAATATCTCGCCCGCATGGACCGGGCGCTGGCCCGGATCACGCCCCAGCAGGTCACGCAGGCCGCGGAGGAAGTCCTGCGGATCACGGCGCCCTGAGGGCGTCGCTTGACCTCGGCCCTGCTTCCCTGACATTAGCCCCGTGCCCACCGCCGCCGCCCATTATGACGCCGTCATCATCGGGGCGGGCATGTCGGGCCTCGCCGCCGCCGTCCGGCTGGGGATGTTCGGCCGCAAGGTCCTGGTGCTGGAGCGGCATAACGCCCCCGGCGGCCTGAATTCCTTCTACGCCCGCGGCAAGCGGAAGTATGACGTCGGCCTGCACGCGCTGACCAACTGGGTGCCGGAAGGCGCGAAAGGCGCGCCGTTGGTGAAGCTGATGCGTCAGCTGCGCATCCGCCGCGACGAGCTCGACCTCTGTCCGCAGCGGGGCTCGCGCGTGACGATCGCCGGGAAGAACCTCCGCCTGAACAACGACTACGAGGCCCTGCTGGCGGACGTCGCCCGCGAGTTCCCGCGTTCCGTCGACCGGTTCCGTGCGCTCGACGCCTGGATCGCCGGGCTCGACGAGGCGGCGCTGGAGGCCCACGGCGGTTCGGCCCGCGCGCTCCTCGACGAGCGTCTCGGGGATCCGCTGCTGCGCGACATGCTCCTCCTGCCGACGTGTTTCTACGGCAGCGCCCTGGAGGACGACATCGAGGTCTCGCAGTTCGCCGTGATGTGGCGTTCGCTTTTCCGCGAGGGCTTCGCGCGTCCCTTCGTCGGCGTGCGTCAGGTCATCCGCCTGCTCACCGACCGTTGCCGCGAGCACGGCGTCGAGCGACGCATGAAGTGCGGCGTGACGCGGATCGAGGTGCGCGCCGGCCGCGCGGCCGCGCTCGTCCTCGACGACGGCAGCGAAGTCACCGCCGAGGCGGTCTACTCCTCGGCGGGCGCGGTCGAGACGATGCGGCTGCGTTCGGACGCCCCGCCCGCGGCCGCGGCGGCCGAGATCGGCCGGCTGGGTTACGCCGAGACGATCGCGACCTATGACGCCGCCGCCTTCGCCGGCTTCGGCTGGCAGGACACCATCGTCTTCTTCTGCGACGCCGAGCGCTTCAGCTACCGGGCGCCGGCCGACCTCGTCGACCCGCGTTCCGGCGTCGTCTGCATCCCGAATAATTATCAATACGGGGAGGGCAGGGCGTTGGACGAAGGTTGGCTCCGGGTCACCTCGCTGGCCAACCACGACGCCTGGTGCGCCTTGCCCGAAGCCGAGTATCAGGCCCGCAAGCAGGAGTGGTGCGGCCGGCTCAACCGCGTGGCCCGGGCGCATCTGCCCGCCGTCACGGACGCCGCGCACGACGCCGCGCTGACCTCGACCGACGTCTTCACGCCGCGGACCGTCCGCAAGTTCACCGGCCACCTCAACGGCGCCATCTACGGGGCCACGGTCAAGCGCCGCGACGGGCGGACCGACCTCGCCAACCTCTTCCTCATCGGCACGGACCAAGGCTTCCTGGGGGTCACCGGCGCAATGTTGTCTGGCATTTCCATGGCCAACCTGCACGGTCTGAAGGCGTAACCCCGCCTTCATGAGCACCCCCGCATTCCCGGCCGAGCCGCGCCCTCTCTGGAAGGATCTGCTCCATCCCGCCGTCGTCGTCGGCGCCCTCGGCTACTTCGTCGACATCTACGACCTCACGCTGTTCATGACCGTGCGGGAGAAGAGCCTCAACGGCCTCGGCCTGGGTCACCTCATCACCGGCGCCCCTTGGTACCAGGACCTCCTTTCCTGGCAGATGATGGGCATGCTCCTCGGCGGCATCTTCTTCGGCGTCCTCGGCGACCGCATGGGCCGCCTGACCACGCTCTTCGGGTCCATCCTCCTCTATTCCGTCGCGAACATCGCCAACGGCCTCGTCGACAGCTTCGGGGCCTATGCGTTCTGGCGTTTCGTCGCCGGCCTCGGCCTGGCCGGCGAGCTCGGGGGCTGCATCGCGCTCGTCTCCGAATCCCTCTCCAAGGAGCGACGCGGCTACGGCACGGCGGTCGTGGCCACGGTCGGCGTCTTCGGCGCGGTCGTCGCCGGCTACATGGCGGACCACGTCGACGCCATCGGCGCCCTCGTCGGCACGGACGGCTGGCGCATGAGCTACTTCATCGGCGGGGGTCTCGGCCTCCTGCTCCTGCTGCTGCGCGTCGGCGTCCATGAGTCCGGCATGTTCCATCACGCCAAGGAGCACGGCGCCGACGGCGACGTGAAGCGCGGTGATTTCCTCGCGCTGTTCACCTCCCGCGACCGTTTCGTCCGTTACGCCCGTTGCGTCCTCATCGGCCTGCCGACCTGGTATATGATCGGCATCCTCGTCCAGCGCGCCGCCACGGTCTTCGCGCCGGCCGCCGGCGTCACCGGCGAGCCGGTGAAGACGAACTGGGCCGTCGCGGCCTTCTACCTCGGCCTGACGTTCGGCGACCTCGCCAGCGGCGTCGGCAGCCAGCTGCTCCGTTCGCGGCGCAAGGTGGTCGCCGGTTTCCTCGCGTTCAGCCTCGCCTGCGTCGTCCTCTATCTCTTCGGCGCCGACGGGTGGACGTCCGCGGCCTATTACCGGCTGATCTTCCTGATGGGCCTGGGCATGGGCTACTGGGCCCTCTTCGTGACCATCGCCGCGGAGCAGTTCGGGACCAACCTGCGCGCCACGGTCGCGACCACCGTCCCGAACTTCGCCCGCGGCTCGCTCGTGCTGCTCACCTTCGGCTTCACGCAGCTCACGGGCGCCAAGGACGCGCCGTTCCTCGCGCCTTCGCTCGCGGGAGCGGTGCTCGGCGTCATCTGCTTCGGCGCGGCGTTCTACGCCCTCTGGGGCATGGAAGAGACCTTCGGCAAGGACCTCGACTACCAGGAACAGAAGTAAGCTTCGCCGCTTACTTCTTCGCCGGAGCGGGCGCGTCGGCGACGCAACGCAGGCCGACGTGGTTCGTCGACGTCAGCATGTCGAGGCCTTGGCGCGAAGCCGGGCGGTAGCGGAAGCAGTAGCCTTCGTCGCAGAGCCAGGAGCCCCCGCGGATCACGTGCTGGCCGAAGCCGGTCTTCTCGGGGTCGTGGCCGATGGCCGGGCCGACCGGACCATCCTTGGGCGAGACCTTGTAGTAGTCGAGGCCGTACCAGTCCTCGCACATCTCCCAGACGTTGCCGGAGACGTCGTAGAGGCCGTAACCGTTGGGCGGAAAGGACTTCACCGGGGCCACCGCGGTGAAGCCGTCGGCGCCGCTGTCGCGCTCGGGGAATTTCCCCTGCCAATGGTTGCTCATGATCCGCCCGTTCGGACGCTCTTCGTCACCCCAGACGTAAGGCTTGTCCTTGAGGCCGCCGCGCGCGGCGAACTCCCACTCGGCTTCGGTGGGCAGCCGCTTGCCCGCCCATTTGGCGTAGGCCTGCGCGTCCTTGTACGTGACGCACACCACGGGGTGGTCCATGCGCTGCTCGATCGAGGACGCGGGGCCGTCCGGGTGCCGCCAATTGGCGCCGGCGGTGAACTTCCACCAGGGCAGGTCGGCGCCGCCGCACTGGAAGGGGTTCACGCCGGAGACGCGCTGGAAAAGCAGGGCGCCGCCTTTGAGCATTTCCGGCGGAGCCTTGGGGAATTCTCGCGGATCGAGATCCTTCTCGGCGTCGGTCACGTAGCCGGTGGCGTCGACGAACCGTTTGAACTGAGCGTTGGTCACTTCGGTGACGTCCATCCAGAAGCCTTTGACGACGACCGCGTGCGCCGGCGCTTCTTCCGCGTGCTTCTCGTCGGCCTTGTCCGTCCCCATGGTGAACTCCCCGCCCGGGATCCAGACCATGCCGGTCAGGTCGGTCTCGCCCGCCTTCGCCGGGGTCGCCGCCGGGGGGCGCAGGGCCAGCACCACGAACGGGGCGGCCATGAGCACGATGGCGATCGTTATGATCCAGGTCTTGGCCTGGCTCGCGGGGCCGGGGCGGGCGTCGGTTTCCATGGGTTGACCTTTATTAGGCAGAGGGTGGGGGAGGGCGAACCTTTTGCGGGGCGGGGCGGATATCGCCTCGCCCCGCGGGACTTTTCTGCCTTATCCAAGGCGCATGAGTTCGACCCAAGAAGAAGTCCTCCAGATCTTCCGCGATTCCAAGGCCCTGCTGACCGGCCATTTCGTCCTCCGCTCCGGCCTGCATAGCGGCCATTTCTTCCAGTGCGCCCAGGTCTGCCAGCACATGGACAAGGTCACCCGCCTCATCGAGCTGCTCCGCCCGAAGCTCGCGGCCCATCCGTGTGACACCGTCCTCGCGCCGGCGATGGGCGGGCTCGTGGTGGGCCAGGAGATCGCCCGCCAGCTCGGGGTCCGTTTCGTGTTCGCGGAAAAGGAGAACGACAAGCTGGTCATGCGCCGTAATTTCACCTTCCGTCCCGGCGAACGCGTGATCGTCGCCGAGGACGTCGTCACCCGCGGCGGCCGCGCGCAGGAGTGCCTGGACATCCTGAACGCCGCCGGCGCCACCCCCGTGGCGGTGGCCTCGCTGGTCGACCGTTCGGCCGGGCAGACCAAGTTCAGCGTGCCTTTCGTCTCCCTCCTGGAGCTGAATTTCCCGACCTACGCCGCGGACGCCGTCCCCGCCGAACTGGCGAAGATTCCGGCGACCAAGCCGGGGTCCTGAGCCGCCGTCCCGACGGGCGCCTTTTTTGACGAAAAACGAGGGCTGTGCCGTCGTTCGACGCCTTGTGCCTTGCACCAAGGCGGGGGCTTCCCTACGCCAAACCACTCACTTTCCATGGATCGCAAGAACTTCATCCTAGGCATGGCCTGCATCGTCGGCGCCTTCGCCCTCTACTTTTTCACGGCTCCGGCGACCCCGCCTCCGGGCGCCAAGCCGGCTCCTACGGGCGTCGTCGCTCCCGTCGCTCCGGCGTTGGTCGCCAAGCCGGCGACGACCTTGCCTGCCTCGGCCCAGTCCGCCCGGCCGGTGCCGCGTGAGTCGGCCAAATCCTTCGTCCTCGAGAACGAAAAGCTCAAGGTGACGCTCACCGACCGTGGCGGCGCCATCCGGGAGATCCGCCTGAAGAAGGAGTTCGCCGACGTCACCAAGCAGGGCGTCGTCGTCTTCAACGCCGGCAACGACGAATCGGCCCTCGCGCTCGCGGTGAAGAATCCCGTCACCGGCAGGCTCGAGACGCTCCTCTCCGAGTTCGTCGCCCAGCCCGGTGCTTCGGCCGAAGCCATCACGCTCGTCGGCGCCCTCGCCGACGGCACCCGCATCGAGCGCACCTTCTCGTTGGCGCACCCGGTCGACTCGGTCGCCGAGCCGTATGCCCTTCGCTTCGTCACCAAGGTCATCCCGCCCGCCGGCAAGCCGGCCGCTTCCGTCTGGGTCTCGACCGGCTGCTGGCAGCCGACCGAAGGCGACTCCGCCAACCAGTTCCTCTCGGTGCTCGCCTACGACGGCGAGGACCTGACCCGCGTCGGCCTCGACGTCTTCACCGACTCCAGCGGCTTCTTCGGCCTCGGCGCCCATAAGGCGCAGGCCGAGCACGCCGTCGCCTCCGTCGCCAAGCCGCTGCTCTGGGTCGCCTCCGGCAACCAGTTCTTCTCCTCGATCATCCATCCGGCCGACGCCTCCGCCCGCGGCGCGCGCACGGAAGTCCTCGTCCTGCCCGTCGCTCTTGACGCCGGTAAGCGCGGCCTGCAGGCCTTCGCCTCCTGGGAACCCGTCCCCGCCGCCGACCTCTCCCGGACCTTCGCCGGTGAGTTCTTCGTCGGCCCCAAGGAGTACGCCCGCGTCGCCGCCCTGCCTGACGGCCAGGTCGCCGTGCTGCAGTTCTCGAAGCTCCTCGGCTTCATCTCCTTCGGCGCCATCTGCAAGCTCCTGCTCGCCGTCCTCGGCGGCGTGCACTGGCTGCTGGAATGGAGCGGCGCCTGGTCCTGGGGCTGGGCGATCGTCCTGCTCACCTGCCTGATCAAGGTCATCACCTGGCCGCTGACGTCGATCCAGATGAATGCCGCCAAGAAGATGCAGAAGTTCGCGAAGCCGATGCAGGACATCCGCGAGAAGCATAAGGACAACCCGGAGAAGATGCAGAAGGAGCTCATGAAGCTCTACACCGACAACAAGATCAACCCGTTCGCCGGCTGCCTCCCGATCCTCATCCAGATGCCGATCTTCTTCGGCCTCTACACCGCTTTCCAGACCACCGTCGAGCTGCGTCTCCATTCCTTCCTCTGGATCGCCGACCTCTCCGCGCCCGACACGCTCTTCCACCTCGGCGGCTTCCCGGTGAACCTCCTGCCCGTCCTGATGGGCGTCACCATGTGGCTCTCGATGCGCATGAGCCCGCAGCCCTCGGGCGACGGCTCCCAGAAGATGATCTTCCTGATGATGACGCTGCTGTTCCCGGTCATCTGCTACCCGATGGCCTCGGCCCTGACGTTGTACATGACGATCCAGAACCTGTTGACGATGCTGCAGACCTGGCTTACCAAGGACGAGCCGGACGTCGAGGTGATCGCGCCCGCGCCGAAGAAGGTCAAAGGCTGATTTTCAACCCCCATCCCACCATGTCCGGTCATAGCAAGTGGCACACGACGAAGCGGCACAAGGCCGTCATTGACGCCAAGCGCGGCAAGATCTTCTCCGTCCTCGCGAAGGAGATCACCCTCGCGGCCCGCGCCGGCGGCGGCAATCCCGAGTCCAACGCGCGCCTGCGCACGCTCATGGACAAGGCCCGTTCGGCCAACATGCCTTCGGACAACATCAAGCGCGCGGTCCAGAAGGGCACCGGCGAGATCCCCGGCGTCACCTACGAGGAGATCGTCTACGAAGGTTACGCCCCCGGCGGCGTCGGCCTCATCGTCGAGGTCACCACCGACAACAAGAACCGCGCCGCGGCCGAAGTCCGTCAGGCCTTCAACGACAACGGCGGCAACATGGCCCAGACCGGCGCCGTGTCCCACAGCTTCCAGAAGAAGGGGCAGTTCCTCATCGGCTCCGCCCAGATCGGCGAAGACGCCCTGATGGAGCTCGTCCTCGAGGCCGGCGCCGAAGACGTCGTCAACCACGGCGACCACTTCGAGGTGCTCTGCCCGATCGCTGCCTTCGACGCCGTCTCCAAGGCCCTGCAGGAGAAGTCCCTCAAGCCGGAGTCGGCCGAGCTTTCCTACATCTCCAGCATCCCGGTCCCGGTCGGCGACGCCGCCGTGGCCAAGCAGGTGATGGAGCTCATCGACGCCCTCGAAGCCCTGGACGACGTCAAGGCCGTCCACGGCAACCAGGAGATCGACGAGAAGCTGCTGTCGTAAGCCGGGCGGATTACCGCCCACGCTTTACGGCTTCACTGTCCGGGTCATCCCGGTAGTGTGGCCGCGTGTCTCCTCCTCGTCGTCAGTCAGGCAGCGCGTCTTCCGGGGTCCGGACGGCCGCCCGCGCCGTCATCCTGCGCGGCGAGGAGATCCTGGCGGTCCGGATCCGTACCGAGGAGGGCGAGTTCCTCGTCCTGCCGGGCGGCGGCCAGAACCATGGCGAGACGTTGCGGGACACCGTCCGTCGCGAGGTCCACGAGGAGCTCGGCCTGCGCGTCGAGCCGTTGGGCCTGGTCTACCTCCGGGAGTACGTCGGCAAGAACCATGCCATGCATCGGATCCACGGGCACTTCCACCAGGTGGAAGCCGTCTTCCATTGCCGCTGCGACGACCTCGGGCCGATCGGGGAGGGCCGGGAGCGTGACCGTCGGCAGGTCGGTTTCGAGTGGCTGCCGCTGGCTCGGCTGGCGGATTACCCCCTTTCGCCCAAGGGCTTGGGCGACATCATCGCCAAGGCCCTGAGGGACGGTTCGGCCACCTATCTCGGGGACGTGCATTGAAGGCTTGCCAGAGGGCGGTCCGCTCCCTTTGTTCACCTTCCTCTTTCACGGGGGTATAGCTCAGTTGGTTAGAGCGCCTGATTGACATTCAGGAGGTCGATGGTTCAAGTCCATCTACTCCCACCATCTCGAAGCCCCGGCCTGGAAACCCCAGTCCGGGGCTCTTGTTTCGGGGGTCGGGGCGCCCGCCGGGCGGGGCTATGCATCCCTTTTTTCTCGCTCATCCCCGTCCCTTGTCCCTACCCCTATGGGACTTCATTTTCCATCATGAGCAGCACCCAAATCGTCGATATCAAAGCCCGCGAGATCCTCGACTCCCGCGGCAACCCCACCATCGAAGTCGATGTCGTCCTCGCCTCCGGCGTCCGCGGTCGCGCGGCCGTCCCGTCCGGCGCCTCGACCGGCACCTACGAAGCCCACGAGCTCCGTGACAGCGACGTGAGCCCGAAGGCTTTCGGCAAGGGCATCGACCCGAAGAAGCGCTACAACGGCAAGGGCGTCCTCAAGGCCGTGGAGAACGTCAACGAGGACATCGCCTCCCTCCTGGTCGGCCATGACGCCCAGGACCAGATCGGCATCGACGCCGCGATGATCGGCCTCGATGGCACGAAGAACAAGAGCAAGCTCGGCGCCAACGCCATCCTCGGCGTCTCGATGGCCGCCGCCCACGCTTCCGCCACCGCCCTCGGCCAGCCCCTCTACCGCTACATCGGCGGCCCGAACGCCAAGGTCCTCCCGATCCCGCTCATGAACATCATGAACGGCGGCGCCCACTCCGACGCCCCGGTCGACATCCAGGAATTCATGATCGTCCCGAAGGGCGCCAAGTCCTTCAGCGAAGCCCTCCGCATGGGCACCGAGATCTTCCATGCCCTCAAGAAGGTGCTGAAGTCCCAGGGTCTCTCCACCTCCGTCGGTGACGAAGGCGGTTTCGCCCCGAAGGTCGCCTCCAACGAGGCCGCCCTCGAAGCCATCGCCGCGGCCGTCAAGGCCTCCGGTTACAAGCTCGGCAAGGAAGTCTTCCTCGCCCTCGACGTCGCCGCTTCCGAGTTCTTCGACGAGAAGACCGGCAAGTACACCTTCCACAAGTCCGACAAGTCCCAGCGCAACTCCGATCAGATGATCAAGTTCTACCAGGACCTGCAGAAGCGCTACCCGATCGTCTCGATCGAGGACGGCTTCTCCGAGGCCGACTGGACCGGCTGGAAGAAGGCCACCGACGCCATGGGCGCGAACACCCAGCTCGTCGGCGACGACCTCTTCGTCACCAACACCGAGTTCCTCTCCCGCGGCATCAAGACCAAGACCGCCAACTCGATCCTCGTGAAGGTGAACCAGATCGGTTCCCTCACCGAGACCTTCGACGCCGTCTCCATGGCCCAGCGCGCCGGCTACTCCGCCATCATCTCGCACCGCTCCGGTGAGACGGAAGACGCCACCATCGCGGACATCGCCGTCGGCCTCAACGCCGGCCAGATCAAGACCGGCTCCCTCTGCCGCTCCGACCGCGTCGCCAAGTATAACCAGCTCCTCCGCATCGAGCAGGAACTCGGCAACCGCGCGATCTACGCCGGCAACACCTGCTCCTGGGGCGAATAATCCCGGGTCGTAGGCGAAGCGAAGGGCCGCCCGATGGGCGGCCCTTTTTGTTGCCCGCCTCACCCGCGACGGTCGCGGCCGCGCAAGCGATAGGTTGCCAGGCCTCCGCGGGAGCGGTAGTCATTCCGTGCCCCGCTCCTGATCATCCACCCGCCCGAAGCATGTTCAACATCCTCGAAATCCTACCCCCTGTCGGGAAAGTCCAGGTCATCGATGTCGGCGCGATGGATCTCGGTGCCGAGATCTACGATCCGCTCCTTAAGGCAGGCGTCGCCAGCGTGCTTGGCTTTGAATGCGTGCAGGCCGAGTGTGACCGCCTGAACGCGATGTCCCGGGAGTCCCGGACCTATCTGCCCTACGCGATCGGCGACGGTACGACGCGCGCGTTCCATGAATGCAATTATCCGATGACGTCCTCCTTGCTGGAGCCTAATTCCGCCTTGCTGGATAGGTTTCAGAACCTTGAGAACCTGACGCAGGTGGTGAAGCAGCATACGTTCGCGACGAAGCGGCTCGATGACATCCCTCAGATCACCGGGGCGGATTTCCTCAAGCTGGACGTGCAGGGCGCCGAGCTGGACGTGCTGAACGGCGGTGACCGGGTCCTGACGGACGCGGTGGTCGTCCATACCGAGGTCGAGTTCGTCGAGATGTACAAGGGGCAGCCGTTGTTCGCGGAAGTGGATCAGCGGCTCCGCCGCAGCGGCTTCGTCTTCCATAAGTTCGCCGGGCTCGCCGGCCGCACCTTCAAGCCGCTCATCGTGAACAACGACGTCAACCAGTGCCTGAGCCAGATGCTCTGGGCCGATGCGGTCTACGTGAAGGACTTCATGGCCTTGGACCACCTGCCGTCGGAGAAGCTCCTGCGAATGGCGGTCATCCTGCACATGGTGTACGGCTCTTTCGACCTGGCGATGCAGGCGCTGCTCGCCTACGACCGCCAATGTTCGACCGGGCTCGCGCCGACCTACCTGCAACGTCTGACGCAGGGCCGGTGACGCCGGCCTGATGTCGTTTACTTCGACTCGAGGCCGACCGAGTTCACCGCGACGACTTCGTACTTCGCGCCGGGTTTCGCGCCCTTGTCGACGAAGCGCATCAGCGCCTGCGGCTGCGTCGGCGTGTCGCCGTAGGTCATGCCTTGGAAGAGCGGTCGTCCGAAGGGATTGGCGAGCTTCTCCGGCACGCGGCCGACGACCTGGCCATCTTTCTTGATGAGGAACTGGCGGAGGCCGCTCTCGAAGTCGGCGTGCGCATCCCACGTCACTTCGACGCTTTCGGCGACGGCCTTGGTCGCGACGTTGAAAGGCGCGGGCGGCGGGGTGGTGTCGTTCGTGGCGCCGGTCTTGACGTATTCGCTCCAAGCCTTGGCGAAGGCGGCGTTCGGCAGCCAGTTGGACTCGGCCTTGTCACCCGCGTATTCGCCGGCGGGCTTGGCTTCATTGCCGAGCAGCGGCGAGAGCCAGCCTTTCGATTGGTCGATCTTGCGGAGGACGTTGCCCGACGCCGGCAGACGCAGTTCAAGGCAGGCGTCGAAGAACGCGATGGCGGCGTAGCGCTGGTCGCCCGTCTGGTGCGAGGTGAGGGGGTCCGGAGCGAAGCCGATCGGCGCGCCCTTGGCGCGGTAGGCCTTGAACATCGCGAGCGAGCCGGTCCAGGCGGTGTTGAAGCGCTTGTCGCCGTTCTCCTTGGCGCCCGGGTTCGCCATCATCGGGATCTCGTAGGCGGCGTCCGGCAGGATGACCTCGGGAATCGAACGTTCCTTGGTCGGATCTTCGGGCTTCTGCCAGTAGGAGTAGGCCGTGCCGGAGCGGAACCAGATAGCGACGATACGCTCGGGGTATTTGGCCTGCATGATGCTGGACCAGAAGCCACCGCCGCTATGGCCCCAGAGGCACCATGGAGCCGTCGCGATCTCGGGGTGGCCGGTCTGCTTGGCGAGGTCGGCGAGGGCCCGCAGGTAAGTCTGGTCCGAACCGTTGCGCGGATCGCACCACATGCGGCAGTTGGCCTTGTCCGGTTCACCGATGACCGGACCGAGCAGGGCGCAGTCCCACTTGCGGGCGAGCGACTGCCAGTGGAGGTCGTCGGCCGCGGTCACGGCGCCCTTGTTCGAGCCGGTGCCGCAGCCATGTTGGTGCACGATGATCCCGCGGACGGACTTCACGCCCTCGGGCAGCCAGAGGTTGTAGGTCGTGGGGAAGATCAGCTCGCCGGGTTTGTCCGAGGCCGGATAGCTCACGGTGTGGCGGGTGCCGTCGGCCAGGGCGGCCAAGGGCAGGAGGAGCAGGGCGAGGAGGGGTCGCATGGGGTTATCCTATGGACAGCCAGAATGGGCCTCGGTTCAAGCCAGCGTTGGCTTGTCCCCGCCGTCGGTCGCGTTAGGGTGCCTTCATGGAAGCCATCCGGTCCTTGCAGGAGCAGGCCAAGGAGTGCGAGGAGTGGTGCTCCCGGCAGGAGCCGAAGGCTTACTTACCTTCCGCCCGCAAGGGACTCCGCGTCCTGCCTGCGCATCATGGCGAACTGGCGACCCCTCTCGCGGGATGTGAGCTGCGGACGGACGGAGGGGTGTTCATGGAGAAGCCGCTCGGCGTCGTGATCGGCAGCCTGATGATCGTCGCCGCGCTGATGTGCTGGGCCGCGATCGTCGTCGTGCTCTACCCTGGGCTCAGCTGGACGGGGGCGCCCTCGGTTTTCTCCGTGCTTTTCTCCGTGCCGATTTTCCTGCTGGTGGCCTATCTGCCGGCCCGGGTCATCTTTCTCGAGCACCAGGTCGTCTTCGCGGACGACTTCTTGGTCGTGCGTCTTCGGTCGTTCGGGCGGACCGAGAAAGAGTGCCGGCTGGCGACGGGCGAGGCGGTCGTCGTGGGAATGGCTTTTCGCGACCAGTTCTACAGCGTCGAGGGCGCGACCAGGTATTATCCTCTCCTTTCCGTGGTCGTCTCCTCGGCCGGTCAGGAAGTCGCCTTCGGCGAGAAGCTCCCTCTGGAACAGCGGGTCCGGCTCGCCGTCCTTATCGATCATTACTACAACGGGTCCGAATTATACGTCATCGGGCCGGATAATTCTCGTGTCCGCTGACCTGGTTCCTTCTACTCCTTGAGACCATGGGACTAAGCGAAGAATTCCTGGCCAAGCTCGCGCGCCTGAAGGCCGCGGCCGAGGCCCGCCAGGCGGCGATGTCGGTCGGCCGCGAGGCGCCGGTCCTTTCCGACGAGGAGGTGTCCCGAGGCCATCCCAAGGTTTCGGTCGAGTCCGGCTTGCAGGGCGTCAGTTACGGCGTGCGGCTCGGGACTTGGTTCGGCTGGTTCTGGCTGGTCTTCACCTGTGTCCACTGCGTCGCTCTTTTCTACGGGTTGTCCCAAGGTTCGCTCAAGATGAACGGCCGCACGGTCGCGCACCCGGAATGGTGGCACTTCGCCTTGCTGGCGCTCTTCTACGTGCCGTTCTTCCTCGTCGGCTTCGGCTTCACGGTGGCGCGCTATCGGCTCACGCTTACCGACGGGCATGTCTCGTTCCGTTTCCGGATCCTGCCCTACGTCGGCTGGACGTCGACCTTGCCCGCCGGGGACGTCGTGAAGGTCACCTTGGCCTACCGCGGCGCCAAGCAGAACAAGCAGCCGGTGGACTCCGTGGTCGTCGCCTCGCAGGGCAAGGAGATCCACTTCGGGGCCTTCCTGCCGGTCGACATCAAGGAGCACCTGGCCGGGCTCATCCGGCATTACTACGGCGACGCGCCGTCTATGGCGGAGCCTTTCCTCGTTCCGCCGGAGTCCGGGCGTTGACGCGGTCCGGCGGCCTCCCAGCATCGTCCGCGTGACCCCTTACCTCAAGCAGCGTCAGGCCGAGCTGATCCGCATCTACCGGGACGGCCTGCTGCAAGACGTGATCCCGTTCTGGCTGAAGCACGGCCTCGATCGGGCGCATGGCGGCATCCACACCGCCCTCGGCCGGCAGGGCGAACTGCTCGATACGGACAAGTCCGTCTGGTTCCAAGGGCGCGCGGCCTGGACCTTCGCCAACCTGCACAACACCGTCGAGCCACGCGCGGAGTGGCTCGGGGCGGCGTTGTCGTGCGCGGACTTCCTGCACGACCGTTGCGCCGATCTCTCCGGCAAGCTGCATTTCACCGTCACGGCCGGAGGCGACCCGTTGCGCATGCGGCGCTACGTCTTCAGTGAATGCTTCGCCGCGATCGGCTACGGCGCGGTCCATCGCGCGACCGGACAGGCCAAGTGGCGCGAGCGCGCGCTGGCCGCCTACGAGACGTTCCTTCGCTACCATCGGGAGCCCGGCCGGATCGCCCCCAAGGTCTCTCCGGAGACCCGGCCGATGAAGGGCCTCGCGCCGCTGATGATGACCTTGGTGACGGCGCAGGACCTGCGCGCCGACCTCGGCGACGTGACCGTGCTCGGCCGGACGCTCACCCAGTGGGCGCGCGCGGCCATCGATGAGATCGCCCGGGATTTCGTGAAGCATGACCTGCGCGCGGTGATGGAGGTCGTTGGCCCGGCCGGCGAGGTCTACGACCATTTCGACGGCCGGCTGCTGAATCCCGGCCACGCCATCGAGGCGGCCTGGTTCGTCCTGCGCGAGGCCCGACGCGCCGACGACGACGGCCTGAAGCGGCTCGGCCTCGCCATGCTCGACTACATGTGGGAGCGCGGCTGGGACCGCGAACACGGCGGCATCCGCTATTTCACCGACCTGCACGGCAAGCCGATCCAGGAGTACTGGCACTTCATGAAGTTCTGGTGGCCGCACAACGAGGCGATCATCGCGACCCTGCTCGCGCATCTCATCACTGGCGAAGCCCGCTACGCCGAGATGCACCGTCAGGTCCATGACTGGTCCTACGCGCGCTTCCCCGACAAGGAGCACGGCGAGTGGTATGGCTATCTCGACCGCGAAGGCCGACCGACCACGGAGCTCAAGGGCAACATGTGGAAAGGACCTTTCCACCTGCCTCGGCAGCAGCTGCTCTGCTGGCAGATGCTCACGGGCGCTTTCTGAGGGCGCGTCGGCTCAGCGTCCGGCCGTCGGCTCGAGGGCGACGCGGCGGTAGAGCACCGTCGAGTTGCCGGCCGGTTCGTACAGCACGCCCAGGCCGCCCTTGACGGGCGCCATCGAGCTGTAGGCGAACGGGCCGGGGAAGAGCAGCGTCGACTGGGACCACGTCTTGCCGCCGTCATCCGAGCGTCGGAGCGTGCCGTTGGACCGTCCCTTGCCGGCCGGGTTGAGGAAGTAGAAGCGGGTGCTCGCGCCTTCGTCGATGCGGAGCAGGGAGCCCTGGCAGGTCGGATCCGGGTGCGCGGATTCGTCCGTCGCCGGGCTCCACGTCTGGCCCCCGTCCTTCGACCAAGCCACCTTGCGGAAGGCGGCGCCCTTCCAGCGGCGGGAATTCAGGTAGAGCGTGCCGTCGCGCGCTTCGGCGACTTGGACCTCATTGAGCTGCCGGCCGCCGTCCTGAGGGACGTCGCCGCCGCGATGCCAGGAGCGGCCGCCGTCGTCGCTGTAGGCGACCCAGTTCACGAAGTTGCGCTTCTTGTCCTGGGAGTTGAAGGGGATCACCAGGCGGCCGGCGTGCGCCGGGGCCTTCAGCTTGATGCCGACGCCCGGGCCGGAGGCCGTCGTGACCGCGCCCGCCGGCTTCAGGTCCTTGGTCAGGTCCGCCGGACGCGACCACGTCTCGCCTTCGTCGTCCGAAGCGATCACGCGGATGCGCGTGCCCTCCGGCGCGTCGCCGACGGGCAGGCCGCCGAATTCGTGGCTGCCCGCGGGGAAGGTCTGGAAGAAGAGATAGACGCGCCCGACGAGCTCGTCCTCCACCAGCGTCGGGTTGTTGCAGCTGTCCTTGCCCTGGTCGTAGGCCACGCGGGGTTTGGACCAAGTGACGCCGTCGTCCTTGGACGTCGCGACGACGAGGTCGTTGCCGGCCTGATCGGTCGCCTTGTCGCGCGCCTCGGCGGCCGCGATCAGCGTGCCTTTCTTGGTCCGGAGCAGCGCCGGGATCCGGACGGAGGCGTGCGGCAGGTTCTTCTTCGCTTCGAAGACGGCGACGGGCGCGTCGCCGACGAGGGTGGGCTGGGCGTGGGCGGACGCCGCGCAGGCGAGCGCGGCGAGGAGGCGGATCAGTCTTTCCATGAGAAGAAGCCGATGGCGTCGAGCTCGCCCAGCATCGCCTTGACGCCGGCGGCGTCAGGGTTGCCGTTGGGCAGCCGGGCGGGGCCGACCGGGACGCCGAGGTGGGTCATCAGCGCCTTGGCGCAACCCATGTAGCCGCGGCGGGCCACGATGCGGATCACCTGCATCATCCGGTCCTGCTCGAGCTGGCAGGTCGCGAGGTCGCCCTGCGGGAAGGCGGCCATCATGCGCTGGAGCGGTCCGGGGACGAAATTGTAGGTGCTGCCGACGCCGCCTTGCGCGCCCATCGTCAGCGCCGCGAGGAAGTATTCGTCGATGCCCCAAGGCAGGTCGTACCTTCCGCCGTCGAGGCGCTTGCCGAGCAGGTAGGCGCCGAGGTCGGGGTTGGAATACTTGACGCCCGCCAGGTTCGGGATGCGCGGGGCGGCCGCCCGGAGGAAGTCGTCCACCGGGAAACCCGCGATGCCGGTCATCGCCGGGATGTCATAGTAGTAGAAGGGCAGGGCGGGCGCCGCCGCCGCGACCTGCGCGCAGCTCGCGACGAGGTCCTCGAGGCTGCGCGGCTTGAAGTACGACGGCGCGATCATCGAGACCGCGCTGGCCTGGTTGCGCTGCGCCTGCTCGGCGAGCTCCGCCGCGTCGGCCAGGCATTGCGCGCCGACATGCACGACGACCTTGATGCCGGACGAACGCGAGACCTCGGCCCAACGGTCGCCGAGGGCCCGGCGTTCGCCGACCTTGAGCGAGGCGCTTTCGCCGGTGGTGCCGCCGATGAACACCCGGTCGATCTTCCGCGCGAGGAGGTGCTCGGCCTGGCGCTCGACGACGCCGAGGTTCAGCGTGCCGTCGGCGTGGAAGGGCGTGTGGGTCGCGGGGCAGAGCCCGTGGAAGCGGAAGGGGGACATCGGTTTCAGCGCAGGTCTGCGGAGGCGGGTCTGATGCTAAGGACAAGCCAGGCGGAGAGACAAGCCACGGCCGCGAAGCCGGCGAAGATGAGGTTCAGCGGGACGTGCTGGTCGCGCAGCCACCCGAAGCCGACGTCCGACAGCCCCCCGCAGGAGATGCTGGCGAGGTTCATCAGGCCGTAGCCGGTGGCCCGGCGTCCGGGTCGGGCGATCTGCGCGAGGATCGGCATGTTGTTGCCGTCGAAGAGGCCCCAGCCGAGGCCGAACAGCACCAGGAAGCTGATGGCCAGGGGCAGCGAACCTTGGTCGATCACGATGCCGACGCCAAGCAGCGCCGGGGCGATCAGCGCCATGCCGAGGGCGCTTACCTGTTGGCGTCCGCGCAGGCTGCGCCGCATCCACCGGTCCGCCAGCCACCCGCCGAACAGCGCGCTCGCGATCGCGGCGCCTTGCCACCAGACCACCGCGCTGACGCCGGCGAGGCCTTGCGTGAGCCCGAGCTCCTTCCGCAGCACGCTGGGCATCCAGTCGCGCACGACCCAGCCAGCGAGCGCGGGCAGGGTGAAGTAGAGCAGCAGCAGCCGGAAATTGCGGTCACGCAGGAGTTCGCCGGCGGCGGCCAGCGGCGCGCCGGCCTCCGCCGCGTCCGGCTTGCGCGGGGCTTCCCGCAGCGCCCACCAGAGGGGGAAGGCGTAGGCGACGCCCGCCAGGCCGAGCGCGGCGAAGGCCCAGCGCCAGCCGAGGGCCGGATCGTCCGCGACGTAGCCGCCCAGGCTGCCCATCATCACGCCGAGGTAGATGCCGATCTGATGCGCGCCGACCGCGCGCGACCGCGTGGCGTTGAGATGATGGTCGGCGATGAGCGCGAGCGCCGCCGGGATGTAGAAGGCTTCGCTCAGGCCCATCACGGCCCGCGTCCAGAGGAGCTGGTCGTAGGTGTGCACGTGGGCCGTCGCCCAGGTGTCCGCCGACCAGACGAGCAGGCTAAGGGCGATGACGTGGCGGCGCCCGAAGCGGTCGGCGACATAGCCGGCGAAGGGGCTGGCCAGCGCATAGGTCCATTTGAACCACGCCAGCATGTGCCCCCATTGTTCCTGGCTGCCGATGCCGCTCACGTCGCCCATGATGGACTTCTGCATCGTGGCCACCAGCTGCCGGTCGAGATAGTTGAGCAGCGCGACCGGGATGAGCAGCGCGACGACCAGCCAGGCCGTGCGGGAAGCGGAGGGGGTCTCGTTCATCGGTATCTGGCCGGGATCGGCCAGCGGGTGAGCTTCGGCGTGCGGACGCCGGGGCGCGTTTCGCCGCTGATGGTGACGAGGTCGTCGCCCAGCCGGAGCAAAGGCGCGACGGCCACGGGGTGCGGCCATTCGCCGATTTCGGTCACTTCCAGGAATTCCAGGTCGATCGCGTAGACGCGCCGGGCCAGCCCGGTGTGCGTCTCATGGGGGTGGCCGTACTGCGAGCCGTCGTCGCCCCCCACGAAAAGCAGGTGCGTCGCCGTCGCCACGCCCGGCCCGGCCGCCCCTGCGAGCGGGTGCGGCAGGCCATGGAAACGATGCCCGGAGTCGAGCGAGGACTGGTAGGCGAGGTCCTCATGGTAGTCGCGCAAGGGCTTGCCGTCCTTCGCGGAGAGCGAGCATCCGCCCGCCCGGAGCAGGAGGTTCGGTCCGGCCCCGACCAGCGGGATGATCCGGCCGTAGCCCGGGTCGGCGTCGGTCGTCCGCCAGCCTTTCGCGGGAGCGTCGAGGTCGAGCGAAGTCAGCGTCGGGATCGCCTCGGTCGCGTCCGGCCGGTCCGTGCCGCCGACGACGATGAGGTGGCCGTTCGCGGCCGCGAAGCCGGCGTAAGCCCGCGTACGCGGAAGATCCGGTCCGAAGCGCGACACCTTGCCGTCGAGCCCGATCCGCCAGACGCCGGCGCGATGGCCGTCGGCCGCGGCGCCGCCGGCGAAGACGAGGCCGTCGCGTCGCGGCGTCGCGCAGAAGGCCGCGCCGACGAGGCCTTCGGGGAGCTCGCCGATCTTGCGCCAGCGCCAGCCGCCGTCCTGGCGGGCGAGCTTGAGGATCTCCGCGTGGTATTTCTTCGCGCCGCCCTGCCACAGCGGCTTATCGGGGAAGTTCGTGCCGCCGGCCGCGACGATCACTTCGCCGCCGTCCGCTTCGCGCAGGACCGCCGCCATCATCCCGGCGCGGCCGTGCGGGTCGGGGAGGTCGGGCAGGGGCTCGCCTTGCGCGCAGCCGAGCGCGACGGCGAAGACGCCGAGCAATGGGGTGAGGCGGAGCATGACGCCGGGGTGCGTCCTTTGTAGCCTGTCCCCGCCGGGCCGCCAGCCCAATGACTACTCGGCGCGCAGCAGCCAGCCTTCGGCGGTGCGCACGAAGGGGCGGAGCTCGCCGTTGGTCAGGGCGAAGCCGCCGGACCATTTCGCGCAGCCGGTCGAGAGCACCTGGGCGGAGCCGGCTTCGGCCTCGGTCCAGGTGTCGGTCGACTTGTCGTAAGCGAGCACGGTCTTCGCGTAGCCGGGGTGCTTGGCTGCTCCCACCTTGCCGGCCAGCTTGCCGTCGTCGCCGCCGAGGACAAGGATCTCGTTCTCGAGCACCGGGCAGGGCGAGGGCGCGCCCGCGACCGCCCGGGGCATCGGGGAAAGGCGGCGCCATTCCTTGCCGAGGGTGAACGCGTGGCAGTCGGCGAGGTATTCGCGTTCGACGCCTTTGGCGCCGGGGCTCAGCGCGACGCCGCCGAAAAGGTAGAACGTGTCCTTGGTGCCGGCGGACTGGGCGAGCATGCGGCCCGAGCCGGCCCAGAGCGGGAGTTCCTTCCAGCCGGCGTTGAGGTTCGCGAGGTCGATCGCGAAGGCGCTGGACGACGCCGCGGTGGCGTCGGGGCGCTCGGTGCCGCCGGCGACGATGACCTTGCTGCCGACGAGCGCGCCGGTCGCGTAGGCCAGCGGGCGGGGCAGGAAGGGGAAGGGGCGCACCTTGAGTTCGCCGTCTTCGACGGCCAGCGTGTAGCAGTCGGCGTAGTGGCGGTGCGAATCGGCGCCGCCGATCATCAGCAGGCCCTGCCGGATCGAGACGCCCACGCCGTAACCGCAAGGGCGGGGGAGCTTGCCGACGCTCGCCCACTTCTTGGAGCGCGTGCTGGTCAGCGAATAGACCGTGTCGTGCCAGGCCTTGACGCCGCCTTCCCAGGCCGGCTTGTCGGGATAGTTCGAACCGCCGCCGCAGAGCAGCAGGTCGCCGGAGGTGCCCACGAAGGCGCCGCCGCAGCCGGGGGCGTTGGGAGTTTCAGGAAGTCGGGACCAGCGCATGGGATTGAGCACAAGGAAGACAGGCCGCACAGGGGTGTCCAGAGATTAGGGGGCCATGGGGTGAATGTCCGGGCGACCCCTGCGAACCCGAGCCTTTCGCGATGAAAATGGCGGCTTGGGTCGGAGGGCCGCCAAGCCGAAGGGGCGAGGATTTGTTTGACAGAGCCGCCCCGACCTTGCCTTGATTGGACTCCTTTCGCACTGCCTGGTAGCTCAGCGGTAGAGCAGGTGACTGTTAATCACTTGGTCGTAGGTTCGATCCCTACCCAGGCAGCCAGAAAGGACGCTTTCCTCCCCCGGCCCTCCAGGGAAGGTCCGCGCACCTTCTCCTTGACCATCCGAGGGGTTGCGGGAGGATGCACGCACCATGGGTCAACAGAGCAACAAAGTCATCAAGCGTCGCCGTCGCCGCGCCTACCTCGAGCGCAAGAAGGCCCGCGTCAAGATCGCCCGCGCCGCCGCGAGCAAGAAGAAGGCCAAGAAGTGAGCCGAGCGGTGGGCCAGGCCTCGTTGTGGGCCGCGCTCGCTGCGCTGCTCCTCGCCGGTTGCGACACCCCGGTGATCTCGTCCGACGAGGTCCCCGGCATCGCCTACGTCAACGAGCGACGCCGCTCGGCCGCTGACGTCGCCCGCGCGTCGGACGTCTTCGGCGCCAAGGAAGACCACGGCGCCGACGTCGTCTTCCGCACCGACCCCGCCGCCCGCGAAGGGCATTATTTCTACGTCAAGCTGGCCGATGCGCCCCCCGTCGACGCCCGGCTGGTGCTGCAGGTCGTGCGCACGGAGAACGCCGTCGCCGAACGCTATGAATTCCCCGCCCGCTTCCGCCCCGGCTTTCCGTTCGGCGAATACGTGATCGGCCTGACCGGCAAGCAGGCCGGCGATGCGAAGTGGCGGCCGCTGGCCTGGCGCGTCTCGGTCGTCGATGCGCAGGGCAAGGTCCTCGCCGCCAAGCACAGCTTCCTCTGGGGCACGCCTCGCGACCTCGGACGCTGAGTCCATGACCGCGACGGAGTGGACAGCTTGGCGACCTTTGCGGTTGGCCGAGGACGTCCCCGCGGCGTCGCTCGGCGAGCAGCTCGACGGCGGCCAGTCGTTCCGTTGGAACCCGACGCCCGATGGCGCCTGGGTGGGCGTCTTCGGCCGCACGGTCGCCATGCTTCGCTCCGGCGCGGCGGGCCTCGAGTGGCGCGGGTTGCCGGGCGTCTCCGGTACGGAGGCGGCGCTCCGTGCCTATCTCGACGCCGAAGGCGCGCAGGCCCGGCTTTCCGCCGACCTGCCGTGGCGCTCCGATCCCGTACTCCGCGCCGCGCGTGAGGCGTTCCCGGGGTTGCGGATCCTGCGCCAGGATCCGCACGAGACGCTGATCGGTTTCCTGTGCAGCTCGAACAAGCGCATCCTGCAGATCCGCGCGATGGTCGCCGGGCTGGCGGCGAAGCTCGGCGAGCCGCTTGGCGCCGGTCACCATGCGCTGCCCACCTGGTCCGCGCTGGCCGACGCGGACGAGGCGACGCTGAAGTCCTGCGCCTTGGGTTACCGCGCGGCTTTCCTCCGCGGCACCGCCCGACGCCTGCTCGCCCGCCCGCGTTGGACCGAAGAGTTCGCGGCCTTGGAGACGCCCGCCTTGCTCGCCGAACTCCAGTCCTTGCCGGGCGTCGGTCCCAAGGTAGCCGCCTGCGTGGCGTTGTTCGGCTTCGGCCGCCTGGAAAGCTTCCCCGTCGACACCTGGGTCGTCCAGGCGCTCGCCGACGCCTACGGTCTGCGCGGCTGGAAGCCGGCGGCGCTCGAGCAGTTCGGACGCGCGCATTTCGGCCCCGCCGCCGGCCTCGCGCAGCAATACCTGTTCTCGGCCGCCCGGCACGGACGGCTGGTCACGCTCCCGCCGGAACCGCCGCGCCCCAGGTCGCGGCGACGACCACAGGGGTGAGCGCGGCCGGCGGCGCGCCCAGGCCGACGGCGCGGCCTTCCGCGAGGACCACCACGGTCTCGCACGCGCGCGCGTAGGCGAGGTCATGGGTCGCCACCACGGCGGCTCCGCCGGCGCGGACGAAGCCGCGGATCGCCGCCGCGACCAAGGCCTGCCGCGCGAGGTCGAGCGAAGCCGTCGGTTCGTCCAGCACGAGCAAGGCGCCGTAGGGTTCGCCGACCGCGGCGAGCGTCATCGCCAGATGCGCGGCCTTCCGTTCGCCGCCCGACAGCCGGGAGAGGCGACGATCGGCCAGCTCGGCGAGGCCGAGTTCAGCCAGCCGGTCGGCGAAGGCGGCGGCCTGCGCGATCTCGCCGAGGTCGCGTACCCGGTAGTCCCACGCGCTGACGGGCTGCTGGGCGCAGTAGGCGCGGCGGCGCGCGGCGGCTCCCGCGGGGGCCGCGCGCGGATCCTCGCCGGCGACGCGCAGGCCGCCGGTCGAGGCGACCAGGCCGGCGAGGGCGCGCAGGAGCGTCGTCTTGCCCGCGCCGTTGGGGCCGACTACGGCGACGACCTGGCCGGGTTCCGCCCGCAGCGACACGCCGTCGACGATCCGGCGGCCGGCGATCTCCACGGCCAACGCGACGCACTCGACGCAGGGTTCAGTCATGTTGGCTCCTCGCGATCCAGATGAACAGCGGCGCGCCGAGTACGGCCGTCACCGCGGCGGCGGAGAGCGGCGCTTCCGCCCAGAGGCCGCGGCCGAGGGTGTCGGCCACGAGCAGGAGCGCCCCGCCGAGCAAGGCGGAGCCGGGCAGGACCGCCGCGTGGCGGGGGCCGACGAGCGCCCGCGCCAGATGCGGGGCCAGCAGGCCGATGAAGGCGACCTGACCGACGAGGCACGTCGCGGCCGCGGCGGCCAGCGCGGTCAGCAGGACCGCGTCCCGGCGGACGCCGGCGACGTCCGCCCCGAAGCCGCGGGCGGCGTCGTCGCCGAAGGCGAGCAGGTCGAGCGCGCGGGCCTTCGGCAGGAGCAGCAGGGTCGCGGCGAGGCAGAGCAGGGCCGGGAGCCAGGTGAGTTCGAAGGTCGCCATGCCGAGCCAGTCGCCGTAGGCTCCGTTGGTCAGCAGTTCGCGGGACTCGCCGCTGCGCGCGGCGATCACGAGCGTCCCGGCGGCGGTGAAGGCGTTGAGGCCGAGCCCCGTGAGGAGCAGCCGGGCCGAGGAACCTCCGCGGCCGCAGAGGACGAGCAGCGCCGAGGACCCGAGCGCGCCGGCGAACGCCGCCGCGGGCAGGAGCCACGCGTGCCGCCAGGCCGTCTCCGGCGCGGCGCCCAGCAGCAGGGCGAGGCCGAAGAGCGCGCCGCCGAACACCCCGGTGAGCCCGGGGTCGGCCAGCGGATTGCGGAACACCCCCTGTTGCGCGGCGCCGCCGACGCCGAGCGCCAGCCCGGCGGCCAGCGCGGCGAGCACGCGGGGGGCGCGGAGGAGCGCCCAGGCGCCGCCGTCGCCCCAGCCGAAGCCTTGGGCGCCCACGGCGAGGGCCAGCGCGACGAGCGCCGCCAGTCCGGCGAGGCCGGCCAAGGTCGCGCGCGTCGCCGTCATCAACGGCCGAGCTCGTTGAGCAGGTCACCCAGCGGGTTGCGCCGCCGCGGCGGCGCGGCCTGGCCGCCGGGGGCGGCCTGCGGCGCCGGACCGTTCTGGCCGGCCGGGGCCGTCGCGGGCGCGTTGCGCGTCCGGTCCACGGCGGCCTGGAGCTTCTCCGCGAGGTCGGTGCGGATCTGGTTCAGCGAGCCGGTGACGTTGACGCCGGGGCCGTCGGTGAAGCCGTCGGCCGGCGAGGGCCCGGCGCCGAAGCCGAGCACTTGGAAGTAGTCCGCGAATTCGCCGGCGCCACGCAGCTGCGTCGTGAACGCCATGGGCCAGTCGGCGAAGCCGGCCTTGGGGTCGACGTTGATGCCGCCCTTGGCCGAGAGCTGGAGCGTCTCGCTGCGGATGTCCGCCGTCTCCAGCTTGACGGTGCCGGAGGCGAGCCGGGAGGCCTTGATGGTCGCCGACGTGTAGGCGAATTCCGCGACGGCCTTCTGGAGCTTGGCGGCCGCCGTCATCGCGGCGCCGATGCGGGCGATCTTCTCGCCCTGCTGCTGGTTCTTGGTGAGCGCGCCGGCGATCAGCGCGAGCCCGCCGAGGGTCTCGCCGATGTCGCCCGCCTTGTTGGCCGACAGCGACATGCTGCTGTTCTTGTCGCCGAAGGCGCGGATGACCCCGCCGCGGGAGGTGAGCTGCGCGTCGGCCTGGAGGCGGCCGAGGAGCTCGCCCGGCGTGCCGCTCACGCCGGTGACGGAGACGGCGGCGTCGCCCTTGCCTTGGAGGAAATCCTTCACGGCGGGGACCGCCTGCGCGACCTCGCCGAAGTTGAACTGGGTCAGGCTAAGGGTGCCGGCGAGGACGTAAGGCCCGTTGCTCGTGGTCGGCTGGAAGGCCAGCTGGCCGCGCCCGCTGAGCGCGCCTTCGGCGAGGCGTCCGGAAAGCTGGCTCAGGCGCAGGCCGTTCGGCTGGGCGTCGGCGCGGACGACGAGCCCCTCGGCCTTGATGCCGTAGGCCTTGGCGGTGCCGACCGTGAGCTCCAGGGCCCCGGTATGCCCGGCCCAGAAGGCCGTCCGGTCCGGCGCCGGCGGCGCCGGGGGCGCCTCGGCGGGCGGTTCGTCTGACTTCGGCAGCAGCGAGAGCACGTCGTCGACGTCGACGTTGTCGACGGTGACCTTGGCCTGCCAGTCGGTCTTCGTCCCGGCGACGCGCTGCGCGAGGGTGAACTTACCCGCGCTGACGTGCGCGGCCTGCAGGCGGAAGGCGCCTTCGGCGTCAAGCCCGTCGGCCTTGGGCGCGTAACGACCGGTGACCGTCGCCTGCGCGATGCGGCCTTCGCTCCGGCGCAGGCCGACCTCGCTGACTTCGAGGGAGACCTTGATCTCGCCGTCCGTGGCGCGGTCGGCGCTGGCGCGGTAGCGGCCGCCCGTGACGATGCCCAGCGGCCCCGCGAACGGTTGTTCGGCCAAGGCGCCGAGGTCGCCTTGCAGGCGGAGGGTCGTGCCGGCTTCGCCGAGCCCGACCATGATGTCGCCTTCCGCGAGGACGCGGCGCTGGTTCTTCAACGAAGCCTGCTTGAAGCCCACGAGGGTCGCGCGTTCGCCGACGACGAGGTCGAGGCTGGCGGCGAGGTCGCATTCCTTGACCCAGGGTTTGCCGGCCCAGGCGACGCTGGTGCGGGCGAACGCCAGCGGCGCGCCTTCGGTGCGGACGAAGAGGCCTTCGCGATTGAAGCCGACGACGAGGTCGGCGCGCGTCAGGTCGCCGGACAGCTTGAGCCCGGGGACGACGGCGGCGAGGGATTCGAGCGGCAGGTCGCGGGCGGTGGCTTCGACCAGCACGCCGGTGGGGCGGGCGCCGGCGGTCGGCAGGGGCTGGCGCAGTTTCAAGGCGAGCAGGTTACGGCCCTCACGGAAGATCCGCGCTTCGGCCGAGGCGACGACCGGAGCCTGGCCCGCGGCGCGCTCCATGGCGGCCTTCGCGCTGATGCGGATGCCGCGGAGCTTGTCCGTCGGAAGGTCCTCCCAGTTCGGCTGCGAGGCGAGTTCGACGACGCCCACGTCGACGTCGGCCAGCGCCGACCAGGCGCCGTCGGCGCCGGGCCGGAGGGTGAGCCGGCCGCCCGCGATCTCACCGGCGGCGCAACGCACGCTGAAGGGGCCGAGGGCGATCGCGCCGTCGGCGGAGCTGACGGGCAGTTCCGCGTCGATGCCCCGCACCAGCGGCTTGCCGGCCTGCTCCAACGTGACGTCGCGCAGGCTGTGCGTACGCACGCTGCGGACGGCGGGCTGGCCGCCCTTGAAGGAGACCGAAGCCTCGCCCGTCCAGCGTCCGGCCGTGGCGATCAGGTCCGCGGAGGCGAGGAAAGGATTCAGCGCGACGAGGTCCGCGTCCTCGGCGGCGATGGTGACGGTCGCGTCATCCGCGTTCGCGGGCAGCAGGCCGCCTTTCCAGGTCAGCGTCTGCGGGATCGCGATCCTCACGCCGTGGCCGGTGACCGCGAGGCGGTGGACGGCGAAGCCGTCGGCGGTGCTCTGCGCGTTCGCCGCCAGGCGCCACTCGGAACGGCCGCCTTGGGGAAGGCGCGGCGAGAGCCGGCCCAGGTCGGCCCAGAGCGCCTTCAGGTCGACGTCGGCCTGCCAGCGGGCGCCTTCCAGTTCGCCTTTGGCGGCGCCCGTGACGCGGACGTCGGGCAGCTGACGGCTGAGGATGCCGAAGCGGGATGGATCGAGGTCGAGCTCGGCGGCGACGGCCGTGCGCCCCGCGAGATGCTCGCCGCGGAGCTTCATCGCGGGCCGCGCGGCGGAATCGCTCAGCGTGCCCGTGAAGGTGACGCCGGGTTTCCCGGCGACGGCGGCCGCGTCCAGGACGAATCCGACGGAGCCGGCGGCGGCCGGGCTCGCGTCCTTGGCCGTGAGCTCCAGACGGAGCGTGGCGAGGTCGTCGAGCAGCGCGTCGAGCGTGACGCCCTCGCCGCCGAGCGGGCGGCGGAAAGCGGCTTTCAGCGAGAGCTCGCCGCGCGGGTCGGTCGTCTGCTTGCCGATGACGAAGCCCGGCCAGGCGACGCCGGCGCGGAGGTCGGCGGAGCCGCGGGAATCGAAGGCGTCGCCGCGGACGCTGAAGCGCAGCAGCGTGCCGTCCGCGAGGCGGACGCGTCCGGTCGCGGCGTACGGACCGAGGACGAACGGCGGCAGGACGCTCTTGCCCGCGGGCGCGGTCGTCGCGGCGGCGGGGGCGGCCGGCCGGCGCGTGCTGAGGTCGACGTCGATCGTCTTGAGTTCGAGGCCGCGCAGGGCGTAGGTGCCGCCGAGGATGGCGAAGAGGTCGGCTTCGCCCTTGAGCGAGGCCGCCGCGACCTTGGTGCCGTCGGCGAGGACGAGGTCGATGCCCTCGGCGGAGAACTTGCCGTCGAGCGACGCTTCGATGCGGGTGATGCCGCCCTTGATGCCGGCGTCGGCGAGGAGGCCTTTGACGCGGGCGCCGAGGGGTTCGGGACGGAGCTGGGATTCGATCCAGAAAAGGGTGGCTCCGACGGCGACGGCGACGAGGCCGACGCTCCAGAGGGTGATGCGGAGAGCGCGGGACATGGGAGGCGGAGGCCCATCTTGCCCGGCGGTCCGGAGCGGGCAACAAAAAGCCCGGTGGAATCGCTTCCACCGGGCCGAAATCCGCGGTCCTTACGCCGTTCAGGCCTGCGGGGTCTGGCCGCCCTGCGGGGGCTTCGGCTTGGTGGCCTGGCCGTCGGCGCGCTTGCGGCGCAGGTAGGCCGCCTTCTTCGCCTCGAGGTCCTCGTCGACCCGCATGCTGTAGCAGGCCATGACCGACTCCTTCGTCTGGCTCATCATGCGGCCGCGGCCGTAGCGCATCTCCTTCGCGGCCATGATCGCGTCCTCGTCGAGGAGCTGCTTGAGGTATTCGATCTTCTGCTTGGCCCAGTCGGAGAGGCCGGGACGCTTGAGCAGTTCCTCGAAGGCCAGCTTGGCTTCGGCGAACTTGTGGGCGCGGGTCAGCGCCTCGATGGCCTCGATCTTCTCGGCGACGATCGCCTCGTCGATCAGGGCCGCCACGTCGGCGTCGACCGGCAGGACCGAGAACGCGGCGAGGTCGAGCTCCGGCAGGGCGACGAGTTCCGGCCCGAACTTGACCGCCTCGCCGTCCTTCGTGACGGCTTCGAAGTTCACGGCCGCGAGCGCGTCGGGCTTGGCGCCGGCGCCGATCTTCAGTTCGACGACCGCGACGAGCGAGGCGTCCCAGGGCAGGGTACCGAGCTTGCGGGAGCGGGCCGCGCCGCGCTCGAGGACCTCGCCGACCAGGCGGGCCTGCACGTCGCTGCCGCCCTGCACGCTGACCTTGACCTGACGCAGGTAGGAGTTCGACAGGATGGCGAACTGCTCTTCGAAGGCCTCGTCGAGGTCGTCCGCGGTCTGGCCGAAGTTGGCGACGCCTTCGCCGGCGGCCGCCATGCCGGTCATGAGCGATTCGTTGAAGCCGTGGCCGAGGCCGACCGTGGAGGTCGTGATGCCGGCGCCGGCGGCCTTGGTGACGCGGGCGAAGATCTCGGTCTCATTGACGAGGCCTTGGTTGGCCTGGCCGTCGCTGAGCAGGATGACGCGGGCGATGCGGTCCTTGCGGGTGAAGGGCGCGAGCTGCTTGACGGCTTCTTCCCAGCCGCCGAAGAGGTCGGTGGATCCGCGGGCGTCGATCGAACGGATGCGCTGGACGAGCGCGGTCCGGTCGGTGGCCGCGACGAGCGGCTGGACGACTTCGATCTCGCCATCGAACGCCACGACGGCGACGCGGTCGTCGCTGCGCAGGCCGTTGACGATGCGGACCGCGCTTTCGAGGGCGGCCTCGAGCGGGCGGCCGGACATCGAACCGGAGCGGTCGATGACCAGGGCGAGGTCGAGCGGGGCCCGGGGGGTGGCGACGACGTCCGCCGGCTGGCTGGGGGCGACGAGGCGGACGAGGACGTGCGTCGCTTCGGAGGCGGCGCGGAGGAAGCCCTTCTTGAGGGGCAGGATTTCGATCTTGGGTTGGCTCATGGGAGGAATCATCCCCACCACCATGCCCCAAGTCTCAATACTGTCAACATCCAAAAAGATACCAACCTTAAACTACCATTAAACTAACACTGTCATAATTATAAATACTTCTTCATCAATGCTTTGCTGAAATTATCGGCAATTTCTAGCAGTTCTTCTTTGGTCGGGGTCACGCGGCTATCGATGTTGAAGTGCGCTTCGCACCAATGGGTCAGCCGTACTTTGGTCCATCTTTCGGTCTTGGGTTCGTCGCCGCGGGACGTCGGATTGAAGGCCAGGAGTTGATCGAGGAGGCTGCGGGCGGCCTGGCTGAGGTCGTCGCGGGCCAGTTCCTTTTTTATCATCAGTCGCAGGGCTTCGGCGGGGGATTCCTCGGACTCGGCCGCCTGCTTCATCTGCTGCACCATCGCGAAGCTGGATTTGCGGGCCGGCTTGTAGGCAGGCGCGGAGGGTTCGGCCATTTCGTCGCGCTGGGAATAGGCGATCGGTGATCTCGCGCGATGCGACCTGGGTTCCGCAAGCTCGGGCTGGAAATCGCCGATGGTCCTTTCGCCGCTCGAGCGGGTCCGGAAGAACAGCTTTTCCGCCTCGGTGGGCGTGGCCAATTCGTCGATCAGCTTGTTGAGGGCGCTGATTTCCTGGTTCTGCAGGAGCAAGGTGCGTATCCGGTCGAGGTCCCAGCCGCGCTCGGCGAGCAGGCGGGCAAGGAGGAGTTGGCGGACCTGCAACTGGCCGAAGAGGCGCTGGCGTCCGTCGTCGGGGGCTTTCTCCGGGCGGCTCAGGAGCTTCTGGTAGGCGTAGAAGCGGACCAGGCGCTCGGAGGAGCGGTGCCGCTCGCCGAAGCCGAGTTCGGCCAGCTTCTCGGAGACGAAGGCGGCAAGCTCCTCGGCAGTGCCTTGGAAGTCGCGGTCGTTGAGTTGGGCGGAGATCTTAAGCATGGCGGACGGATGAAGACATTCTGGTGTCAGTATCAGGAAGCTGGCAATTCCATAGTAGGTCCGGTCACTGTCAGGAAATCCCCCCAAAGAAGCAGGCCGTCCGGTGTCGGACGGCCTGCGGGCCGGCTTCCCTGTAGGGAGGCTTAGGAGTTATGACTGTAACCTTCTTCGCCGTGATCCGAGATGTCGAGGCCGCGGGCCTCTTCTTCTTCGGTCGGGCGGAGGCCGATGAGGGCCTTGATCACGTAGGCGAGGATCGCGGTGGCGACCAGGGAGATCAGCAGGGTGACGCCGATCGCCTTGAGCTGCTCGGTGAGCAGGGTCTTGCCGACGATGTCCTTGAGGTTCGTGTTCAGGTTGCCGTTGACGTCGGCCGAAGCGAGGATGCCCGTCAGGATGGCGCCGAGGGTGCCACCGACCGCGTGGACGCCGAAGGTGTCGAGCGCGTCGTCATAGCCGAGCTTGGACTTCATGTAGACCACGGCCAGGAAGGGCACCACGCCGGCGAGGACGCCGATCAGCACCGCGGAGCTGGCGGTCACGAAGCCGGCGGCCGGGGTGATCACGACGAGGCCGGCGACGGCGCCCGAGCAGAGACCGAGGATGCTGGCGTGCTTGCGGAGGATCCACTCGAGGGCGCCCCAGGTGAAGGCGGCGACGCCCGCGGCGAGCGTGGTGGTCATGAAGGCCTGGGCGGCGACGCCGTCGGCGGAGAGGGCCGAGCCGGCGTTGAAGCCGTACCAACCCACCCAGAGCATGCCGGTTCCGATGGCGCAGAGCACCATGCTGTGCGGGGTCATGGCCTTCTTGCCGAAACCGATGCGGGGTCCGAGGATGATGCAGAGCAGGAGCGCGGACCAGCCCGAGGTCATGTGGACCACCGTGCCTCCGGCGAAGTCGATCGCCTTGATGGCGGCCTTGGCGTTCCAGACGCCGTTCATCTCACCGGTGATGCCCCAGATGTGGTGGGCCATCGGGAAGTAGACGAGGAACATCCAGCCGAGCATGAAGAGCATGACCGCGGAGAACTTCATGCGTTCGGCGATGGCGCCGACGATGAGGGCCGGAGTGATGATCGCGAACATCAGCTGGAACATCGAGAAGACGTTCTGGGAGATCCAGTAGGCGTAATCGCCGTTCGGGGCGGAGCTGACGCCGTTCAGGAAGAAGAATTCGCTGCCGCCGAAGATCTTGCCGAGGAAGGTGCCGTCGAAGCTCTTGCCGAAGACCAGGGAGTAACCCACGGCCCACCAGAGGATCGCCACCATGCCGGCCAGGCCGAAGCACTGGGCGACCACGGAGAGGATGTTCTTAGAGCGCACCAGGCCGCCGTAGAACAGGAAGAGGCCGGGCAAGGTCATGAAGAGCACCAGCGCGGCGCACACCATGATGAAGGCGTTGTGGCCAGGGCCCGGGGAAGCGGCGATCGGACCGGCGGCCACCTTGTCGTCTCCGGCCTTGGGGCCGGTGTTGTTGACGTAGGCTTCGAGGTCGGCCACGCGCTGTTCAAGGGCGGGAGCAGCGGGGGCAGCTTTAGCTTCAGCGGGAGCGGCCTGCTGTCCCGCAAGCGGGGACGTCAGGGCGCAGAGAGTGAGGAGGAGGGCGGAGAGGAATCTCATGGCGGTTCGACCCTCTGATTGCATTTAGCGTGCCAAGACCGATTTTAAGCAGCATGAAACAAAAAGGGCCGTCTTTCGACGGCCCTTGGGGGACTTTTCTGGATATATAGCCCTGCTTGGCTGGCTTATTTGAATTCCGGGTAGGCTTCGTTGCCGTGTTCGGCCAGGTCCAGGCCTTCGGTTTCTTCTTCCGGGCTCACGCGCAGGCCCATGACAGCCTTGATGACCTGGAAGAGGACGTAGGCGAACACGAAGCTGAAGGCGCCGATGGCCCCGACTCCGATGAGCTGGCTGACGAACTGCGCCATGCCGGCCTTGGCGCCGAAGAGTCCGACGCACAGGGTGCCCCAGATGCCGCAGACCAGGTGGACGGAGAGGGCGCCGACCGGGTCGTCGAGCTTGAGCTTGTCGAACATGCCGACCGCAAGGACCACGATGATGCCCGAGGAGAGGCCGATGATGATCGAGGAGTTCATGTTCATCTGGTCGGCGCCCGCCGTGATGCCCACGAGGCCGGCGAGGATACCGTTCAGCACCATCGAGAGGTCGGGCTTCTTCTGGGTGAGCCAGGAGGTGACCATGGCGCCGACGGCGCCCGCGGCCGCCGCGATGCAGGTCGTGACCAGCGTGAGGGAGACGAGGGCCGGGTCGGCGGAGAGGACCGAGCCGCCGTTGAAGCCGAACCAGCCGAGCCAGAGGAGGAAGACGCCGATCGTGGCGAGCGGCAGGCTGTGGCCGGGCATCGGCATCGCCTTGCCGTCACGGTAGCGACCGAGGCGCGGGCCGAGGATCATGACGCCGGCCAAGGCGCCCCAGCCGCCCACCGAGTGGACGAGGGTCGATCCAGCGAAATCGTAGAACGGAGTCGCCATGGTGTTGAGCCAGCCGTTGCCCCATTTCCACATGCCCGTCATCGGGTAGCAGATGGCGACGAACACGGTCGAGAAGACGAGGAAGCTGGAGAGCTTCACGCGCTCGGCCACGGCGCCGGAGACGATCGTGGCGGCGGTGGCGGCGAACATCGCCTGGAAGAGGAAGTCGGTCCAGTAGGTATACCCGGCGTTATAGACGTCCGTCAGGGCGGCGACGTCATCGGTGACCGAGACGCCGAAGCCGGAGAAGCCGAACCACTTGCCCGCGTAATCGGCGCCGGGGTACATCAGGTTGAATCCGACGACCGCGTAGGTGAGGATGCCGATGCAAGGGATGAGGGTGTTCTTGAACAGGATGTTCACCGTGTTCTTGGAACGGGTCAGGCCCGTCTCGACGGTCGCAAAGCCCAGGTGCATGATGAAGACCAAGGCCGCCGCCAGCATCATCCAGGTGTTGTTGACGGTGAACGTCGAGTAACCAGGCGATTCCTTGAAGGCCGCGAGGTCCTTGTACTTCGGCGCTGGCGCGGCGGCCGGAGCTGCGGCGGCCGCCGGCGCGGCGACGGCGGCGGGCGGGGCGGCGGGTTCGGGAGCGTTCTGTGCCGGCGACAGGTAAGGCACTGCCGCCAGGGCGAGGATGGTGAGAGTTCGTAGCAGGGATTTCATGGCGGAGATGCTTTCGCAACCCCCGTGCCAACCCCTGCGATCGCCATTTTGCCCCTGATTGTGCTTAAATTAGGACGCATGCCTTCACCTTCGGTGCTCTTTTAAAAGCACCCCTTCGGGGAGTTTAATGAAAATGCGGCTTAATTCGCGTTGTAACCTTCTTCGCCGTGGTCGGCGATGTCCAAGCCCTGGGCTTCCGCTTCCTCCGACGGGCGCAGGCCGATGGTCGCAGCGACGACTTTCGCGATGATCCAGGTCATGGCGAGCGAGATCACGATGCAGAGCAGCATCGCCGTCACCTGCCCCTTGAGCAGACCTTTGGCGACGAGCTTGCCGCCGGCTTCGTTGACGGCGCCGTCCATGAGCAGGGCCGTCGCGAGCGCGCCGATCGTGCCGCCGACGCCGTGCACGCCGAAGGTGTCGAGGGCGTCGTCGTAACCGAACTTCGGCTTCAGGACGGAGCAGGCCCAGTAGGAGATGCCGCCGGCGAGGAGGCCGATGAGCACGGCCGAGCCGCCGGAGACGAAGCCCGCGGCGTTGGTCACGGTGGCCAGGCCGGCGATCGCGCCCGAGCACAGTCCGAGGACGGAGACCTTGCCGCGGTGGACTTTCTCGACGAGCGCCCACGTCATCGTGGCCGTGGCCGCGCCCAGCGTGGTGGTGAGGAAGGCCTGCAGGGCCACGCCGTCGGCGGCGAGGGCCGAGCCGGCGTTGAAGCCGTACCAGCCGGCCCAGAGCAGGCCGGTGCCGATCACGCAGAGGACCATGCTGTGCGGCGGCATCGCGCGCTTGCCGAAGCCGAGGCGCGGACCGACGAGCACGCAGAGCAGCAGGGCCGACCAGCCGGAGGTCATGTGCACGACGATGCCGCCGGCGAAGTCCGCGGCCTTGAAGGCTGCGTCCGCGTTGGCGATGCCGGAGAAGTCGCCGGTCGCGCCCCAGACGGCGTGCGCGACGGGATAATAGACGAGCACCGTCCAGAGGAAGGAGAAGAGCATGACCGCGGAGAACTTCATGCGCTCGGCGACGGCGCCGATGATCAGGGCGGGGGTGATGGCCGCGAACATGGCCTGGAAGAGGGCGAAGGTCCCCGAGGAGATCCCGGCCGCGTAAGCGGTGTCGGGCATGAAGCCCAGGCCGGCGAAGCCGAGGTGCTCGCTGCCGCCGAAGATATGTCCGAGGAATCCGCCGGCGAAGTTCTTGCCGAAGACGAAGCTGTAGCCGAAGGCCCACCACATGAGGATGCCCATGGCGGTCAGGGCGAGGCACTGCGCCGCGACCGAGAGCACGTTCTTTCCCCGGACCAGGCCTCCGTAGAAGAGGAAAAGGCCCGGGATGCACATCATCAGGACCAAGGCGGTGCTGATCAGGACCCAGACGTTATCGGCGGTGTTCGGTGCCGGCGTAGCAGAAATAAGCATCATGCGTTTTATTAAGCAAAAACCGTGCCATAAATTCGCCATGAACTCCTCCCCGCTTGCTATCCTCGTATTTCGGACATAAAAAAATTCCATACGATGAAACGACTGCCCAAAGTTGAGCAATTCGGCTTAATTTGCTCACTCTTGCTCATCCCCCTCGCTACGGTCGCCCAATCCCAGCCGAAGCCTTGGCTGCTCATGGCCGACGCGCAGCACCGGGATGCCGACGTCATCACCCACTCGGGCGGCGTGTCGGGCGCCTTCGGGCGTTCCCGTGCCGGCGCCGAGCTGATCTACCAGACCGATGACCGCGCCCTCGATCTCGAGTGGTATCGCTACGCGCATCGCTTCAGCGGGGCCGTCGCCGGCACCGATCGCTCCTATGGCGACACCCAGGACCTGATCCTGTCCGGCTTCCGTCAATGGAAGCTGACGGACAAGTATGCGGGGCAGGTCATCTACGGACTGGAGCTCGCCGCCGAAGAATCGGTCGGCTTGGCCGACGGTTTCCGCTGGGGCCTGGGCGGCGCCTTGCGCTGGCAGCCCGACGACGAGACCGACGTCGCGCTCGGCCTCATGCTCCAGGATCGCTTCGAGAACTCGATCCTGCCCGTGCCCTACCTCAAGGCGCTCTGGCGTCCCTGCCGTTACGGCGAGGTCGAGCTGCGCGCCACGGGCCTGCAGAACGGCGTGATCTTCCGTGGTTTCCCCGCAGGCGACCGTTCGACCACGGTCGACCTGTCGGTGGCTTACGAGACGCTCAACTTCCGTCTCGCCGACGCCGCCTACGGCAGCCGCGCCGTGGTCGTCGGCGAAGTGCCGATCCGCCTCGGCGTCACGCAGTTCCTCGAGGCTTCCGGCACCTGGTTCGTCCGCGCGCAGTTCGAGTGGGTGCCGTTCGCCCGTCACAGCTTCAAGCATGACGGCGAGACCCGGGGCGCCTTCCAGCCGGGCGCGACCTGGGGACTGGGCGGACGCGTGGGCGCCCGCTTCTGATCAGAGCCGCCGCGCGGCGAGCGCATGGAAGGCGACGATCGCCAGGAGCCAGAGCAGGTTCATGGCGTTCAGGCGGCGACCGCGTTCAGGGCTTCGTCGCGCCGGCGGATGGCCAGCTCGAGGTCATGGGTGCGGAGCGAGCGGCGGACGCGGCGCTTGGTGAAGTCCGCGAGGTGCTCGGTGTAGTGCAGCCACCACGTCCCGTTGTTGTTCCAGAGATGGTGCAGGCGGTTGGCCTCGCTGACGCGGATGGACAGCTTGGCGGCGGGACGGGCGGCGGTGTCTTGGGTGTTGATCATGGTGGGCGGCGGTGAAAGGGGCGCGCACCACGATCAATCCCGAGGGACTGGTTTTTTAGCCTTTCGGCTCTCATCTCGGCGCCTTGCGGCTCCGATGACCACCGTGGCCCGGAAGGGCTCGGTTGGTGCAGGTTCGGCTTTCGCCCGTCCTGCTCGTGATGCGACTGCTGAATGAACTGGATTCAATATGGGCGGGCCGTCGCCGGAAGGCAAGCGGGACCTGCGTTGCAGAGTGTCATAAGAAGACGGGGAAGGCGGCGCTTGCCTGCCCCCGGCCGGCTGTCACGCTGTTTTCCGATGGGTTTCTTCCGCTTCCGCAAGGTCATCCCGCTGGGCCGCTTCCTCCGGATCAACGTCTCGAAGACGGGGACCTCGCTGTCCGTCGGACGCCCGGGCGCGACCGTCAACGTGCGCAAGGACCGCGTCGACGGCACGGTGGGGATCCCCGGCAGCGGGCTCTCCTACAAGGAGCGTCTGTCGAACCGCGGCTGCGCTTCGCTCCTGGTGCTCGCGCTCCTGCTCGCTTCGTCGCTCGCCGCCGTCGTCGCGTACGCGCGCTGAGCGCGGGTCCGCGCGACGACGCTTGCGCTTCGTCGGCGGTCTTCGCCGCAAGTGCCCGGGAAAGGACTCGAACCTTCACGCCTTTAGAGGGCGGCGGATTTTGAGTCCGCTGCGGCTGCCATTTCGCCACCCGGGCGGATTGCGTGGAGGCATTCACTCCGCGGCCGTCCGCGTGCGCAAGAAAAACCGTGCCTGTCGGCGCGGGACGCATGGCGCGCGCCTGCGGACAACAAAAAAGGCGCTCCTTGCGGAGCGCCTTTCGGCGAGCATCTCGGAAGAGATTACTTGGCGCCGAGGATCGCGTCCTTCGCGGCCTTGGCCACGCGGAACTTCACGACCTTCTTGGCCTTGATCTGGATGGTTTCGCCGGTGGCCGGGTTGCGACCCTGGCGAGCCTTGCGATGGACGAGGACGAGCTTGCCGAGGCCCGGGAGCGTGAAGGAGTTCTTCGCGTTCTTGTAGGCGAGGTTGGCGATGATCTCGAGGATCGCGGTGGCCTGCTTCTTGCTGATCTCAGCTTTTTCGGCGATGGCACCGGCGATTTGGGACTTGGTGAGGGCTTTGGACATGTTGTTTGTGGGTGGGTTGTGCAGTGATGCGGGTGTATTTAGTAGCGAACCGTGCGCTGAAAACCAGCGAAAAATAAGGGCAGGGCGAAGGTTTCTTTCGGCCCCCGCTTCCCGGTGAGAAATCTTTTGCATGCGTCCGCCTTCCGACTTAGGTCTTACGCACACCCCCCAATCCATGAGCCTCCGCCCGTCCGCCGCCCTGCTGTTCTCGCTCCTCCTCAGCATGACTTCCGTCTTCGCGCAAGACGCGGTCGTCCGCCTGGAGCCCGCCTTCCCGGACATGAAGTTCAGCCTCCCGGTCGCGGTCGCCCCCTTGCCCGGGAGCAAGGATGTCGTCTTCGTCATCGAGAAGGGCGACCCGGCCCCCGGTGCCTCCGCGGACAAGAAGAAGAAGGGGGGCGACTTCCTCGGCGGCAAGGTCCAGATGATCTCCGGCCTCGCCGCGGGTAAGCCGATGAAGACCGAGGTCTTCCAGCTTAACCCGAAGGACGGCAAGTTCGACGCCGCCGGCGAGTGCGGCTTCCTCGGTTTCGCCGTACACCCGAAGTACAAGGAAAACAGGCAAGTCTTTGTCTATTATAGCCTTAGGATTGAAGGTAAGCTCCATCAGCGCGTTTCCCGCTTCCTGCTTTCCAGCGTCGAGCCTTTCAAGGTGAACCCCGATTCCGAGCAGCCTTTCGTCACCCAGCTCGACCCGGCGGCTAATCACAACGGCGGCGACCTGCACTTCGGCCCGGATGGTTACCTTTACATCAGCTGCGGCGACGGCGGTGCCGGCGGCGATGCCTTCGATACGGCCGGTTACATCAATAAAGGGTTCCACGCCGCGGTCTACCGGATCGACGTCGACAAGAAGGCGGGCAACCTCGCCCCCAACCCCCATGCCTCGGTCGTGACCGACGCCCAGGGCCAGGCCTTCTACGCCGTCCCGGCCGACAACCCCTTCCTCAAGGCCACCTCCCATCGTGGCCGTCCCGTCGAGCCCGCCTCCGTCCGGACCGAGACCTGGGCCACCGGCCTGCGTAACGCCTGGCGCTTCTCCTTCGACCCCAAGACGGGCACCTGCTTCGCCGGCGACGTCGGTCAGGGCCTTTACGAGGAAATCGACATCCTGGTGGCCGGCGGTGACTATGGGTGGCACGACGTCGAGGGCTTCCACCTCTTCAACCAGAAGGATTCCGGCGGCAAGAAGGCCAAGCCCGCCCTCGCCCCGGCTTCCGACTTCAAGGCGCCGATCCACGAGTATGACCGTAAGCTCGGCAACTCGGTGACCGGCGGCGTCGTCTGCCGCGGCGACCGCGTCCCGGCCATCGCCGGCGCCTACGTCTTCGGCGACTTCGCCTCCGGCCGCATCTTCGCCCTGCACGAGCGCGCCGGTCGCTGGGAGTCCCAGGAGATCGCCCGCGACGCCACCGTCGCCGGCTTCGGTCACGACCCGAGCAACGGCGACGTGCTGGTCGCTTCGCTCTCGGGCCAGGTCAAGCGCATCGTCCGCAAGTAAGTCCATGCTCTCCCGCCGTTCGCTGCTGGGTCTTTCTGGTTCGCTGATGGCGGGAGCGATGCTTCGGCCTTTGTTCGCGGCGACGCCGGCGGCGCCGGCGCCCGCGTTCAGCCTGTTCACGAAGCACCTCGTCGGGCTGCCCTACGACCAGCTCGCCGAGACGGTCGCCGCCCTCGGATTCAAGGGCGTCGAAGCGCCCGTCCGCAAGGGCGGGCACGTCGAGCCGGCGCGCGTGGAGGAGGACCTGCCGAAGCTCGTCGAGGCCTTTAGGAAATGCGGCGTGGCGATCACGCTGATGACGACCGACATCAACGCGGTCAACGAGGCCGACCGCACGGAGAAGGTGCTCCGCACCGGCGCGGCGCTCGGGATCCCGAGCTACCGCATGAAGTGGTACGCCTACGCCGCCGGCAAGTCGCCCTGGGCGCAGCTCGAGGAGATCAAGCCGCAGCTCCGCGACCTCGTCGCCCTCAGCCGCGAGGTCCGCATCCTGCCGGGTTACCAGAATCATTCCGGGGCCAAGTACGTCGGCGCCGGCGTCTGGGACATGGCGATGCTGATGAAGGATTACCGCCCCGACGAGCTGTCGTGGAACTTCGACTTCTTCCATGCGATGGTCGAAGGGGGGCTTTCCTGGCCCAACGAACTAGCGCTGGCCCGGGATCACCTCTCGATGGTCTATTTCAAGAGCTTCCAGTGGCAGGGCAGGGTGCCGGTCGGCTGTCCGTTGGCCGAGGGCTCGGTGGGCAAGGACTCCGTCGCCTTGCTCCGCAAATCGGCCTACTCTGGACCGGTCTGCCTGCACGTCGAGTACCTCAAGGGCAGGGTCACGGAGCCCGGCGCCCTCAAGGCCGCCCTCGACGCCACGCGGCGGGATTTCGCCACCCTCAAGGAATGGTGGGCCTGAGCAGGGCAGGGCGGGGCCGACCCTAAAGATAGGCTGGAACTTGCGGTCGCCGGGGATGTAGAAATCTTCACCCCCATGATCCCCCGTACCGCGCTTTTCCTCCTCGCCGCCGCGTCCCTCGTGGCCGCCCCCAAGGCCGCCCCGGCCGCCAAGCCGGCGCCCGAGCCTTATCAGCCTTCCGAGGGCGGCTCTCTCCCGGCCGGCCTGTTCCAGCTCCCCGAAGGACTCGAGGTCACGCTCTGGGCCCGGTCGCCCATGCTCGCGAACCCGACGAACATCGACTTCGACGCGCAAGGCCGGCTCTGGGTCAACGAAGGCGTGAACTACCGCACCTATAACAAGGGCGGCAAGCGCCGTCCCGAAGGCGACCGCGTGATCGTCCTCAGCGACGCCAAGGGCCAGGGCTTCGCCGACTCCGTCCAGACGTTCGTGCAGAACCCCGACTGGACCTCGCCGCTCGGCATCGCGGTCATCGACAACGTCGTCTACGTCTCGCACGCCCCGACCATCACGAAGTACACCGACGTCAACCGCGACGGCAGGTTCGACCCCGCCGTCGACAAGCAGGAGACCTTCCTCACCGGCTTCGGCGGCCAGGACCATGACCACTCGCTCCACGCCGTGGTCGCCGGTCCCGACGGCAAGCTCTACATCAACGCCGGCAACTGCGGCGCGGTCGTGACCGACAAGTCGGGCAAGACCTTCCGCGTCACCAGCGGTTACGTCGACGAACGCGGCGGCAAGTGGCCCTTCGACGCCCGCGCCAACATCGGCGCCAAGAGCGACGACGGCTTCGTCTGGTCCTCGGGCTTCTCCGGCCGCCTCAACGCCGACGGCACCGGCCTCGAGATCCTCGGCAACGGCTACCGCAACAGCTACGAGAGCTTCCCGTCCTCCCTCGGCGACCTGTTCCAAGGCGACAACGACGACTCGCAGAGCTGCCGCACCTCCTTCGTCCTCGAATACGGCTCGGCCGGTTACACCACGCCGACCGGCGCGAGCTACGGTTCCGTCAAGCGTCCCGGCCAGCCGATGCCCCGCGCTCACTGGCGCCAGGACGATCCCGACACGATGGACGTCGGCGACGTCTACGGCGGCGGCTCGCCCACCGGCATCACCGTCTATGAGAACGGCGCCCTCGGCGACGCCTGGGCCGGCACGCTCCTGAACTGCGAGCCTTCGCGTAACACGGTCTTCGCGTACAAGCTGACTCCGCAGAAGGGCACCTACGCCCTCAATGAGTCCACCCGCAAGGACCTCATCACCTCGAACCCGGCCCGCGAATTCGTCGGCACCGACTTCAAGAAGATCTCGCCCGAGGAAGCCGCCAAGCCCAACGAACGCATCCTCTTCCGTCCGTCCGACGTCGCCGTCGGTCCCGACGGCGCGGTCTACGTGGCCGATTGGTATGACTCCCGCGTCGGCGGCCACCAGACGCTCGACGACACCTGCACCGGCGCGATCTACCGCATCGCGCCCAAGGGCTTCAAGTCCGTCGTCCCGAAGATCGACCTCTCCACGCCCGCCGGCGCCGTCGCCGTGCTGCGCAACCCGGCCGTCAACGTCCGCCATCTCGGCTTCAACGCGCTGAAGGGCTTCGGCGCCAAGTCCCTGCCGGTCGTCACGGAGCTCCTCCGCGACGCCAATCCTTACGTCGCCGCCCGCGGCGTCTGGCTCCTGCCGCACCTCGGGGAAGAAGGCGTCGCGCGCACGCGGGCCCTCCTCAAGGATCCGAATCCTTCGCTGCGTCGCCTGGCCTTCCAGTCGCTGCGCCGCGCCGGCCATGACACCCTCGGCGTCGCCGCCGAGCTCGCCGCCGACGCCGACGTCGCCGTCCGCCGCGACGTCGCCACCTCGCTCCACGCCGCCCCGGCCGACAAGGCCGTGCCGATCCTGGTCGAGCTCGCGCGTCGCCTCGACGTCGCCGACAAGAACTCCGTCGCCGCCTTCGGCATCGGCTCCGCCAACAAGCAGGACGCCGTCTGGTCCGCCGTGAAGGCGACGCTCGCCAAGGACGGCGCCGAAGCCTGGTCGCCCGAAGTCGAGCGCATCGCCTGGCTCCTGCACCCCGCCTCCGCGGTGCCGGAATTCCTCGCCCGCGCCTCCTCCGCCAAGGTCTCGCAGGCTTCCCGCACCCTCGCCGTCGAGTCCCTCTCGTTCGTCGACAGCAAGGAAGCCGCCCTCGCCATGATCAAGCTCTGCGCCGACGGTTCGCCCTCCGCCTCCGAGGCCAAGAGCTGGGCCCTGATGCGCATGACCGGCCTCTGGTCGGCCTATGACATCCGCGCCGAACTCAAGAACGCCGGCGTCTACGACGCCAAGAAGGTCGTCGTGAACGCCATCGAAGTGCCGGAGGCCGCGGCCGGCACCTATACGGAGCAGGACGTCCTGGCGAAGACCGGCGACGCCGCCAAGGGCGCCGCCCTCGCCCAACGTTGCATCATGTGCCACCAGCTCGACGGCAACGGTCCCGCCTACGGACCCGAGCTCAAGGGCTGGGCCGCCCGGCAGAGCCGCGAGGCCCTCGTCCGCGCCATCGTCAACCCCTCGGCCGACATCGCCCTGGGTTACGAAGGCGTCTCCCTCAAGCTGAAGGCCGGCGGCCGGATCGACGGACGCCTCCAGTCCAACAACGACCCGATCGTCATCACCTCGACCGGCGGGGTCACCCAGCTGGTGCCCAAGGAGCGCGTCGCCGGCGGCCAGACCAAGATGACCCGTTCCTTGATGATGTCCGGTGAGCAGCTCGGCCTCAGCGCCCAGGACGTCGCCGACATCGCCGCCTTCCTCGCCACCTACAAGTAAGCCGGCGGCCTAAAAGACGGTTTCAAGGGGGTTTTCCACCAGGAAGACCTCCTTTTAATTTACCGCTTGCTTCCGGGGCCGGGTTTATCAGGTTCGACCCTCCTTTCCCTAGGCGAGGCACGGCCGCATGACGCGGGTCCGCGACTCACTGGGCACCAAAAGACCTTATACCAACATGAAGCAGCTCACCCTTAACGTCACCAGCCGCGCGCTCCATGGCCGCGGTCCCGCCCGCCGCCTCCGCGTCGAAGGCTCCATCCCCGCCATCATCTACGGCAAGTCCGGCAACCAGAGCGTCGCCGTGAAGCAGGAGGCCTTCCGCGACCTCATGCGCGCCAAGGGCAACGCCGCCTCCCTCATCAACCTGGACGTCGACGGCAAGAAGATGCTCTCCCTCATCAAGGAGTTCCAGCGTCACCCGATCACCCAGAAGTTCCTCCATATCGACATCATGGAGATCGACCCGAACTCCCCGATGACCGCCGCCATCCCGGTGCGCGCCATCGGCGAGGCTCACGGCGTCAAGACCGACGGCGGCACGCTCGCCATCGTCTCCCAGACCATCAACGTCCGCTGTCTCCCGAAGGACCTCCCTGAGTTCATCGAGATCGACGTCACCGAGCTCAAGGTCAACGAGTCCATCCACGTCGGCGAGGTCAAGGCCCCGGCCGGCATCACCTTCCCGGGCGACCCCAAGCGCGTCGTCATCGTCTGCTCCGAGATGGCCGAAGAAGAAGCCGCTCCCGAGGCGACTCCCGCCGCCGGCGCCGCTCCTGCGGCCGCCGAAGGCGCCGCCGCTCCTGCGGCCGGAGCCGCTCCCGCCGCCGGCGCCGCTCCTGCGGCCGCCGCCGCGCCTGCCGCCAAGAAGTAATTTCCGCGCCGGGCGCCCCCGGCACTTGTTCTTTGAAGTCAAATGCCATTCTCGGTCATCGCCGCCCTCGGCAATCCGGGCCGAGAATACGCCGCCACCCGCCACAACGCGGGCTGGCTGGTCATCGACGCGCTCGCCGCCCAGGCCGGCGCGGCGTGGAAGGAAGAGAGCCGTTTTTCGGCCTCGGTCGCGAAGATCACGTTCGGAGGTTCCTCCGTCCACCTGATCAAGCCCCTCACCTTCATGAACGACAGCGGGTCGCCTCTGGCGGCCTTCCTCCGGTTCCACCGGATCGAGCTCTCCGAGCTCGTCGTCCTCCACGATGACATCGCCTTCGAGCCCGGTCAGCTCCGCCTCTCCCTGGGAGGCTCCGCCGCCGGGCACAACGGCGTCGCCAGCTGCATCCGCCACCTCGGCGAACGCTTCGTCCGCGCCCGCGTGGGCATCGGCCCGAAGAAGCATCCCGGCCAGGACCTCGCCGACCACGTCCTCGGACGTCTCCCCGACGCCGACCTCGCCCTCCTGACCCAGCGCATCCCCGACTTCATCCGTCAACTCGAAATCCTCCTTTCCCAAGGCCTCCCGGCCGCCCAAAACCTCACCAACAGAAAATCACCATCACCATGACCACCGCCACGATCCGCCGCGCCTACCGCGCCAGCCTCATCCTCGACCTCCGCGGCTCGACGGATGCGCCCGAGACCGTCATCGACAAGCTCAAGGACGTCCTGAAGTCCATCGACTGCAAGGTCAGCGAGGTCGAGAACCTCGGCCAGAAGGAGTTCTCGCGCGTCGTCGACCGCAAGTTCCCCTCCGGCCTTTACGTCCAGTTCCACTTCGAAGGCCCTGTCAGCGCCCCGACGACCTTCCGCGAGAAGCTCCGTCTCGACCGCACCGTCAACCGCCTGCTCGTGCAGGTGACCAAGTAATCCCCGACCCCGCCTCGCCGTGGCCTCTTCCTTCAATCGCGTGATCCTCGCGGGCAACATGACCCGCGATCCGGAGGCCCGCGCCCTCCCGTCCGGCCAGGCCCTCACGAAGTTCTCCCTCGCCGTCAACCGCGCCTACACCACCAAGGAAGGCGAGAAGCGCGAGGAAGTCACCTACGTCGACATCGAGAGCTACGGCAAGCAGGCCGAGATCATCGCCAAGTACTGCGGCAAGGGCTCCGGCATCCTCGTCGAAGGCCGCCTCAAGCTCGACCAGTGGGAGGACAAGAAGACCGGCGAGAAGCGTTCGCGCCTCGGCGTCGTCCTCGAGAACTTCACCTTCATCGGCGGCAAGTCCCAGGGCGGCGAAGAGGGCGGCTCCGCCCCCCGTTCCCGCGGCGGCAACGACACCCCGGCTCCTTCCGGCGACCACGGCGGCGACGACGTCCCGTTCTAATCTCTCCCATCCCAACCTTATAACCCAAGCAAGATCATGGCATTCACCGAAGTCCTCCTCATCAAGCCCGTCGACGGCCTAGGCGCCGAAGGCGAACAGGTCCGCGTCCGCGCGGGCTTCGCCCGCAACTTCCTGCTCCCGCAGGGCATCGCGCTCCCCGTCAACCGCTCCAACACGAAGTACGTCGAGGCCCTCAAGAAGGCCCGCGAGATCCGCGAGGCCCGCGACCTCGAGGTCGCCAACGAGACCGCCGCCAAGCTGGCCGCCATCAAGCTCGTCTTCGCCGTCAAGACCGGCGAGGGCGGCAAGATGTTCGGCGCGATCAGCACCGCGGAGATCGCCGCCAAGCTCGCCGAGCACGGCGTCGAGATCGAGCGCAAGCGCATCCACCTCGGCCAGGGCCCGGTCAAGCTCCTCGGCAAGCACACCACGAGCATCCGTCTCCATGGCTCCGTCATGGTCGAGCAGGAGTTCGAGGTCGTCTCCGAGAACCCGATCGAAGCCGCGCCCGAGGAGGCCCCCGAGGCCGAGGAGCGCGAGTACCGCGACGAGAAGAAGTCCCGCAAGCCGCGCAAGGAGAAGGCCGCCAAGTCCGAGTAAGCGGACCCGGCTCCCCGCGAAGGCGCGAAGCATCCGCTTCGCGCCTTCTTCTTTTGCGGGCGGCCTCCGCGCCTGTGAATAGGCGGTGAACAAGGCGTGAACGGCCCGTCCGTTTGGCGCTGTCCACCGGCCTCGCCGCGTCCATACTGCCCCCTTTCCCATGGCCGAAAGACCCCAGCGCCAGCGCCGCGCCGCCGCTCCCAACTACGGCGACCGCGTCCCGCCCCATAACCTCGACGCCGAGCGCGGCCTGATCGCGAGCATCGTCATCGACGGCGGCGACACCCTGCAGCGCTGCCTCGAGCAGCGCGTCACGCCGGATTACTTCTTCGACCCGAAGCACCAGGACATCTACGAGGTCGCCGTCAAGCTGGCCCAGGCCAGCACCGGGATCGACGAGATCACGCTCACCGAACAGCTGCGTCGCGACGGCAAGCTGGAGTCCGCCGGCGGCGCCACCTACGTCAACGAGCTCACGGGCCTCATCTCCTCGAGCGCGCACGCGCCCCACTGGCTCGCCATCATCCGCGAGAAGCACTTCCTGCGGCAGCTCATCTCCACGGCCGTCACGACCGTCGAGAAGGCCCACGCCCACGCCGAGGGCATCGAGCGGCTCCTCGAGGAGGTCGAGCAGTCCTTCTTCCGCATCAGCGAGGACCGCATCTCCGAGTCCGCCCAGACGATCGACGGCCCGATCGCCGAGGCGATGGAGCTCGTCCAGCGCATCATCCGCGACCGCAATTCCGTCCAGGGCGTCCCGACCGGCTTCCCGGACCTCGACGCGATGACGTTCGGTTTCCAGCCGGGCCAGATGATCGTCGTCGCCGCCCGTCCCGGCATGGGCAAGACGTCCATCGCCCTCAATTTCATCGAGGCCGCGCTGTTCCCCAAGCCCAGCGAGAACCGCAAGCCTTCCAACGTCCTCCTGTTCTCCCTCGAGATGCCCGCCCGCGAGCTGGCCCTCCGTCTGCTCTGCTCCCGCGCCCGCGTGAACATGCAGAAGCTGCGCACCGCCCACCCCGACGAGCGCATGCAGGTCGACCTCGTGCAGGCCGCGAACGAGTACAAGGGACTCCCGCTGGTGGTCGACGACAACGGCGGCCAGAACATCCTCGAGATCCGCGCCAAGTGCCGCCGCGTCCACGCCCGCACGCCCCTCGACATGGTGGTCATCGACTACATCCAGCTCATCAACGGCCTGGATTCGGGCCTGCCCCGCGAGCAGCAGATCGCCGAGGTCTCCCGCAGCATCAAGGCCATGGCCAAGGAGTTCAAGATCCCGATCATCGCCCTGGCCCAGCTCAACCGTAAGTCCGAGGACGAGGCCCGCCAGCCCCGCATGTCCGACCTCCGCGAGTCCGGCTCCATCGAGCAGGACGCCGACATCGTCATGCTGATCTCCAAGCCCCCCGTGAGCCAGGGCAAGGCCGCCGAGGCCGAGGCGGAGCAGGCCGGCCAGGACGGCTGTTACGCCCGCCAGCTCATCGTGGCGAAGAATCGTAACGGGCCCACCTCCGACATCAACTTGCTCTTCAATCCGGGGCTGACACGCTTCGAAACACCGGCTAGAGACTACCGCAATAATGAATAAGACCCCCCTCCGCCGCAGCTGGCTCCGCGCCGCCTGCTTCGCCCTCGCCCTGCTGCCGCTCGCCGGAGGCGCCCAGAACACCCTCGGGCCCAAGGACCCGAAGGTCCGCACCATCCGCATCCAGGCCTCCGGCGCCGCCGTCTCCGAGCAGTTCGTGCGCGGCTTCGTCGCCCTGCGCGAAGGCCAGGCCTTCTCCAAGGACGCCGTGGCCAGCACCGTGCGGTCCCTCTACGCGACCGGCCGCTTCGCCCAGGCCTCCGTCGAGCCGGTCCTCGACCCGAAGACCGGCGAGGTCGACGTCATCGTGACCGTCGAGCCCCGGCCGATCCTCAAGGGCGTCGAGTACATCGGCGGCGACGGCCTCGTCGGCCCCGACGCCTCCTGGTTCGGCGGCGAGGAGCTCCAGGACATGCGTCTCGGCGAACCCCTCGACATGGCGCAGCTCCGGCGCGCCGAGATCAAGCTGCAGGAGGCGCTCCGGAAGAAGCGCCCCTTCACGCGCGTCTCCTCGCAGCTCCGCGACGTCCCCGGCGGCAAGATGGTCTCCGTCGTCGTCAACGAAGGCATCGAGCTCAAGGTCGACACCTACCGCTTCGAGGGAGCGAAGTCCTTCGACCGTTCCGAACTGACCGACGGCGCCGAGCTCGCCACCAGCGAATACCGCTGGTACAAGTGGTCCTGGATGCTCGGCTCGGGCCGGCTCGACCCCGAGCAGTATCGTGAAGACTGCCGCAAACTCCGTGAGTTCTACCGCGCCAAGGGCTATCTGGACGTCCAGGTCGAGGACGCCGACCCTGAGAAGATCTGCGTCGTCAAGGACGTCAGCGGCTCCGTCGGCTGGGTCGACGTCGTCTTCCGGCTCACCGAAGGCCGCCGCTACACCGTCGGCGCCCTGGCCATCGAAGGCAACCGGCTCGGCGCCGCGGATCCGCTCTTCGCCGAGGCCGCCCTGCGCAAGGTCCTCGCCGAGCCGTCCCTGCGCCGCGGCGCGCACCCCGCCGAATTCGACCAGCTGAAGTCCGGCGACGCCTTCGCCGTCCCCGCCGTCGAGGCCGCCGCCGACAAGCTCAAGGAATACTACGGCCAGATGGGCTACATCAACGCCCGCGTCGAGACGGTCCGGAAGCCCGACCTTACGACCGGCGCCATCGACGTCCGCTTCCTCATCGAGGAAGGGCAGCGTCACACCGTCCGCGCCGTCGAGATCCAAGGCAACACGAAGACCCGCTCCACCGCGATCGCGCGCGAGCTCGCGCTCGGCCCCGGCGAGGTCTTCGACCTCGCCCGCACCCGCGTCTCCGAAGCCCGTCTGCGCAACACGCAGTTCTTCCAGGAGGTCCGCGTGGCCCCCGTGCCGACCCCCGTCCCCGGCCAGAGCGACCTCCGCGTCTCGGTCAAGGAAGGCCCCACCGGCCAGGTCAGCTTCGGCGCCGGCTTCAGCACCGTCGAAGGCCTCGTCGGTTTCGTCGAGTATTCCGAGGCTAACTTCGACTTCGCCAATCCCGAGGGCTGGTACCGCGGCGACGGCCAGAAGTTCCGCGTGCGCCTCTCGGTCGGCAGCCTCACCAACTCCTTCGAGCACTCCTTCGAGGAGCCCGCCCTCTGGGAGCGCGACCTCGCCGTGGGCTATTCCATCGAGCGGCGCTTCGCCGGCTTCGCCTCGGCCGACTACGCCGTGCTGACGGAAGGCGTGAACCTCTACGCCCGCCGCCGTGTCTTCGGCAACGTCGAAGGCCGCGTCGGCTACAACCTCCGCCGCGTCTCCGTCGACAACGTCAGCGCCACGGCCCCCGCCGAAGTGGTGGCCGAAGGCGCCGCCGGCGGCAAGGTGATCTCCGCGGTCTCCGCCTCGCTCATCTACGACACCCGCGACGAGTTCAACTTCCCCACGCGCGGTTCGCGCATCTCGCTCACCGAGGAGCTCGCCGGCAACGGCTTCGGCGGCGACCTGAAGTACCTCCGTTCGGAGCTCCGCACCGGCCGGTGGTTCCTCGTCTCGCCGACCGCCGAGCAGACCCTCGGCGTCATCGGCCGCGTCGGCCTGCTCACCGGCACCGCCGGCCAGCTGCCGTTCTACGAACGCTTCTACCTCGGCGGCGCCTACGACATGCGCGGCTTCAACTTCAACGACGTCGGCGGTTACTCGACCTACGACACCCAGTTCGGCAACGAGCCGATGGGCGGCCTGACCTACGGTTACTTCAGCGCCGAATACACCATCAAGGTGGCCGACAACCTCCGCTTCGCCGCCTTCTACGACCACGGCCTGGTCAACCGCGCCGAGACCGACTTCGGCCTCTCCGAGGCCAATTCGAGCTACGGCGTCGGCATGCGCATCCTCCTCGGCGGCGCCGTCATGCGCCTTGATTTCGGCTTCCCTCTGCAGATGACCAAGGTCCCGGCCGGACAGCCCAACGCCGGCGCCACCGTCAACGAGGACGGGATGAAGTTCAACTTCAGCTTCGGCACGGTCTTTTGATTGCCAACCTTCCGCCGAACCGCTTCTTCAACCGCATCCCCATGAAGTCCTTCTTCTCCCTCCTCCTCGCCTCCGCTTCCGTCTTCGCCGCCGCCCCGAACGTCGGGCTCATCGACGAGCAGGAGATCTTCAAGTCCTACGCCAAGGCCGCGGACCTGCAGGCCGAGATCCGCAAGTCCGAGGAGTCCGCGCAGGCTTCCGTCGGCGAGCGCGTCAAGGTCGTCGAGCAGCTGCAGTCCGAGCTGGTCGCCGCCCAGAAGCGCGGCCAGGACCCGATGCTCAGCGAGAACGGCAAGAAGGCCGTCGAGGCCGAGCTCCAGCAGAAGAACGGCGTCTTCATGCAGCGCCGCGCCGAGCTCCAGAACTTCGTCAACGAAGCCCGCGGCGCCATCCAGCAGCGCGTGGGCGAGATGAACAAGCAGATCCTCGCCGACGCCCGCGCGCAGGCCGAGAAGGTCGCCAAGGCCAAAGGCCTCCAGGTCGTCCTCGGCAAGAGCCAGACCTTCTACGCCGACGCCTCCCTGGACATCACCCAGGACGTCCTCAAGGAGCTCAATGCGGCTTACAAGTCCGCGGCGCCTGCTCCCGCCGCTCCGGCCGCTCCGTCTGCGCCGGCCCCCGCCGCTCACGCCGCCCCCGCCGCTCCCGCCGCGCCTGCTCCCGCCGCCGGCGACAAGCCGGCCGCCAAGTAAGTCTCCGCCGCGCCCCTGCCAGTCAGGGGCGCTTCATTTGGGATCATGACGACAACCTTCACCATCGCCGAACTCGCCGCCCTCGCCGGGGCCGACGTCGTCGAGGGTGCCTGCGCGGGCCCGATCACCGGCGTCGCCGCGCTGGCCGAAGCGACTTCCGCCGACCTTTCCTTCCTCGGTAACGTCAAGTACGCCGACGCCGTCGCGGCCTCGCGGGCCGGCGCCATCCTCGTGCCCGCGACCTTCCCGGGCAAGCCGGCCCCCGGTCAGGCCTTCCTCCGCGTCGCCAATCCGTCCTACGCGCTCGCGCTGTTCTGCGGCGTCCTCGAGGCCCGTCTCTGGCCGCGTCCGGCCGCCGGCGCGCACGCTTCCGCCGTCATCGCGCCTTCCGCCCGCGTCGACGCTTCCGCCCACGTCGGTCCGCTCTGCGTCATCGGCGAAGGCGCCGTCGTCGCCGCCGGCGCGGTCCTCGAGGCCCGTTGCTTCGTCGGCGCGCACGCGTCCGTCGGCGCCGACTGCTGGCTCAAGCCCGGCGTCACCGTCGGCGACTATTGCGTGCTCGGCGCCCGCTGCCGGATCCAGTCCGGCGCCGTCATCGGCTCCGACGGCTTCGGCTACGAGCCGGTCGACGGCGAGATCCGGCGCATCCCGCAGATCGGCAACGTGGTCCTGGAGGACGACGTCGAGGTCGGCGCCAACTCGACCCTCGATCGCGCCCGTTTCAGCCGGACGGTCGTGGGCCGGGGCACCAAGATCGACAACCTGGTCCAGGTCGCCCACAACGTCCGCATCGGTCGCCAGTGCCTCATCACCGCGCAGGTCGGCATCGCCGGCAGCACCACCCTCGGCGACCACTGCGTGCTCGGCGGCCAGTCCGGCGTGGCCGGCCACCTGACCCTCGGCGACCGCGTCAGGCTCGGCGCCCAGGCGGGCCTGTTCGAAGACGTGCCCGCCGACGGCTTCATGAACGGCACGCCCGCCGTGCCTTTCGGGCTGGAGCGTCGCCTGGTCGTCCTTTCCCGCCGCCTGCCCGACCTGTTCAAAAAGGTTGATTCGCTGACCGCCTCCTTGGACTCTGCTGGACGCCAACCGACATGAGCCTACCTGAGATGAAGATTTTCACCGGCAACGCCAACCCGGCGCTGGCCAGGGAGATCTGCGAGCATCTCGGCGTCCCCCTCGGCACCGCGACCGTGAACCGTTTCCCCGACGGCGAGACGTTCGTGCAGATCAACGAGAACATCCGCGGCTGCGACGTCTACCTGGTGCAGCCCACCTGCGCCCCGGCCAACGACCGGATCATGGAGCTGCTCATCATGATCGACGCCATGCGCCGCGCCTCCGCCGCGCGCATCACCGCCGTCATCCCGTTCTTCGGCTACGCCCGCCAGGACCGCAAGGACAAGCCCCGCGTGCCGATCACGGCCAAGCTCGTCGCCAACCTGCTCACGGCCGCCGGCGCCAACCGCGTGCTGACGGTCGACCTGCACGCCCAGCAGATCCAGGGCTTCTTCGACATCCCGGTCGACCATCTCTACGCCTCGCCGGTCTTCTACAAGCACATCAAGGACAAGCCCTGGCTGAAGGACGCCACGGTCTTCTCGCCCGACGTGGGCGGCCTGAAGTACGCCTCGGCCGTGGCCGACATGCTCAACCTGCCGTACGGCTTCGTCGCCAAGCGCCGCACGAGCGCGACCACCGTCCAGGCCACGAGCCTCGTCGGCGAGGTCGAAGGCCGCGACATCATCCTGGTCGACGACATGACGGAGACCGCGGGCACGCTCGTGGCCGCCGCCGAACTGCTCAAGAAGAACGGGGCCCGCTCGGTGCGCGCCGTCGTCTCGCACTGCATGATCCAGGACATCGCCTACGAGCGCCTGCGCCGCGGCGTCATCGACGAGGTCATCACGACCAACTCCGTCCCGGCCGAATGGCCGAAGGACCTCCCGATCACGGTGCTGTCCATCGCCCCGCTGCTGTCCGACGCGATCCGTCGCATCCACGGCAACAACAGCGTGACCGACCTCTTCCCGATCAAGGGCCACTGAGGCTCCCGTCAGGACGCGAAAAAGGCCGCCCCGATCGGGGCGGCCTTTCTGTTGGCAGGGTGGCTTCGGCTTACTTCTTCGCGCCGGCGAGGAAGGCGAGGATCACCTGGGCCTGGTCGCCGGTGTGGCCCTTGTGGTCGGCGTAGACGCACTTGCCGTCCTTGAAGAGGAAGGCGCTACGGCCGGCCATGCCGATGAGGTTCTTCACGCCGAAGGCCTCGGTGACGGCCTTCTTCTCCTTGTCGGCGAGGAGGCGGAAGGGGAACTTCTGCTCTTCCTTGAATTCCTTCTGCAGCTTCTCGTCGTCGGTGCTGACGCCGAGGACGTTCACGCCGGCCTTCTGGAGCTCGGCCCAGTTGTCGCGGAGCGAGCAGCCCTGCTTGGTGCAGCCGCCGGTCTTGGCCTTGGGGTAGAAGTAGACGAGCAGGTAGCCCTTGGCGCCTTCCTTGGCGAGGGAGACGGGATTGCCGTCCTGGTCGTTGCAGGTGACGTCCGGGATGGGGGCGCCGACGGCGAGCTTTTCAGCCGCGTCACCGAAGAAGGGGAGGAGGGTCATGAGGAGGGTGGCGAAGAGGGTCTTCATGCGCGACAGGTTGGGCGCCCGCCCGCAAAAGGCAAACGCTCCCGCCGGTGTTTTGTGTCGCTTGTCCGTCTGTCCGGAGGCAAAAATGACCCCATGTTGCAGGCCGTCCTCGACACCATCCCTCATCGCCCGCCGTTCCTCTTCCTGGACCGCATCGACGAGGTCCGGGCCGACGGCGCCACCTGCACCCGCACCTTCCGGGCCGACGAGCCCTTCTACGCCGGCCACTACCCGGGCAACCCGATCACCCCGGGCGTGCTGCTCTGCGAGTCCGTCTTCCAGGCGGGCGCGGTCTACCTGACCAAGAAGCTCCAGTCAGAAGGCGGCGCCCCCGCCGGCAAGACGCCGGTGCTCTGCCGCATCGAGGAGGCCAAGTTCAAGGGGATGGTGAAGCCCGGCGACACGGTCTCGATCGACGTGAAGCACGTCGAGACGCTCCAGCAGTTCCACTTCCTCACCGGCACGGTACGCCGCGACGGCAAGGCCGTCCTGACCATCCGCTTCGCCCTCGCCCTCGTCGACCAGCCCGCCTGACCCATGTCCTTCCTCGGCCTCACCGGTAAGACCTTCCTCGTCCTCGGCGTCGCGAACAAGAAGTCCGTCGCCTGGCATGTCGCCAAGACCCTGGAGTCCGAAGGGGCCAGGGTCGTCTACTCCGTGCGCTCCCAGGCGCGACTCGATTCCTTGAAGGGCCTGCTCGACGGCAAGCCGGTCTACCTGTGCGACCTCGAGCACGAAGAGCAGACCCGGAATCTCGCCGCCGACGTCGGTCGTGAGCATGGTCCGCTGGACGGCGTCCTCCACAGCGTGGCGTTCGCCAACTTCTCCCGGGGCATGCAGCCCTTCCACGAGACGGTGCGGGCCGACTTCCTGCAGGCCACGGCGATCTCCGCCTTCTCGCTCGTCGAACTGGCGCGCGCGCTCAAGCCGCACCTCAAGGCCGACGCTTCCGTCGTCTCGGTCGGGATCTCCTCGCAGGTGACCGCTTCGAACTACGGCTACATGTCGCCGATCAAGGCCGCGCTCGAGTCCGCCAGCCGCTTCCTCGCGAAGTCCTTCTCGGCCGACTCCCGCGTCCGCTTCAACTCCGTCAACGCCGGTCCGCTCAAGACCAGCGCCAGCGCAGGCATCCCGGGCTACCTGCACAACTATCTCCACGCCGAGAAGATGACCTTCCGCAAGGAAGCCCTGAAGACCCAGGAGGTCGCCGACACCGCCGTCTGGCTGCTCTCGCCGCGCTCGAGCGGCATCAACGGCCAGGGCATCGTGGTCGACGCCGGCATGGGCTGGAATTTCTTCGACGAAGAACTCGTGGCCGCCTCCTCCCGCCTCCCCGGCTCGTGATCTTCCAGCGCACCGTCCTCACCGGCCTCGTCGCCGAACTGCCTCCCGAGGTCTGGACCTCCGACGAGGTCGAGCGTCGCCTGGCCCCGCTTTACGGCCGCCTGAAGCTCCCTGAGGGCCGTCTGGAGCTGATGACGGGGATCCGTGAGCGCCGCTTCTGGCCGCAGGCGATCCGTCCGTCCGCCGCGTCGGCGCTCGCCGGTCGTCGCGCGATGCAGGCCGCCGGGGTCGGCCCCGCCGACATCGACCTGCTGATCCATTCCTCGGTCTGTCGCGACCGCCTCGAGCCTTCGACCGCTGCTTACGTGCACGGCCTCCTCGGCCTCGGCCCGCAGGCCCAGATCCTCGACGTCTCCAACGCCTGTCTGGGCTTCCTCAACGCCGTCGCGCTCGCCGCGGGCATGGTGGAGTCCGGCCAGATCCGCCGCGCCCTCGTCTGCTCGGGCGAGGACGGCCGGCCGCTCGTCGAGCGCACGATCCGCCTGCTCAACGAAGACCTCGCGCTCACGCGCGAGACCATCAAGCCCTACTTCGCCAACCTCACCATCGGCGCGGGGGGCGCCGCCGCGGTCGTCTGCCGCGACGATCTCGCCGGCCCCGGTGCGATCCGCCTGCTCGGCGGCGCCGCCGAGACGGATTCCTCCGCGAACGGCCTCTGCGAGGGCGACACGTCCTTCGCCGAGCTCGACATGCGCACCGACTCCGAGGCGCTGCTCGCCGCGGGCGTCGCGCTCGCCCAGCGCTGCTGGGGCCGCTTCAAGGGCGTCACGGGCTGGGACGAGGCCACGCCGCAGCGCGTGGTCACGCACCAGGTGGGCCGCCGTCACTCGTCCCTCTTGTTCGAGAAGCTCGGGCTGGATCCCGCGAAGGATTACCAGACGTTCGACCGCCTCGGCAACGTGGGCTCGGTCTCCGTCCCCGCCACGCTGGCGCTCGGCGTGGCCGAGGGCCGGATCAAGGCCGGCGAACGCGTTGCGCTGCTGGGCATCGGCAGCGGCCTCGCCAGCATGATGCTCGCCGTCGAATGCCGATGACCGCCTCCGAACTTCCGCCCGCCGTGCAGGCGCTCTATCCCTTCGCGCCGCAGGATTTCGCCGCGCTCTCCGGTCGCATGAGCTACGTCGACCACGGTCCGCGCGACGGTCGTCCCGTGCTCCTCCTGCACGGCAATCCTTCCTGGTCGTTCCTCTGGCGTGACCTGATCCTGAAGCTCGCCGCCCAAGGCCGTCGCGTCATCGCTCCCGACCACGTCGGCATGGGCCTGTCCGCTCGTCCGGACCGGTTCCTCCGGCTGGCCGACCGCATCGCCGACGTCGAAGCGCTCATCGCCCACCTCGGGCTCAAGGAGTTCGACCTCGGCGTCCACGACTGGGGCGGCGCCATCGGCTTCGGCGTCGCCGGCCGCCGGCCGGAGAGGGTGGGGAAGATCCTCGTCACGAACACCGGGGCGTTCCTCTCGGAGCGCATCCCGGCCCGGATCGCGCTCTGCCGCGCCCCCCTGGTCGGACGCTTCATCGTACAAGGACTGAACGGCTTCGCCTGGCCGGCCACCTGGATGTCGGTCGAAAAGCCGCTCAGCCCGGCCGCCAAGGCCGGCTTCCTGGCCCCTTATGGTTCGGTCTCGGTCCGTCGGGCCGTCGCGGACTTCGTCGCCGACATCCCGATGGAGGCCGACCATCCGACCCGGTCCGTCCTGGCCGCCGTCGAGGCCTCCCTGTCCGGACTCAAGGGCAAGCCCATGCTGCTCTGCTGGGGCCTGCGGGACTTCTGTTTCGACGAGACCTTCCTGGAGGGCTTCCTCCGTCGTTTCCCGTCCGCCCAACAGCTCCTTTTCCCCGCCGCCGGCCACTACGTGCTGGAGGATGCCGGGGAGGCGGCGCTCGGTCGGATCGGAGATTTTTTCGGACCCGCCTGACCCCCTCTTCAGTCGGGAGGGACGAAGGGTGGAAAAGGGCTGTGGATAACCTGTGAGTAACGGTTTCTTACACCCCCTATAAGTTTTCGTAAGGAATTGATTGGTAGTCATTTCGGGCCGTCCAAAAACATTCACGGCGAGGGTGTTTCCTGTTGCAGGACCCCCTGTGAAAAACAGCATGAAAACACCCCTCCTTCCGGGCGGGGAAGACCCATATTTTACCTATCAAATCATGAGCGAAAATTCCGACAAGACCCCCAACCGCGGCAAGCACGCCGGCAAGGAAGAATACGGCGCGTCCGACATCAAGCGCCTCAAGGGGCTCAAGGCCGTCCGCGAGCGTCCGGGTATGTACATCGGCGATACGAACGAGACCGGCCTCCATCACTGCGTCTATGAGATCGTCGACAACTCGATCGACGAGGCCCTCGCCGGTTATTGCAAGAACATCAAGGTCGAGATCCACGCCGACGGCTCGCTGTCCGTCGAGGACGACGGCCGCGGCATCCCCGTCGCGATGCACCCGGAGGAGAAGATCCCCACGCTCGAGCTCGTGCTCACCAACCTGCACGCCGGCGGCAAGTTCGACAAGGGCGCCTACCAGGTGTCGGGCGGCCTCAACGGCGTCGGCGCGAAGTGCGTCAACGCCCTCTCCGACTACTTCGTGGCCGAGGTCAGCCGCGAAGGCGAGGTGCACCAGATGAAGTTCTGCCGCGGCGAGGTCACCCAGCCCATCAAGGTCATCGGCAAGACGAAGCGCACCGGCACCAAGATCACCTTCCACCCCGACCCCGAGATCTTCGTCGCGACGCAGGAGTTCAAGTACGACACGCTCGTCCGCCGCATGCGCGAGCTGGCCTTCCTCGTCCCCGGCATCACGGTCGAGATGAAGGACCAGCGCTCGAACCGCGCCGACAAGTTCGAGTTCAAGGAAGGCATCGCCGAATACGTCGCCTTCCTCAACGCCAACGAGGAGCGGCTCTTCGAGAAGCCCATCCTGATGTCGGCCGAGGTCGACTTCACCGACCTCGCCAACCCGCGCGTGATGGCCGACGGCGAGAAGCCCAAGCCCGGCATGCGCCGCATGACCGTCGACGTGGCCCTGCAGTACAACGACCGCTACGACGAGATGGTCTTCAGCTACACCAACCTGATCAACCAGCCCGAGGGCGGCACCCACCTCTCCGGCTTCCGCTCCGCGCTCACCCGCGTGATCAACCACTACGCGAAGTCCAACAGCCTCATCAAGGACAAGGACGCCAAGCTCAACGGCGACGACATGCGCGAAGGCCTCGTGGCCGTCATCTCCGTCAAGCACCCCGATCCCAAGTTCCAGTCCCAGAACAAGACCCGCCTCACCAACCCCGAGGTCGAAGGCATCGTGACCTCCGTCGTCGGCGAGCAGCTCAAGTACTACCTCGAGCGCGACCCGAAGACCGGCCGCCGCATCGTCGACAAGTGCCTCAACGCCGCCCGCGCCCGCGAGGCCGCGCGCAAGGCCCGCGAGACCGTCCGTAAGTCCGCCATGTCCTCCGGCGGCCTCCCCGGCAAGCTGGCCGACTGCTCCGAGAGCGATCCGTCCGTCTGCGAACTCTACATCGTCGAAGGCGACTCGGCCGGCGGCTCCGCCAAGCAGGGCCGCGACCGTCGCTTCCAGGCGATCCTCCCCATCAAGGGCAAGATCCTCAACGTCGAGAAGGCCCGCATCGACAAGATCCTCTCCAACGAGGAGATCCGCACCATCATCACCGCCTGCGGCACCGGCATCGGCAAGCACGAGGGCGACGGCGCCTTCGACGTCACCAAGTGCCGCTACCATAAGCTCGTCATCATGACGGACGCGGACGTCGACGGCTCGCACATCCGGACGCTGCTCCTCACGTTCCTCTTCCGCCAGATGCCCGGCCTGATCGAGGCCGGCTACGTCTACATCGCCCAGCCGCCGCTCTACCGCATCAAGCGCAAGAAGCGCGAGCAGTACGTCGACAACGACACGGAGATGAACCGGATCCTCCTCGAGCTCGGCTCCGAGGACGTCAACCTCCTCCGCCTCCGCGACAAGCACGTCTTCCCGGGCCAGAAGCTCGACAAGATCGTCGAGTCCCTCGCCCGCCTCGAGTCCCTCGGCGCCGGCATCGGCCGCACGGGCTGCCAGCTCGGCGAATACCTCGACCAGCAGGACCCCAGGACCCACGCCCTCCCGCGCTTCATCGTGCGTACGCGCACCGGCAACGAGGAGACCTACGAGTTCCTCGCCGACACCGACGCCAAGCAGGCCTACCTGCGCAAGGCGGGCGTCGAGGACTTCCTGGCCGACAAGATCGACCGCGAGAAGAAGCTCAAGGACGGCACCGTCGTCCAGGAGCGCGTCAACGTCATCGAGGTCTTCGAGAACGAGGCCATCACCAAGGTCCTCAAGGAGCTCGAGACCCAGGGCATGGACGTGAAGAAGTTCACCGCCGGCGAGGAGCCGCGCTACCACCTGATCGACGGCTCCGCCGCCGAGGAGGCCCCCGCCGCCGAAGGCGAGGAGGAGCCCAAGGGCGAGGAGAAGCCTGCCAAGAAGGTCGCCAAGAAGGCCGAGCCCATCCCGCTCGGCTCGATCCTCGAGCTCATCGGCCAGATCCGCCAGTTCGGCCGCAAGGGCCTGACGATCCAGCGCTACAAGGGCCTGGGCGAGATGAACCCCAAGCAGCTCTTCGAGACCACGATGGACCCGGCCAAGCGCCGCTTCCTCAAGGTCGACATCGCCGACGCCGCCGAGGCCAACCGCGTCTTCGCCATGCTGATGGGCGAGGACGTCCCCAACCGCCGCGCCTTCATCGAGGACAACGCGCTCAACACCTCCAACCTCGACGTCTGATCGTCCCGACGAATCCAAGCCTCGACCTCTTCGAACATGTACTCTGACAAGGAAAAGCTCACGTCCGCCAACATCACGGACATCATGCAGACGGCCTACATCGACTACTCGATGTCGGTCATCGTCTCGCGCGCCCTCCCGGACGCCCGCGACGGCCTGAAGCCCGTGCAGCGCCGCATCCTCTACGCGATGCTCCGCGAAGGCCTCGTCCACAACCGCCCGTTCGACAAGTGCGCGGGCGTCGTCGGCGAAGTGCTCAAGAACTACCACCCGCACGGCGACAGCTCCGTGTACGACACGCTCGTCCGCCTCGCCCAGAACTGGGTCATGCGCTACCAGCTGATCGAGCCGCAGGGCAACTTCGGCTCCGTCGACGGCGACCCGCCCGCGGCCTACCGTTACACCGAGTGCCGCCTCTCGGAGATCTCCGCCGAGCTCCTCGCCGACATCGACGAGGATACCGTCGACTTCGTCCCGAACTACAAGGAGTCGACCACCGAGCCGACCGTCCTGCCGTGCGCCTTGCCCCACCTGCTGATGAACGGCTCGACCGGCATCGCGGTCGGCATGACGACGAACATCCCGCCCCATAACCTGGCGGAGCTCGTCGAGGCCACCTGCCTGATCATCGACAAGCCCAGCGCCACCGTCGAGGACCTCGAGAAGGTCATCGTCGGCCCGGACTTCCCGACCGGCGGCGTCATCAACGGCAAGGAGGGCATCAAGCAGTACCTCCGCACCGGCCGCGGCATCATCCGCGTCCGCGGCGTCGCCCACACCGAGGAGCTCAAGAACGGCAAGGAGCAGATCGTGCTCACCGAGCTGCCTTACAACGTCAACCGCGCCTCCCTGGTGAAGCATATCGCCGACCTCTGCGCCGAGAAGGTCCTCGACGAGGTCTCCGACCTCCGCGACGAGTCCGACGAGAACACCCGCGTGGTCATCGAGCTCAAGCGCAACGAGAACCCGAAGGTCGTCATCAACAAGCTCTACAAGCACACGAACTTCGAGAACTCGTTCGGCGTCATCCTGCTGGCCCTCGACAAGCGCCGCCCGAAGCAGATGAACATCCGCGAGCTGCTCGAGTGCTTCGTCGAGCACCGCCGCGACGTCGTCACCCGCCGCACCCGCTTCCGCCTCCGCAAGGCCGAGGACCGCGCCCACATCCTCGAAGGCTTCAAGATCGCCCTGCGCAACCTGGACGACTTCGTGAAGATCATCCGCGCCGCCGCCAACCGCGACGAGGCCCGCGTCAAGCTGATGGCCAAGTACGGCCTCAGCGAACGCCAGGCCGTGGCCATCCTCGACCTCCGCCTCTACCAGCTCACCGGCCTGGAGCGCGACAAGATCGAGGCCGAATACCGCGAGCTCATGGCCCTCGTCGAGGAGCTCCGCGGCATCCTCTCCAGCGAGTCCAAGCTGCTTTCCCTCATCAAGAAGGAGCTGCGCGAGGCCGCCAAGAAGCACGTCGGCCCCCGCAAGACCAAGGTCACCGCCCAGGAAGGCGAGCTCTCGATGGAGGACATCGTCGCCAACGAAGGCTGCGTCGTCACCGTCTCGCACGCCGGCTTCATCAAGCGCACCCCGGTCGCCCAGTACCGCCTGCAGAAGCGCGGCGGCAAGGGCACCAAGGGCGCCGAGCTCTCCAAGGCCGCGTCCGACGAGGACAGCGACTTCATCGAGCACCTCTTCACGGCCAACACCCACGACCACATCCTGTTCTTCATGAACAACGGCCGGGTCTACGTGGAGAAGGTCTACGAGATCGAGGAGGCCGCCCGCGCCTCGCGCGGCAAGTCCATCGCCCGCCTGCTCGACCTCAAGGACGACGAGAAGCTGGCCGCGATGGTCTGCGTCTCGAACTTCGACGAGGGCCGCTTCCTGATGATGTGCACGGCCAACGGCACGATCAAGAAGACCGAGATCTCCAAGTACGCCAACTACCGCAAGGGCGGCATCATCGGCATCAACATCGAGCACGGCGACCGCCTCATCGCGGCCAAGCTGACCAACGGCGACAACGAGGTCGTGATGATCTCGCAGTCCGGCATGTCCATCCGCTTCCACGAGTCCGACGTCCGTTCCATGGGCCGCGACACGACCGGCGTGATCGGCATGAACCTCGACAGCGGCGACCAGGTGAAGGCGATGGAAGTCGTCGACCCGGCCTGCACGCTGCTCGTCGTCGGCATCGACGGCATCGGCAAGCGCACGCCCTTCGACGATCCCGAGACCAAGGAGCCGGTCTACCGCAAGCAGTCCCGCGGCGGCAAGGGCGTCATCGCCATCTCCACCGAGGTCGGCGTCGCCGGCGCCCTCAGCGTCCAGGAAGAGGACGAGGTCATGCTCCTCACCAAGGGCGGCCAGTCCATCCGCACCAAGGTCTCCGACATCCGCTGCACGGCGGGTCGCAACACCAAGGGCGTCCGCGTCATGCGCCTCAAGGAAGGCGAGTCCCTCCTCGGCATCTCCAAGGTCGAACGTTCCGAGGAAGAGGAGGAGAACGCCGCCAAGCCGTCGGCCTGACCGGGCTTGCCGGCCGAGCAGAAGGGGCGCCGCGCGGCGCCCCTTTTTTGCGCCCTGACGGACTGCTTAGGCGCGTTCCAGCGCCGCGATGCACTCGACGTGCCGGGTCTGGGGGAAGAGGTCGAACGGCCGCACCGAGACGACCTTCCAGTCCTTGGCGCAGAGGAATTTCACGTCGCGCGCCTGGGTGTCCGGCGCGCAGCTGACGTAGACGATGCGGCGCGGGGCGAAGGCGTGGAGCTGCTCGAGGAAGGCCTCGTCGCAGCCCTTGCGGGGCGGGTCGACGATGACCGCGGACTCCGCGCCCTTGACCGGCAGGTTCTTGAAGATCGATTCGGCCGAGCCGGCGATGAAGCGGCAGTTGAGCAGGTGGTTGAGCGTGGCGTTCTCGGCGGCCTTGCGGGCGGCTTCGGCGCTGACCTCGACGCCGTTGACGGACTCGAAGAGCCGCGCGCCGGACAGCGCGAAGAGGCCCGAGCCGCAGTAGGTGTCGACGAGGTGCTTGGCGCCGGATTCGTGGGCGAGCTTGATGGCGTGGCCGACGAACTGCTCGAGCACCGACGGGTTGTTCTGGAAGAACTCGCCGGCGAGGAACTTGAGCTGGATCGCGCCGACCTTCTCGGTGACGACCTGGCGGGAGTCGGTGACGACGCCTTCCTCGCAGTCGCGGAAGAGCAGGGTGGCGCCGCGCTCGAAGCGGCCGGGGTTGGCCTTGATGTCCTTGCGGGCGCGGGCGTAGGCCGCGTTGATCGCGTCCGTCGCGATGGGGCACTTCGGGACGTCGACCACGCGGCGGGAGGTGCCGGCGGCGAGGAAGCCGATCGGGAAATCCGCCCGGCGGGGCGTCATGAAGTGCGGGGTGATCTTGGAGCGGTAGCCGTATTGCTTCGGGGAAGGGTGGCAGGGGTCGACCTTCGTCTTGATGCCGCCGAGGCGCTCGAAGGCCTCCGCGCCCTGCTTCTGCTTCCACTCGAGCTGCTGCGGGTAGGCGAGGTTCTGGTACTGGCACCCGCCGCATTCGCCGAAGAGGTCGCAGCGGGGCTGGACGCGGTGGGGCGAAGGGACGACGACGCGGACGAGGTCGGCGCGGGAGAAGTTGGCGGCGTTATGCCAGACGCGGGCCACGACCTTCTCGCCCGCGAGCGCGCCGGCGATGAAGACGACCCAGCCGTCGACGCGGGCCACGCCCTCGCCGAGGTTCGTCAGGCTCGCGATCTCGACCTCGATCTCCTGGTGGTAGGTGAACTTGCCGGGCCGGAACTTGGAGGCGTCGGGCTTGCGGGACTGAGGCGGCTCGAAATCGGACATGGCGATAAAGTCCGCCTCCGGGCGGAGAGGTCGAGACTTATCCCCCGCCGAAGGGCTATCCTTGCCCTCGGGCGTCCCTTGGTGCTCACTTCGCCCGTGCCCGACGAGGTCATCCAGAGCCGACAGAACCCCCGCGTGCAGGCGCTCGCCCGCCTGCGGGACCGCGCCGAGCGCGAAGCCCGCTGCCTCTTCATCGCCGAAGGCCTCCGGGAGCTCTCCCGGGCCCTCGAGCGCAAGGTCGAGGTGCTCGAGATCTATTTCTGCCCGTCGATGTTCCGAGGCTCCGAGGCCGCCGAACTCGTCACCAACGCCCGCGCCGCCGGCGTCGAGTGCTGCGAACTGGGCGTCTCGGCCTTCGAGAAGGTCAGCGGGCGCGAGGGTCCCGACGGCCTCCTCGGGGTCGCCCGGACCTGGGACTGCTCGCTCGACCGGCTCAAGCCTTCGGCCAACCCGCTCCTGCTCGTCGCGGAATCGGTCGAGAAGCCGGGTAATCTCGGCGCGCTGCTCCGTACGGCGGACTCCGCCGGTTGCGACGCCCTCATCGTCTGCGACCCGGTCACCGACGTCTTCAATCCGAACGTCGTCCGCTCCTCGCAGGGCGCGCTCTTCTCCATGCCGGTCGCCGTCTGCACCTCGCAGGAAGCCGCCGCCTGGATGAAGGCCAAGGGCGTGCGTTCGCTGGCGACCTCCCCCGCGGCGACCAAGACTTTCTGGGATGTCGACTGCCGCGGTCCGGTGGCCTTGCTGCTGGGTTCGGAGAAGGACGGTCTGAGCGACTTCATGCTGGGCGCCGCCGAGGAGAAGATCTCGATCCCGCAGGCCGGCCTGTCGGATTCCCTCAATGTCTCCATGGCCGCCGGCATCGTGCTTTTCGAGGCCGTCCGCCAGCGTCGGAATTAGGCGCGGATGCGAAGCAACCTCTGCCATCTGGCTTCGTACGCGGCCTTCGGCTTAGGCAGTCTCTGTTTCTGGCTGCATCATCGGATCGGCGGCCATCTCGACGCGGACGGGTTCCTCCGTGAGCCTTTCTGGCTGCTGCCCATGGGCTGGTTTTTCGCATTTGGCGGATTGTCCTTTCTCGTCGCCTCCCTTTTCCGGCCCAAACAATGACATGCATCGTCCGCTGCTCATCGCCTCGTTAATCGGCTTCGCCGCGGGTTTCGCCTGCTGGTGGTTATATCAATGGAACGGCTCCTATGTGGATCAGGACGGGGTGCTGCACGAGCAGTTCGGCTTCATCCCGCTGGGGGTCCTCTCGTTCGTGCTGGGGTTCGTCTTGCTGGTCCTTGCCTGGTTGCTGCGCCCCAAAAAATAAGGCCGGGCTTGCGGCCCGGCCTTGCTGGAGGGACTAACGGAGCGCTCAGCCGATGGCCTTGGCGACCAGGTCGTCGAGCTTCTTGCCGTCGACGGCGAACGCACGGATGCCTTCGGCGGTCTTCTCGGTGGCCATGGCGTCCTCGTTGTGGTGCCAGCGGAATTCCTTCTCGCCCCAGGCCTTGGCGGCTTCGCCTTCGGACTTGGCGGCGGCTTCGTCGAGCACCTTGGGCACCGCGGCGGAATCCTTGGAGAGCTCGTCGAGGAGGTTCGGGGCGATGGTCAGGAGGTCGCAACCGCAGAGGGCCTTGATCTGGCCGCAGTTACGGAAGGAGGCGCCCATGACTTCGGTCTTGATGCCGTTGCGCTTGTAGTAGGCGTAGATGCGGCGGACGGACTGGACGCCGGGGTCGTTGGCGCCGGCGGAGGCGGCTTCGTTCCAGTTGGCGCCCTGGGCCTTCTTGTGCCAGTCGTAGATGCGGCCGACGAACGGGGAGATCAGCTGGACCTTGGCGTCGGCGCAGGCGACGGCCTGGGCGAAGGAGAAGAGGAGGGTCAGGTTGCAGCGGATGCCTTCCTTCTCGAGCTCGGCGGCGGCCTGGATGCCTTCCCAGGTGGAGGCCATCTTCACGAGGATGCGCTCCTTGGGGATGCCGGCGGCCTTATAGAGGGCGATGAGTTCGCGGGCCTTGGCGACGGTGGCGGCCTTGTCGAAGGACAGGCGGGCGTCGACCTCGGTGGAGACGCGGCCCGGGACGATCTTGAGGATCTCGGTGCCGAAGGAGATGAGAAGCGCGTCGACGGCGGCTTGGACGCCCTTGTGCTTGTTATCCTGGGCGGCCTTCTGGAGGAGGGCCTGGTATTCCGGCATCTGGACGGCCTTGAGGATGAGGCTCGGGTTGGTCGTGGCATCCAGAGGCTTGAAGGCCTTCATGGCGGCGAAATCGCCGGTGTCGGCGACGACCTTGGTGTGTTGGCGAAGCTGTTCGAGTGCGTTCATGTGGGAGGCTTGCGAGCGTGTTAAAGGACCCAGAGTTGTCCAGCCCGACCCGAAAAAACGGGCGACCTCGGGCGTCCGGGCATCTCTCGCTTGTTTCGGCGGGCAGGCTGGTGCAAATTACCCCATGCGAATCAAGGTCAAGCAGGCGCTCGCCGCCGAGCAGCCGCTCCAAGGCGTCACGGTCTCCGGGTGGGTCCGCACCCGCCGCGACGCCAAGGACTTCTCCTTCGTCGAGCTCAACGACGGCTCCTGCTTCAAGAACCTGCAGGTCGTGGTCGACGCCGCCGCGCCGGGCGCCGAACACCTGAAGGACGCGCTGACGGGCTCTTCGGTCAGCGTGGATGGCGAACTGGTACCGTCGCCGGCCAAGGGCCAGAAGTGGGAGCTCAAGGCCTCGGCCTTCCGCCTGCTCGGCCGGGCCGACGAGACTTTCCCGCTCCAGAAGAAGGGGCACACCGTGGAGTTCCTGCGCACGATCCCGCACCTGCGCGCCCGCACGAACCGTCTCGGCTCGATGATGCGCGTCCGCAGCCGGATGGCCATGGCCGTGCACGAGTTCTTCCAGCGGCGCGGTTTCGCCTACGTGCACACGCCCATCGTGACGGCCAGCGACTGCGAAGGCGCCGGCGAGCTCTTCCGCGTGACGACGCTCGACCCGGTCGCGCCGCCGAAGACCCCTGACGGCAAGGTCGACTGGACCGCGGATTTCTTCGCCAAACAGGCTTATCTGACGGTCTCCGGCCAGCTGGAGGGCGAGACCCTCGCCTGCGCCCTGGGCGACGTCTATACGTTCGGACCGACGTTCCGGGCCGAGAACTCGCACACCAGCCGCCACGCCAGCGAGTTCTGGATGATCGAGCCGGAGATGGCCTTCTGCGACCTCGAGGGCGACATGCGTTGCGCCGAAGAACTCGTGAAACACCTCGTTAAGACTGCCTTGGAGGATTGCGCCGACGAGCTGGCCTTCTTCAACGCCTTCGTCGACAAAGGTCTCCTGGAGCGCCTGCGTTTCGTGGCCGAGCGGCCTTTCGCCCGTGTCACCTATACCGAGGCCGTGGAGCTTCTCCTTAAGTCCGGTCGTAAGTTCGAGTATCCGGTCGTCTGGGGCGAGAACCTGCAGTCCGAGCACGAGCGTTACCTCACCGAGGAGCATTTCAAGTGCCCCGTGACCGTCCGTGACTACCCCAAGGCCGCGAAGCCCTTCTACATGCGCCAGAACGAAGACGGGAAGACCGTGGCCGCGATGGACTTGCTCGTGCCCGGCGTCGGCGAGATCGTCGGCGGGAGCCAGCGCGAGGAGCGCCTGGACCGTCTCGTCGCCGCGATGCAGGCCCACGGGCTCGATCTCGAGGCCTACGCCTGGTATGTCGACACGCGCCGCTTCGGCTCCGTGCCGCACGCCGGTTTCGGCCTCGGGTTCGAACGCCTGCTGATGTTCGTGACCGGCGAAGGCAACATCCGCGACGTCGTCGCCTACCCGCGGACGCCCGGCCACGCCTGAGCCCGGCTTACTTGGCGCGGGTCAGCTCGAGGATCGCCCGGGCGGTCGCGCAGTTGTGCCGGACCATCTGCTGGCTAGGCGTCGTCGGCTTCGCGTCCTTGGCCGCCGTGTGCGTGAGGCTCGGCGAGGTGAAGACCGGCGAGGTCGAGGCCACCATGCCCACGGCGTTGCCGAAGTGGTCGAGGATGGGCCCGCCGCTGGAGCCGCGCGCGTAATCGGCCGTGGTCTGCAGGAAGACCGCGCCCTTGCGGTCCGGCTCGTTCATCTTGAAGTAGCGGGTGATCAGGCCTTCGGAAGCGCAGCCGAACGTGCTGGCCGGGTGGCTGTAGCAGAGGATGGGCGTGCCGGCGGGGGCGTCGTCGCGCAGCGGGAGGAACGCCAGGTCCTTGGCGTCGACGCGCAGCAGGGCGACATCGTGGGCCTTGTCCGCCGCGAGCACCTCGCGCACGGCGAAGAAACGGCCGTCGGCGGTCATCACGCCCATCGCCTCGGCGTTGGCGGTCGCGGCCACGTGATGGTTGGTCGCGATGACGCCGTCCGCCGCCACGGCGAAGCCGGAGGCGAGGGTGTTGTGCCACTTCGAGCACTTGTCGCATTTGTAGGCCGAACCGATGAGCACGGCGGCCTGCGCGGCGCGGCGGTAGATCTCGGCGCCCGCCAGCGGGGCGCCGGCGGCGGCGCGGGCCTCGAGGCGGACCGCGGCGGTGCGGGCGCGCTGGCATTGCGCGAGCCTGTCGGCGCGGCCGACGGCGACGTCGCCTTGCTCGGCGAGCGCGTTCGTCTGCTGCTCCAGCCTGCGGAAGAGCTCGCGGTCATCCGCGGGGCTGTCGACGTCGAGGCCGGGGATCGTGGCGGCGCCGAAGAAGCAGGCCGCCAGCAGCGTGGGGAGGAGCATGCGGGCATTGAAGCCCGCGGCCGCGCGGAGACGAGACAATCGGCGCGTATCCGCGGAGAACATACAGGTGCGCGGCGCCCGGGAGCAGACGGTCGCGCGAGGATGGGTCCGGCTTAGTGGATGGCCGCCGACGGCGGGGCAGGGCGGGGTGAGATCGCCCAGGGAAGGGGTATCTGGGGGCGCCGCAGGGCTCGAAGGGGGGCCGAAAGGGGGTCTGACCGAGATGCCTGATAGTCAAAAAAGTGTAAAAATTGGCTAATCTCACCACAAGTCATTGATTATCAACGGACTCATGGGTGTAAGCCTCGTGTGAAAAAATACAAAAATCCGCTTGAATCACGCGGCCGGATTCTCCACTCTTCGACTTCCCTTCTCTGACAGAAGGCTGTTCCTTGGATGTTTCGGTGATCAAGCAAAGCTCTGCGCATCAAAATGCAGAAACTTGAAAAAAGACGTTGACCTAAACCGCAACGCCTTCACCGTCCGCCCTCCCTCCCCTCAACCGGAGGCCACTTTCGGTTCTTTGAGAGTTCATTTTTTGTGCGACAATACGGCCTATCGTATTAGTCAAACCTTACACCTGGTGAACCCGGCGATAATGATCGCGGGTTCTACCAAATAGAAAACGCGAATACATTTATCACCGGCGTATTCACTAGGAACTGAGATAATAAAATAGTTCGGATCCCAGGATCCGAACCTTCAAACGCCTGCTTCGGCAGGATTTTTGGAGAGTTTGATCCTGGCTCAGAGTGAACGCTGGCGGCGTGGTTAAGACATGCAAGTCGAGCGACAGTAGCAATACTGGAGCGGCAAACGGGTGCGTAACACGTGAGCAATCTGCCCTTAAGACCGGAATAGCCCAGGGAAACTTGGATTAATACCGGATGTGGAGGAGTCAGGCATCTGACTTCTTCCAAAGCTTGTAACGGCGCTTAAGGAGGAGCTCGCGGCCTATCAGCTAGTTGGCGAGGTAACGGCTCACCAAGGCTAAGACGGGTAACTGGTCTGAGAGGATGATCAGTCACACTGGAACTGAGAC